>JAABUN010000454.1_pt1 | contig 106549 bp, 108 predicted proteins | sample 5559311 | NCBI WGS metagenome assembly JAABUN01 (sample SAMN10711877, study PRJNA513370) | rock metagenome | isolation source: Antarctica rocks | place: Antarctica: Victoria Land, Siegfried Peak sud | reverse complement strand
GCACATGCGCGTAGGGTCCACTTCCACAGGGGCTCTCCCGAACTCGACTGCCTTCGACAGCGTCAAGTTCGCAGAGCCCCTGTGCCGCGCCGCGGACCCCTACACCCCGCTCATCTCCGAAGAGCCCCCTTGACCCGCCCCTAAGCGCCGGTAGCCGGTGGCCGCTCGACACCAGCTCGTTCCTGGCGCTGGCGCATAGATCGACCATTACGGCTTGACGCTAGGACAGGCTCGGACAGGCTCGGTCAGTCGGGCTGGTAGTCCGGTAGCGAACGCTCGCTCAGGACGCGGATGCTTGCCAGGTCCAGAGAACCGTCAACAACGACCCGCAACCCGACGTTCTCGTCAACCTCACCAACCCCAGCCCAGGCCTGCCGAAGGCGGACGCCCTTGAACGTCACATCGCGACCCTGGACGATGATGACCCGATCTTCGGCGTCGATCGGTAGTGACATCGGCAGGGCGAGCGGAGCTTCCTCGAACGGGACAGCGATGCGCAGCAGCTCGTGCACGAGAAGCCGCAAGTGGAGCTCCAGCGGTGGAGCGCTGGATAGGAGATGCGTCTCTGTTGCCACTTCGGAGTCGCCGGCCTTGGCTACGACCTCCAAGCTCACGGTCTTGCTGCCAGCCACGCCGAAGCGCCCCGCCCACACGAGTTCCGGATGCGGAGTCTCCAGAACGTGTGGCGCGAAGACAGCTTGGGTGGATGCCTCCGCCCAGGAGGCCGTTGGGCCAGTTTGCATCCCCACTTCGTAGCACGGGCGCCCGACGCGTCGCCGTCCCTGTGTGCCGGTGGTGGGCGTCGCTCTTGGCGGACCTCGTACCTCGTCCGGGACGGGCGCCCGCTCCGATCAGTAGATATGCCGGTGATCGATGATGCATCTCAGGCCCTGTCGCTGCGACGGGGTCGAGATGCTGATTGGAGATCGCCTTGCTGTCCAAAGATCCATGTCTTCTCTCGTCGCGCCTGCGCGAGGGAGAGATCCGCTCGCTGGGTGATCCGCTGCTGGATCGCTACGTGGAGTTCGTGTCGGCGCGAGCGCGTCCGAACACCGTGAGAGCAACGGTGTCGGATCTCCGCGCGTTCTTCGCGGTGGTCGACAAGGCGCCGGCGCAGGTGAAGACCAGTGACGTGTTCGACTTCATCGCCGAGCAGCGTCGACCTCGCCCGGGCCGCGGGAACGTGGTCCGGCTCAGCGACGGTGAGCAAGGGTTGTCGTCGCGGACGATCAAGCGTCGCCTGGCCACGTTGTCTGGCCTGTTCGGGTTCTTGGTGATGCTCGAGGAGATGCCTGCGAACCCGGTGCCTCGGGGGCTGTCGACCCGGCGGCCGCGAGGTCGTCGAGGTGGTGGCATGGCCTTGGTGCGCACGCCTCGGACGTTGCCCAAGATCCTCGACCCGCACGAGGTCGATGCGCTGTTCGGCGCGCTCCGTCGTTGGCGGGACCGAGTCATGGTCGAGTCCATGGTGCTCGGCGGACTGCGCCGCTGCGAGGTGCTCGGCTTGCGCTTCGAGGACCTCCGCCCGGCAGAAGGTCGCGTGTTCATCGCCGAGGGCAAGGGCGGCCACCAGCGCCTCATCCCGATGGCGCCCCGGTTCTTCCGTTCGCTGTCGCGGTATCTCGAGATCGAACGCCCAGCCGAGGCGGAAACGGAGCGGCTGTTCGTCGTGTTGAAGGGACCTCGTCGCGGTCTCCCCCTGAGCGAGGACGGCCTCGATGAGATCGTGCGCGGCGCACGCCGGCGCGCCGGGCTGGCCCATGCGAGCTGCCATGAGCTCCGCCACACCTGCCTGACCCGACTCCGAGAAGCAGGCATGGCCCTCGAAGCGGTCCAGGCCCAGGCCGGGCATCGCAACATCGAGTCCACCCGCGTGTACCTGCATCTGGCCAACGACTGGCTCGCCGATGAGTACCTGAGGGCCGCTCAGATCATCGAAGCCAGCCGGGCCGAGATGGTGGTCGCACGATGAGCGCCGCAGAGGTCTTCCATGCGCCGTTGACGGTCCCGATGGAGCCGTGGCCGACGATCATCGAGCGCAGCCCGCAACTTGTCGAGACCGCTGACCGCTATCTCGACCAGATCCGGTTGTCATTGCGGCCCCGCAGCGTTGAGGCCGCCGACAACGCCCTGCGGATCTTCTGCAACTACCTCGTCGACGAGCACCCCGAAGTCGAGACCTTCGAAGACATCGACCGGAGCCACATCGAAGGGTTCAAGCGCTGGCTCCTTCGTCGCCGCACCCGGACCGGTCAACCCCTGCTGGCCCGCACCATCGGGCAACGACTCCGGACCCTGCGGGCGTTCTTCGATCGCCTGACCGAATGGGAGTGGCCCGAAGCACCCGCACGGACCCTGATCTTCGCCAGCGATCTGCCCATCGCTGACGACCCACTGCCCCGGTTCCTCGACGACGCCCGCGCCGCCCGACTCATGCGCTCCGCCGCGCACGCGCCGCCCTTGGACCGACTCGTCGTCGAGCTTCTCGCTCACACCGGCGTCCGAGTCAGCGAGCTCTGCCAGCTCGAAGTCGACGCCATGGCCAACGTCGGCACGGGATGGTGGCTGCGGGTCCCGGTCGGCAAGCTTCACACGACCGCTTCGTGCCCCTGCTCCCCGCCGTCGTCGAACGGCTCCGGACCTGGACCGCCGCCCACGACGACCACGGCACCGGCCTGCTGCTCACCAAGGACGGCAAAGGGCTGAGCCGACACCAGGTCAGCCGCATCCTCAGACGTGTCGCCGCCGACGCCGGCATCGGCCACGTCCACCCCCACCAGCTGCGCCACACCCTGGCCACCCAAGCCATCAACCGCGGCATGCGCCTCGAAGCCATCGCCGCCATGCTCGGCCACCGCAGCCTCCGCATGACCATGACCTACGCCCGAATCGCCGACCGCACCGTCGCAGATGAGTTCCACGCTGCCAACGACCAGATCGAAGCGCTCTACGTCGACCCCGACTTGCCCGAAACTCCCGGCATGCGCCAGCTCCGCTACGAGCACCGCCGCATGCTCGGCAACGGCTGGTGCACCCGACCCCGCGACATGGGCTGCACCTTCGAGTCGATCTGCGAGGGCTGCGGCTTCTTCGCCACCACCATCGAGTTCAAGCCCACCCTGCGCCGACAACGTGACCACGCCGCCGCCCACGACCAACCCGACCGCCAAGCCCTCTACGACACCCTCCTCGATGGCCTCGACAGCCACACCGCATGACACCCGGATCGGCGTGGACCACCCCGCCGATCACCGGCATATCCCAGAACACCCTTGACAGATCACCGGCATAACAGGCTCTTCGGATCTCAGGGGGGAGTGACGGTGGCGAGCAGCGCCCAGTTGGGTCGTCCGGCGTAGAGAAGGGCGCGGATCCGGTAGTTCCGGAAGCGGGTGAAGCCGAACGCGACACGTTTGATCCGCTTGATGAGGTTGTTGGCGGCTTCGGTGGGGCCGTTGCTCACGTGAGCCTTGTGCCAGGCGGCGATCTGGTCTCGCCAGCGGACAAGGGTGCGGCCGAGCTGGCGGACCTCGGGCGGGCAGGAGCCGTCTTGGAGGTCGCGGCCGAGCCGGTCGACCATGGCGACCGCGAGGTCGGGGTCGGTGTGGTCGTAGAGGGAGCGGACGACCTCCTTGGCATGCCACGCCATGCGCACCTCACCCTTGGGGTCACCGGCCTCGAGCAACCCGAGGAGCTTGGCGCGCCCGTTGACGTGGAGGCGTTCGTCGGCGCGGGTGAGGAGCCGCCGGCACCGGTAGAGCGGGTCGTTCTTGTGGCCCCGGTGGCCGAGGGTCTCGTTCTGGACCCGTCGGCGGCACTCGTCGAGCTTGGTGTTGGCCAACTTCACCACATGAAACGGGTCAGCGACCTGGGTGGCGTCGGGGAGCATCGTGTCGAACGTCAACCGCCACGGCCCCGACAGGTCCAAGGTGGCGTAACGGACACCGGCACGCCACGCCGCACCCCTGGCGTCGAGCCAGGCGCACGCCCCGACGCTGCTGCGACCAGGGATCACGTCGAGGAGCTGTCCGGCTTCCACGTCGACGATCGACGTTGACCACGCCTGGGCTCGCCACGGGCCGAGCCTGGCGAAGAGGACCTCGTCGAGACCGAGCGCCTCGACGGGCCCGACCCGGCCGGGGTCCTCGACAAGGGGGGTCCCGTAGGCGATCACGGTGTCGTTGATGGTGTGCCAGTCGCAGCCGAGCTCCCGGGCCAGATCAGCGACGGGTCGTCCTCGCCGGCCGACCTGCTCGGTCACCCACCGGCCCGCCCGGTCCGTCATGACCAACCGGGCAGCGGCGATCCGTGATGCCGTCTCGGTGAACGACACCGTCGCACAGCCCGCCGCTGGGCAACTCCACCGGCGCTTGTGCCACACCAGGCGTGCTGGGCGACCGAAGGCAGCGAGGTCGACCAGCTCGACGCGACGCCGGTCCTTGACCCACGCCGCCCCGCCGCACCCCGGGCACGGCGGTCGCGGGCTGCGGGTCTCGACATGGACCCGAACCGGGCCACCCTGGTCGTCCTCCGCGCCCAAGACGGTCACGTCACCGAGTCCGACGAGCAGCTCGCAGACGCGCGTAGGGTCAACTTCCACAGGGGCTCTCGAATCTGTTGGCGTAGAGAACCGTCAGACTCGCAGGGCCCCTGTGCCGCGCCCGGGATGATCACTCCCCCCTGAGATCCGAAGAGCCGCATAACAACCAGTCGTGAGCGGCATGGGGTCCGACGACCCGGCATCATTCTGTGCGGGTGCCAGAGCGGATGCTGACCGAGCGTGAGGCATTCCACGCCTGCCGGTTTCCTGCAGCAGTCCAACGAGCGGGAACGGTCGGATGCACTGGAGCTGCTCATCGGGTGGATGTCAGAAGGCAAGTGGCAGCACGACCCGGCGGAGACGACCGATCCAGCGCAGTGGCACGACTGGGTGGGTTCAGTCGACCGGGTCATCGCTGAGCGTCAGTAGCCGTGGTGCCAGCCTGTCGCCGAAGTGCCGTTCTGGCTCGGCGTTCAGGTGAGGGCTTGGGCCACAGCCCACACGACCATCGACACCACGAAGATGAGAATGGGCCATCCGATGATCGCCATGAGGGCACCGTTCAGGCCCTTCTCTTCGGCATCGGCCAGGTCATCCCGCTGCTGGTGCTCACTCACAGAGGTAGATCTACCTTGCTGCGGAACCCTGACCCGCACCGAAGTGCCGATTTTCGGCGTGCGCTGACGGCCCGCTCCCCTCAGCCGCCTGACGAGCAGCCGCTCCGATCATCCGCTCGCAAGCGGCGCAGAAGTTGGCGAGCCGGCACTATGCGCGGCCCCTGACCGGCACCTGTGGGGCGGAGCGATGAGGAGTTGAATTGCGGTCAGGCGACTCGTCGGCTCAAGGCTCCAGCCGCAGCCTCATGAGGGGCTCGCTCCCGCTGGGTTCGCCGTCCCAGTTGAAGCCAGCCGCTCGGTAGGTCCTGTGAGCCGGGTGGTTCTCAGGGTGCGCGGAGACCGCCAACGCGACACAGTCGCTGTCACGGCGAGCCGCCCAAGCGATCACCGCCTGAGCAGCGGCAGTGCCGATTCCGCGGCCCTGGGACGCCGCGTCGATGGCGAAGTTCCTTATCTCGCATGCGTGCGCTGCTTTGTGTTCGAGCGCAAGCACACCGACGACGGCACCGTCGTCGGTGCGAACGAGCAGCGGCTCCCATCGATGACCACCTTGCTCGACGTAGCTCTTTGCCAGGATGACCAGTGCCACCGGCTGGTGATCAGCCACGAACGGAAGCTGCTCATCGGTCACCCGAACCGTAAGGGCCTCCCGCCAGTTGTTCGCATCGATCGGCTCGAGTTTCACGTTCGGCACGTTCTCATTGAACCTGCTGGCCGTGAACGACGTCAGCCGTCGCCGATCGTCCGTGCTCCACGCGCGGTGGCTGCGTCTCTAAACGCCGGGTCGAGGGCGCGCCTATGTGCCGATCCTCAGCGGGCGCGGCTCGACGTGCTGGATGACAGCCAGGAGGACCGATCAAACATTCGCGCTCGCATCGGACGCCGACGACCCGGCAATAGGCGCGTGGCGCGGGTTTGTACCGACGCCCCTGCCGCCCCTCAGGCCGACCTCCGTTCCTGCCGACTCCGTGGCACGCTTCAGACCCGCTGGCAGCGATCTGGGGGTAAGGATGGTCGAACCGCTTCAACGGTGGCAGCGGATCCTTGTGGCGGTGGTGGGCGTCACGGCGCTTCTATCGGTGGGCCTGTGGATCAGGTCGAAGAACGAGGACGGCGAGAAGGTCGTTTTAAGCCCTTGGGTGCTCTTGGAACCACCGGACCTCGCCTCAGCTCAACTTGTCATCTACGTGCAGGGCGGTGGCTGCAACCACGACAAGGAACGCGTAGGCCCGATCGACGTGCGCGAAGGCCCTCGACAGATCGTCGTCGCAGCGCACCTCGTCAAGCCGAAGGCCGAGCCGAACGACTGCGATGACATTGGGACAAAGCACAAGACGGTCGTGGACCTCGCCGAACCTCTTGGTGACCGGGAACTGGTCGATCCAACCTGCGAACCCACCCCTCAGCAGCTCAAGATCCACGACTGTCGCCCAGCCGCCGTCGGTGGATGAGGAGTACTTGCCTGACGCCGAGGTGCCGATACCCAGCGGCCGGTGCCCGGTCTGCTGGACGACGGGTGACCGCTCCCGATCAACCGTTCGCCAGCGGCGCGGGAGCTGACGAGCCGGCACCATGATGGGGGTGGAGAGAAGCCTGGCGCCGAGGCAGCGGGTGGCGGCGCTAGCGGCGTTCGTCACCGGGATGGCTTCGTGCGCTGCCGTCCTAATGGTGCGGATGTTCGCTGTCGTCCTGGCTTGGGTCTTCGTCTACCTCGCCATCTTTGGAGATGGCGCCCGCTGAGCGCGAACGAACTAGCCGCACCGAAGTGCCGATCGCTAGGGCGTTCTGCACCCAACCCGCCGGGCCTGTCGGCGGGCCGATCAACCGATACGGAGCGCCACTGGTCGGCACGAGCGGCAGTCGGTGCGGGCCTGGTCCGCCCGGCCTGGGTTCAGGCGGGGTTGTTGAGGGCGGCGCTCAGACCGTACGGGCTCGCTGACTTGAGCCACGCTGGGGCTCTGCTCTGCTTGATGTGCCGTCCTGATGCCGCACGGAGCATGGCCGGCAGCCGGTCCGAGTAGCGCCGAGCGAGCCCTCCACCGAGAACCACGCTTGTCGGTGCGTTCCAGGCGTCAAGGGCGCTGGCAAGGACCGCAACCAACCGCTCCAAGTCGTCGGCGGTCAGCGGGTCAGGAAGGACACGGCCGGAGATCATGGTGTCCAGACAGCCGAGACTCCCGCAACCAGGGCACACCTCATCGGAGAACCCATGAAGATGTCCGAGGTGCCGATCATCTCCATCGGAGCGGAAACTGCCGACGCCGGTTCCCAGGGACACGTACGCCCATGCCGTGTCGGCCAGCGATGGATTCAGCGCCGCCTCGCCGAGAGCCGCCGCTTCGGCGTCGTTCAGCAGCACACGCGGCGGCTCGGAAGCGCCGAGTTGGGCAGAAGGTCGAGCATGCTCAGGCCATCCGAGGTTGGTCGCCCACAAGACGTCACCACCTCTGACCACACCCGGGGACGACAGCGCCCACGATTGGTCCTCGCCGAGCACAGCTCTCATTTCGGAGAGATCGAAGTCGACGACCTCAACGGTGGAGCCGCAGCGGACAACCTGACCTCCCGATCCGCCCAACTCAACGAGGGTGACCCCTTCCACGAGCGCCGGCATGACCGTACGGTCAAGGGTCGTCGACCTCACTCGTCCCAGGCTAGGGCTCAGACCCACCGTGGAGTCCCCGAACGGGCCACGGGCGCCCCTATGTGCCGGTCTCTGGCGGTCACCGCCAGATGTGCTGGACGACGGGCAGCCGCTCCGATCAACCAGTCGCGAGCGGCACCGGAGCTGGCGAGCCGGCAGTCGGTGCGGCTGCCCCCCGCCCGGACCTGTGCGAGAGGGGTAGGACCGGAGAGGCGTGAGCTTGCGGTCCGGAATGAAGTAGGGCGTGGCACTGCTGAACACGGCAGACGACTGAGGGGAGACGACTATGGACAGGCGGCGAGTTCTGCAGATCGGGGCGCTCGTGTGGGCGGGCGTCGGTGCTTCCGTGGCTCTTTCGTCCCTCGGGAACGTCAACGCAGATTCGCGTCTCCTGGTCGGCGTCTTCTCGATCGGCGGGCCGCTTGCTGCGGTCGGCGCCGCTCGGCTCCTGTCAGGAGGTGCGGGCCGCGCTGCCGGCGCTCTGCTGCTGGTGTCCGTTCTCACGCCGACGTACTTCGCCTACGTCCTGAACGTGCCGGCGTTCCTCGTCGGCCTCGCGTTGGTGGTTGCCCCGCAGGTGGTCCTCCAAGGGGCCGACCGGGCGGGAGCGAAGAGCCAGCTCGTGTAGCTGCTCGGTAGGGTCGCCACTCAGCGCATGCTGTACTGACCTCGAGGGATCTCGGATTGAGTCTCGGCGGGAAAGGTGTCCCCCGCCGCCGTCGAGGTCATCGGTTGGCGGCGGCGTAACCGCCGACCGCTGAAGAACCGGCATTCGGCGCGTCTTCAGGCCACCGAAGTGACGTGGCCGTGGTCGTCGGTTCCGTAGGTGCCCTTGGAGAGGTCTACGAGGACGAGCACGTTGTCGAATGGATCGGCGACGACCGCGACCGCCGACCGGGATGTCCAAGGCGGGGGCGAGGATCCGGGCGCCGTTCCGCTCGATCTCAGCCGCAGCGTCGTCTGCCGACCGTACAAGCCAGTTCGGCTCGTAGCCGTGGTGCGTTGTGAGCACGATCTCCGTTGCGCTGTCGGGTAGCGAGAGCGCCGCCTGGCCGATCTCGTCGTTCCGCCATCGCAGCACATGCCCGAGAGCATCACCGTAGAACGCGAGGCCCGAGTCGAGATCGGGGACTCTAAACGTGACGGCGTCGACCTTGCGGAGCAGCGGTTGATCCATCCGACACTTTGCCCGAACCTCGGACCGCCAGTCGGTGTAGTGCCGATGACCCCTGGGTCGTCGACGACGCGACCATGACACCTCGACCGAGGCCGTCCTGCACCGAGGTGCCGATCTGCTCAGTCGTCGTCGCGGCGTCCCAACAGCCAGACGGCTACCGCCGTCCAAAGCGCAGTCGCCACGATCCAAACTGCCGCGACCGCGATCGGAGATCGGCTGCTACTTGGCGAGTACGTGAGACCTGAGTTTGGCGCGTAGTTGAACCAGCCGCCGTCGCCCTTCAGTGGGTCCGGAGCGAGCACAAGGCGAGCGACGACGGCGATCACAACACTGAGACCAACCAGAAACGCGATCTTCTGAGCCGTTCGCCACCCTCGCACGTCGCGATTCTGCCAGCGATGAGCTCAGGACGGCGCTACGAGGTGCCGATCCTCAGCGGGCGCGACCGGTTGCGCTCGACGGGGGTCGACCGCACCGATCATTCAGATCGGCGTGCGGACGGTCATCAAGATCCCGCATTCGGGATGCCTCCGCGATCGGCGCCGCAGATTCTCCTGACGGTCATGGAGTGTCGTCGCGGCGGAGCCAGAACGCGAACTCGGTTGCGTCGTGGCCGGCTTTGGATCCGTCGGATGACAGGACGGCCTCGGCTTTAAGGCCGGCTTCCTCCACGAGATCGTGGAACGCAGCCTGTGTCCACCAGTGGAGGGTCCAGGGCCGTTCGGTGGTCTGGACGTTCTCCCCGACGACCACTTCGTATCGCAGCTGCGTCGTCTGGCGTCGTGCGTCCTCGTCGCGCTCGGTGGCCGTTGCGCTGATGCGGAGGGTCCGCCCCTGCTCGTCTGTGTGCTCGCGTACGACGCCGAGGTCCTGGGGGCGGACTGCCTCGGGCACGAACAAGGGGATGAGGGCAGCGCCGCCCGGGTCGAGGTGCAGGCGGATCCGTTGCAGCGCCTTCCGGGCGCTGTCGTCGTTGGCGAGGAGGTTGAAGGTCGGGCCAGCCAAGTAGATCGAGCGGTACGTCTTGCCCAGGTTCATGTCCTCGATGGTCGAGTGGTGCACCGTGACGTCGAGGTCGAGCTGTGCGGCCTTGCGTTCGAGTCTGGTGAGCATGTCGATGGAGGAGTCCAGGCCCTCGACATCGAGACCGGAGCCTCGGAGTTCGAGCATTGGGTCACCGTCGCCACAGCCCAACTCGAGCGCAGGCTCACCGGAGGCATGGATGAAGGCCGAGTAGGGCGCTGCATCTGGTGGCGAGGACCGCAGTAGGGCGTACGCGAGGGCGACGATGCCGGTGTAGAAGTCTGCGGGAGCGACGTTGTCCATCGCCGGAGCCTGATCGAAACTCGCCCGCATTTGGAACCAAGTTCTGGCGCGGCACCACGCTAGGGTCGATTACCGGTCAGACCGTCAACGTCACGCCAGACCGCGTAGAAGTGCCGGTCGTCGGCCCGCGCTGACGGCACGCTCCCCTCGCCACCTGACGGGCAGCCGCTCCGATCATCCACTCCCGAGCGGCGCAGGAGCTCGCGAGCCGGGATTAAGCGCGCCCGTTGCCGTATACACTCGACTAACCCCGATCGTTCAGGAGTCTTGGTGAGCTGACCTGGGGCCATCCGCGGAGATGCCCTCGTGGCAAGGGATTGTGAAGGTTCTCGACGCCAACAGAGTCCGGATCAGGAGGGCACCCGCAAGGTGAACGGTAGTCGCGCTGTGCAACGCGTTCGGGTGACGGTCGGTGACCGCCACACGGCTTCGATGGTCGGAGCTCACCTCCTCGGTGAGATCGCAAATCGGACCGGGCTGTCTTCGGGCTATTCGGCTGCGGTCCCCTGGACCGGTGAACGAGCCCCGGGCCAGGACCGAGGCCGGCTTCTCACCCAGGTAGCGGTGATGCTCGCCGCTGGCGGGCGCAGCGTCGCCGACATGGCGGCGCTGCGCGACCAGCCCGAGCTGTTCGGTGCCGTCGCCTCCGCCCCGACCATCTGGCGAGCGGTCCATGAGATCGACACCAGCGTCCTCGGCGCCTTGCGGGCAGCGAGAGCGGCGGCGCGTGCCTCGGTGTGGGCTGCGGGTGGCGCACCCAAGGAGGTCGTGCTCGACGTCGACGCGTCGCTCGTCGAGATCCACTCGGAGAACAAGGAGGGAGCGACAGCGCACTACAAGCGCGGGTTCGGGTTCCACCCGATGTTCTGCTTCCTCGACGCCACCGGCGAAGCCCTCGCCGGGAACCTCCGACCCGGCAACGCAGCCGCGAACTCCGGCGCCGACCAGCTGTTGGTGGTCGATGACGCCATCGCCCAGCTCCCAGCGGAGTGGCGTGCAGGCCACCACCCCGGCGACTCGACCGGCGCAGTCATCCACCCGGTGCTGGTGCGGGCTGACACCGCTGGCGCGGTCCGCGAGTTCATCGACGGACTCGTCGCCCGCAACTGCGAGTTCTCCGTCGGCGGGCGTGTCTCCGCCACGTTGGACGCAGCGATCGCCGCGGTCCCCCACGACGCGTGGGTCCCCGCCCGGGACACCAACGGTCAGGTGCGGCGCGGCGCCCAAGTCGCCGAGCTCGACGTCACCCTCGACACATGGCCACCAGGGACCAGAGCGATCTGTCGGCGGGAGAAGCCCCACCCCGGCGCACAGCTCCGGCTCTGGGACCACCACGGTCTCCGCCACCAAGTCGTGCTCACCAAAGCGAAGGTGACCTCGTCGACCTCGAGCTGCGACACCGGCGCCACGCCGAGGTCGAGAACCGGATCCGCAACCTCAAGGACTGCGGGCTCGAACGCATGCCCTTCACCTCCTTCGCCGCCAACGCCGCCTGGATGGAACTCGTCCTCACCGCCGCCGACCTCCTCGCCTGGTGCCAGCACGTCTGTCTCCACGGTGACCTCGCCCGAGCCGAGCCACGCACCCTCCGCTACCGGTTGCTCCACACCGCCGGCCGCCTGGTCCACCGGTCCCGGCAGGTCATCCTCCGCCTCCCCGAGCACTGGCCCTGGGCCGGCGACCTCGCGCTCGCCTACAAGCGGCTCGCTCTCCTCACCACCTGACAGCAGCGAACACCCCGACGACCTCGAGCTCGGCCACAGGGCTCCACCGTCGCGCCCCAACAACAGTGACAGCGCGCTCCGAGACAGCAGGTTCGACCTCAAAGCGCACCACGGCACCACCGCCGAAGCGTGAATCAACGACGGCCTCGTTCACGACTAGCGACAAGAGCAGGACGAGGCTCTCCAACGATCTCCTGAACGATCGGGGTTAGTCGGCCTCCGCTGACGGCACGCTCCCCTCAGACGCCTGACGGGCAGCCGCTCCGATCATCCACTTGCGAGCGGCGCGGGAGCTGACGACCCGGCAGTAGGAGCGGCACCACACGCTGCCTGGCTCGCTTCGGACGGCGGCCAGCGGGTGTGGCGGGTGGCAAACAACTCCCGTCTCCTGCGGGCAGCGCAGCAGCATCCAAGTCGTTACGGTGATACCGACAACCGACGCCGTCACTGAGGCTCGCCAAATGACGGAACTGGTTCTAGTTCTTGGCGGCGCAGTTGCCGCTCTTCTGTGGTTTTTCCATCGGACGCGATCGCGCTGCTTCATCGTCGAGCAACCCCATCGGTCCGGAGGGAACCGTCGGAGTTGGCGAAGGCGCTGAGTCGCAGTCCGGGCAAGCCCGGTGGCTGGTAGGCGGAAACGAGCCGTCGAGACCACGCCTATGTGCCGGTAGTCGAAACCGCGCCAGGCGGCCTCTCCCTCGGGGACCCCACGGGCAGCCGCTCCGATCATCCTCTTGAGAGCGGCGCCGGAGCTCGAGAGCCGGCAGTATGAGCAGCGTGCAGCAGGGGGGGCCCAGACACGAAGGGTGGCTGATCGACGAGGTAGTGGACGAGACCGACGAACCCGAGGAGGACAGCAGCATCGCCGCTCCGACGACAAGGAACGAGGACCCGGCGCCTCTTCTTGTTGAGAACGGGCCAGTCGCCACCGGGCTTGCCGAGGCAGCCAGCAACTCTTCCATACTAAACGACCCGTCGGTCATCCTGACTAGGAAGATGGACCTCGATGCCGGCGGTGGGTCGGTCGTCGCTATTGTCATGTACATGCTGCAGACTGGGGAAACCTTACGAATTGTGAGGCAACAACTGTTGCGTCCACTGGACGTCGGCAACTTGGCAGACGTCGCCGCCGGCGACGTCGTGACGATATCAGAGGATGACACCACACTGGTCTCAGTACGTCGGGCGGAGCCTTTCACTCGCCAGCTCATCGCGATCTCAAGAAGAGGCCTCATGGTAAACGTCGCCGTAACTGTCGGACGTCAGGACGTACTGGCCCGGACGGATCTCGACGGAACAGGGACCGCCGAGAGGCAAGGGGTCACGGTCGGAGAAGATGGCCTAAAAATGGTAGCCGAGCGGGTCCTGGACAACGGTTGAGCATCAGAGTCTTTCCGGCATCCACTCTTGCGGTTCCTGGTTTCTCCCGCACCGGCGTGGCGGCGTTACCTAAGGTCCGGGGGCACCGAAGTGCCGCTCGCTTGGGTCAGTGGGCGGGGGCGGGCCGTGCCGCCGGGAGCGCAGAACGTTCCTTCGCGAGCGGCGCTCGAGCTCACGAGCCGGCATTGGGGGGCGATTGTCAGGAGCGAGCTAAGGGGGGATCAGCCACGAGACGAAACGGTCCGAAGGGCAGCCGGACTAAGCTAAGACGCTGCCGGGCTGTTCGCCTTGAGCCGTTCAGCGGACGGCCGTTGGGCGACAGTCGTATTGCTTCAACACGTCCTCTGTACAGGTGGAATCCACAAGTTCCCGATCACCAAGCGGGCTCTCGAGGACCACCTCCGTCAGGTGGTCCCTTCCTACGTCGTAGCACTCGCTCTCGCTTCCCCGGCTTGCTGGCTCCCGGATGTACGCCGAGATCACGACCTGCTCGGCCGTTTCTCGTACCTCGACCGCACCCAGTTCCTCCTCCTCGATGTGGCACTGGCCGCCGTGGACGTTGATGACGAGGCGAGTTGATGACGGGTCAGGCGGCTCAGCGACGCTCCAACTCTCGAACACTGATACGAGTTCGGGCTGCTCGGCGCCTGAGCACGCCGACAGGAACACGAGAGCGGCTACGAGGGCAGTGAATCGGCGCACCGCTACATCATCCCTCCGTCAGGTTCGGCTGCACACCGCAGGCAACCGAAGTGCCGGTAGTCGGTGGCACCGCTGGCCGCACGCCCACGACCCCCTGATCCTGCAGGAGCTCCGATCAACCAGTAGCGAGCGGCACGGGGGCTTGCGAGCCGGCAATATTCGACGTCCCGCCGGGGACCACCGCGGCCTGGCTCTCGCCGACCGCCCGCCGCAGCCCGAACGTGAGATTCTTCAGGGATGGTGGGACGGCTCCCCGGCTGGGCGAGATGGCTGATGGGCATGATCGTCCTAGCTCTGATCATCATCCTCTTGTACGACCCCTTTAGCCCGGGACCCGCCGCCGTCGATGCGGAGTGGGTGGTCGATCCGGATGCGAAGTTGGGTCCGACAGCGACCTCGATCCCGATCGTCGTGAACGAGATGGAATGTGCGTCCGGCCGCTCGGCGACAGGCCGCATCGAGGTCGAGATCGCCTATGGGCCCGACGAGGTCGGCATCGAAGTTGGCGTTCGTCCTCTCGGCGGGGACCAGAACTGTCCCAGCAATCCGAACACGCCGTACATCATCGAGTTGAGCGAACCGCTCGGCGATCGCTCTATCGAGGGGGAACGGCCCCTCACCGGCTAGCGGCCGCTCCGATCATCAATTCGTGTCAACCTCGGACAGGCTGTCTGCGGCCCTCTGAAGGCCAGAGGCCATCAGCGTCCGAAGCCGCCTGTCGAGCCTCGTCAGCCGTTCCCAGAAATTCGAGCCGCCCTGTGGTGCTGAGTTGGCCGCAAGTGTCATCACTGGAGTCGCGACTGGAACGGAGGCCACCTCAGCGAGGCCGTTGACGAGGAAGGCGACCAAGCGTGCCGCGTCGGCCGGAACTAGGTGGAAGGTGTCGGAGCATCGATCGCCGCGCCAGATGCTCAGGTTGATGAAGCCGTGGTTCAGCCGCCAGGTGGCCTTAAGCGCCACATCGCGCTCGTCGACGAGCCACGTGCTCCCCACAGGCAAGTGCGACGGTGCCGCCCCATCTTCCACGTCCCACATCGTGACAGCCCTGTGCCACTGGGTCTATGCGTGCGTCCCCTATCCCGAGGAGCGGGTCGCCCGCGGAACGATCGACCGCATCTACGGATCGCACGGGTAGTACCGAAGTGCCGGTAGCTGGCTGACCTTGGCTGCTCGCTCCCTTCGGCCGCCTAGCGGCCACCGCTCCGATCACCCGTTCTCCGCTTGGGGTTGGCGGCTCCTAGTCACCGGGAGAGGAACGGGTGTTGAGGGGAGCGAGAGTTCCAGCGACGCCGATCAGCACGGCAGCGCCGAGGAGGCTGCCGATCAAGGGGATGCGGCGGGTGCGTGCCGCTGCGCACTCGTCGGTGGGGTCCCGACCGGCGGACTGAAAGAGGCTGCCGCAGGCAGGTTGACGCGAACCGGGGATCGCCGGTACCGGCGCAGCTGTGAACGCCAAATCACCAGCGATCACGATGCAGCCCAGCGCAACGACAAACCCGCCACGTCTGAGAAGAAGACGCCGCGACATCGTCATTCCGACCACCTCCCCGTCGTCGGTGCGAATCTCACACACGCCGATGCCATGCAGTGGGCGGCAAGAGACGCCTGCTGCAACCTATGTGCCGATACATGGTGCGGCGGTGGTCCCCAGATCAACCATTCGCGAGCGTCCACAACGGGATGGAAGTACGTTCGTCGGCGTGGCCGAGCAGCCCCATTCTGCTGAGGCTTCGAGCGACAGGACGAAGCGGCGGGAGGCGCTGGCCATAGTCGGCGCCTACAACCAGGAACAAATGCGATCGTTGCTCGAGCACGTCCGGGAGGGCTTCACCAAGCTCGATGTGGGCGAGGTCGACGAGTTCGAGCTGGACGATCTCATCCATCGCTACAAGCGGGCTGCGAAGCAGCTCTGGCTGTTTTGCGAATCGACAGGCAGTCAAGTGCTGCACGCCGCCGATGCGATTGCGCAGATGCGCGACGGCGGCGAGGAACGGGACTGGTGGGCCGAAAGCGCTCGCCATGTAGGCCAGCGATGACCGGTCACGGGGGGCCGCCGGCGTCCGGGCTCGCTTCCCCCAACGGGGCCTGGGCGTACCGCTGATCGAGCGGGTGTCGTGCGGGGCGCGGCTGCGACTCAGAGTTCGATCCCGAAGTCGTGTTCGATCCGGTGGCTTCGGGCGGCGGAGCGGGTGGCGAGGCGTTGGCAGTCTCCTTCGAGGCGCACCGTGTTGGACCACTCCGTGTGCTGCACGCCGTCGACCGGGATTTCATGCAACCGGTCGGCTGGAACGCTCCACTGCTCGCGGTAGGCCTCGATCCGGGCGGCTCGGGAGGCCCAGTCCTCAGCGCCGGCAGGCTGGTCGGGGACCGGTCCGAGAAGTTCGACGAGGTGTTCGGGTTGGGTGGCGAGGGCGTGGGCGCCGAGTTGATGGCGCCGGTCGGCGACGGCGTCGGTGAGCTGGTTCCGGTAGCTGAACAGCTCGGCGTGCTCGGCCAGCCAGGTGTCGCGCGTCCGCTGCGCGGCCTCGAGCTGGTCGCAGCGCCCGTCGAGGTCGGCGAGGGTACGTCGGGCGTGGCGGCCCGCCGTAGTGAGTCGGCCGGGTCGCAGGTGTTGTTCGAGCTGGGCGCGCTGGTTGGCAAGACGGGCGAGGTCGATGCTGCGGTCGGGCGGGCAGTCCCGACGGATCTGCATTTGCAGGTTGGCGAGGCGGGGGGCGAGCACGGCGAGGCTCTCGGAGCGGGCCAGCTCCCGGCGCAACGTTTCGGTGGCGGACAGCTCGGTGCCGGTTCGGGCCATGGCCGCGGTGAGCACGTCGAGGGCGGTTCGGGGTTCGGGTGGGCGGTGGTGTCGGTCGGGGTCGTCGTTGTCGGTGACGGCCAAGGCCACGTTGGACGAGCGTCCGCGGGTCATGGCCACGTAGAGGCCCTCGGCCCTGGTGTGCTCGTCGACGACCGCTACAGCAGCATCGACGGTGACGCCTTGGGCCTTGTGCACGGTCACCGCGTACGCGAGCGCAACCTGTTCGGCGGCGTAGCCGGCGGGGAGGACGACCTGGCCGTGTCCGGCATGGTGGGACACGGTCACGCTCTGGTCAGGCGCGATGCCCGTGACGGTCCAGCGGTCACCGTTGCGCACCCACAACCCGCGGCTGGTGACGAGGGAACGGTCGTTGCGCAGGGAGACGATCTCGTCGCCCACCCCGACGGTCTGGCCGGCGGCGGTCAGGACCCCCTTGGGTTGGACCTCGCCGGCGGCGACCCGCCCGGCCCGGATCCGCTCGGCGAGCTCGTTGACGGTGGCGTGGTCCGCCGCGGTGATGACGACCGTTTCGCCCCGGTAGCGGGCGTCATGCCAGCGGGCAACGGCCTCGTCGAGCACCAGCTGACGGTCACCACCCAGGACCCGGCCGTGGTCGTCGTAGTCGCCGACGACCGTCGGGTCGCCGCGACGCAACCGGAGGCTGGCGTGTTGCTCCCAGTCTTGGGTGAAGCGGTGGGCGTGGGTGAGCTCAGCGGTGGCGTCGACGGCGAGGAGACGGAACAGGCCCCCGGCCTGGACGGGGCCGAGCTGGGCGGGATCGCCGACCAGTACCGCCTTTCCGTCGGCCTGCTCGATGAGGGTGAGGAGTCGGGCGAGGTCGGCGGAGGCGACCATGCCGGCTTCGTCGATTACGACCACCTCGCCCGACTGCAACACCCAGCCGGGAGCGGGGCCTTGCGGCCGGTCGTGTTCGGCGAGGAGCTTGGCGATGGTGTCGGCGGGGACGCCGGCCTCGGCGGCGAGCACCCCGGCGGCTATGGCCGACACGGCGACACCGCGGACGGGTACGGCCGAGCCCTCCCAGGCGCTCGCGGCGGCGGCCATGGTCCGGGTCTTGCCCGTCCCGGCCGGGCCGACCAGCACCGAGACCCGCTCACCGCCGCCGGTGATGGCGCTCACGGCGGCGGCCTGCTCGCCGTCCAGGCCGGCGAGGGTGACGGCGCGGGCCGTGTCCCGATCGTCGGCCACGGCCACCCCGACCTGGCGGCCGGCGGCCACCAGGTCCAGGATCTGCTGCTCGATCCGCAGGGTTGTCGTGGTGGTGTAGCGGGCGGCGTCGTGGCGTCCGTAGACCGAGCCGCCGTCCCGGCGGTGCAGCTCGGCTGGCGTCTCCGGCTCGGGCGCGGCGAGGCACACCACCCCGGAGCCCGCCAGCGCTCGTCTGGCGGTGTCGTCCACCCAGTGCCGCACCGCCTCGGCGTCAGTCAAGCCCACCGGGGCATGCCGGGCCGCGACCTTGACCGCGTCGGCCCGGGTGAACGTCGATGACGCCGACGCCAGCTCGGCGACCACGACGTCGAGCTGCGATGGGTCGGCCACCCGCACCGCCGGCGAACGACGGCCTCCGAGCGTGTCCGGAAGCCAGGACACCGGGTCGAAACCCGCCGCGGCGGCCTCGAGAGCCCACCAGTCATGCAACCCGAGGTCTGTCTCGCTACCAAAGGTCTTGGCGGCCCGAGTCTCGAGCACCGCGACCTCGAACGCCCGGCGGCGCTCGGCCGCGGTCAGCGAGCGGCCCAGCGCCTCCTCGCGCTCGGCGACCCGCTGCGAAGCAGCCGCCTCGACCGCGGCGCGCCGAGCCGAGAACAACCGGCGGACACCGGTCGGGACGCCGAGGATCTCGGCTTGACCGTGGCGGTTCGCCTCACCCCACTCGACACCCAACCTGGTGGTGAGCTCGGCGCGCAGCGCCGCCTGGTAGAGCATCCCGGCCGGCTTGAGCTGGCGGTGCAGGGCCTTGGAGTCCAATGCCCGCCACGCCCCATCGCTGCTGCAGCGCACCCGCCCGGACACCAGCACATGGGTGTGCAGCTGCGGGTCGCCCGAGCGGCTGGTGCGATGCACGAACCCCGCGGCGAGCAGACCCTCGGTGTCGACCTGGCGGACCCCGGCCTTGCCGGTCCTCGAGAACGCGGCGTGCTCCTCCAGGTAGGCGAGCGCGGTGAGCACGGCGGCGTCATGGGCGTCGCGGACCTCCAGGCCGATCGCGCCGCCGCCGATCGCCCACAGCACCGACGCGCTCTTGGGCGCCGAGAACGTGAGATCCCAGCCAGTCACCCGATCGGCGCCCTCGCGAACCCGGTAGGACGCGCCCAGTGGCTCGCCGGTGCGTGGATGGCGGGCGTCGAACAGTCGGGCCAGCTGCTCGCCGTCCGCCTCCCCGGCCAGGCCAGCGGCGGCTGACCCCCAGCCCAGCCAACGGCCTTCGGCCTCGCCCCGACCGGCGTAGTAGTCCTCCACGCCGGCGGCGACCGTGGCCGTGTAGTAGGACACGGAAGCAGCAGTGACCTTGCCCCGGCTCAACACGACACACCGACCCGGCGAGGCAGGCCCGGCCGACAGGCTGGGCAGAGTCCCGGCACCGCAGGGTGCCAATGTGTGACGCTCGTGAAGGCGGTTCGCTGGGAGCCGGTGGAGAGGTTCACGGCTCAGCTCGCGGGATCGGTCAGGTCGAGCAGGCGGAGCTGGTCGCGATCGCGGGGCGGGCGACGACGGGACGAAGTGCGGGACTGCCGGACTTGCGTCTGCGGCGCGATCGGGATCGGGCTGATCTCCGGGGGTAGGCCAAACGCAGGACCGGTCAACGGGGCACCGATCACGGTCTCGAGCGCGCGACGCGGAACGCGCAGCACGCTCCCGAGATCGACGACCGGGAGGCCCGTCTTGCCGCCGCTTGCGCGCCACTCCTGCGTGAGGGCGTACGCCTTGGTTCGACCGATCCGTAGGACGCGCGCCGCTTCCTCCACCGTCAACAGATCAGGAAGCGCGCTCGTAGGTTCAGTCCTCAACGGAAAGACAGAGTACGGCAAACTCTGCGATCTGTCTAGTGACTCGCTCTGTCCGTTGAGTTAAGCTCTGGTCATGGCTGGAACCCGGAAGCTCGGCATACGCCGCACCATGACCCCCAACCAGGTCATCGCCTACAACTTGGCGCGTGCCCGCGTTCTGCGGGGCTGGACCCAAGAGGAGGCTGCGGAGGTCCTCGCCCCCTACCTCGGCGCCCGTCTCTCCTTCACCAGCTTCTCCGCCATGGAACGCTCCGCCCACCGCGTCGACCGCATCAAGGTGTTCTCCGCCGATGAGCTCCTGGCCCTGTCCCGAGCCTTCGACCTGCCCATCGGCTACTTCTTCACCCCGCCCCCGCCCGCCGAGGACGCCGGCCTCTACGCCCCCGACGCCGGCATGAAGGGCCTCGACCCCATCGTCCTGCTCGACGCCGTGCTCGGCACCCCCGAGAACCTCACGCCCTGGCGGGAGCAACTGCTCGCCTACGCCGCCAGCGTCGCCCCGCAACCCCGCAACAAGCGCGAGCGCCCCAGCGTCAGCCCCTCCGACCTCCCCGAGCGCCTCGAACCGCTCGGCGCGATGCGAGCGAAGGCGATCCTCGAGCAGGCCTTCGGCGACCTCAACCAGGCCAGCGACGTCCTCGAACGCCTCGCCGAGGCCGTCCGGGCCGTGAACGATGCGGCACCCGACGACATGACGGACGAGCCGGCACGAGGCGGCATCGAGGAGAAGCCAGCGGCCCGTGGGACCCGGCGCGCGGCGCCCCGGAGGTCGAAGTGATCGACAGGAAGACCACCCGGACCGGTGACGCTCGCTACGAGGTCCGGCTGCGAGGTCGCGACGGCGGGGAGCGGTCGCGGACGTTCCGCACTCGCAAGGAGGCCGAGCGCTACGAGCGCGCTCAGCACCAGGCGCTCGACAGCGGCCTGTGGGTCGACCCGCGAAGCGGCAAGGTCACTCTGGGGGCGTGGGCAGCGGAGTGGCAGCGGACCGTCGTCCACCTGCGGCCGACGACCTGTCGGATCTACGACGCCAACCTCCGCAACCACGTGCTGCCCGACCTCGGGGAGGTTGAGCTCGGGAAGCTGACTCCGTCGATGCTGCGGGCCTGGCTCTCTGGCCTCATGACGAAGGTGGGCCGCCACGGCAAGCCCCTCGCGAAGGGTTCGGTCGCGCAGGCGTACCGGACGCTCAACCGCGTCCTCGTGGCGGCCGTCGACAACGAGCTGCTCGGCCGGAATCCGCTGTCGAGCATCAAGCCCCCTCGGCCTGACACCGACCCGATGCGGTTCCTCTCCCACGAGGAGGTCGGTGCCCTCGCAGCGGCGATGGATCCCCGCTACCGCGCCCTCGTCCTGGTTGCGGCGTACACGGGTCTTCGCGCCGGTGAGCTCATGGCGCTCCGGCGGTCCCGGATCGATCTGCTCCATCGCACGATCACGGTCGTCGAACAGGTCCAGTCGCTGGCGGGCCGGCACATCGTGAGCGCGCCGAAGACGGCCGCCGGGCGCCGTTCGGTTGCCGTCCCCCGCCTGGTGGTCAACGCGCTCGAGGAGCATCTCGCCTCCTACGCCGAGCCTGGAGTCGACGGGCTGCTGTTCCCGGCGCCCGAGGGTGGCTTCCTGCGGCTCGAGAACTTCCGCCGCCGCGTCTGGAGGCCTGCCACGCTTGCCGCGGGTGTCGCGCCGCTACGGCTGCACGACCTGCGCCACACATGCGCGTCGCTTGCCATCGCCGCGGGCGCGGACGTGAAGGTGCTGCAGCGGATGCTCGGCCATGCGTCCGCCGCCCTCACCCTCGACCGATACGGCCACCTGATGCCGGGCCAGGCCCACAGCGTCGCCGACCGTCTCGACGACATGGCCCGGGCGTCGATTCCGACGCCCGCAGCGGCCGTCGTCGCCCTGCACGTCGGGCGGTGACTGCCGAGATCGGACCGGACACGGCCTTGACCCAGTACGGGCGCCGAGATCCCGGTGTCTTCCGTGATCGCCCACGCCAGGCGATCGAGACCGGCGTCTCGCTGATCGCTGGCAGGCTCCGACCTGAGGTCGCACGGGCCTTCGTGGTGCGCCGAGGCATCTACCGCCCAGGCGTGGACGCCGTCCGGTAAACGACGGTGCGCGATCTCGCCGACGCCGGCTTCGACGTCGTGGCCGACCCGACGCCCGCCATTCCCGATCATGTCCTTGTCCGCTTCGAGGGCCAATGGGACGATGATGTTGCGATGCGTTTCGACGCCTGCTTCGGGCCCGTGCCCGAGGAGGAGACCTGATGTCCGAGAAGATCGCCATCGAGCAGGGCCAAGGGCCGTGGGCGCCGGCCGCTGACGCGGAGCTGCTGCGGACGCTCCACTTCTACGACATGCCCCTGATCGGCGTCATCCGCCAGGGCGGCTCGCTGCATCTCTTTCGGTGCATCGAGGGCCAGGTAGATGACAACAACCTGTGGGCCTACACGACGCTCGACGACACGGACCTCGCCGCACTCGACGCGGCTGGTCCCGCCGACCTCGACGACGTCATCGACCGTGTCGTCGAAGGTCGCCCCGTGGTCGTGGCCCTGTCCCGGGAACGTGACGGCATCCTCGCCTCGGCCCTGGTGCGGGATCCTTCGCAGTACCCGACGCTCCTCCACGCCGCACGCGAGGCGCTCCGAGCGCTCAGCATCGAGATCGACCTGAAGCTCACCGCGCTCGGCTGAGCGCCCGAGCGCTCAGCGCCAAGGTCGACCTGAAGCTCACCCCGCTCGGCCCGACGGCGAAAATCGCACGCTGCGTGCCGGCTGGCGAGGTTGGCGCGCGGCCCTGTGGAAATCGCTCGCGGGATTTTCGCGGGACGCACACCCTTGGAAAGAGCGAAGCCCCGGCCCAGCAACGCTGTGACTAGGGCTTTTGTGGTGGTCGAGACCGGCGTCGATCCGGTGACCTCGCGCTTTTCAGGCGCGCGCTCTGCCAACTGAGCTACTCGACCGTGGATGATGTTGCGTGCTGCGGGCGATGACCGGCGGTCCCGACGGGATTTGAACCCGCGACCTCCACCTTGACAGGGTGGCGAGCACTCCGCTGCTCCACGGGACCTGGTTGTCTGGCGCACCCCCAACGGGATTCGAACCCGTGTCGCCACCTTGAAAGGGTGGTGTCCTAGGCCTCTAGACGATGGGGGCCTACGCGTGCGTGCCGTTGGGGGCTCGGTCAGGATAGCAGGTGCCAGGAGGTGCCCTCAGGGCCGTCGCGGAGCTCGATCCCGGCGCCGACGAGGTCGTCTCGCACCAGATCGGAGGTGGCGAAGTCCTTCGCTGCCCGAGCTCGTGCCCTGACGGCGAGGAGGGCGTCGACGAAGGGCGCGACCCGCTCGGCGGGGTCGCCGGCCCCGATCTCCGCCACCTGCCCGAGGCGCACGACCATCCCCCGCAGCGAGGACCTGGCGAGGTCGGTCTCGTCGCTCTGGAGGGTGTCGCCGCTCCACGCCACGATGAGGTCGTCGAGCTCGAGCAGCGCTGCGACCGCGGCGCTCACGTCCCGCGCGCCGAGCGCTGCTTCGAACGCTCCTTCGAGCCGACGCACGCCGTCGACGAGAGATGCCTCCGTCACACCCGCATCGGCGTCATCCGGAAGGGCCGACGAGCGGGGAGGGGGCTCGGCTCCGGACCCGCTGGCGGCCCGACCCTCTGCGGCTGCCCGCAGGTCGTCGATGGTCACGACGGAGCCGGATGCGAACACGATGCTGCGCCCCGCCCGTCGTACGGTCACCCCGCCGAGGCCGACGACGGTGCCGGTCCCGGCGTCGAGGTCGAGGATCAGCCCGGTGTGCTCGTCCACGCCCAGCACGAACGCACCGTCGGGCAGCTCTCGCTCGAGGCGGGCGAGACGTTCCTCACCGAGATAGCAGAAGCGGGTGTCGTGGTTCTGCCCCTCGGCGTTGTCGTAGTGCGGGATGACGGCGCAGCTGAGCCCTGCGGCCCGGGTGAGGTCGAGGCCGGTCGCCCACGCCGGCTCAATGCCGACCTTGTAGATCTCGTACACGGGGACCGTGGCCACCCCGAGGGTGAGGGCGGCGGCGCTTGCGAACGTGATGGCACCGCCGGTGGCGAGCTTCTCGGTGAGGACGGCGGGCACCTGCGAGCGGTGCCACTGGCGCAGGGCGTAGGTCGGGCTGCCTGGTCCGGCGAACACGTAACGCGCTCGCCGCAGCTTGGTCAGCATCGTCTCGGTGGTGAGGGCGTCGGCGTCCGCCGAGTGCCAGGTGGCCACCTCGACCTCGGCCTGCACGCTCACCCGGAAGTACTCAGCCGCCTTGGCCGAGAGCTGGTCGGCGTTGGGCTGGAAGCCGACCGGCGTGTCGAGGATGACGGCTGGAACCGGCTTGGGTCCGAGGCGGGCGAGCAGGTCGCGATGGGTCTTGGAGTGCGTGGGGCTCGTCTCGCCCGAGCCCATGATCGTGAGGATCCTCGGCAGATCGCTCACGTTGCCGTGAGCTCCACCGCTGCGGCCAGCAGCGCGTCGGCCACGAGGTCCGGGTGCTGGGCATGCAGGTCGTGGTCACCCTCCACCCACGTGGTGCGGCTCACGGCCAGCGCCTCCTGTGCGGCGGCGACCGCTGCCTCCGTGCCCGTGTCGGGTCCGCCCTCGCGCCGTGCCGGGAGCAGAAGCACGGGAACCCGCACCTCCGGGTAGCGGCTCGATGGCCGGTGCTGCCACAGGCCGCGCAGGATCAGGAGATGGCGCTCGAGCGTCAGCCAGGGGGCGACGGTGTCGTCGTCGCGCACCTCGAAGCAGGCCAGCACCCCCTGGATCCCGGTCTCCGGCCAGCCGGGGTGGGAGTCCCGGAGGCGCTGCTCGAGGAGCACGGACGACAACCCGGTCGTGGCCGGCGGCCTGAGCTGCCGCTCGCATGCGGCCCAGTCGGGGAAGCGGTCAGCGAGCTCGATCCAACCGCCGTCCACGCAGGCGATCCCGCTGACCACCTCAGGCGCCGCCCACGCCAGCTCGAGCACGACGTTGCCGCCCCACGACTGGCCGGCCGCCCACGGCCGCCCGAGGTCGAGTGCCCCGATCAGGGTGGCGAGGTCGCTCGCCACGGTCGCCACGTCGTAGCCGTCGTCGGGCCTGTCGCTCCGGCCGTGGCCCCGCAGGTCGACCGAGACCACCCGGTGGCCGGCCGCCGCCAGGCCCTCGGCAACACCGTCCCACAGCCGGAGGTTGGAGGCGAGGCCGTGCACGAGCAGGAAGGGCTGTCGCTCCCCGGGGTGCTCCACCGCGTGCACGGCCACCCCCGGCGCGACCTCGACCCGTCGTTCGACCACGAACGGACGGTACCGGCGCCGCCTTCCCTCCACGGCGCTCGGGTTCGATGTGCGGCCGGGTGCAGCTGCCATCGTGGTGGCGATGTCGGCGGCCGTCCTCGACGTCCCGTTCTCGACGGTGCCGACCACCGCCCGTGTCGCCGTCTGATCTTTCATCTCTCTGGCCCGGCCGGCGGCCGGTCTCACCGTCGGCCTCTCGAGTCCGCCCTCCTGGCGACGTGGGAGCCCCGCAGGCCGTTGTCGCGCCGATTGGCGCCGTCACGGAGCTCGGCGGAGAGGGGCCCCCGCTGGGTGTCCTGGTCGCTGCACCCGGGCTACCGGCGGGCTGCGGACCTGAGGTCGTCCATGACGGTGAGAGCGGCGATGGAGGCGGGGGGCGGCCGCCGGAGGGTGGTGTCGCCTCGGATGGCGGCGCAGACGTGGTCGACCATGCCCCGGTAGGCGTTTCCACCGCCGGTCTCGACCACCTCCACCGTCCCGTCGCCGTGGTGCAGCTCGACGGTCCGGTCATCGGGACCGGGCGTGAATGCCCGGTCGACGACGAGCGACGCCTCGGTGCCCACCAGCTCGAGGCGCTGGTGCTCGGGCGCCTCGAACGAGCACTCAACGGTGGCGCTGAAGCCGCCGTCGAAGCCGAGCCAGGCCGAGAACGACGCGTCCACACCGTCGCCTCCGGTCACCGCCGAGGCCGCGAGCGCGCTCGGCGGCGCCCCTGCGGCTCCCAGCAACGGGACCAGGCAGTAGACGCCGAGGTCGGCCAGCGCGCCGCCCCCCATCGCCACCTGCCAGCGGTGGTCCGAGGGATCCCGGTGGGTGAACCGGAAGGCTGCGTGGCCGAAGCGCAGCGGCCCGAGCCGACCCGAGCGCACGATGTCGGCGACCGCCGTGGAGCGTGGGTGGTACGGCGTCATGTAGGCCTCGCACAGCACGACGCCCGCCGCCTCGCACGCAGCCGCCATCTCTGTGGCCTCAGCGGCCGTCGCCGCAAGCGGCTTCTCGCACAACACGTGCTTGCCCGCCTCGGCCGCCTTGACCGTCCAGCTCCGGTGGAGCCCGTTGGGCAACGGGAGGTAGACGGCTTCGACGTCCGGGTCCTCCAGCACCTCCTCGTACCGTTGTCCGGCGGCGAGGCTGGCCGATCGGAGGAGCACGGCCTTGGGGCTGGCCTCGATCGCCGGGATGACGCTGTCGCGTGCCACCCACGACGACGACCCGAGCACCCCGAAGCGCACCTGCTCGTGCTTCGGGTGCGCGCCGCCGCTCCCGGCCCGGGGCACCACGAGCGGGCGCTCCCCCTCGGTCGGCGTCATGGCCCCACGGGCTCGCCTGCCCCCTCGAGCTCGACGGTCTCGCCGGTGGTGCCGGAGCCGTGTGACGCCTCGAGCACGGCCACGACCGCCCGCACGGAGCGGGGCGTGACCGCCAGCGGCTCGTCCAGGTGGAGGTGGTCGGCCAGGTTGCGGTGGAAGGCGAACCGCTGCTCGGGCGCAGGTGGCAGGAGCGTCTCGGTGATCCCGTAACCGGGCTCGTGCCGGGCGAGCGTGAGCGGCACCGGCGCCTCGGCGTGGTGGCTCTCGTCCCGCACGTAGCCCCGGCCCGCCTCGACGCGCTCGGCGACCACCGGTCGGTAGTGGCCGACCAGGGTGCCCTCCGTCCCCTGCACGAAGAGCTTGGGCGGGCGGACCGCAGCGATGTCGGACTGGAGGAACTGGGCCTCGCGGCCGTCGTCCCACGCCAGGCGCAGGCGCAGCTGGTCGAGGTTCGTCACGTCGTGCCACACACGCTTGTGGGCCGTGGTCGTCACCCGGGCGGGGGCGGTGCCCATGAGCTGGAGGATCCAGTCGACGTGGTGCGAGCCCCAGTCGTACACTGCCCCACCCGAGACGGTGTGCTCGGAGTGCCATGCCCGGCACGGGTGCTCGAAGCCGCCCACGAAGGTCTCGACGTTGAACACGTCGCCGAGCATCCCGGCGTCGACCACCCGTCTCAGCGCCACGAAGTCCGGGTCCCACCTCCGGTTCTGGTGGACGGTGAGCATGAGGCCCTGCGCCTCGGCCGTCGCGATCAGCTCGTCCGCCTCCGCGAGCGTCAGGCACATGGGCTTCTCGAGGACGACGTGCTTCCCGGCCCGGAGCAGCTGGAGCGCAAGGGTCGCGTGGGAGGACGGCGGGGTGGCGATCACGCCGACGTCGACGTCGCCATCGAGCAGCACCTCGGCGACTGCGCCGTAGGTCCGCACGTGGGGGAACGCCTGCTCTGCGGCCTTGCGGCGGGACGGCTCGGGGTCGACGGCGGCGACGAGCTCGAGGCCCTCCACCGCCGTGGCGGCGGCACCGTGGGCGTCACCCATGCCGCCGTGGGGTCCGTAACCCACCACTGCCAGTCCGAGCGGTCGGGGCGACCCCTGCTCGGGCGGGAGGAGGGCCCGGCGCAGGATCCTCGACAGCTCTGGGAAGGTGAGCGCCCGATCGGTGGTCCCGAGCGAGGACACGACGACCCGGCCCCGCCCGACAGCCCGCATGCCGACGACGAGGTGGGGGCGGAACCCGATGTTGGAGGTGAGCACCGGGACGAGGTCGTCCGACACGGGGACGAGGGGGGCCACGGCGTCGACCACCGGGAACTCGCCGGTGCTGCGGGCGGTCAGCATCGACCCCGGCCCGGCGACGGTGGCGAAGACCTCGATCGGGCCGGTCACACCGGAGGTGGCCGAGGTGGCCCCGAGCAGCCCGGCGAGCCCGACCGGATCGTCCCCTGCCTCCGGCGCTGCGCCGACGGCGAGCAGTGAGGCGCCGCGCTCGATCGCTGCTCTGAGCGCGTCGACATCCGCCGCACTGAGCTCCCGGAGCGGCCCGTCGAGCAGCACCGCGTCATGGTCGAGCGGTTGGCAGCGGGCGACCTCACCGGCCGGGACCACCTCCACCTCCGATCCTGGGGGGAGGAGCGTGGCCAGGCCCGGTCGCGCCGGACGCAGGCGGGTGACGACGAGCACGCGCATCGACCGACGATACCGACCAGCCAGACGCTCGGCCCGGCCCGTCGAGGGGTGCACGGGGCTCGTCGGCCCCGGCCGGCGGTGGTCCAGCCGACCCAGCGGCTGGGCCACGATGCAGCTCCCTGGCGCGCCGGTTCGACCTTGTCGTGCGCGCCGGCGCAACCTGGTCGTGTGCGCCGGCGCGGTGGTCTCGGGCGCGCCTCGGTCCCTGCCACGGACCCTTAGGGTGCGCCGGTGCGTCACGCCCGACTCGCTGCCGCCGCTGCCGCCGGGTACCTGGCGGGGACGCTGCCCTCGGCTGATGCTGCGGTGCGCCTGGCGGGGGGCGGCACCGACCTGCGCTCGGCCGGTAGCGGCAACCCCGGGGCGGCCAACGCCATCGCCCTGCTCGGCCCCCGGTGGGGCTACGGGGTGATGGCCGCCGACATCGCCAAGGGCGCGGCGGGCGCAGCCGCCGGCCGGCGACTGGCCGGCGGCACCGGGGCGCACGTGGCCGGGGTCGCCTCCGTGGTGGGGCACTGCGTGCCGGTCTGGAGCGGCGGCAAGGGCGGGAAGGGGGTCGCCACCAGCGTGGGGCAGTGCCTCGCCACCTTCCCGGCGTGGTCGGTGCTGGACCTGGCGGTGGCGGGGACGGTGGCCGCCTCCCCCCGCTGGAAGCAGCGGGCACGGGCGGCCACGGCGCTCTCGAGCGCCGTCTGGGTGGCGGCGGCGACGCTCTGGTGGCGTCGGGACCTGCCGAACCTGTGGGGGCCGCGCCCGACATTGGCGCTGCCGCTGGCCGCGGCCGCCAGCAGCGCAGTGATCATGTGGCGCTTCGCCACCGCCCGTTCGCCCGGAGCCCCGCCGGTCCCGCCCGACCCCGCCGGCGTCCGGGAGCCTCGCCGGCCCGTCCCGGACGGCCCCGCCTCGTCCGTCGCACTCGACCCCCCGGAGGATCCTTGACCGTCGCCCTCGTCACCGACTCGAACGCCCAGCTGCCGCCAGAGCTGGCGGAGCGCTACGGCGTCACCGTGGTGCCGCTGACAGTCACCGTCGACGGGACGCCCTACCTCGAGGGCACCGAGCTGGACGCCGACGCCTTCTATCAGCGCTTCGAGGGCGGGGCCACCCCGGTCGTGGCGACGTCGCAGCCGAGTCCCGGCCAGTTCGCAGAGGTGTATGAGGCGCTCGCAGCTGGTGGTGCCACCGAGATCATCTCCATCCACATCGGCTCAGACGTCTCCGGCACCTGCAACAGCGCCCGGCTGGCTGCCCGTTCCTCGGGCGTGGCGGTGCGGCTCGTCGACACGGGAACGGCCAGCTTCGGGGTGGCCTGCTGCGTGTGGGAGGCAGCCGAGGTCCTCGCCGCGGGCGGGTCGGTCGACGATGCCGTCGCGGTGGCCGCCGAGCTCGGACCTTCGATCGGCAACGTCTTCACGGTCCGGGCGCTCGACCTGCCGCGGGCGGGCGGGCGCCTCGCCGCCGGGTCCGAGGTCGAGGTGGCCTCGATACCCATCCTGAGCTTCGTCGCCGGCGAGATGAAGGTGGTCGGGCAGGCCACCGACGTCGACGAGGCAGCCGACGCCATGGCCGCCTACGCCGTGGCCGCGGGGACGTCTCTGCGCATCGGCCTCGGTCTGGCCGACACCGCGGCCGCACCGTTGTGGCAGGCCCTCGAGGCCCGGCTCCACGGCGCCCCCCAGGTCCAAGAGGTGGTGCGCTATCGCGTCGGCCCGAGCGTCGGCGCCCACACAGGACCTGGCACCGCCGGCGCCTTCTTCTACACGGCCCGTACCGGAGGGGCGCCCACCTCAGCGTGAGGGCGCGTCAGCCCGAGAGGGCGTCGATGATCGACTCGAGCAGGAAGCTCAGGTACTGGTACACGGCCAGGGCAGGTGCGTCGGGGTCGTCGGGATCGGCGTCGAAGGTGGTCTCCTCGCTCACGTCCAGACGGGTGCCGAGCACGAGGCGCAGGTCGTTGACGGCGCCCATCCACGCCAGGAGCTGCGCCTCGTCGACGTTGCTCGCCTCCACCGTGGCCTCGACCACGTCGAGGGCGCCGAGGCGAGCGGTGAGCAGGTCGTCGTGCACCATCTCCCGGTACTCGGTGTCTCGGGCTGCGTCGTCGGCGTAGGCCGAGGGGAAGAGCCGGCGCATCCCCGGATCGGCAGCCACGTCGTCACCGATCAGGACGGTCCGGAGCTGACCCACGAGCGACGCCACGAGCTGGCGCTCGGACTCGGGCAGGCGCAGGTCGAAGCCCCCCTTGCGCGACCGCTTGATGCGCCGGCCGGGGATCACGTGTCGTGCTGCATCGTGGCCCACAGCCCGTGCTCGTGGAGGCGGAAGACATCCATCTCGCAACGCTCCCGGGTCCCGTTGGAGACGACCGCTCGCCCCTTCTCGTGCACGTCGAGCATCAGGCTCGTCGACTTCTCGATGCTGTAGCCGAACAGCTTCTGGAAGACGAAGGTGACGTAGGACATGAGGTTGATCGGGTCGTTCCAGACGAGCACGATCCACGGCGTGTCGAGGTCGGTCACCTCGTCGACGTCGGGCCGTTCGACCTCCACGGGGGCGGTGCCGGCCATGGCCCGATGCTAGGGGGCGGTCAGCGCCGGCCTGCGAGCTCGGGATCCTGCGGCAGCCGCCGTCGACGCCCGGGGTGGGACCTCGCGCATGGTGAGGCTGACGCGGACGGTGGCGATCCAGACCGACACCGCACCGAGGATGTGGACAGCGACGAGCAGGACCGGCACGCCGGTGAAGTACTGGGTGTAGCCGACGGCCGCCTGGGCCACGAGCAGGGCCAGGAGGGTGCGGAGGGCGTCGTGCACCACCACCGCCGCCCGGTCCCGGTGGCACACCCAGAGCGCGAGCACGGTGAGGGCGAGGAGGACGAAGACGCTCGTGCCGTGGATGCGGGCGACGGTGGCGACGGCCACGTCGAGGCGCCGGGCAGTGGCGTCGCCGGCGTGGGGGCCGGCGGCGGTCACCACCGTGCCGGTGAAGACCACCAAGGCCGCGGCCCCGAGGAGCAACCGGCCGAGTCCGACGAGGTCCGGACCCACCACTGCTCGCGAGGGGCCGTCGGCCCGACCCGCCCGGTGGTGCAGCACCACGGCGTTTCCGAGCAGGACCATCGAGAGGATGAAGTGGCCCATGACGAACGGCGGGGCCAGCTCGAAGAGCACGGTCAGCCCTCCGAGCACGACCTGGCCCACGACCCCGGCGACGAGCCCGAGGGACAGGCGGGTGAGGTCCCGTCGCCGGGGGGCGCGGAGCAGCGAGCCGAGCACGGCGAGGATGACCGCCACCGACACGAGGCCGGTGATCGTGCGGTTCACGAACTCGACCATGGCGTGGACGTCGGTGGCGTCGACCGGGGTCAGGCGGCCCTCCTCGCACGTCGGCCAGTCGGTGCAGCCGAGGCCCGAACCGGTGAGCCGGACCGCCCCGCCGGTCACGATGATGAACGCGAGCGCCACGAGGGCGAGCAGCGTGACCCGGTGGTAGGCCGCAGGCGACAGGCGGGGGATGGCCATGTGCGTCGATCGTACGGCCGGCCCCCCCCGGACCTGGATTCGAGCACATCCCGGCAGGGGGTCGGGTTGGGGTCCGCTTCGCCTCCGCCGTAGTCTCCGGCGGTGGCGCACGGGCAGCTGGTGACGGGTCGGGAGGCCCCCACGTCCCACGCCGTCGCCGCCGTCTTGAGGGGCTACGTCGCCTTGACGAAGCCACGCATCATCGAGCTGCTCCTCGTCACGACCCTCCCCACGATGGTGGTCGCGCAGCGGGGGATGCCCCCACTCGCCCTCATGGCGTGGACCATGGTGGGCGGCAGCCTGGCCGCCGGGGGAGCCAACGCCCTCAACATGGTGGTCGACCGGGACATCGACGCCTTGATGCAGCGCACCCGCAACCGCCCGCTGGTGACCGGGGTGCTCACCCCCCGGGCGGCGCTGGTCTTCGCCATCGGCCTCGAGGTGGCCGCCTTCGTGGTGCTCGCCCGGCAGGTGAACCTGCTCAGCGCCGCCCTCGCGTGCTCTGCCACCTTGTTCTACGTCTTCATCTACACGCTGTGGCTGAAGCGGTCGACCTCGAAGAACATCGTCATCGGGGGGGCCGCCGGCGCCGTGCCCGTGCTCGTGGGGTGGGCGGCGGTCACCGGGTCCCTCGGGTGGGCGCCGGTGGTGCTCTTCGGGATCATCGTGTTCTGGACGCCGCCCCACACCTGGGCGCTGGCCGTGAAGTATCGAGACGACTACAGCGCAGCCGACGTGCCCATGCTCCCCTCGGTCTCGAGCCTGCACCACACCTCGGTGCAGATCGTCGCCTACACGCTCGTGCTGTGCGCGGTGTCGGTCGCCTTCGCCCCGGTTGCGGGGATGGGACTCCTCTACCTCGTCTCGGCCGTGGTCCTCGGCGCCGTGTTCACGGGCTTCGCCCTGCAGCTCCTGCGCGACCCCACCCCGGGGCGGGCCATGCGCCTGTTCGCCTGGTCGATCTCCTACATCTCCCTGCTGTTCGGGGCGATGGCGCTCGACCAGCTCCTCCGCTCCGGTCTCTGAGCGTGGCTCAGCACCCGCCCGCAGCCGTTGCCGGAGCAACTTCGTCCCTCGGAGGGGGTCTGTGTAGTGTCCGGACCGGCTCGTCGACCGGCGTCGCCGGCCCGCTCGCACCCGCCGTCTCCTGAGGTCCGTCGCCCACGATGTCCATGACCGAGACAAGACCTGCGACCGGATCCACGTCCAGCCGGGTCGACGCCGACCAGGCGGCGGGTGACACCGCCGCCCCGAGCGGCCTGCAGGGATGGATCAGCACCGCTGACCACAAGCGGATCGGCAGGCTCTACCTCTGCACAGCCGTCGGCTTCCTCGTCGTCGGCAGCGTGGTGGGGGCGATCCTCGGTGCCGAGCGCCTCGGCAGCGGCCTCGAGATCCTGAGCGACAACACGTTCGGACAGGTGTACACGCTGCACGGCGAGGTGGCGGTCTTCGGGTTCCTCGTCCCGTTCTTCCTCGGGCTCGCCACCTACCTCGTCCCGCTCCAGGTGGGCGCTCCCGACATCGCCTTCGCCAGAGGTGCAGCGCTCGGGTACTGGACCTACCTCGTGTCGGGCCTCCTGCTGCTGGCCGCGTACGCCGCCAACGGCGGACCTCGCGGCGGGAGCGACATCGGGGTCGACCTGCACCTCCTCGCCCTCATCGGGCTGAACCTGGCGCTCGTCGTGGGGCTCATCTCCGTCCTCACGACCGCCCTGGCGTGGCGCACCCGGGGCATGTCGCTGCTGAGGACGCCCCTGTTCACATGGTCGGTCGTCGTCGGCGGGGGGCTGACCCTGCTCGCCTGCCCCGTCCTCGTCGCCCGCCTCGTCGAGGGCTACGTCTCCCACCACTTCGGCGACGTCGACCTCGCGACCTCCGACACGTCGTGGTTCTTCGCCGTGCCGCAGGTCTTCATGCTGGCCGTGCCCGCCGCCGGCGTCGCCGCTGAGGTCATCCCGGTGATGGCCCGCAGTCGTCACCGCGTCCATGGCGCCGCCGTCGTGATCCTCGGCGTGCTCGGCGTGCTCGGCTTCGGCGCGTGGGCGCAGCTCCCCGAGCGCGCCGACGAGCTGCTGTACGTCGGGGTGGCCATCGCTGCGCTGCTGCCGGCCCTCGCCCTGCTCGGCCTGCTCGGTGACACGACCCGCCGGGGTCGCCTCAGCTTCGGCGCGGCCAACCTCCTGGCTCTCGGTGCCGTGATCCACCTCCTCCTCGGCGCACTCGCCGGTGCCGCTGCGGCGATCGAGCCGCTCGAGCTCCAGGGCACGGTCTGGCAGGCGGCGCAGGTCCACTACACGCTCTACGGTGCCGCCACCCTCGGTGCCTTCGCCGCACTGTGGTTCTGGGCCCCGAAGATCTGGGGCGTGCTGCTCGGCGAGCTGCAGGGCAAGGTCGTCTTCGCCCTGACCTTCTTCGGCGCCATCCTGCTCTCCGCCCCCGACCTGGTGAACGGCCTGGTCGAGGACCGCCTGCTGGGCGAGCCCCGCTTCGACAGCAGCGGGCTCACGACGGCTCTCGATGCCGCCAGCCTCATCGGTGGGGTCCTCGGCGTGATCGGTGTGCTGGTCGTGGTGGGCGAGCTGCTCGGCAAGGCGGGCCGCCGGAAGGGAGCCCCCGCCTCGGATGATCCCTGGGGCGGCGCCACGCTGGAGTGGGCCACCACGTCGCCGCCCCCGACGGGCAACTTCGCCGGCCCCGTCCCCCTGGTGGTGTCGGCTGCGCCGCTCCACGACGCCCGTACCGCCTCCGAGGTCGATGCCTGATGGCCACCGCCACCGCCACCGCAGACCTGCAACCGGCCGGCGCACCGGCGATGAGCTCCGACGGGCGCACACCGGATCACACCACCGCAGTCAGCGAGCGTCGCCCCAACCTGATGATGGTGGGAACCTTCCTCGCCATCGCCGCCGGCACCATGCTGATCGGCGGCCTCCTCGCCGGTTGGCTCGCCGGTCGTGACGCGGCGTTCAGCGCTGGCTCGCCGTGGCTCCGGGAGGGCGTCGAGATCCCCAACCTGGCAGTGGCCGTCACCTACCTGACGCTGCTGATGTCGAGCTTCACCGCCCAGTGGGCCGTCTACGCAGCGCGCATCGACGACCGGAAGAACCTCTACGTCGCCCTCGGGATCACGCTCCTCCTCGGCATCGCCTTCGTCAACGGCCTGTCGTTCGTGTTCGACCAGCTCGGCCTCGAGGCGGGCATGACCGCCGTGGCCACCCACACCTACGCGGTGACCGTGACCCACCTCCTGCTCGTGCTCGCCGCCCACGTCCTGTTCATCGTGATGGGTTTCCGCGCCTTGACCGGCCAGGTCTCCGCCCGCCGCCCCGAGCTCGTCGCCTCGGCTGCCGCCTTCTGGCACTTCACCGTGCTGGCCGGCGCCGTCGTGTACCTCGTGGTGTTCTTCTTCGAAGGAGCACCGGCGTGATCCCCACCGGGTCCAAGCTCTGGTTCGGCGTCGCCGGGTTCGCCCTTGTGGCCACGGCGGCCTACTTCCTCGCCAGCAACGGCGAGGAGTACGGCTCGATGGTGCTGTTGTCGCTGGTGGTGGCCGGCTTCACCCTCGGGTTGCTGCTCTCCCTCATCGGCGATGGCGACGAGCGGTCCCCGGCGGGTGGCGCCCCCGTGGGCGGTGGCGCCCCCGATGGCACCGATGCGCCCTTCCGCACGGCCGGGCTCCAGCTCGCCGCCGCCTGGCCGGTCATGGCAGCCGTCGGCGTCGGTCTGGCCGTCGTCGGCCTTGCCACCGGTGGGCTGCTCCTCTACCTCGGCCTGCTGTTGGTGGCCGCTGCCGGCGCGGAGTGGATGGTCCAGGCCTGGGCCGAACGGGCGACGGCCGACCCCGAGCACAACCAGTCGCTCCGCAACCGCCTCATGTACCCGATCGAGATCCCGGTCCTGGCCGCAGCAGCGGTGGTCGTGGTCGTGGTCGCCTTCTCGCGCGTGCTCCTCGCCGTGTCGAAGGTCGGCTCCACGGTGGTCGCCATCGTGGTCGCCACCGCCATCCTGGGCGCCGCCTTCCTGGTCACCTCCCGCCCGCGGCTCAGCTCATCGCTCCTCACGGTGGTCGTCGGGCTCGGCGTCCTCGGCCTGCTCGGCGGCGGCATCGTCGGCGCGGTGGCTGGCGAGCGCGAGTTTGAGGTGCACGAGGAGGAAGCGGGTGCAGGTGAGGGTGGGGGCGGGGGCGTCGCAGCCGAGGCGCTCATCGTTGCGTCGAACACCTCTGCGTACGACGAGGACCTCATCAACGTGCCCGCACGGGTGCCGGTCACCTTCACCTTCGAGAACCGCCAGGGCGGTGTGCAGCACAACGTGCACGTCACCGAGCCCGAGGAGCTCGTGCAGAGCGACGTGGTGACGGGTCCCGACGAGATCACCTTCGAGGCGACGTTCGAGGAGCCAGGCGAGTACACCTTTGTCTGCGACGTGCACCCGGCCATGGAGGGCACGATCGAGGCGGTGGAGCAGCCGAGCGAGGGCGGCGCCCCCGAGGAGGCGCCGGACGAGGGCTCCGAGGGCGGCGGCGCCGGTGTCGACGAGCTGGACGGAGACGGGTCCTGAGCCCCGGCGCAGCGACTTGGCGCTCGGACGCCGCCTCGGCGAGGCTGGGGGACGCCTCCGGGACGCCCTCTGTCGAGGTGCCCGCGGCCCCTTCACACCACACCCGTCCGAGTCCCCCCTGCAGGAGCGCAGCCATGTTTGTCCTCCGCACCGTCGTCACGAGGCTCCGGGCCACGCGTCCGCGCTGGCTGCTCGCCGGCGTGGTGGCCCTGGCGGCCGCCGGCTGTGCCAGCGATGCCCCGCAGGACACCCTCGACCCCGCCGGGCCTGCAGCCCGCTCGATCGACAACCTCTTCGGCCCGGTGTTCCTCGTCGCCGTCGTCGTGTTCGTCCTGGTCCAGGGCCTGATCATCTACATGGTCGTCCGGTTCCGGCGCCGGGATGACGACGACACCAGCTTCCCTCCGCAGCTCCACGGCAACACCCGGCTCGAGGTCGGCTGGACCATCCTCCCCGCCCTCGTCCTCGCCGTGGTCGCCGTCTTCACGGTGCCCGTGATCTTCGAGCTCAACGAGGAGCCGGACAACGCGCTCCAGGTCTCGGTCAAGGGCCAGAAGTACTGGTGGGGCTACAGCTATCCCGACCAGGAGATGGTCCCGGGGGGCGGCATCGTCACGGCCAACGAGCTCCACATCCCCGCCGGTAAGCCCGTGTTCCTCACGCTCGAGTCCGAGGACGTCATCCACTCCTTCTGGGCGCCACGGCTGAACGGCAAGCGCGACGTCGTGCCGGGGCGCATCCACACCTGGACCGTCGAGGCTGACGATCCCGGCGTCTACTCGGGTCAGTGCGCCGAGTTCTGCGGTACCTCCCACGCCAACATGCGCCTCAAGGTCGTCGCTCACGACAAGGACGACTGGCAGCAGTGGGTGAGCGGCCAACAGGAGGACCCAGTGGTGCCGACCGAGGGCCTGGCGGCGGAGGGCTACGAGGTCTTCGGTCAGCTGTGCGCGACGTGCCACGTGGTGGGAGGGCAGTACGACGAGGTCGCAGAGACGTCTCCGTCCGCGCCCAACCTGACCCACCTCTACAGCCGCGACTGCTTCGCCGGCTGCATCTACGACCTCAACGATCGCAACGAGCTCGAGGCGTGGTTGCGGAACCCGCAGCGCAAGGCCGGCTCGCTCATGGTCATCGGCGAGCTGACCGAGGTCCAGATCGACCAGCTGCACGCCTACCTCACGACCCTGGAGTAGGGGACCCCCCATGGCACTCACCGAATCCCGCCCCCTCGAGCTCACGACCGGCGCGACCGACCAGGTCGATCAGCCCCTCGGTGCGTTCACCCGGCCCCGCGACAGCACCGGCTGGCGCTCGTGGCTCACCACGGTCGACCACAAGAAGATCGGGATCATGTACGGCGCCACGGCGATGGTGTTCTTCGCCATCGCCGGCCTCGAGGCGCTGATGATCCGTGCCCAGCTGGCCCAGCCCAACGGGCAGGTGCTCTCGCCCGAGGCCTACAACCAGGCGTTCACGTTGCACGGCACCACCATGGTGTTCTTCGTGATCATGCCGCTGATGGCAGCGTTCGCGAACTACCTGATCCCGCTCATGATCGGTGCCCGGGACGTGGCCTTCCCCCGTCTGAACGCGCTGAGCTACTGGATCTTCTTGTCGGCCGGCTTGTTCGTCTACTCGGGCGTCGTCCTCGGTCAGATCGCCGACAACGGGTGGTTCAACTATGCGCCGAACTCCGGCCTGACCTACTCACCAGGGCACGGCATCGACTTCTGGAGCCTCGGGCTGCAGATCGCTGGCATCGCCTCGCTCATCGGGGCCATCAACCTGATCGTCACCTGCCTCAACATGCGGGCGCCCGGCATGACCCTCATGCGCATGCCGATCTTCGTGTGGATGGCACTGGTCACGCAGTTCCTGCTGCTGTTCGCCATCCCGGTCATCACCGTCGCCCTGTTCCTGCTCATGTTCGACCGCCTCTACGGCGCGAACTTCTTCAACGTCGAGGCCGGCGCAGATCCGTTGCTGTGGCAACACCTGTTTTGGATCTTCGGGCACCCCGAGGTGTACATCCTCATCCTCCCGGCCTTCGGGATCATCTCCGAGGTCATCCCGGTCTTCGCCCGAAAGCCCCTGTTCGGCTACCCGTTCATGGTCTTCTCCGGGGTCGCCATCGGCTTCATGGGTTGGGGCGTGTGGGCCCACCACATGTTCGTCTCAGGGATCGGACCGGTGTCGGTGGCCGCGTTCTCCCTGTCCACCATGTTCATCGCCGTGCCCACAGGCGTGAAGATCTTCAACTGGATCGGCACCCTGTGGAAGGGGAACCTGAAGTTCTCCGTCCCCATGCTCTTCGCCGTCGGCGTGGTGTCGCAGTTCACGATCGGCGGGCTGTCCGGCGTGACCCACGCGGTGTCGCCGGCCGACAGCCAGCAGACCGACACCTACTACGTCGTCGCCCACTTCCACTACGTGCTCTTCGGCGGCTCGATGTTCGGCATCTTCGCCGGCATCTACTTCTGGTGGCCGAAGGCGTTCGGGCGGTTCCTCTCCGAACGGATCGGCAAGGTCCACTTCTGGGTGATGTTCGCCGGCTTCAACCTGACGTTCGCCCCGATGCACATCCTGGGGCTCCAGGGCCAGCCCCGACGGACCTCGACCTACGCCGAGGGCATGGGTTGGGACCTGATGAACCTCATCGCGACGGCCGGCTCGTTCCTCATCGCCGCCTCGTTCCTCATCTGGGTCTACAACGTCGTGCGGAGCCGGACGAACGTCACGAACGATCCCGACCCGTGGGATGGCCGCACCCTCGAGTGGGGGACATCCTCTCCGCCGCCCCCCCACAACTTCGACGTGGAGCCGACAGCCAGCCACCTCGACGAGTGGTGGCACCGCAAGTACGACGAGGACGAGAACGGTCGACCGGTCCGGCGGGACACCTACGAGACCTTCGCCCAGCCCGACTTCGACTCCTCGAAGATCCACCTGCCGTCGCCGTCGTACTGGCCGATCATCCTCGCCTTCAGCCTGCCCGTCATCTGCTATGGCCTCATCTACTCGCTCTGGTTCGCCTTCGTCGGTGGCTTGATGCTGTTCGCCTCGATCTACGGCTGGGGCTTCGAGCCTTCCGTGGACCCGGATGCCGGCCATGGCGGCCACGACGATGGTCACCGCAACAACCAGCCCAGGCCCGACCCTGCCGACGAGGCGCAGGTCTCCGAGCTGGGCGCCGTCCCCGTCCCCGGAGCGTGAACGACATGAGTGAGCGGAGCGAGCGTGGCCCGAGCGGCCCGGCCGCCGGCCAGGAGCGGTTGACATGAGTGAGCGGAGCGAGCGTGGCCCGAGCGGCCCGGCCGTAGGCCAGGAGCGGTTGACATGAGTGAGCGGAGCGAGCGTGGCCCGAGCGGCCCGGCCGTAGGCCAGGAGCGGTTGACATGAGTGAGCGGCCCGAGCGGCCCGGCCGCAGGCCAGGAGCGGTTGACATGAGTGAGCGGAGCGAGCGTGGCCCGAGCGGCCCGGCCGCCGGCCAGGAGCGGATGACATGAGCGTGACCGACGCCCCGACGAACGAGCCGGGCACAGACGACCCCGCCGCCCCGCTCCAGGAGGTCGACCGGGCGCCCCATCCGGAGCACGGCCCGGCCGACGGGCACGCCACCAGCACCGGCCTCTCCAACGAGAAGCTCGCCATGTGGGTGTTCCTCGGATCCGAGTGCCTGCTCTTCGGCGGCCTGATCTCGACCTTCCTGCTGCTGCGCAGCCGTGAGGTCGTCGACCAGGTCGGGCCCGGCGTGGCCGAGCTCTACGACATCCCCTTCACCTCGGTGAGCAGCTTCGTGCTGCTCATGAGCTCGCTCACGATGGTGCTCGCCCTTGCCGCTGCCCAGCGCGACGACCAGTCACGACTCCGGACGTGGCTCGTGTCCACCGCCCTCCTCGGCGCCACGTTCGTGGCCGGGCAGGTCTACGAGTTCACCGCCTTCGTGCGCGAGGGGTTCGGCTTCACCACCAACCTGCAGAGCTCGGCGTTCTACGTCCTCACGGGCTTCCACGGCGTGCACGTCACCATCGGGATCATCATGCTGATGAGCCTGTTCGTGATGTCGATCCGGGGCAGCCTCACTCGCCAGCGGGCCGAGACCGTCGAGATCGTCGGGCTGTACTGGCACTTCGTCGACGTCGTCTGGATCATCATCTTCACCGTCGTCTACCTGATCCACTGACCGGGAGCCCACTGATGACCGAGACCGTCGAAGATGCCCAGCGGGCCGGCCACGCACCGGCGGCGACGTTCGACGAGACCCACGACCACCCGTCGGATCGCAAGTACATCCAGATCGCCGTGGTGCTCGGAGTCCTCACCGCGGCCGAGGTGGCGACGTTCTACGTGGAGGACTCCCTCGGCAGGGCGCTCGTCCCGATCCTGTTGACGATGATGGTCGTCAAGTTCTTCATCGTCGCCGCTTGGTTCATGCACCTGCGGTTCGACTCGAACCTCTTCACCCGGGTGTTCGTGGCGGGCATCGTCCTCGCCGTGGGCGTCTACCTCGCGTTCCTCTCCACGTTCGAGTTCTTCTGAGGGCTCGGGAGCTGGCGGGGCGGGTCGGTCGGTAGGTTCGAAGCGTGTCTGGTGTCCTCGTGCTCTCGCAGGTCGGGTCGGTGAACCCGTGGCGCTTCCAACCGCACCCCGAGGTGTGGGCGCTCATCGCCTTCCTCGCCGTGTCCTACTGGTACGCCGTCACGAGGATCGGCCCCAGGGTCGCCAGGCCGGGCGAGGTCGTGGCGAGTCGTCGACAGGTCACGTGGTTCGCGGGCGGGCTGCTCACGCTCTGGGTGGCCTCGGACTGGCCGGTGCACGACATCGCCGAGCAGTACCTGTACAGCGTGCACATGTCGCAGCACTTGCTGCTGAGCTTCGCCGCCCCCCCGATGTTCCTGCTGGCGACGCCCACGTGGCTGGCCCGCCTCGTGCTCGGCACCGGCCGGGGCTACCGCCTCGTCAAGCGCCTGGCCCGGCCCATCCCCGCCACCGTGGCGTTCAATGCCGTTGTGGTGTTCAGCCACTGGCCCGCGGTCGTCAACGTGTCGGTGTCGAACCCCGTCCTGCACTACCTGGTGCACGTGGCGGTGGTGCTGACTGCGCTGCTCATGTGGCTGCCGATCGCCGGGCCGCTCCCCGAGCTGCGGTTCTCGCTCCCGGTGCAGATGATCTACCTGTTCCTGCAGTCGATCATCCCGACCGTCCCGGCGGGGTGGCTCACGTTCGCCGACGCGGCCGTCTACAAGTCCTACGACATCCCCACCCGGGTGTTCGGGCTCTCCGTCACGTACGACCAGCAGATCGCAGGCATGCAGATGAAGGTCCTGGCCGGCATCTTCCTGTGGACGGTCATCGCCATCCTCTTCATCCGCTTCGCCACGAAGTCGGGCGAGGACGACCGGGCCAGGAACAAGCCCCTCGACCGGCGTGCGCCGGTCGGCACGGGCCCCGACGGTGAGGTCCTCACCTGGGAGCAGGTCGAGCGGGCGCTGGCGCAGGCCGGTCCCGCCCCGGCCGAGTCGCCCCCGCCACCCCGGGACCGCTGAGCCAGCCTCCGGGAACACGCTGCGCGCACGGCGCTCGCCATCGAGGAGCGCATCGTGCCCATGGTGGTGCTCGCCGCCGGAGCCGTCGATCCGCACGCCGACCTCCCCGAGGACCTGGCAGCAGGAGGGGGCCGAGCGGACCCGCAAGCCGATGGAGGAGCTGCTGCTCGTCCTCGACCCGGCGCTGCCCCTCTCGGCCCGAGGGGCTGGTCTCGACCAGGGAAGGGCTGCGGAACCGGTTGGCGACCCCCCGCCCCGTCCAGCCGGCGATCCACCTCGTGCACGCGGGTCGATCACCGATCGACTGGGCTGCGCGACGGTTGACGACCCCGGCCCCGTCCTGTCGGTGATCCACCTCGTGCCATCGGGTCGATACCGACGGGCTGCGACTGGTCGGTGAGCCCGGGCGGCACCGCCGGGCTCACTCCCAGCGGAACGTGGCGGCGGCCAGCGCCGGCGCAGCAACGGCCCATGCCAGCAGCACGAGCCACGCCTTGCCCGGCACCGCTGCGGCGGCGCCGAGAGCCCCGTCGAGCGCAGTCGACAGCGCCGCCGCCGGCAGCAGCTCAGAGAGCTCTCGCAGCGGTCCTGGCAGCCGCTCGAGGGGGAAGACCATGCCGCCGAGCAGGAGCAGGACCAGGTAGAGCCCGTTCGCTGCGGCCAGTGTGACCTCGCCCCGCAGCGTCCCGGCCATGAGCAGCCCGAGCCCGGCGAAGGCGATGGTGCCGAGGACGGCGGCGGCGAGCGCCGGCAACGGGTCACCCTCCGGTCGCCAGCCGAGGACGAGGGCGACGCCTGCCAGCACCGTCACTTGCACGAGCTCGACCGCGAGGATCGCGAGCGTCTTGGCCACCAGCAGCGCGCGACGACCGAGGGGTGTGGTGCCGAGGCGCTTCAGCACGCCGTACTGCCGCTCGAAGCCAGTGGCGATGCCGAGGCTCACCATCGCCGTGGACATCACCGCCAGGGCGAGGATGCCGGGCGTGAGGAAGTCGACGGCGTCCGCCGTCCCGTCGGGCAACGGCAGCACGTCGACCACGGAGAAGAACACGAGGAGCAGCACGGGGATCCCGAGCGTGAGCAGCACGGACTCTCCCCGCCGCAACGTCAGTCGGAGCTCCACCTGGGCCTGGGCGAGCACGGCCCGGGGCCACGGCGCCGCCCGCTGCCCCACGGCGTCTTCCGTCATCGACGGGACCTGCGACCGCCTCGTCGACCGGAGGAGACCACGGTCGTCGCGGTGGCGCCGGTCCCGTCGGTCAGGCGGAGGAAGGTGTCCTCGAGGGTGTGACGACTGGCCCGAAGGTCGGCGAGGGGCAGGTTCTGCTCGGCCAGCCAGGCGGTGAGGGCGGCGACGGTGGCGGGGGTGCCGGGCGCGATGACCACGTACTCGCCGGGGGAGGCCTCGGTCACGGTCACTCCGAGTGCGGCGGCAAGGGCGGCGGTGTCGAGGCGGGGTGGGGCCCCGAAGCGGATCTCCTCCCCGCCGCCGGAGGCCATGAGCTCGGCGGGTGTGCCAGCGGCCACCACCTTCCCGTGGTCGACGATCACGACCCGGTCGGCGCAGCGCTCCGCCTCCTCGAGCTCGTGGGTCGTGAGCAGCACGGCCACCCCCTGGTCCCGCAGCTCCGCCACCAGCCGCCGCACCACCTGCCGGCCGCCCGGGTCGATCCCCGCCGTCGGCTCGTCGAGGAACGCCACCTCGGGCTTGCCCACGAGCGCCAGGGCCAGCGAGAGCCGTTGCTGCTCACCGCCCGAGAGCTGGCGCCACGTGGACCCCGCCACCTGGCGCAGACCGACCCGGTCGAGGAGCGCCTCGGGGTCGGCGGGGTCTGCGTAGTACGAGGCGAAGAGGTGCAGCGCCTCGGGCGGGCGGATGCCGGGGTACACACCGCCGTCCTGGAGCATCACGCCGATGCGAGGCAGAAGAGCGCCTGCATCGGCCTCCGGGTCGAGGCCGAGCACCCGCACCCGCCCCGAGCTCGGTCGGCGGTACCCCTCGAGGGCCTCGACGGTGCTGGTCTTGCCGGCCCCGTTGGGGCCGAGCAGCGCCACGACCTCGCCGGCGGCCACGGTGAACGAGACGCCGTCCACGGCCGTCGTCCCGCCGTACCGGATGACGAGGTCCTCGACCTCGATGACCGGCGCACCCACGACGGACGACGCTACCTGCGGTGCCGCCACACCCCCGAGGCGAGCGCTCCCCCGAAGACCGATCCGCCCGCTGGGTGCCGGTGGCGGCTGTCTGCCTGTCGGGGGTTCGGCTCGGTGGGACAGTCGTTCGGTCAGCGGGTCGAGGAGCCAGGTCGTCGGATCGCCCGGCCCGGTCAGCGGGTCGAGACGCTGCGCCGGCCTGCGACACGGCTCGGCCTGCGGGTCGGAGGGGCACGCCCTCGTTCAGGGTGCTCGGGGCGGGTCGGGGCAGGCGTCGCCGTTCGGGGGCGCCTCCCGGCTCAGTGCATCGGGCAGGTGCGCCGCTGCGTGTGCGGCTCCACCCGGATCAACGGTCCGTGAGGAAGGCTCGTCGCAGCTCGCTGATCCCGGGGTCGGGTCCGGCCACGGTGAGGACGAGCACATCTCCGCCGCCGGAGACGTCCCACGTGGCGAAGCCACAGCAACCACCCTCGGCGGCCGCCAGGCGCTCGAGCTCCTCAGCCACGCCGGCGTCCGTGCGGTAGGTGACGGTGAACCCCTCCGGCAGGTCGTGGGCGCCGACGCGGTGCACGTCCAGCGCGGCCCACTCCGCCCGCCTGACCTCGAGGGCGGTGTCGTCGAGCGAGCAGGTCCCGAGCGTCACGCGCCACGTCACCTCGACAGGATCGCCGACGCATGCCCCCGGCGCCAGGCGTTCGCACCCGCCGGCACCCGCCGGCGCGAGGTGGGTCGGCGGGGGCTGGCGACGCAAGCCGGCGGGCGGGCGGCGCTCCTGAAGGTCGGGACGGATCCACCGCCACCTGCGCCCACCCCCGGCGGTGGCGGTGATCCTCGCCGTCGTGCCAGGACCACCACCACCTGTCAGGTCTGAGCGGCCGCTGGCGGTGGACCCGGACGTCAGGGGCCCAAGACCGCCGCCACCGTCGGGTGGCTTCACCCGGCGGGGCGGGCCGATCTGGTGGCGGGTCTAGCTCGGGGCAGGGCTACCGTCGCCGACCATGCTCGACGTCCGACGACTTCGCAGCGAACCCGACCGGGTGCGGACCGCCCTCGCCCGCAAGGGCGTCGACGCCGTCGAGGTCGATCGTGCCATCGAGGTCGACGTCTCACGCCGGGGCATCGCCGAACGCCGTGACGACGTGCGCAGCGGCGTCAACCGGCTGAGCAGGGAGGTGGGCCGCCTGCGGGCGGCGGGTGAGGCCGGGGCGGCCGAGGAGAAGATGGCCGAGAGCCGCAGCCTCGGGGCGGAGGAGCGGGGTCTGGCAACCGAGGAGGAGGCCCTCGCAGCCGAGCTCCACGACCTGCTGCTGCGGATCCCGAACACCCCTGATCCCAGTGCCCCTGACGGTGTGGGGGAGGAGGACAACGTCGTCGTCCGGGTCGAGGGCCACGACCCCGGTTCCTACGGCGACCACCAGCGGGTGCCGCACTGGGAGCTCGGCGCCGAGCTGGGGATCCTCGACCTCGAGGCGGGGGCGAAGATCGCAGGGTCGATGTTCCCGCTGTACCGAGGGGCTGGCGCCAAGCTGCTCCGTGCTCTCACGTGGTGGGCGCTCGAGCGCCACGGTGACGCCTTCGAGGAGATCCGTCCGCCCACGCTGGTGCGCAGCGAGACGCTGACCGCCTCCGGCCAGCTCCCGAAGTTCGCCGACGACGCGTACCACATCGAGCGTGACGACCTTTGGGCCATCCCCACCGGTGAGGTGCCGCTCACGAGCGTCGGTCGGGACGAGATCCTCGCCGAGGACGACCTGCCGGTGCGGATGATGGCGGCTACCGCCTGCTACCGGCGCGAGTCGGGCTCGGCCGGTCGCGACACGCGCGGTGTCCTGCGCTCGCACGAGTTCGACAAGGTCGAGATCCTCGCCTACGCGACGCCCGAGCAGGCGCCCGAACTGCTGCGAGAGATGCTGGAGCGGGCGGAGTCGATGCTCGTCGAGCTCGGCCTCGCCTACCGGGTCCTCGACATCTGCACCGGCGACATGGGTCAGACCCACCACCGCAGCTTCGACCTCGAGGTCTACTCGCCGGGGTGCGACCTCTGGCTCGAGGTGTCGTCGGTGTCGTGGTTCTCCGACTACCAGGCCCGGCGGGCGAACATCCGCTACCGCCGGGCCGACACCGGCAAGGTGGAGCCGGTCCACACGCTGAACGGCTCGGCCCTGGCGTGGTCGCGCATCTGGCCGGCGATCCTCGAGACCCACCGCCGGCCCGACGGCAGCATCGCCCTGCCCGAGCCGCTGCGCCCCTTCTTCGGCGGCAGCGACACGCTTGCGGGCCCCCCGGCCTGACCCCAGCGCGGTCCGCTCAGGCGGTTGGGCATGCCCTCGGGCCCCCGGTTACGTTGTGTCGGTGACCACTGCGCAGTCCATCTTCGCCGTCGCGCTCGGGTCGATCACGCTCCTCATCACGCTCTTCGCCGTGTACGTCCTCTCCACCACGGTGTGGGGCAACCGCTGGTTCAGGCGGCACTGATGGCGATCGCAACCCGTCCCTCGACAGCGTCCCCGACGCCCACCTCACCCGGGAGCAAGATCGTCTACAAGGGACGCTCCGGGCAGTGGGCCTTCGTCGGGCACCGCATCAGCGGCTTCCTCGTCTTCATGTTCTTGTTGCTGCACATCGTCGACGTCTCGATGGTCAACATCGACGCCGAGCTCTACGACGAGCTGCACCAGCTGTACGGCAACGTGCTCCTCCGCTTCTTCGAGGTCGGGCTGCTGTTCGCCCTGCTGTTCCACTCGCTCAACGGCCTGCGGATCGTGGCCGTCGACTTCTTCCCGGGCGTCATCCGCAACGAGCGCAAGCTCTTCTACGGCGTCCTCGCCCTCACGCTGCTCGCTGGCATCCCCGGCGGCTACATCATCCTGCTGCCGTTCCTCGAAGGGAACGTCTTCTGATGGCGACCACCCTGCCCCGCCCCGCCGGGGGCGAGCCCGCCTCGTTCACCCCGTCGCGCACGCCGAACCGCCCGGTCCAGCGCCGCCCCCGCCAGAACTTCGAGACGTGGTCGTGGTTTTTCATGCGGGTCTCGGGCCTCGTGCTCGTGTTCCTCGCGCTGACCCACTTCGCCATCACCCACATCATCAACGACGTCGTCGAAACAGATGCGGGGTTCGTGGCCCAGCGTTGGGACAACCCGTTGTGGCGGCTCTTCGACCTCTCGCTGCTCGCCCTGTCGATGTTCCATGGCCTCAACGGCGTGCGTTGGAGCATCGACGACTACGTCCGCTCGAAGGCTGCGAAGGCTGCGGTCAAGGCCGTGCTCTACACGATCAGCGGCGCGCTGTTCGTCTACGGGACGATCACGATCGTCACCTTCGGCAGCTGAGGCCGCCGCCCGCCTCAGCGGGCACAGGTGGCGCAGCGCCCGACGAGCGCGAAGTGGTGGGCGTCGAGCGCGAAGCCCCACGACCGCTGCATGGCCGCCTGCAGGTCGCCGAAGATCGTGTCCGGGAGCTGGAGCACGTCGCCGCACCCCTCGCACACCGCATGGTGGTGCAACTCGTCTGTGAGGTGGTAGATCGCCCGCCCATGGCCCAGGTGGACGTGGGTGACCACGCCGAGCTTCTCGAGCGCGTCGAGCGTGCGGTACACGGTCGAGAGGTGCACCGCAGGGTTCTCGGCGTGCACGGCGGCCGCCACCTCGTCGGCGCTCAGGTGGCGCAGGGTCCCGTCCAGCAGCGCCGCCAGCACCGCACGTCGCGCCGCGGTGATCCGGCCACCGCCCTCTCGGAGAAGCGCCAGGATCCGCTCCCGGCGGACGTCGTTCGGTCGCTCCACCCCGCGCAGGGTATCGGTGGGTCGTCAGCGCCGAGGGCCGGCCGGGGTGGCGGGCGGCGCCCGTCCTGCGATCCTGGACCGGTGAGCGAGACCTGGCGACGTGCCACCCCGCCCCACCCCCGAACGAAACGCCCGCAGGCCTGATGGCCCCCCCGACCGCCACCATCTGCGCCCGCTGCGGCGCAACCGCCACCGGCGCCACCGGCAGCAGCGCCACCGGCAGCAGTGCGGCCGCCAACAGTGCGGCCGCCAACAGTGCGGCCGGCAACAGTGCGGTCGGCAACAGCGCGGTCGGCAACAGTGCGGCCGGCAGCGGCGCCACCGGCAGCGGCGCCACCGGCACCAGCCAACTCGGAGGGTGCGCGCGCTGCGGCGCCAGGGCGGACCTGCGCCCCGCCGGTCCGCCGAGTGTCGCCCGGTGCCCGGTGTGCGGCACGGCAGCCGTCCCCGGTCGGACCACCTGTGCCGGGTGCGGGCTCCTCATCCCGGGCACGTCGGCGCCCGAGGCGGTCGCGACGCCGGTCAGGCGGTGGGCGCCGTGGCAGATCGTCCTCGCAGCGGTGGCGCTGGTCGCGACAACCGCCGTCGTCGTCACCCTCCTCGGCCGGTCCGGTCCGCCCGGCCTCGGCGAGCGGTGGCGCGTCGCGCTCGAATCCCCTGCCGCTGCGCCGGCCGTCGTCACCGGGGACGTCGCGGTGGTGGCGACGGATGACGGGACCCTCGTCGGGATCGACGCGCTCGGGGGCACGCCGCGCTGGCGCTTCCTGGTCGAGCAGCGGGTCACGGCACCCGTCGCAGCCGCAGGCGAGCTGGCCGTGCTCGCCACCACCGGCCCCGACGGGACGGGTCTGGTGTTCGCCGTCGACCTGCGCACCGGTGAGGAGCGGTGGCGGGTGGTGACGGACGTCCCCGTCACCGAGGCCCCCGCCATGGACGCCGACGCCGTGTATGTCTCCCAGGGTGACGCCAGCGCACACGACCTCGTCACGGGGGAGCAGCTCTGGCGGCACGAGGTCGAGGGCGGGGCGGGCCCGAGCGTGGTGGCGCTCGGGACGCTGGTGGTGGCCACGGCGGATGGCGTCGTCGCCCTCTCCACCGATCACGGCGAGGAGCGGTGGAGCTCCGGAGGCGGTCGGCCGGAGGCTCCGCCCGGTGTGGTGGGCGACCTCGTCGTGGTCGGGGACGGGACGGGCAGCGTCGTCGCCCGCTCCCTCGACCGGGGTCAGGAGCGATGGCGCGTCGGCGTGGGCGGTCCTCTGTTGCAGCCGGTGGTGGCGGGGCCTGAGGTCGCCGTGGCGGCCACGGCCGGGGGGCTCGTCGCCCTCGACGTCGTCGATGGCACCGAGCGTTGGGAGGCGGGGCCTACGGGGGACGAGCGGCTCAGGGCGGCGTCGGACGGCACCACCGTCGCTGTCGCCACCGGCTCCGGCATCCTGCTCGTGGACGGCCTCACCGGCGAGGTCGTGGCGTCGGCACGGCGGTCCCCGGGAGCGTCCGGCGACGCCCATCCGCCGGCGCTCGCCGACGGGGTGCCGATCGTCGTCGACGAGGACGAGGTGGCCGCTCTCAGCCCCCGTCGGAGGTGAGCGCCGCGGGGCGGCCGAGCGACGGGAAGGTCGGAGCGGAGCGGAGCGGAGTGTCAGGCAGGTCGGGCGGAGCCGAGCGTCGGGCAGGTCGAGGCGGAGCCGAGCGTCGGGCAGGTCGAGGCGGAGCCGAGCGTCGGGCAGGTCGAGGCGGAGCCGAGCGTCAGGCAGGGTCCAGGGTGGTGTCGATGGTGCGGTCGATCGAGCCGGCGGCCCCGCTGATCGACCTGCGCATGGCGGTGTGGAGGGCGTCGGGGGTCAGCACCCCGAGCAGGCGGCCCTCGTCGAGCACCGCCACCCAGCTCGAGTCGTAGAGCAGCATCTCGGAGAAGGCGTCCTTCAAGGTGCCGTCTGCGGACACGACGGCCTCCACCGGCCGAGCCCGATCCTCGGCGGTGCCGTCCCCGCCGGCCCTCGCCCTGCTGATCCAACCCCGGAGCGCACGGCGCTCGTCGACCACCAGGGCGTAGGCGGCGCCCACCGCGTCGAGCGAGGCGCGCACGTCGGTGAGGGAGGTGGCGGTCCGGACGAGCGGGGGCTGCTCGAGATCGCCGACGTCGATCGGCGTCACCTTCATTCGCTTGAGCCCACGGTCGGCCCCGACGAAGTCGGCCACGAACTCGTTCGCCGGGTTGCCGAGGATCTCCGCCGGCGTGTCGTGCTGCTCCAGCACCCCGCCCTCGGCCAGGATGGCGATCCGGTCGCCCAGCTTGACGGCCTCCTCGATGTCGTGGGTCACGAAGACGATCGTCTTGCGCACCTCCTCCTGCAGGCGGAGGAACTCGTTCTGGAGCCGGTCGCGGGTGATGGGGTCGATGGCACCGAACGGCTCGTCCATGAGCAGCACCGGCGGGTCGGCGCCGAGGGCGCGGGCCACCCCGGCCCGCTGGCGCTGCCCACCGGAGAGCTCCGACGGGTACCTCGACGCGAACGTGGCCGGGTCGAGCCCGACGAGCGTGAGCAGCTCCTCGACCCGCTCGGCCACCCGGCGGCGGTCCCAGCCGAGGAGGCGGGGGACCGTCCCGACGTTGTCGGCGACCGTCTGGTGCGGGAACAGCCCGATCTGTTGGATCACGTAGCCGATCTTCCGCCGGAGCGCGACGGGGTCGCCGCCGGTCACGTCCTCGCCGTCGAGGAAGATCCGACCCGACGTCGGCTCGATGATGCGGTTGATCATCTTCATCGTCGTGGTCTTGCCGCACCCCGAGGGCCCGACGAGGACGCACAGCTCCCCCCGATCGACCTCGAGGTCGAGGGCGTCGACCGCGATGGCCCCGCCGTAGCGCTTCGTCACCTGCTCGAGGCGGATCACCTGCGGCTCCCTCGTCACCCGTCGGGACCACGCTAACCCCGGTGTCGAGGCGTCGAGCCGCGAGCGGTGCCGGGGAGCGCAGGTATTGTGATCGCCGTGCGCCGGCAGCTGCTCACCGCAGCGGTGGAGGACCCGTGGGTCCGGTGGGACTGGGTGTCGGACCACCGCGACGACATCCTGGCCCGCCTCGTCGAGCACATCGAGCTCGTCGCCATCGCCCTCGTCGTCGGCCTCGCCGTCGCCGTGCCGCTCGGCGTAGCCGTGTGGCGGTGGAAGCGCCTCTACCCGCCCGTGCTGGCGGTGATGGGGGTGATCTACAGCATCCCGTCCCTGGCGCTGCTCGCCTTCCTGATCCCGTGGACGGGGCTGTCCACCACCACCTCCGAGATCATGCTCGTCGGCTACACGCTCCTGATCCTCGTGCGCAACACCGTCGCCGGGCTCGACTCGGTGCCGAGCGACGTGCGCGAGGCGGCGGCGGGCATGGGCTACTCGCAGAACCGCCAGCTCGTGCGCATCGAGCTGCCGCTCGCCCTGCCGGCGATCATCGCCGGGGTCAGGATCACTGCGGTCACCACGATCGGCCTGGCCACGATCACCGCCCTCATCGGCCAGGGCGGGCTCGGCGGGCTCATCCGCGACGGGCTCCTGCGAGACTTCCGCACCCCGCTCGTCGTCGGCACCCTCCTCAGCGTGGCGATGGCCGTCGTCGTCGACGTTTCCCTGGCGGGGGCCCAGCGGGTGCTGACGCCCTGGACCCGGCGGGGGGCGTAGACCGTGGGGTTCCTCTCGGACGTCGCAAGCTGGTTCCTCGACGGCGCCCACTGGCATGGGGTCGACGGCATGCCGAACCGCCTGTGGGAGCACATCACCATGTGCGGGTTGGCCCTGCTGAGCGCCCTCGTCCTGGCGTTGCCGGTGGGGCTGATCATGGGCCACACGGGCAGAGGAGGCGCCCTCGCCATCAACGTCTCGAACCTCGGACGGGCCATCCCGAGCTTCGCCATCATCGTGCTGGCGGCCCAGGTCTACGGGATCGGGGCCACACCGGCCTACATCGCCCTTGTGGCGCTGGCCGTGCCACCGATCGTCACCAATGCCATCACCGCCATCCAGGGGGTCGACCGCGAGGTGAGGGAGTCCGCCGTGGGCATGGGCCTCACCGGTCGGCAGGTCCTCACCCGCGTGGAGCTGCCGATGGGGATGCCACTGATCATGGCGGGCGTGCGGACCTCGGGCGTTCAGATCGTGGCCACGGCCACGCTCGCCGCGCTCGTCGGCTGGGGTGGCCTCGGTCGCTTCGTGATCGACGGCCTGGCGACCCGCGACTTCGTGGAGGTCTTCGCCGGGGCCCTCGCCGTGGCGATCCTGTCGATCCTGACCGAGGTCGGCCTCGGGGCGCTCCAGCGCGCCCTCGTTCCGCGGGGCCTGCGGCTCCCCGACGGCTCCCACGACCGGCCCGAGCTGAGCATCGCCCCAGGTGCGGCCGCCGCCGTCACCGCCACGAGCGGCATCCCGGCCTGAGCCTGCGCCCGCCACTGCGGGCAACCATCCGCAGCCGCCACCTGGCGGTTGCGCACCAACGGCCCGGATCAGCCGGGCCGTCCAACGATCCGGGAACGGATCCGAAGCGAGAGGGAGCACACCCATGCGGAACACCCGTATAGGGGTCGTCGGGGCGATCGCTGTGGTGCTGGCGATGTTCGCCGGCGCCTGCGGCGACTCGGGAGACGACACCACGACTGCAGCCGATGAGACCGAGAGCGACGCAGGAGGCGGCGGCACCTGCGCCGAGGGAGCAGCCGAAGGCGACCTCACGGTCGGCTCGACGGACTTCTCAGAGCAGTCGATCGTGGCCGAGATGTACATCCAGTGCCTCGAGGCGGCCGGCGTGAACGTCGAGACCAAGCTCAACATCGGTTCCCGGGAGATCGTGCTCCCCGCCCTCGAGTCGGGCGACATCGACCTGTACCCGGAGTACGTCGGCACCGTCTTGACGTTCCTCGGCGGGGAGCCCACGCCCGACCTCGACGAGTCGGTCGCGGCCTTGCGACCGCTGCTCGAGGAGATGGGGATCACGTTGCTCGAGCCGTCCCCTGCGGAGGACAAGAACGGCTTTGCCGTGACCGAGGAGACGGCCAAGGAGTACGACCTCGAGACGCTCTCCGACCTCGGGGCCGTCGCCGGTGAGCTCAGCTTCGCCGCCGGTCCCGAGTGCGCCGAGCGCCCCCTGTGCCTCCCCGGGCTGAAGGAGACCTACGGCATCGAGTTCGCCGAGGTGGAGCGGCTCGACTCCGGCGGCCCGCTGTCCAAGGATGCGCTGGAGAACGGCGAGGTCGACGTCGCCCTCGTCTTCACCAGCGACGGTGCCGTGGCTGCACGTGGGTTCGTCCTGCTCGAGGACGACGAGGGCCTCCAGCCGGTGGAGAACATCGTGCCGGTGATCCGGGAGGAGTCGACGACGCCCGAGATCGAGGAGCTCCTCGACGCCCTCTCGGCCGAGCTGACCACCGAGGAGCTCTCCGAGCTCAACAAGCTCGTCGACGTCGACAAGGAGGATCCTGCCGACGCCGCCATGACCTGGCTGCAGGACAACGGCTTCATCTAGCGACTCGGCCCCCCCGGGCCCGACACACGTCCGATGCGCCGGTCGGGTCAGCTGACCTGGCCGGCGTAGCGGTCCCACGGCCAGGGGTTGCCCGATCCGTATCGGGTCACGCCCGGCCCGGTCGGCGCCGCCACCGGGCCGATGGAGCCGGCCGGCACCCGCAGCAGCCGACGCGGGGCGGCGCGAGCGAAGGGGTCGTCGACCACGTCCGAGCGATGCTTCCCTGCCGTCAGGGCACCGCCGAAGGTCCCCCAGTCGACGAGCAGGGTCGAGCACGCCCCTGGCCACGGCTGCGCCAGCCGGCGTCGGATGGCGCCCGTGACCACAGCGTCGTCGAAGGCGATGCCACCGCCCTCGGGGAGCAGCGCCATCGAGACCCACGTGGCCTGGCTGCCGCCGAGCAGCACGCGGTGATCGACCCGGAGCGCCCCCTCCGGCCGGTCGCGCTCCTGGCCCCAGGCTGCGAGGACACCGACCGGAGCGCCCTCCCCGTCCGTCACCGGTATGACGACGGCGGCATCGGCCGGCGTCTCGCAGCGGAGGGCCAGCCACCGCCAGGTCACGGCGCAGGCACCTCCCAGTCCGGGCGGATCGAGCGGGTGACGGTGCGGAACGACTGCCGGAGCTCCTCGGCGGTCGGCCGGCCCCAGAACCAGTAGCCGTTCCAGCTCCCTTCGATCACCCGGCCGGGACGGAGCACGAACGCCGTCGGGACGTACGGGTTGAACTTCGTGTCGGTGGTCTCCCGGAGGCCGAGCTCGTCGAGGTGGCGGCGGTCGGGGTCGCAGAGGAACGTCCAGCGGGCGCCGAGGCCGGCGCGGAACGCTGCGCTCACCGTCGGCTCGTCGACGCTGATGGACACGAAGCGGGTGTAGGCGACCTCGGCCTCGTCCTGGAGCGACACGAGCATCCGCAGGAACGCCTGCTCCTTGGGACACCACCAGCCTCGGAAGAAGTGGACCAGCGTCGGGTCGCCCCCGACCAGGTCGTCGAGGCGCCGGAGGTTCCCGCCGTGGTCCACCAGCTCGATGTCGGGGAAGGTGGCGCCGTCGCCCAGCCTCGTCATGGTGTCCCAAGGTGCGCGACCGAGTGCTCGACATGCCGCCCCGCCCGCACCGCCGCCAGTGCCCTCACCCCGGCAAGGCTGCCACCTCGAGCCCTCGCCCGCTGCGCCGAACACGCGTTCGACTACGGTGTCACCGTGGCTGCAAGAGCACGTGCACTGCGGTGGGAGGTGGCGGGCGGCGTCGACGAGGGGGCCGACGCCCAGGGCGCCATGTTCCCCGAGGTCGAACGCCACGCTGGACGTGGCGAGCTCCGGGGGATGGAGCTCTTCCACGTGCACGCCCGTTCGATCATCAACACGCTGCCGCGCAGTGGGAGGCTGCCGTTCCGCCACACCATCAACGCCTATCGTGGCTGCTCCCACGCCTGCAGCTACTGCTTCGCCCGCCCCACCCACTCCTACCTCGGGCTCGACCTCGACGAGGGCTTCGAGCGCCAGATCGTGGTCAAGGTCAACGCCGTGGAGCTCGTCCGGTCGGAGCTGCGCCCGTCCCGATGGTCCGGCGAACCGATCGCCATGGGCACCAACACCGATCCGTACCAGCGGGTCGAGGGCCGTTACCACCTCACGAGGGGCATCGTCGAGGCGCTCTCCGATGCCCGAAACCCCTTCTCCATCCTGACCAAGTCGACCCTGGTGCTGCGCGACCTCGACCTCCTGGCCGAGGCGGCCACCCGCACGGACGTGCGCATCGCCTTCTCCATCGGGACCCTCGACGAGGCGGTGTGGCGGGCGACGGAGCGGGGGACGCCCCACCCCCGCCAGCGCGTCGCCGCCATCGCCCGGCTCCGAGAGGCTGGGGTGGCGTGCAGCGTGCTCGTCGCCCCCGTCCTCCCGGGGCTCTCCGACGGCGAGGACCAGCTCGACGCCGTGGTGGCGGCCTGCGTCGGGGCCGGGGCCAGCTCCATCAGCCCCGGCGGGGTGCTGTACCTGAAGCCTGGCGTGCGTGACGTCTTCCTCGCCCGCCTGCGGGTCAGCCACCCGGCCCTCGTCGAGCGCTACGAGTCCCTCTACGCCCGCTCGGCGTACGTCCCCAAGGAGGTCCAGGAGCGGACCACCAGGATCCTCCGGGCGTCGATCGCCCGTCACCAGGGGACGGCCGTGTCCTTCGGACGGCACCGCCCACCCACCACGTCGTCGCCCGTGCCAACACCGGGCGCCCCCGCCGGCGAGCAGCTCGGCCTCGCCCTCTGACGTGCGGGAACCGCGACGGGCTCGCTCCGCGGATGCCCACGCCGGATGCTCCCGCCGGGTGCCCGCGCCTGCGGTGTTGACTGGTCGGGTGGACGAGCTCGCCGCCCTGCGGGATGACTACCGCCGAGGCAGGCTTGACGAGGGTGACGTCGACCCCGACCCCCTCGTCCAGCTGCGGGTCTGGCTGGCCGACGCCATCGGTGCCCAGGTCCCGGAGCCGACCGCCATGGTGCTCGCCACCGTCGGCGAAGACGGTCGTCCGGCGACGCGAACCGTGCTCTGCAAGGGGATCGACGAGCGGGGCCTGCAGTTCTTCACCAACCGCCGCAGCCGGAAAGGGGTGCACCTGTCAGCCACGCCCGCCTGCGCAGCCACGTTCCTCTGGAAGGAGCTCGAGCGCCAGGTCGGTGTGACGGGCACGGCCCGCACCCTCGGCGACGTCGAGTCGGACGCGTACTTCGCCTCCCGCCCGCACGGGAGTCGGCTCGGGGCCTGGGCCTCACCGCAGAGCGAGGTCGTGGAGGGTGGCCGCCTTGTCCTCGAAGAGGCCCTGGCCGAGCTCGAGGTGCGGTGGCCGCCGGGCAGCGTGATCCCCCGCCCCGCCCACTGGGGCGGGTACCTCCTCGTGCCGGACACGCTCGAGGTCTGGCAGGGCAGGCAGAGCCGGCTCCACGACCGCCTCCGCTACCGCCGCCACGACGGCGCCTGGCTCGTGGAGCGCCTCGCCCCCTGAGGTCGGTGCTGGCCTCCTGGCCCCGGCGATGGGCCCGGCGACGGGCCCGGCCCGCACCTCCCGGGCGCTGAGCCGGTGAAGGCCTTGCTCAGCCCGATCAGGAGCGCTCGCCCCTGAGGTCGGTGCTGCAGCCGGTCTCTCGACGACCGCCCCGGTCGGCCGACGGTCAGGAGGTGACTGGCCATGTGCGGGCGGCCTCGGCGAGGGCGACCACGACCGCCTCGGTGGGAGGGGGCAGAGCCGGTCCCTCCCACCCCGCCCACCGTGGGGTCAGTCCCCGTACGCCGGGCGGGAGCTCGAGCTGCACGCCGGCCGAGCGGCACCGGTTCACCGGGTTGTCCGGGTGGACGCCTCGCAGGCCGTCCGGCATCCCCTCCAGGTCGGTGCAGACGACGTGCTCCTCGAGCCCGGCTTCGAGGAAGGTGCCGACGTGGGCGGCCAACGCTCGGTTCCGGCCGCCGACCAGGAGCGTCGACCACAGGCCGTCGCGGCCGAAGCCGTGGATGGCGACCGCCACGTCGACGTGGTCGAGGAACGCCGTCAGCAGCGGCGACGCGTCGGGCGTGACCTGCGTGCTCGGCAGGTGCTCCCGGAGGCCGGGTGGCTGCACCACCGCGTAGAGCGATGCGCCGGCGCGCATGGCCGCCTCGCTCGCGACGCGGTCCGTCATGCGCTCGAGCGAGCCGCCGTGGAAGGCGAGGAACCCGAAGGAGGACCTGAGCTCGAGCACCTCCTTCACGCCCGGAGTGGCCAGGAGCCGTGCGAAGCGTCCGCTCAGCGCAGCACCAGCGGCTCGTCCTGCGCGTCTTCGACCGGCTCGGTCCGCCTCCGGCGGTGCAGGACCGCCCAGGTGAGTGCTGCAGCAACCATGGCGCCCACGGCCAGGCCCAGACCGGAGCCCTGCTGCTCGAGGAACCGGGAGATCGAGACACGGGCTGTCTCGAGAATGTCGAAGGGGTTGTCCCCGATGATGTCCGACGGGTCACGGGAGAGGTTGAAGACCCAGTAGTAGACGAGGTAGAGCCCAACGGCGACGAGCAGCGCACCGCTGATGCGCTGCACGTGGGGGAGCAGGGAGCGCACCTTGCGGACCATCGACTCGCGGGCGAGAGCGAGGGCGAGGGTGAGGGCGGTGAGGACCGTGCTCATCCCGAGTCCGTAGGCGACGACGGTGAGGGCGCTGGCGGCGGGTCCCGGACGGTTGGCCACGACGCTCAGGAACAACGGGATCGTGCAGGAGAGCGAGGCGACGGCGTAGGAGACCCCGAACACCACCATGGACCCGAAGCGCCGGTCGCGCCCTCCCCGATCGAGCCGGGGCAGCGACACGGTCACCTTGATGCCGAGGAGCATGGCCACGCCGACGCCCACCAGGGTGATCCCCACTGCGATGGTGAGCCATGGCACCACGCGGTAGATCGTCGTGACCCCGGCGTTCAGGGGCACGCTGAGGACGGAGAAGACCGCCATGAAGCCGAGCGAGACGGCCGCCGCCGCCAGGAGCGCTCGGGGGATGCGGCTGCCGACCTGATCGGACGCCGTGTCATCTGCTCCGATGAAGAACGACAGGTACGCCGGCAGCATCGGGAACCCGCAGGGGTTCACGGTCGCCACCATCCCCAGGGTGAAGGCGTAGGCGAAGGGGACGTCGAGCCCGCCGAGCATCAGCGCAGCGCGGCGATCTCGGACCGCAGGTCGTCGGCGCTCAGCACGCCGGGGTGGGACGAGGCGATGCGGCCCTCGTCGTCGAGCAGGAATGTGGAGGGCATGTTCACCACGCCGAAGGCCTCGGACAGCGAGCCCGACGGGTCCCGGGCCACGGTGTAGTCGACCCCGGTCTCCTCGAGGAGGCGTCGGGCGTCGTCCTCTCCGTCGCGGACGTTCACGCCCACGAACGTCACGTCCTCACCGAGCTCGCCGTGCACGGCTGCGAAGTCGGGCAGCTCGGCCCTGCACGGCTCGCACCAGGAGGCGAAGAAGTTCACCACCACCGGCCTGCCCTCGAAGTCGGCGAAGCTGGCGAGGCCACCGCCGAGCAGCGGGAACGGATCAGCGGGTGCCACCTCACCGGTCCGGTCGCCGGCCAGCAGGGGTTGGGCCGACTCGTCGTCCTCGGGCAGGAACCGGATCTCCGCCTCCGGCTCGGGGAGCGTGCTCCGCTGGTCGTCTCGGAGCCCGCCCGCGACCACTGCGGCGCCTGTCGCAGCAGCGACGGCCACTGCGGCCGCCACCGTCCCCACGAGCAGCGACCGACGGCGCGCGCCACGGCGCTGCGGCGGGGGCTCGACGGGTTCGGGGTGATCGGTCTCGTTGGCCATGGACGTCCGGGGACGCCTCGCACGCTACTGCCGGTGCTGCTCGTGAGCCCACCCGCCCGAGGACCTCACCGCCGGCGGATCGGGACTCCGGGGGCGTCGCCCCGATCCGCCTGACGGGATCTGGTGGCCCGACCTCACACCTCTCCTGTCGGTGTCCACCCGCTCGACGCAGGGAGATCACCGACAGAACGGCCGTGGGATCCGGCCGTTCGGGGGGGTCAGACCGACTGGATGGCAGGGGCCACCAGGACCTCTACGCCGTCGATCACGATGATCTCGGCGGGTCTCACCTTGGGTGGCCTGCCCCGCCGTCGCTTGTGGGCGATGACGCGCCCGTTCACGAACAGCTCGCCTCCCCAGACGCCCCACGGCTCCTTGCGCTCGCGTGCGCCCTCGAAGCAGGGGTCCTTGACCGGACAGGTGTTGCAGAGGTGCTTGGCCCGGGCGATGTCGAGGAGGTCCTCTGAGAAGAACAGGGACGTCAGCGTCCCCGTGCCGTCGTCGCAGGCGGCGGCCGAGTCTGGGACGTCGGCGAAGGACACCTCCACCGTGTCGTTCGCGACCTCGTCGGTGAGAGCGTGGATGGACATCTGCGTGCTCCTGTGTGCCGTGCGGTGGATCGGTCGGGAAAAACGAGAAAGGCCGTCGGGATGTCCCGACGGCCTGTGAGGCGACTCCGAAGCTGGCTGGCAGCTAGGTGGGAGTCTCCGGAGGCCGGCGGCGGGCGTTGGTCGGGATGACCATGAGCCGGTTGGAGCGGTGGAGGGTGGCGAAGCGACCCAACGTGTCCTTCGTCGACAGCTCCATCGCCGCGGAGCGCCCGAGGGAGCTGGCGTGGAGGCGCGCCGGTGCGCACGGGTAGACCGAGGACGGCGCGCGACGAGGGGCGGACGCGGTGGGAGCGTCGCTCGTGAGCGCCTGCAGCAGCAGCTTCATGTCGACCTCCCTCTCCGTCGTCGGCACGGGCGTGGGCTCGTGCGTCGTGGAACCGATCCCGGGCATCGGACCACGCACGGCGTAGGGCGTCAAGGCATTTCCGGCGCTGTCCCGCCGGGAGCGGTCGAAGTCTTCGCCGGTGCCCGGGCGGCGAGCGCAAGGGCCGCGGCCACGAGGGCCCCGATGGCACCGAGGACCAGGACGTCGCGCGGGTCGAGGATCCGGGCGCCGACGCCGCCTGCGACGGCCCCCACCGGGGTGGCGGCCCAGACCACGAGGTGGAACGACCTGGCGTCGCCGCCGCCGCCGGGCCGTCCCCGTCGCTGCGCCCGCAGCAGGACCCCGGCCACCGCCCCGCCGGCGGCGGCCACCCCGAGGGCGACCACCGAGGGGTAGGGGAGCTCCGGGTCGAGGAGGGCCCACGCCGCTGCCTGGCCCGCAGCAGCCGCTGCGAGGCCGAGCACCGCGCCGACGCGCACCCCGACGGCCTGACCGACCGCCGGCGCCAGGAGGCCCCCGACGGCGCTGCTGGCGGCGAGCCCGGCGAGCAGGAAGCCGAAGGCGGGAGCCCCGAAGCCGAGGTCGTCGAGGGCGACCAGCACGAGAACCCCGGCCACGGCGCCTGCGGCGAGGGATGCGACAGCGGCGGCGGCGGTCACCGCACCGGCTCCCTCGGCGGGGCGGGGGAACCGGGCCGCGTCGTCCTCGCCGTCACCCCGCCCCGCGCGCAACGGGCTCCGCACGGCCAGGACGAGCAGGGCCGCCACGGAGAACACGCCGACGTCGAACAGCAGCGGGACCGGGGCGAGCAGCTCGTAGAGGACACCACCGAGCGGGAGGCCGAAGGCGGCGAGGCCGACCATCCCGGCCCCCACGATGGCTGCGGCGGCGGGATCTCCCGCCCGGTCCTGCCTCGTCTCGCCGCCGACGCGCTCGGCGTCGTCCCGCAGCGCCTGGCCCACACCGAGGGCGAAGGCGACGAGCAGGAGGGTGATGATCGTCTCGTCACCGACCACGGTGAGCAGCCCGGCGGCGGCGACGGCGACCGCCCGCAGCGAGTCGCCGGCTCCGGCGAGCGTCCGGCGGTCCGTCCCCCGAAGTGCCGGCAGGGCGAGGACGAGCAATGGCCACGGGAGGTGCTGGGCGGCGACGACGCCTGCCACCGAGAGCGGGTCGCGGGTGAGGCTGGCGGCGAGCAGCGGCAGCGCCACGGCTGCCACCCCGTCGCCGAGGCCGGCGACGAAGGCGGCACGTCGCAGGCGGCGCACGTCGACGGCGTCGGGTGCGGCCACGGCGCGGCAGGGTACGCGACGCCCGGGGCCCCGTCCCGCACCCGGTACCGTCCGGCCGGTGACGTGGGAGGGGCCGGGCTTCGTCGACCACCACACGCACCTTCTCAGGGTCTCGGTGGGTGCTGCTGCGCCCTGCGACGCCACCGATCCCGTCGAGGTCGCTGCCTACCACCGGGGCGTGGCCAGCCGCTGGTCGACGCCGATGGACGACGAGCACGAGCCGCTCGTCGTCGACGACCGGATCCGCGGCCGCCTCGAGCGGGGCCTGGCCCGTGCCGCCGGCCTCGGGTTGGTGCAGGTGACGGAGGCGGGGATGCACGACTGGACCCTGCTCGAGGCGCTCCAGGACCTGCGGGCGCGCGGGCCGCTCCCCGTCCGCGTCCGCGTGCTCGCCGCCAGTGGGATCGCCGAGCCGTCCCGCATGCGCCGCACCGGTGACCCGTGGATCGAGCTCGAGGGCGTGAAGTTCTACGCCGACGGGTGGGTGGGCCCCCGCACCTGCGCCCTGAGCGACGCCTTCGAGGACGAGGACCACGGCGGCGTCCTCTTCCTCGACGCCGACACCCTGGCGCGGCGAGCCGACCCGTTCGCCGAGCTCGGGTTCACCATCGCGACCCACGCCATCGGTGACCGCGCCATCGAGACGGTGCTCGACGGCTACGAGCTGCTGTACGGGAGCGACTGCCGTGAGGCGGCACCGCGGATCGAGCACGCCCAGGTCCTGCGCCCCGACCTGATCAGGCGGATGGCCGACCTCGGGGTGGTCGCCTGCATCCAACCCTCGTTCGGTGTGGCCGACGCCGCCACGGCCAGGCGTGCCCTCGGCGGAGCGCGGATGGAGCACGCCTACCGGTGGGACCTGCTGCTCGAAGCCGGGGTGCGGGTGATCACCGGCGCCGACTGGCCCATCGAGACGCTCTCGCCGCTCGAGGGGCTCCAGCACCTGGTGACCGGCGCCTTCATCGGCGAGGCGGACGAGCTCGTCGCGCCGCTCCCGCTCGACCAGGCCCTCTCGATCATGACCGATGCCACCGCCGGTTCGGTGGTGCTGTCGGACGATCCCCGCACGGCCGGTGACGACCACCTCGCAGAGCTCGAGGTCGTGGAGTCACGACCCGCCGACGTCTGAGCCGGCCCGCGTCAGGCCCGCGTCGGGGCCGACCAGCTGGCGATCATGGCGGTGACGGCGCCGGCCATCAGCCCGACTGCCTCGTCGTCCCGCTCGACCTCGCCGTCTTCGAGCCAGGCGAAGACCGACTCGACCAGGGTGGCGACCACCGTCGACGCGGCCCAGTGGGCGTCGACCCCGTCCCGGAGGTGACCGGACATGAGCCGCAGCGCAGCGCCCGTCGAGCGCTCCCGCTCCCGGGCTGCGTAGTCGGCGAACCCCGGTTCGCGGGCGGCGTGGTGCCAGAGGAGGGCGAAGCCCGCTGGGTCGCTCCGGGCGACGGTGAGCAGCACCCGGGCGCCGATGCCGTGCCCGGGGTGCGCCACCTGCGCCACCCACGCCTCGGTCAGCGCGGCCGAGACCCGCTCGAGGACGGCCCGGTAGAGCTCCTCCTTCGAGTCGAAGTGTCGGTAGACGATCAGCCGGCTGATGCCGCTGGCCGCAGCGACGTCCTCCATCGACGTGGCCGCGAAGCCGGAGCGGGCGAACGCCTGCGCCGCCCCCTGCAGGATCGAGGCACGACGGTCGGCCCTGGACAGCAGCTGGCGGGGGACCGGGCCCGTCGCCGGACCGCAGGGCGTCGTGCCGGACTTCGAGCTCGCCTCCACGTCACCCCCTGCTCCGGTGCTGCTGCCGCTGGTGGTCGGCCCGTGTGCCAGCCGGCTCGGCCACTTGCCGTGTGTATACGGACGAGTTTACACTTCTGGCTCACGCGCACTGGAGGGTGACATGACGACGTTGCAGGTGGACTTCGACGAGCGGGAGCTGCTCCAGGACCACGAGGTGGCCGAGCCGTTGATCGCAGGCGGCGTCCGCTGCCACGGTGGCTTCGATGCCGACGGGACCTATGTCTCGCCTCGGACGAAGCACCGAGTGCCCGCCATCGAGGCGTGGCAGGTGCAGCACGCCGAGCAGTTCGCCACCCCGCTGCTCGACCCGCCACTCGCCACCTGGCCCGAGCACTTCCCGAACGTTGCCCAGGCCCGCCACCTCATCGCCGAGGGCGTGCCCCAGCCCCTCATCTCCACGCTGACCCGCATCGGGACCGTCGAGGGCTTCGGCGCCAACATCCGCCACCTGGACCCCTCGGGCATGCAGCGCCACTTCGACGAGGACATCAGGGGCACGGGCATGGACCACCTCGGGCGTGGCCTGTTCGAGGCCCACGGCCGCGACGAGGCCGGCTGGGAGGAGGAGGCGGGCCACAAGGACATGTGGTTCGCGGCCCGGGACGTCGCCTTCGGCGGGAGGGCCGACGAGATCGACGTCGAGGCGATGCTCGTGCGCATGGGCTTCGGCCAGGGCCGCGGTCCTGGCGGAGCGACCGAGCGTGCACTGCCCTCCGACATCGACGTGAACGTCGAGCTCATCGCCGGCCTCATGATCCGGGTCCTGCTCATCGAGGTGCAGGCCTTCCACACGTTCGCGTGGGCCGAGGAGTGGTTGTCGGACCCCGACCTCGTCGCCGGTGAGGGTGAGGCGGCCCGCCTGGTCTCCTACATCCGGGCGGACGAGACGCCCCACGTGGGCTACCTCGGCACCGTGCTCTCCGAGATGCGCGACCGCACCTGGCTCGGTGAGGGGGGCGCCAAGCACGCCGGCACGGACATGATCGGGGCTCTGTGGGCGCGGGCCCTCGAGCAGTCCCTCGGCGCCGGGCGGGAGGCCAACCGGGCCGCCGTCATCGGTGAGGTCGAGCACTGGTGCGCCCGGCACCGGCGCGGTGCAACCATCCTCGAGGGGTTCCACGCAGCAGGCGCCCTCGAGGCGCCCGCCGACCGCTGATCACGGGCGGGGCCGGGCGGCAGGCGACCAGGACCGCCGGCCCCACGCCTCGCGATGTCTCGAGGTTGCCCGCACCGCAGATCCTGACATCCCCGGGGGGACACATGAAGTTCGGCATCTTCTACGAGCACCAGCTCCCGCGTCCGTGGACCGACCGCTCGGAGCTCGACTTGATCCAAGACGCCCTGGAGCAGGTCGAGCTGGCCGACCGGCTCGGGTTCGATGTCGTGTGGGAGGTGGAGCACCACTTCTTGGAGGAGTACTCCCACTCGAGCGCGCCCGAGGTCTTCCTGGCCGCTGCCAGCCAGCGGACGAAGGACATCCGCCTCGGCCACGGCGTCATCCAGACCGCCCCGGCCTACAACCACCCGGCCCGCACCGCCGAGCGGGTGGCGATGCTCGACCTCGTCTCCGGCGGTCGCGTCGAGTTCGGGACCGGTGAGTCGTCCTCCGAGGCCGAGCTCGGCGGGTTCCTGATCGATCCGGCGCAGAAGCGTGCGATGTGGGAGGAGGGCCTCGAGGTGGCGCTCCGCTGCATGACCGAGACGCCCTTCACCGGCGTGGACGGCGACCACGTCTCCATGCCGCCGCGCAACGTCGTGCCGAAGCCGGTCCAGAAGCCGCACCCGCCGGTCTGGGTCGCCTGCTCGCGCCGGGACACGATCCTGCTCGCAGCCGAGAAGGGGATCGGTGCGCTCACGTTCTCGTTCATCGACCCCGAGGAGGCCAGGCACTGGGTCACCGACTACCACTCGACGCTGGCCGGGGCCGGTGTGCCCATCGGCAGGTCGGTCAACGCCAACGTCGCCTGCGTGACGCCGATGATGTGCGCACCCACCGAGGAGGAGGCGCTGGCGCGTGGCTTGGAGGGCGGCAACTTCTTCGGCTATTCGCTCGCCCACTACTACGTCTTCGGTGAGCACAAGCCCGGCGTGACCAGCGTGTGGGACGAGTACCAGGAGCGGCGCAGCGAGCGGGGCTACGCCCCCGACATCGAGGCCGCGGTCGAGCAGGACCGCCTCGGAGCGAAGCTCGCAGCCGACGGGGGCAGGGGCGGGGGCCTCCGCGGCGCCACCGGGACGCCCGCCCAGCTCCGGGAGTTCCTCCAGCGCTACGAGGAGGCCGGCGTCGACCAGCTGATCTTCGTCATGCAGGCGGGCAAGAACCGCCACGAGGACATCTGCGAGTCGATCGAGCTCTTCGGCCGCGAGGTGCTCCCCGAGTTCAAGGAGCGGGAGGAGGCGGGGGCGGCGGCCAAGGCACGGAGGCTCGAGCCTGTCCTCGAGCGGGTGATGGCCCGCAAGGCCGACGACGCCCCACCCATGCCGGCTGACTTCTCGTTCCCGGCCATGCCCCGCAAGCTCGTGGACGAGACGGGCGACGCCGCAGCCAAGGCGTGGATGGAGAAGCTGGCGCAGGATCGAGCAGAGGGCCGTCGCGACGACGCCGCTGGCATCATCGGCTGATGGAGTCGCTCAGGGGCAAGGTCGCAGTCGTCACCGGCGCAGCGAGCGGGATCGGCCGTGGCATGGCCGACCGCTTCGCGACGGAGGGCATGAAGGTCGTCCTGGCCGACGTGGAGGAGGGGGCGCTCGATGCCGCCACCCGCTCCATCGTCGACACGGGGGCTGAGGCGGTCGGTGTGCCCTGCGACGTGTCGAGCAGAGCGTCCGTCGACGCGCTGGCCGAGGCGGCCGTCTTGCGCTTCGGCGCCGCCCACGTCGTGTGCAACAACGCAGGTGTGGCCGGTGGGATGGGACCTGTCTGGGAGACCACGTCGAAGGACTGGGACTGGGTCCTCGGGGTCAACCTCATGGGCGTCGTCCACGGCATCCAGGCGTTCGTGCCCCTCATGCGCGAGCAGGGCGGGGACGGCCACGTCGTCAACACGTCGTCGGTCCTCGGGCTGTCGAGTGGCGGCGGGTCGATCTACTCGGTCACCAAGCACGCCGTCACCCGCCTCAGCGAGGGGCTGCTCAACGACCTGCGCGGCGTCGGTTCACCCATCGGGGTGTCCGTGCTCTGCCCGGGGCTGATCGCCACCCAGATCGTGTCGTCGGACCGGAACCGACCCGACGCGCTCCGCAACGAGGTCGACACGGCGGGCACCGAGGACGCTGCCAAGCAGCGAGAGGCGGTGCAGAGCTTCTTCATGAGCGAGGGCATGCCGCCCGCCGAGGTGGCCGGGATGGTCGTCGACGCCATCACTGCCGACCGCTTCTACGTGCTCACCCACCCCGAGATGATCAAGCCCCACGTCGAGCAGCGGCTCCGGGCCGTCCTCGACGGGACCGACCCCCCGGCGGGCTCGATGCTCTGACGGGCGCGGTCCGCCGACGGGCGCGGTCCGCCGACGGGCGCGGTCCGCCGACAGGCACGGTCGCCTGACGGGCGCGACTCGCCCCAGCCCGACACACCGCACTGGAACGGCGAGAACGACAGGCGGCTCGACACGGGGTTGCTCAGGCGCAGACTGCGGTGTCCCGGCCGAGCGACTTGGCTTCGTACATGGCGGCATCGGCACGCCGGAGCAGGCTGTCGTGGTCGTCGTCGGCTGTGGCCGCCACGGCCCCCACGCTCGCCGAGAGCCTGATCGTCCGACTGGCGGCCATGAGCGGCTCCCGCACCGCCTCGACGAGGAGCTCCGCCACCCGCTCCGCATCGCTGGGATCATCCAGCCCCACGAGCAGCACCGCGAACTCGTCCCCGCCCATCCTGGCCACGGTGTCGGTCGCCCGCACGCTCCTGCGCAGCCGCTCTGCGACCACCTCGATCACCCGGTCACCCGTCTCGTGTCCGAAGGTGTCGTTGATCTGCTTGAAGCGATCGAGGTCGACGAAGAGCAGCACGGGCCAGGTGCCGCTGCGGGTGCCGCCGGCCAGCGCTTGGTCGATCCGGTCCCTCAGGAGGGTCCGGTTCGGCAGACCGCTGAGCGGATCGTGGAGCGACAGCGCCCGCACCCGGTCGAGCAGCCGGCCGTTCTCGAGTGCAATTGCTGCCTGCGCCGTGAGCCCAGCCAGCCGCTCGAGCAGGTCGTCTTCCTCGACGACTGGACGGGGCGGCAGCTCGGCGGCGACCACGCCGAGCAAGCGGGCCCCGGAGACGATCGGCACCACCACGGCTGCCGCCGCTCCGGTGAGCACGAGAAGGTCTCGCAGGAAGGCATCCCCGGATGCCAGGTCGACGAAGAGGGGCAGCTGATCGGCGATCATCGCGCCGAGCGTGGGCGTCGACGCCGGTGTCACCGGGATCGCCGGAAGCGCTGCCATCACCGACGGCGGGAGCCCGGCGAGACCGGCGCACGTGAGCTGCTGCGCCTGCTCGTCCCACAGCAGCACGGCGGCCATCCGCCCGCCGACCATCCGGGGGGCGGCCTCTGCGATGCGTCTGGCCACCTCCTCCTGGCTTGCGACCTCCGCCAGGTCCCGGGCGAGGCCGAGAAGGGTCTGCGCCGTGTCCTGGCGCCGCCGGGCTTCTGCCAGTGAGGACGCTGCCTGCAGCGCGCTGGCGGCGCTGTTCGCGTAGGCCTGGAGCAGGCGGCGCTCCTCCGGCAGGAACCGGCTGCCGTCGGGGCAGAGCGCCGCCAGCCGTCCGAACCACTGGCGGCTCGTCGCCACGTCGACGATCACGCGCGAGCCGTTCCTGAGGTCGGGCGCATCGGAGAGCAAGTCGGCCACCAGCGCGTCGGGTGGGGACGACGTGTCGAACCCCTGGTGCTCGACGCGGACCGGCTCCGACGGGCCGAGCCGCACCGCCAGCACGTACTGCGGGGCACGCACGGCCTGGCAGGCCCGCTCGGTGATCGCCTTCATGACGTGGTGGACGTCGTCGGCTGCAACGAGCTCGCTCGCCGTCGCCTGGAGCGCCTCGAAGCGCTCGGTGATCGACGCCACCAGCACCTCGAGGTGCGCGATCCGGCGCTCCGGGTCTGCCTCGGGTGACGTGCTCGGGTCCCAGCGCACCTCGTAGGTGCAGCACCCGCCGCCTCGCGCCTGGCAGGTGGTCTCGACCACCTCGGCGGGATCCATGCCGAAGAGCGCCGGTGCCTGCGAGAGGACACCAGCGGTGTAATCGCACATCATCGGGTGGCGGACGCTCCCGGCGACGGCCTGCGCCACCACGACGGCGGTCTCGTCGCCGACCTCGACCGCCTCCAGCAGCGTGGCGGTGGAGAACTTGGTCGCCGAAATTGCGACGTTGCGCAGGACCTCACCGGGCGAGCCCAGCGAGCGGAACAGCGCGGCCACCTCCGTCCCGGCGTACTGGCGCAGCATCTCCTCGCCGACGAGGTACCCGAGGCGCGGTTCGCCGGTGACCGAGGCGCCAGCCGTGAAGAGCCGGACCGCGGCGTCGTAACCGGTCCACCGCGCAGGGTCCTCGAGCTCAGCCGGCGACCGGGTCTCGCCTGCGAACGCGACCAACGCGTCGACACCGGCGGTGCCCGCATGCCGCCGGACGACCCGCACGAGGAGAGCGATGGTGGTGCCAGCGATCTGCCCGCCGCCCCCGTCCTGGTCCCCTCTTCCCATCACCACACATCGGCTTTCGAGGGGAGCGTGCTTGAGGTACTTCATCGCCGCGAGGACCTCCGCAGCCGCCGCTCCGGCCTGCGACGGCTCGGTCGAGGAGCAGGGGACGGGCGCCGACCTGCGAGGCTGCGGCTGATGGGACTGCGGGTGCACCTGGTGGATGGGACCTACGAGCTGTTCCGCTACTTCTTCGCCCTGCCCTCGCACGTGAACGGGGCAGGTGAGGAGGTCTCGGCGGTGCGCGGTGTCGTCGGTTCGATCGTCGGCATGCTGGCCGATGGCGCGACCCACGTCGGGGTGGCGACCGACCACGTCATCGAGTCGTGGCGCAACGACCTGTGGCCGACCTACAAGGACGGCAGTGGCGTGGAGCCCTCGTTGAAGGCGCAGTTCCCGATCCTCGAGGAGGCACTCGAGGCGGCGGGCTTCAGCGTGTGGGCCATGGTCGAGGACGAGGCGGACGACGCGCTCGGTGCCGCCGCCCTTGTGGCAGCGGCCGACGGGCGGGTGGAGCAGGCCGTCATCTGCACCCCCGACAAGGACCTCGGGCAGTGCGTCGGCGGGAAGGTCGTCCAGCTGGACCGGCGCAAGGGCGTCGTGATCGACGCCGACGGGGTCGAAGCGAAGTTCGGCGTGCGGCCGGGGTCGATCCCCGATTACCTCGCGCTCGTCGGTGACAGTGCCGACGGCTTCCCCGGCCTCGACGGCTGGGGGGCGAAGTCGGCCGGTGCGGTCCTGGCCCGCTACGGGCACCTCGAGGACATCCCCGACGCCCCCGGCCAGTGGGACGTCGGCGTCCGCAACGCCACCAAGCTGGCCCGGACGCTCGCCGCCAACCGCGACGAGGCGTACCTGTTCCGCACGCTCGCCACCCTGAGGACCGACTGCGAGGTGGGCGCGGTCGACGACTGGCGCTGGACCGGCCCCACCGACGCCATGCCGGCCATGGCCGAGCGGCTCGACCAGCCCGACCTCCTCCGCCGGATCGAGGCCGTCGCCCGACGGCGCGCCTGAGCGGCCGTCGTCTGGGCACGCCATCGGCCGGCATCCGGGCGAGCACGTGCCCGGACCGCCCGGGGCGCGAGCCGTCGCCGGGCGGCCGGCGTGCGGGCGCGCCATCGGCCGGCATCCGGACGCGCACGTGCCCGGACCGCCACAGCGCACGACCGCGGGCGGTCCCCGTGGTGCCCACCTCAGGGGCTCCGGTAGCGTTCGGCCCGATGAGCGAACACCCCCTGCAGGAGCGCCTCGACGAGCTGGCCAAGCGCAAGGAGGCGGCGCTGCACGCCGGGTCGGAGCGCTCAGTCGAGCGCCAGCACGCCAAGGGCAAGCTCCTCGCCCGCGAGCGGATCGAGCACCTGGTCGACCCCGGCTCCTTCCACGAGCTCGACATGCTTGCCCGCCACCGGGCCCACGGCATGGGACTCGAGAACGACCGCCCCTACACCGACGGCGTCATCACCGGGTGGGGCACGGTCGACGGCCGCAAGGTGTTCCTCTTCAGCCAGGACTTCACCGTCTACGGCGGCGCCCTGGGAGAGGTCTTCGCCGAGAAGATCCACAAGGTGATGGACCTGGCCCAGTCGGTCGGTGCCCCGTTCATCGGCCTCAACGACGGTGCCGGCGCCCGCATCCAGGAGGGCGTCGTCAGCCTCGCCTCCTACGGCGGCATCTTCCATCGCAACGTGCAGAGCTCGGGCGTGATCCCCCAGATCAGCGTGATCCTCGGCCCCTGTGCGGGCGGGGCCGTCTACAGCCCCGCCCTCACGGACTTCGTCTTCATGGTGCGCGAGACGTCGCACATGTTCATCACCGGCCCCGACGTGGTGAAGACGGTGACCGGCGAGGACGTCACGCTCGAGGAGCTCGGCGGGGCCATGACCCACGCCACCAAGTCGGGCGTCGCCACCTTCGTCGCCCCCGACGAGCGCACCTGCCTCGACCAGGTCCGGTACCTGCTGAGCTTCCTCCCGGCCAACAACCTGGAGGAGGCGCCGAGCTTCGAGCCCACCGACGACCCTGGCCGCCTGTGCCCGGAGCTGTCCGAGCTGATGCCCGACAGCCCCAACAAGCCCTACGACATGGTCGACGTCATCCAGGCGGTGGCTGACGACGCTGAGTTCTTCGAGTACGCCCCCCACTGGGCCCGCAGCATCGTGTGCGGCTTCTCCCGTCTCGACGGCAAGGTCGTCGGCATCGTCGGCAACCAGCCCAAGGTGCTCGCCGGGGTCCTCGACATCGAGAGCTCCGAGAAGGCCGCCCGCTTCGTCCGCACCTGCGATGCCTTCAACATCCCCCTCGTGACGTTCGTCGACGTGCCCGGCTTCCTCCCCGGCGTCGACCAGGAGTACGGCGGGATCATCCGCCACGGGGCCAAGCTGCTCTACGCCTACTGCGAGAGCACGGTGCCGCGCATCCAGATCATCACCCGCAAGGCCTACGGCGGCGCCTACGTGGTCATGAACTCGAAGTCGATCGGCGCCGACCTCGCCTTCGCCTGGCCCTCCGCCGAGCTCGCGGTGATGGGCCCGAGCGGGGCGGTCGAGATCATCTACCGCCGTGAGCTGCTCGACGCCGCCGACCCCGTGGCCCGTCGTGCCGAGCTCGTCGAGGAGTACACCGAGCGCTACGCCAACCCCTACAACGCGGCCGAGCGTGGCTACATCGATGACGTGATCGACCCGGCCGAGACGCGGGTGAAGCTCATCGCCGGCCTCGAGATGCTGCGCTCCAAGCGGGAGGATCTCCCCAAGCGCAAGCACGGCAACGTGCCCCTGTGACCGTGGACGAGCCGATCGTCGTCGGGAGCATCACGCCGACACCGTGCACCGCCGAGGTGGCGGCGATCGTCGCCGCCTACGAGGTGCTCTGGCCCGGGCCGGTCGTGGCGACGGCCGATCAGGTGGCTGCCTCGCCGGTGTGGCGCTTCTCCGGCAGGTGGTGGCGCAAGCCGGTGGCAGCCCGTCGCGACCGGCCCTGGTGAGGGGCGACCGCATGCCCGACCTCGAGCTCACCACCGTCGCCGACGACGAGGTCGTCGCCTTCCGGGGCGCAGAGGTGCGCCGCTGGGACGGCCTCCGGCCGGGGTCCGACCACGAGCTCGACGGCCTGACCGTGCGCACGCTCGACCGCCCTCCTGGCGAGCTGCTGGCCACCGTCGCCACCGCCAACGACGTCCACTTCGGGGAGACGGTGTGCGGCGTGGTCGAGGGGACCGACGTCGGTCCCGTCTTCCGCAGCGAGCCGGGGGAGACGCCGTACCCGGAGCTGATGAACGCGGCCGCGGTCGCCGAGATGGTGGCCCTGCGGGGCGGCGCCGGGCCCGATGCGGTGGTGGTCAAGGGCGATCTGACCGCCGCCGGTACCCAGGCGGAGTACGAGGCCTTCCTCGCCTGCTACGAGCCGGCCTTCGGCGACCGCCTGCACCACGTCCGCGGCAACCACGACGGCTACCACGGCGACACGTTCGCTTCGCAGCCGGTCCAGGAGGTGGTGCTCCCCGGGGTCACGCTCGCCGTGCTCGACACGACGCGGCAGGGGGAAACCCCCGGTCAGGTCACGGAGGACCAGCTCGGGTGGCTCGACGAGCTCGGTGGGCGGGCCGATCGGCCGGTGCTCGTGTTCGGCCACCACCACGTGTGGGCGCCCGGGTCAGCGACCCGCCCCGACACCTACTTCGGCATCCACCCCGACGACAGCGACCGCCTCGTCGAGGTGTTCGTGCGCCGCCCGGCGTTGGTCGGCTACTTCGCAGGCCACACCCACCGGAACAGGGTGCGCCGGTTCCCGGCCACGGGCGGTGTGCCGTGGGTCGAGGTGAGCGCGGTGAAGGACTTCCCGGGTGCCTGGGCGGAGTACCGGGTCTTCGAGGGCGGGATCCTCCAGGTGTTCCGACGCGTCGCATCCCCTGATGCGCTGGCGTGGACCGAGAAGACTCGCTCGATGTACGGCGGCCTGTACGGCCGGTACGCCTTCGGCGACCTGTCGGATCGCTGCTTCGTCATCTCGAACCGGTCGTGACCGGGCCGCTCGCAGACCTGCGGGTGATCGACTGCGCCACCGTCCTCGCCGGCCCTGGGTGCACCCGCTACCTCGCCGACTTCGGGGCCGACGTGGTCAAGGTCGAACGCCCGGACGGGGGCGACACGACGAGGGCGATGGGCTGGCGGGACCCGACCGACGACGTCACCCTGTGGTGGAAGCTCGCCGGGCGCGGCAAGCGCAGCGTCGTCCTGGACCTCAAGTCGGCGTCCGGCCTCGCCGACATGCTCCGGCTCTGCGACGAGGCCGACGTGCTCGTGGAGAACTTCCGCCCCGGCACCCTCGAGCGCCTCGGGCTCGATCCCGACCTGCTGCTCGAGCGAAACCCCCGCCTGGTCGTCACCCGGGTGACGGGCTTCGGCCAGGACGGGCCCTACGCCGCCCGACCGGGCTTCGCCACGCTGGCCGAGGCCATGTCGGGCTTCGCTGCGGTGAACGGCGAGCCGGACGGCGCACCGCTGCTCCCACCGATCGCCCTGACCGATGAGGTGACGGCGCTGGCCGCCGCCTTCGCCACCCTCGTGGCGGTGCACAGCGGGGTGGGCCAGGTGGTGGACGTGAACCTGCTGGAGTCCCTCTTCCAGCTCATGGGCCCGCTGATCTCCGCCCACCACCTGCTCGGCTACGAGCAGCCTCGGTTGGGATCGGGCATCCCCTACTCGGTGCCTCGTGGCACCTACCGGACGGCCGACGGCCGCTGGGTCGCGATCAGCACCTCGGCTGAGTCGGTGGCGGGCCGGGTCATGGCCCTGCTCGGCGTCGGGGACGACCAGCGCTTCGCCACCTTCGCCGGACGGGTCGAGCACCGTGACGAGGTCGAGGGGCTCGTGGCCGCCTGGGTCGCAGCCCGGCCGGAGGCCGAGGTGCTGGCCACCTTCGCCGCCGCGGAGGCGGCCATCGCCCCCGTCCTGACCATGGCTGACATCGCCGCCGACCCGCACTTCGGGGCGAGGGGCACGGTCGTGGAGGTCGACGGCGTGCCCATGCAGGGCCTCATCGCCCGCCTGTCCGCCACGCCCGGGCGCATCCGTCACGCCGGCAGACCGCTCGGCGCCGACACCGCCGAGGTGCTGGATGCCCTCGACGTCCGATCGCCGCCGGCCTGACCGAGCAGTAGCGTCGCCGCCGACCGGTTGACGGCCGGTGTCTCGCCAGGAGGAGTGGACCGGTGGACCTCGGCTGCAGCAAGCTCGTGCTCGTCGTCGTGGGAGCGACGCTCGGTGCCTCGACGCTGGTCGGCTGCGGTGGTTCCGAGGTGGCGACCGAGGCTGCCGTCGGCGAGTGCTTCCAGGACCCGGAGGACACCTCCGACGTCGGCGAGCTCGACAAGGTCGACTGCAACGACGCCCACGACAACGAGGTCATCTCGGTGTTCAACCTCGAGGGCGACGACTTCCCGGGGGCGGACGAAGTGCAGTCAGAGGCCGAGGGGCGCTGCAACGAGGACTTCGAGAGCTACGTCGGCAGCACCTTCGAGGAGTCCGACCTCGACCTGTTCACGATCTCGCCGACCAAGGAGACGTGGGTGGAGGCGGACGACCGCGAGGTCATCTGCTCGGTGTTCGCACTCGACGGCTCGTCCCTCGAGGGCACGGTGCGGGGCACCGCACGCTGATCACCTCCCGCCACGGGCGGTCCCGTGGCCGCCATGGCCGCGACGGTCACTGCTGGTGGGCTACGACGATGCGCGAGCCGGGCCACTCTGCCGCCGCCTCCAAGGCGTCGCGACACGCTGAGAGGATCTCGGCGGCGTTCAAGGCGTGCGCCGGATAGGTGGCGACGCCGACCCAGACGGTGGACCCGGGCATGGTCTCCTCGAGGTCGCGCCGGAGCCGTTCTGCGGTCCACATGGCGCCGTCCTCGGGGGTCTCCTCCAGGATCAGGCCGATGGTGTCGTCGGCGACCTGGCAGGCGGTGTCGGCAGCCCGCAGGCAGCGGTGGACGACCGCTGCGCGCTCCCACGTCTCACCAACTGCACCGCTCGTTCGCACGAGGACCACCGAGAGGGGTCGCAGCGCCCGTCGCGCCACCTCCACCCGGGCGGGGACGGCCACCTCGAAGTAGGCGACGTTCAACAGCCCCGAGCTCGGATCGCGCAGGTTGCTCACTGGTCTCCCATCGGCCTCACATCGCCAGGAGTGAGCCGACCCGAGGGTCAGCTCGTCGGGCGGCGGGCGTTCTCGGCAAGGGTGACGATCTCACCCATGATGCGGACGAGCTCGAAGTCCTTCGGCGTGTAGACGGCGGCGATCCCGTCGCCGAGGAGGCGGGCGGCGTCGACCTCGGGGATGATCCCGCCGACGACCAGGGGAGCATCCACGCCGCCGTCCCTGAGGAGCCGGAGCACCTCGGGCACGAGCTCGAGGTGCGAGCCCGAGAGGATCGACAACCCCACCACCTCGACGTCCTCGTCGCGCGCCACCGCTGCGATCTGCTCCGGGGTCAGGCGGATGCCCTGGTACACCACCTCCATGCCGGCGTCGCGGGCGGCCACGGCGATCTGCTCTGCGCCGTTGGAGTGGCCGTCGAGGCCCGGCTTGGCCACGAGGAAGCGGGGCGGCCCGCCCGGCAGTGCCTTGACCCGCTCTGCGACCGCAGCGAGGCCGCTCGAGCCGCCGTGGCCGGACGCGGCACCGACGCCGGTGGGCGCCCGGTACTCGCCGAACTCCTCCCTCAGCACCCCGGCCCACTCCCCGGTCGTGCCCCCGGCGTGGGCGAGGTCGATGGTGGCCGGCATGAGGTTGGCGTCCCCGGCTGCGAGCCGGCGCAGCTCGTCGAGCGACCGCTTGACTGCGTCGGCGTCCCGCTCGGAGCGCCACTCGACGACGTCGGCGATGAGCTCGTCCTGCACGGCAGGGTCGACGCGCATGATGTTGTCCTCGCCACCGAGGGGGGATTCGGCGGTCTCGGTGAAGGTGTTGACCCCGATCACCTGCAGGTCCCCCGACTCGAGGCGGCGGAGGCGCTCGGTGTGGCTGGCGACGAGCCTGCCCTTCATCTCGTCGATGGCCTCGAAGGCGCCGCCGAGGGAGAGGATCTCGTCCATCTCGGCGGTGGCGGCGTCGGCCAGCTCGGCCGTCTTCGCCTCGATCACCCGGGAGCCGTCGAAGATGTCGTCGTACTCGAGCAGGTCGGTCTCGAATGCCAGGACCTGCTGGATGCGCAGCGACCACTGCTGGTCCCAGGGCCGGGGGAGCCCGAGCGCCTCGTTCCAGGCCGGGAGCTGCAGCGAGCGGGTGCGGGCGTCCTTGGAGAGGGTGACGCCGAGGGCCTCGAGCACGATGCGGGGCACGTTGTTCTCGGGCTGGGCCTCGGTGAGGCCGAGGCTGTTCACCTGGACGCCGTAGCGGAACCGGCGCAGCTTGGGGTCGGTGACCCGGTAGCGCTCCAGGCAGATGCGGTCCCACAGCCGGGTCATGGCCCGGACCTTGCACGTCTCCTCGACGAAGCGGATCCCTGCGTTGACGAAGAACGAGATGGAGCCGACCACGAGGGGGAACCGGTCCTCGGCGACCTGCCCGGAGTCGCGCACTGCGTCGAGCACGTCGATGGCGGTGGCGAGCGCGTAGGCGATCTCCTGGACCGGGGTGGCGCCTGCCTCCTGCAGGTGGTAGCTGCAGACGTTCATCGGGTTCCACAGCGGGATCCACTCGGCGCAGAACGCCACCATGTCGACGATGAGCCGCCGGCTCGGCAGGGGCGGGAAGATGTAGGTGCCCCGGCTCAGGTACTCCTTGATGATGTCGTTCTGGGTCGTGCCCCGCAGCTGCTGGCTGGCGACCCCTTGCTCCTCGGCGTTGGCCACGTAGAGGCCGAGGAGCCAGGCGGCGGTGGCGTTGATCGTCATCGACGTGTTCATCTCGCCGGGCGGGATCCCGTCGAGGAGCTGGCGCATGTGGCCGAGGTGGGCGACGGGCACGCCGACCTTGCCGACCTCCCCTCTCGCCAGGAGGTGGTCCGGGTCGTACCCCGTCTGGGTGGGCAGGTCGAAGGCGATCGACAGCCCCGTCTGGCCGCGGGCGAGGTTGGTCCGGTACAGCGCGTTGGACGCCCGGGCCGTGGAGTGCCCCGAGTACGTCCGCATGAGCCAGGGACGATCACGCTCGACCATGGGCCCATCGTCCCCCGCCACGCTGCCCCGTGTCACATGCAGGTGCTGGCGGCGTGGTGTCACCAGGTGAACGCGCCGACGTGGCCCCGGGCGACGGCGTCGGCCACCAGCGAGAGGTAGCGCTCCCGGGGGATCTCGATGGCGCCGAGCGACGCGAGATGGGGCGTGACCCACTGGACGTCGAGCAGCGTCGCCCCTGACCGCCTGAGCAGCTCGACGAGCGCGACGAGCGCGACCTTGGACGCGTCGGTGCTGCGGTGGAACATCGACTCACCGGCGAAGAGCCCTCCGATGGAGACGCCGTAGAGACCACCGGCGAGGGTGCCGGCCTCGTCCCACGCCTCGACGCTGTGGACCCAGCCGAGCTCGTGGAGCGCAACGTACGCGGCCCGCACCTCGGACGTGATCCACCTGCCCTCCCGGCTGGCGTCGCCGCAGGCGTCGATCACGTCCTCGAACGCCGTGTCGACCCGGATCTCGAAGCGGGTGCACGAGCGTCGCAGCGACCGGCTCACCCGCAGCCCCTCGAGCGGGAGGATGCCGCGCGGCTCGGGGCTCCACCACGCCAGCACCTCGCGCCTGCGCTGCCTGATGGGCATGGGGAACAGCCCCGAGCGGTAGGCGGCGAGCACCGTGCCCGGCTCGAGGTCGGCTCCGATGGCTACCACGTCCTCGCCGGGGGGCAGCTCCTCGGCGCCGCTCGGCAGCTCCCACGGTGACGGGGGCGGCTCGACCGGCGGGTCGGCTCCGTCGTGCGGGGCGGGTCGGCTACCGCTTGGCGTAGCCGTAGAAGCCCTGCCCGGACTTCCTGCCCAGCTGACCGGCCGTCAGCATCCGGCGCAGCAGCGGGACGGTCGCGTAGTTCGGGTCGCGGAACTCGGCGTAGAGGGCGTCGAGGATGGCGACGGAGGTGTCGAGGCCGACGAGATCGAGCAGCGCCAGCGGGCCCATCGGGAAGTTGCAGCCGCCCTGCATGGCGGCGTCGATGTCCTCGGCGCTGGCCGTTCCGTTCTCGAGCATCCGCACGGCGTTGTTGAGGTACGGGAAGAGCAGCGCGTTGACGATGAAGCCGGCGCGGTCCTTGACCTCGACGGGCTTCTTGCCGCACGCCTCGGCGAAGGCGCGCACCTCGGCCACGGTCTCGTCGCTGGCGGTGAGCGGTCGGACGATCTCGACCAGGGCCATGGCCGGTGCCGGGTTGAAGAAGTGGACGCCGACGACGCGGTCAGGGCGACCCGTCTCCATCGCCATCTCCACCACCGGGAGCGTGGAGGTGTTGGTGGCGAGGATGGCGCCGTCCTTGCACACCCGGTCGAGGTCGTCGAAGAGGTCCTTCTTGACGGTGAGGTTCTCGACGACCGACTCGAGCACGAGGTCGCAGTCGGCGAGGTCGGCGAGGACCGAGGTGGCGGTGACCCGCCCCAGGATCGCATCGCGCTCGGCTGCCTCGAGGCGGCCCTTCCCGACCTGGCGTTCCAGCGACGTGGCCAACCCGGCGACCATGGCGTCGGCCGACTCCTGCTTGCGCGAGCGCAGGACGACCGTGATTCCCGCCTTGGCGGCGACCTCGGCGATGCCCGACCCCATGATCCCAGAACCGACGATGCCGACGCTCTCGATTGCCATGGGCCGGTACGTTACCGACGGCGGCGGTACCGGAGAAAAGGGGCGGCGATGGCGGGCGTGCTTGCACTGGTCGGAGGCGGTGAGTGGCGCGAGGGGTGCAGCTTCGACGCCGAGCTGCTCGAGCGCAGCGGAGGGACCGAGGTCGTCGTGCTGCCCACAGCGGCGGCCTACGAGGGGCCGGACAAGGCGGTGGCGTGGGCCACCCGCTGGTTCGAGGACCTCGGTGCCACCGTGCGGGGCCTCGACATCCTGGAGCGCCACGACGCCCTCGACGAGCACAAGGCCGAGGTGCTCCGCAGCGCCCGCTTCATCTACCTCTCGGGGGGCTCGCCGCTCCACCTGCGCTCGGTGCTCAAGGAGTCGCCGGCCTGGGATGCGCTGTCGGGCGCATGGCACGACGGCGCGGTGGTGGCCGGGTCCTCGGCCGGTGCCATGGTGCTCTGCGACCCGATGGTCGACCCTCGTGGCGGCGCCTTCACCGTCGGCCTCGGCATGGTCGAGAACCTGGCCGTCGTCCCCCACGCCCCGGCGGCGACGTTCGCCACCGAGCACCGCCGGACCCTCGAGCTCGTGGGCGAGGGTCTCCTGGTGGCGGGGATCGACGAGCGCACGGCCCTCGTCAGGGAGGCCGACGGCGGCTGGCGCCAGGCGGGTGCGGGCAGCACCTGCATCTGGCGCGACGGGATCGAGGTCGGGCCGGACGCCCTCCCCTGACGCCCTCCCCTGACGCCCTGCGATGACGTTCGTCGCCGCACGCCGGGTGAGGCGGTTCTACCGCTCGACGACCTCCAGCGACTCGATGATCGTGGGGTCCTCGGGGGGCTCGCCGGGCGCGATGGCCATCACCACGTCCATCCCCTCGGTGACGGTGCCGAAGAGGGAGTAGCTGGGAGGAAGGGCGACGCCTTGGTCGCCGGTGATCACGAAGAACTGGCTTCCCTGGGTGTCGGGGCCGCTGTTGGCCATGGCCACCGAGCCGAGCTGGTAGCGGCCGGCCTCGGGCAGCTCGTCGGTCACTGCGTAGCCGGGACCCCCGCTCCCCGCCGGCTGGCCGACCGGGTCGCCGCCCTGGGCGACGAAGCCCTCGATCACGCGGTGGAAGGCCGATCCGTCGTAGAAGCCGGAGCGGGCGAGGTTCACGAAGTTGTTGACCGTGGCCGGCGCCTCGCCCTCGAGGAGGTCGACGGTGAAGGTGCCGTCGGCGGTGGTCACCTCAGCGGCGTAGTCGACGCCGTCCTCGAGGCAGTCCTCGAACTGGCTCGCCAGGGTGAGCGTCGCCTCATCCGGCTTCTCGTCGGGGGCGCACGGGGTCTGGCCGTAGGCGGCGGGCTCGGGCTCGGCCGCCGTCTCGTCCGCTGCGGTGTCGTCGGCTGCGGTGTCGTCCGGGGCGTCGTCGTCGCCGCCGGTCTGCGACAGCACGAGGAGGACGACGAAGACGGCGACGACGGCGGCCACGGTGGTGATCACCTTGCGGCGACGGGCGGCGACCCGCGCCGCGGCCCGCTCCGCCTCGAGCCTGGCCTCGCGTCCGTCCCGCTTGCGTTGGCGCTTGTCTGTCGGCATGGGAGGGGCAGCGTAGGCGAGCCCCGCCACGCCTTTCGTCCACCATCGTGGCCGAGTCGCGGGCGACGGCCTACGATTCGCCGTCATCGAGGGGCCGAGGCAGAGAAGGCGATGAGCGACGGGTCGAGCACACCGCAGGACGGGTCACCCTTCTCGCGAGAGGTGGGCGTCCGGCTGCGTGCAGTGCGCCGGCAGCGTCGACTCTCGCTCGACGAGGTGGAGCGCCAGTCCGGCGGCCGTTGGAGCGCTTCGGCCATCGGCGCCTACGAGCGGGGCTTCCGGAACCTCAGCCTGCCGCGGCTCCAGGAGCTGGCCGGGTTCTACAACGTCCCGATGTCGGTCCTCCTGGGCGAGGTCGACATCCGTGAGAGCAGCAACGACCGTCCCCAGCGGATCGTGCTCGACCTCGTCGCCCTCGAGAGTGTGCCCGAGGCGTCGCTCGTGACCCGCTACGCCCAGACGATCGTGCTCGAGCGGGGCGACTGGAACGGGCGCGTCCTGTCGGTGCGCCGGGACGACGTGCGTGCCCTCGCCCGCATGCACCACGCCAGCGAGGAGGAGCTCGTCGAGATGCTGCGGTCCTGGGGGGCGCTCGCCGCCGTCGGTCCCGCACCGGCGTCCCCCGTGGTCGTGCCCTCGACCTGAGCGGCTCGGCGGCGCCGCAGCTGCCCGATGGTGGTGGGGCCCACTGGTACCTTCGCCCGCTGATGGCGATGCTCGTGCAGAAGTTCGGCGGCTCGTCCCTCGCCGATCCCGACCGCATCCGCACCGTCGCCGATCACGTGGCCCGCTGTCGGCGCAAGGGTGACGAGGTCGTCGTGGTGGTGAGCGCCATGGGCAAGGAGACCGACGAGCTGCTCCACCTGGCGGCGCAGGTGTCGACCTCCCGCCCGGGTCGGGAGATGGACATGCTCATCACCGCAGGGGAGCGCAAGGCCACCGCGTTGCTGTGCATGGCGCTCCACGATCTCGGTGTTCCGGCCGACAGCTTCACGGGCAGCCAGGCGGGTCTGATGACCGACACCAACCACACGAACGCCAAGATCCTCCACGTCCAGGGGGACCGGCTCCGTGCCGCGCTGGCCGAGGGCCGCGTCCCCGTGGTCGGCGGGGCCCAGGGCGTGAGCGCCGACAGGGACGTCACCTTCCTCGGCCGGGGCGGCTCCGACACCACCGCCGTCGCCCTCGCCGCCATGCTGGGCGCCGACGCCTGCGAGCTCTACACCGATGTCAGTGGCGTCTTCACCGCCGACCCGCGCGTCGTGCAGAAGGCCCGGCGGATGCCGACCATCAGCTTCGACGAGATGCTCGAGATGACCGCCGCCGGTTGCCCGAAGCCGGTGATGCGCTCGGTGGAGTTCGCCCGTCGACACGGGGTGCCGCTGCACGTCCGTTCCAGCTTCACCTGGGAGCCCGGCACCTGGGTCCGACACGAGGATGCATCCATGGAGCAGGCCGTCGTCACCTCCGTCACCCACGACACCACCGAGGCAAAGGTCACCGTCGTCGGCGTGCCCGATCAGCCGGGCATCGCCGCCCGGCTCTTCCGGTCCCTCGCCGACGAGGACGTCAACGTCGACATGATCGTGCAGAACACCTCGGAGCACGGCGTGACCGACATCTCCTTCACCGTCCCGAAGGAGGACCTCGCCATCGCCCTCACGTCCTGCCGCTCCCATGCGGAGGAGCTCGGCGCCACCGACGTGGTGGCCGACGCCGGCATCGCCAAGGTCTCGATCGTCGGTGCCGGGATGCGATCGGCACCGGGGGTCACGGCCACCATGTTCGAGGTGCTGGCGGGAGCCGGCATCAACATCGAGATGATCTCGACCTCGGCCATCCGCCTCACCTGCGTCGTGCGCGAGGAGCGGGTGGAGGATGCCGTCTCGCTCGTCCACGACGCCTTCGAGCTCGAGCGACCCGTCGCCTGACGGAGCCGCCCTCGGGTCAGCGGGCGACCTTGTCGGCCATGATCGCATCGCGCTGGCCCATCGGTCGCTCATCGCCCACCGTGCTGTCCCTCGCCGTCTGGTGCTCGAGCTCGCTGTCGACCTCGGCGCCGAGGAGGATGATGTAGGCGGAGACGAACAGCCACAGCAGCAGCACGCCCACGGCGCCGAGCACGCCGGTCTCGGCGCCGTCTGCGTAGCGGTCCGCGTACACGCTCACGAGCAGTGAGGCGACGGCCAACAGGATGGCGGCGAGGATCGCCCCGGGCGTCGTCCACCGCCACTTCGCCGCGTTCCGGTCGGGCGACCACTTGTAGAACACGGCGAGGACCAGGACGAGGAGCACGCCGAGCACCGGCCAGCGCAGCGCCGTGACGACCTCGCCGCCGTTCGCGAGGTCCTCGGCCAAGTTCCCGACCTTGACGAGGGCGACGACGGTCCCGCCGACCACGCCGGCGAGTCCGAGCGTGAGGCCGAACGCCAGGAGCCGCAGCTTCACGAAGCCCCTCGTCTCCACCTCGTCGTACGTGATGTTCAGCGCCTTCACCAGCGATTGGGTCCCCTTGCTGGCCGAGAACAGCGCTGCGGCCACGCTCACGGCGAGGCTGATCGACAACGTCGAGGCCTCCTTGTTGGCGATCACCCCCGCCTGGTTGACGAGCAGCCGCTGGGCAGCGCGGGGAACCCCGGCCGTGAGGTCGCGAACGGTCTGGAGGATCTCCTCGGGCTCGGCCACGAGGCTGTAGAGGGAGATCGTGGCGGCCAGCGCCGGGATGACCGAGAGGAACAGGTAGAAGGCGACAGCGGCGGCCAGGATCGGCACGTTGTCCTCCTTGAGCTGCTGGAAGGCGCGCTTGAGCACCGCCAGCAGGCCCTTCACCGGCAGCTGGGTCGGACTGTCGGCGCCCCGGCCGAGCCCGTCGTCGGGCACCGGGGCCGACGCATGGGGCCTCGCCGCCGGGACGGCGGCCGTGGCCACGGTCGTGACGACCGGGTCGTCGCTCGGATCGATGGTGCCTCGCCAGCCCGGTGCCGCCACCGTCTGCGCCTCCACGTGCCGGGCGAAGGCGGCCAGGCCCTTGTCGACCTGGCGGCCCACGATGCCCAACCGGTCGCCGAGCACGTCGAAGGTGCCCACGGGCTCCCAGTCGAGCTGCACGGTCACCCGTGTTCGCGTCGGGGCCAGCCGGTGGAACGTGACCACGCCGGCGTGGGCCGGGACGCCGAGGCCCTTCCAGGCGATGCGCTCGTCGGGGCGCTGCTCGGTGATGACCGCCGCGAACTCCCGCTTCTCCCTGGCGATGACCACCACCCACGACGAGGTCCGGTCGTCGAGCTGGCGAACCGACGCCACGCCCGGCATGAGGCGGGGCAGGTCCTCCAAGCGGCTCCACTGGTCGTAGACCTCGGCGACGGGCTTGTCCACGTCGACCGTCCGGATGATGTTGCGCATCTCGCGAGGGTTCCCCCTGACCGCCGCCGGTACCCTCCGGCCATGACCAACGTCGCCATCGTCGGCGCCACCGGGCTCGTCGGCCGACTCATCCGCCGGGTCCTCGTCGAGCGGAGCTTCCCCGTCGGGGAGCTCCGCCTGCTTGCCTCCTCGAGGTCCGCCGGGCAGCGGATCGACTGGCAGGGCGGGGAGCTGGTGGTCGAGGACGTCTCCACCGCCGACCTCGCCGGCATCCACCTCGCCCTCTTCGCTGCGGGGGCAGCCGCCTCTCGCGCGCACGCCCCCCGGTTCGCGTCGGCCGGCGCCACCGTGGTCGACAACTCCTCGGCGTGGCGCAGGGACCCGGAGGTCCCGCTCGTCGTCCCCGAGGTCAACGCCGCCGACCTCGACCGGATCCCGAAGGGCATCGTCGCCAACCCGAACTGCACGACGATGGTGGCCATGCCGGTGCTCAAGCCGCTCCACGACGAGGCCGGCCTCGTCCGCCTCGTCGTCAGCACCTACCAGGCGGTGTCGGGCAACGGTCGCGAGGCGATCGACGAGCTCGCAGCGCAGTTGGACAAGACGGCGGGGGCGGCATCGGAGCTGGCCTTCGACGGCCGCGCCGTCGACCCCGGCCCCTACGCCTCGTTTGCCGCGCCGATCGCCCACAACGTCATCCCGCTGGCCGGCACGGTGGTCGACGACGGCTCGCTCGAGACCGACGAGGAGCAGAAGCTCCGCCACGAGAGCCGCAAGATCCTCGGCATCCCCGACCTCGCCGTCTCCGGCACGTGCGTCCGGGTGCCGGTGTTCACCGGCCACTCCCTGTCCATCAACGCCACGTTCTCGAGGGACCTCAGCCCGGAGCGGGCGACCGAGCTCCTGGCCGACGCCGAGGCGGTCACCCTCACCGACCTGCCGACCCCCCTGGCCGCCGCGGGCACCGACCCCACGCTGGTCGGGCGCATCAGGCGGGACCGGAGCGTCGAGCACGGCCTCGCCCTCTTCGTCTCGGGCGACAACCTCCGCAAGGGGGCTGCTCTGAACGCGGTGCAGATCGCCGAGGCGCTGCTCGCCCGCCGGCGCTGATCGGGGGGTTGGTCTCAGCCCCGATCGGTTGCGCTCTCGGCAGGCAGCGCGTCAGCAGCGGCAGGGGACGGCGCCGCAGGCGGGGCAGCCGTCGCGGTAGCGGGCCGCTGCGTGCTCCAGGGAGAGGCCGAGCTGGGCGGCGATCGAAGCGAGCCAGGCGAGCACGTCGCCGAGCTCGTGGAGCCTGGCCTCGTCGTCGCCCTTCCGGATCGCCTGGGCGAGCTCGCCAACCTCCTCCACCAGCCAGGCCACCGACGCCGGGAGGCCCCGTGCGGTGTCCCGCGTGCCGTACGTGCGTGTCATGAGGTCCTGGAAGTCACGCAGCTCCACGCCCGCCAGTGTGGCCGGACCGAGGAGGGCGGAGGTGGGCCCGTCGGTGGGGCAGGCTGGCGCCGTGCCGGGACCCGTGGAGTCGATCAGCGCAGTGACGCTCGTGACCGGCGACATGGCTGTGTCGGTCGGCTTCTACGAGGCGCTCGGGTTCCGGGTGCTCCACGGCGGGGCGGATGCCCCCTTCACCAGCTTCGAGGTGGGCACGGGCTTCCTCAACCTCCAATGCGGGGCGGGAGGCGCCGCCCGGTGGAGCGGGTGGGGCCGCATCGTCTTCTGGGTCGACGACGTCGACGTGATGCACGCACGTGCCGTCGCCGCCGGAGCGGCTCCCTCCACGGCGCCGGCCGACGCCCCGTGGGGTGAGCGGTTCTTCCACGTCGACGACCCCGACGGCCACGAGCTCAGCTTCGCCCGTCTCCTCGAGCGGTGACGGCCGCCCGGTCGTCCCCGCGGCACGGCCGTCGGGTGAGTGGGACCCGCGGGTAGCGTTCGAGATCGATGGCACACGAGGAAGACTCGGTCGTCGACGTCGCCGGGACCTTCGGCGAGGTGGCCAGGGCGCTGGCCGCCCACCAGGACATGTCGACCACGCTGGCGACGATCGTCCACCTCGCCGTCAAGCACCTCGTCGCCTGCGAGTTCGCGGGGATCTCCTTCGTCGAGGGGAAGAAGATCACGTCACCGGTGTCGAGCCACGAGGTGCCGAGGATCCTCGACGGCATCCAATCCGAGACGGGCGAGGGCCCGTGCATCGACGCCATCAGGGAGCACGCCTTCTTCCAGACCGAGGACCTGCGGGTCGAGGAGCGCTGGCCACAGTTCTCCAGGCGTGGGCACCAGGAGACGGGGGTCCTCAGCATCATCTCGCTCCGGCTGTTCGTGGAGAAGGACACGCTCGGCTCGCTCAACCTCTACGCCACCACCGAGGCCGCCTTCGACGACACCGACGTGGCGCTGGCGACGGTCTTCGCTGTCAACGCAGCGGTGGCGATCGAGTCCGCCCGCCGGGAGGAGACCCTCGAGACGAAGGCGAGGAGCCGGGACGTCATCGGCCAGGCCAAGGGCATCCTCATGGCGCGGTCGGGGGTGGACGAGGAGCGAGCCTTCGAGATGCTCAAGCTGGCATCGCAGCGGATGAACCTGAAGCTCCGGGACATCGCGAGGGACATCGCCGACGGCAAGTCGCTGCACGGCGAGACGCTGGGCGACCCGACGCACAGCTGAGCTCCATCCCTCGTCGTGCGCCACCTGGGGGTGTGCACGGTGCGCTGGTGGCACCTGTCGGGTGGTCTGTGTCCCGCTGGCCCCGACGGGTAGGTGTTGCCCGTCGGCAGGACGCCGTGCCCTGCGGGCAGCGGTCGGCACCAATCACCGCTCCCGGAGGACGTGCATGATGGAGCAGCAGCCGACGGGCGACTCGGTCGTCGAGACATCCGTGCTGCGCATCGAGACCCGTGCGGAGCTCGTGGCCCTGCTCGGCGAGGCCGCCGAGCTCGAGCACGGCCTCGTCTGCAGCTACCTGTTCACGGCGTTCACCCTCAAGCCGCCCGAGACCCAGGGGCTCGACGCCACGCAGGCAGAGGCGGTGGTGTGCTGGCGTGACGTCCTCGTCGGTGTCGCCATCGAGGAGATGTTGCACCTGGCGCTCGTCTCCAACCTCCTCACCGCCGTCGGGGCGGCCCCCCACCTCGCGCGCCCGTCGTTCCCCCAGGTGTCGCGCTACTACCCGGCCGGTATCACGATCGAGCTTCGGCGCTTCAGCGACGCGACCTTGACCCGCTTCGTCCACCTCGAGCGGCCCGAGGGCGTCGAGATCGAGGACGAGGCGCTCGTCGACCCTGCCGTCGACGCCGATCCCGATGTGCCCGACGCCGCTCCAGGTGCGCTGCGCACCCCGGAGGACGAGGTGGAGGTGGTGCCGGCCGAGGCCTACGCGACCGTGGGGCACCTGTACCAGGCCATCGAGGACGGCTTCTGCCACCTCGTCGAGGAGCGGGGTGAGGCCGACGTCTTCATCGGGCCGCCCGGCGCCCAGGCGACGAGCGGCTCCTTCCGCCTCCCGGGCCTGGTGGCCGTGACCGACCTGCCCTCCGCCCGACAGGCCCTCGACGTCCTGGTGACGCAGGGCGAGGGCGTGCGCGGCGACTGGTCAGAGGCGCACTACGGCTCGTTCCTCCGGGTCCGGGAGGAGCTGCGGGAGCTGCGAGCGGCCGACCCCGGCTTCGACCCGGCTCACCCCGTGCTCGACAACCCGGTGGCCCACGAGCCCCCGGGGGGTGCGCCGGAGCGGCTCGTCAGCGATCCTCTGGCCGTCTCGGTCATGGAGCTCTTCGACGGCTGCTACGAGCTCATGACCGCCATGCTCCTCCGCTTCTTCGCCCACAGCGACGAATCGGAGGAGGCGCTGACAGCCCTCGTGCAGAGCGCCATGAGCCTCATGTCGTCGGCCGTCGGCCCCCTCGGCCGGCTCCTGACGTCGCTCCCCGCAGGTGGCCCCCACGGCGACGCCACGGCTGGGCCCGGCTTCGAGCTCCAGGCCCCGGTGTCGCTGACCCCCCACCGTCGCGCCGCCTGGCTCGTCCTCCACGAGCGCCTCGTCGAGCTGGCCGACTTCGCCGGGCGCCTCGTCGCCGAGGGTGGCCCCCCTGCGATGGCCGAGGTGTGCACCCACCTCACCGACCTGGCCGGAGCGCTCGAGACACACCTCGAGCGTGGCGGCCCTCAACCGTCGTGAGAGTCGCGGCGGTGGGATGCGGCGCTCCGGAGCCGACATCTTCGGGAGGTGCGCGCTGGCGTCGGCTGCGGGCACCTCGGTGCGGTCGAGGCGTACATCCGCCCCGTCGTCATCGACCGATCGCGTCAGTCAGGATCGCTCCGCCGGGGCCGCGATGCGATCGCTGCGTCGGGGGCGTCGGGGGCGTGCGTCGAGCTCCGCTCCGTTCCTGCGGCCCGTCACCGGGGTCCGGGCGAGCCACCTGCAGCGGGAGGTCCGGCAGCGGGGCGGGAGCGGGAGCGGCGGCTCACGGTGGTCGGTCCCGCCGGCCAGTGGGCGGGGCGGACCAGCCACGGGGGGATCCCGGTGGAGGTGTCCCCCCTGGCCGCCTGCACCTGGGGTCGGGTCAGGAAGATGCTCTTCGTCAGGTCGGCCCCCCGCAGGTCCGCGACGCGGAGGTCGGCCCCGAGGAGGTCCGCCCATCGGAGGTCCGCACCTCGGAGGTCGGCTCCGAGCAAGTACGCGCCGCGCAGGCTCGCCCCCCGGAGGTCCACCGCACGCAGGTCGGCCTCGATGAGGTCTTGCCCCCGTCGATCGGGCCCCGCCGCGTGCGACCCGGCTCGGAAGGCGTCGCTCACGCTGGACAGCAACGTGCCGACCTCCTGCCGCAGGGCCCGGGCATCGATCCTCTCGACCTCGGCCGGACCCCCGAGGCTGAGGCGCTCGATGCGCTCCTGCCACCGCTCGACGGCATCACGGAGTGGACCGGGCGGGACGAGGGAGTGCGCCTCCACCAGATACCAGAGCAGCTCGCGCAGCTGGCGCATGACGGTGAACACGTCGAACATCGCCGAAGCGGTGGCTGCGTCCTCCCGCCAACCACGTCCGGCGAACGCGACCTGCACCACCTGCTGGCCGGCGCCGAAGCAGTCGAAGACGGCGCAACCGGGGAACCCCCGCCCGCGCAGGTCATCGTGGATGCCGCAGCGGAGGTCGTCGAGGAGGTTCGGACAGGGCCGCCCCGCAGGCTTGTCGATGGCGAAGTCGGCGGAGGCGACGAAGGCGGGCCCGACGCAGCACAGGGCCGCACAGCGACCGCAGTCGGCCCGGAGGTCGGCGCGAGGGTCGGGCGGCGGTGCCTGCTCCACCGGTCGACCGGTCACGGCCGGCGCCGGCCAGGCCTCGTCGGAGACGGGCGTCGGTGGGTCCATGCCGAAGCTCCGAGCAGGAACCCCAACTTTGAGACCCAGGGCTCGACAGCAACAGGCACGGGTTGGTCACCGACATCCTGTGCCTCGTCGGCCACCACCATCTGCTCCACGTCCACGAGGATGGCCCGCTCGGAGGCCTGCCGCACCTGCTGGAGGCGAGGTCACGCTCAGGGTCAGGCCCGAACAGCCACCGCGAGCAGCAGGGAGCGGAGTGCGACGACGTTGGCGTCGAAGGTGGCGAAGACCTCCTCCTGCGTCACCGGCTCGATCCCGTCGACGCCTTCCAGGCCGGCGTCGAAGTCGGTGACCAGGGCCACGCCGGCGAAGGGGTGCCCGGCTTCGCGGGCGAGCGCGGCCTCGGGGTGCTGCGTCATGTTGATGACGTGCCACCCGGACGTCCTGTAGCCGACCGACGCGGCCTGCGTCGAGAAGCGGGGACCGTTCACCACCACCACCGTGCCTCGATCGTGGACCACGAGCCCCTGCTCGCGGGCAGCATGGGTGACCAGCGCCCGGAGGTGAGGGTCGTAGGGGTCGGCGAACGGGATGTGCATCGGGCCGTCCTCGAAGCTGTCGTGCCCCGTAGGCGAGCAGGGGGAGGTCGAGGGCGAGTCCGACGGGCTGTCCCCTCGCGAAGCCGAGGCGCCTCACGACACGCCGATGAGGTCAGTGACGCCGGCGCCCTCGGCGGACTTGTTGACGGGGAGGCCCTGGGGGCCATCGTTCGGGCGCCGCTGCGCACGGGCGGACAGGCGGCTGATCGGGCTGATCGTCCAAGCACACCGTGAACGTCACCCCGAGCGCGCTGCCGAGGAGGGCGGCGTTGCGGGCGTCGTGCTGGGGCTGACGAACGCCGGGCCGGCAGCCGGGGAGCCTGCGGCCGCACCGCCCTCGGGGGGGCGCTCGTCGCAGCCTGCTGCCGTCACGGCCGGGCCGCCCTGGCGAACCAGCGGGCGCCTCGGTGCCAGGTGGGGCCGGCGACCAGGCCTGCGCAGCGGGCGATGGCGGGGAACGCATCGGCGCTGACCCTCGCCCACAGGAACCACGGTCCGAGCAGCACGGAGTCGCCGCTGCGCAGCCGGACCCGCACCGGGCCGGTCTTGCTGCCAGGAGCATCGACCTCGGCGATGACCTGGCCGCCCGGCGCGAGCAGGTCGTGGATCCGTGCCAGCAGCACCGCCGGGTCACCTCCGATGCCGATGTTGCCGTCGAGCAGCAGCGCGCTCGCCCATCGTCCTTCACCGGGGAGCTGGTCGAACACCGAGCGGCACAGCGCCGGCGCCCCCCGCCCCTGCGCCCACGCGACAGCTGTCGGCGCCGGGTCGATGCCGAGGACCGTGCGGCCGGCGGCGCTGAGGGCGGCACCGATGCGCCCGGGGCCACAACCGACGTCCAGGACCGGGTCCTCGAGGGATGCGAGCAGCAGCGACTCACCCTCGTCGATGGTGCCGTGCCAGCGCTCGACGTCGAGCGTCACCGTGGTGCCGTCCTCACCGAGCAGCAGCGACGATGCCGGGTGGGCCGGGCGACCGGGGCCGAGCCGATGGGCCGTGGGGTGGCGCCCGGGGCCAGCCCCGGTGCGATCGCGCGGGGGCCCGGTCACGGATGCGGTGTTTTCCACCTCACCGTTGTACGCGTTGGGCAGCCGATCGCGTCGTCATGGGCGCGTATGAATGACGGAGCTCTGTCCACGGGTCGCGGACGGGAGCTCGTCTCCTCCCATCACCACGGACTCGCGAGCGCTGCTTGCAGACCGAGGGCGAGGATGACCTGGCCTGCCAGGAGGCGGGTCCTGAGCCGGTCGGGGACCGCACCAGCGAGCAGGACGAGCGGCGGGACGAAGGGGAGCCAGATGCGCTCGACCTCGGCCTTGGAGAGCCCGGAGGCGTCGGCCAGCATGACGGCGAGCAGCGCGCCGAGAGCCGGCGCCCAGCGGACGATGTCCGCCCGCCGCAGCGAGGCGAGCCCGACGAGCCATGTCGGGCCGGTGGCCAGCAGGAAGGCCCCGGGGTTGCCGGCGAAGGTGAAGTAGACCCAGCTCCGCTCGCTGGCGATGCTCGAGACGTACTCGAGGCGGGTGGCCGTCAACCCCGACGGCCACCAGAAGCCGCCGGCTGCGAAGATCGCAACGACTGCGAGCCCGCCGAGGGCGGCCCCCACGAACGTGCCGAGGGCCCGCCGCGAGGCGAGCACCGCCACCGGGACCAGCAGCAGGGGGGCAGCGCCGTAGCTCAGGTGGAGGGCAGCACCCAGCACCACCCCGCCGGCCACGGCCAGGACCGGCCGTGCGGCGGGCCGGGGGCGCCAAGGGTGCGAAGGGTCCCCGCCACCCTCCGCCACCCCGGCAAGGACGACGAGGCAGGTGCCGATCGAGACGGTGCTGGCGATGAGGGAGTCGAAGCTCGTCCCTGCCCAGACGGCGGCCGGCAGGACGGCGAGGGTCGGCGCCACCCTGCGAGCTGGCCCGTCGCCGGCGACGGCCCGCAGGGTGACCAGGGCGGCGGCGACGGCACCACCCCAGGCAAGGACCATGAGCAGCGCGGCCCAGCCGGCCCCGGCCAGACCCAGACGGTCGAGGACCCAGAACACCAGGGGTGCCCCGGGCGGGTGCCCCCTCACGTGGGTCGGGTAGCTCGGGAGGTCGTCGACGAACCCACGGACGAAGGCAGGCGCGTCGCTGATCTGCGCTGCGAAGGGCTCGTACTCAGGTCGGGTGGTGAGTGGCGCAGTCAGTCGGTCCCAGCCCCGCGACACCGCGAGCAGAGCTGTCCAGGCGACGGTCGAGGCCGTGGTGGCGAGGAGGAGCCGTCGCCATGGCAACGTGGCCGCCAGGCGAGGGCCGTGCACGACCACCAGTGCGCCGAGAGCGACGGCCGGGAGGAGCGCGAGGCGAAGGTCGGGCCGCCACCGTCCCATGAATGGCGCGGCCGGCACCGCCTGATCGGGGTCGGTGGCGATGTGGATCGTGCCCCAGCTGACAGCGACGAGGACGATCGCCAGCCACACGACGAGGGCGATCCTGGTCCGGCGGCTGAGCCGCCGCTCGGTCGGGGCGTCGGCCGTCTCCACCCGCGCACGGTAGGGCCGCCCACCGGTCGGGGCGGGCGCGACCCGGACACACGATCGGCTGGGTCAGAGCCCGGGGTCGCCGATCTGGCCGATCTCCGCCATGACCCGGGCGAAGCGCGACGCGGGGATGGCACGGGCGACCTCGAGGGCGTCGGCGATGCCGTCGACGTCTCGCAGGACGTCGAGCTCCCCCCACCGGAGCCCGAGCTCGCGCGGGGGCGTGGCGGCCGGGGTGCTGCGGCGCATCAGGCGCTCAACCCCGCAGCTCGTCGTTGGCGAAGGCGGCCATGCCCTCTGCGAACGAGACCTCCGCCGAGAAGCCGAGCTCCGCCTGAGCCCGCGCCGGTGATGCGACGACGTGGCGCACGTCGCCCAGCCGGTGGCCGCCGACGACGACGGGGACAGGCACGGGGACCGGGTGGCCGGCGTGCAGCGCCTGCGCCATCTCGAGGACCGTGTGGGGCACCCCGCTGGCCACGTTGTACGGGCCCTCGACCGATTCGGCGGTGAGCGCAGCAACGTTGGCTCGGGCCACGTCGCGCACATGGACGAAGTCGCGGGTCTGGCCGCCGTCCTCGAACACCTGCGGCGCCTCTCCCCGGGCGAGGGCGCTGCGGAAGAGGGAGGCGACGCCGGCGTACGGCGTGTCCCTCGGCATCCGTGGGCCGTAGACGTTGTGGTAGCGCAGCGCCACCACCGACGACCCGTGCTCGCGCCCGTAGGCCGAGGCGAGGTGCTCCTGGTGCAGCTTCGTGGCGGCGTAGACGTTGCGGGGGTCGACCGGTGCTGTCTCGTCGACGGTCGCCCACCGCAGCGGTTCACCGCACGACGGGCACGGCGGCTCGAAGCGGCCTGCCTCGAGGTCGTCCACCCGTCGCGGCCCGGGTCGCACGGGCCCGTCGGTGGCGCAGTCGTAGCGGCCCTCGCCGTAGACCACCATGCTGCTGGCGAGCACGAGGCGGCCGGTGAACCCGCGGTCGTGGAGCACCCGCAGGCCGACGGCCCACCCGACGTCGTTGTCGTCGACGTAGGCCGTCACGTCGCCGAAGTCGACGCCGAGACCCACTCGGGCCGCCTGGTGGCAGACAGCGTCCACCCCGTCCCCGAGTGCCCGCTCCCAGGCGTCAGCATCGCGCACGTCTCCCCGCACGCACGGGGCGGCGCCACCGATGTCCCCGGCGACGCCGTCGTGGGCCACGAGGCTGTCGAGCACCACGACCTCGTCACCACGCGCCACCAGGGCCTGCACGATGTGCGACCCGATGAAACCCGCACCACCTGTCACGAGCACCCGCATCAGCACACCCTCCGGTCGTCGCACCGTCGGTACCCCTTGCGGCCCGTGGACATCGTCCTGCCCGTGCTCGACGAAGCGGAAGCGCTGCCGTGGGTCCTCGGCAGGCACCCGGCGGGCACACGGGCGATCGTCGTCGACAACGGCTCCGATGACGCCGCTCCTCGATCCCGAGCCCCACCGGCACGACGGGGGCGGGAACCCCGACTCGGCAGGACTCCACCACGGTTCGCCCTCGTCGGCGAGCTGATCCGCCGGCGAGGTCGAGTTCGCGCTCGGCAGGCGCAGCTCGGCGAGCTGGCGCCTGACCGCACCCGCCTTGGCGTCGAGGCGTCGTCCGTCGCGACTGACGGGCGACCCGATGTCGGACCTCCTGCGGTCGAACCGTGAGCTGCGCCGGTTGTCTCCTCGCCGACGGCATGGCGAGGGCAACCGAGGTGACCGCTGCGGCGGTGCGATCGTTCGCAGCGTCGATCGCGGTCGGTGCGCTCAGGGGATGGTGCCGACACGTTCGCTCCCGGCCGACCCTGCGCCGCTCCCGCTGCGGTGAGGGACTGCTGTCCCGCGCACCGACGCTGCGGTGCTCGCGCAGGCACTGGTCGCCGGTGTCGTGTTCGCGACAGCGCTGCTGCTCGCCCGCCGCAATGGCGAGCTGGTGCTGTCCGTGATCGGGTTCGCGACGGTCACGTGCAGGCTGTTCGGGCTACGGCCCTCCGTTGAAACCTGTGCTGACCGAGCAGCCGGATCGGGTCGTGGCGATGGTCGGTTGCCCGCCGCACGCGGATGGGGAACGGCGGATCGGGGGAGATCGCCATCGTGGCCGCTCCGCCGAAGGTCGTGCTGTTCGACGCGGTCGAGACGATGTTCTCCCTGCGTCCCGTCGCTGCGGCGTTGGAGCCGCTCGGGCTGCACGTCGAGGCGGTCTTCACGCGTCTCCTCCGGGACGGGTTCGCCCTCGCCGCCGCCGGCACGTACGAACCCTTCCGCCGGGTCGCTGGTTCCGCGGTGACGGCGCTCGCGCCCCAGGCGTCACCCGAGCAGCACGATGCCGTCCTGGCAGCGTTCGAGCAGCTGCCTGCGCACCCAGACGTCGAACCGGCGCTGTCGTTGCTCTCCGAGGCCGGGATCACCGTGTGCGCGCTGACGAACGGCTCCTCCGACGCCACCGTCGCGCTGCTGGAGGCGAACGGGCTGCAGGACAAGGTCGAGCGGGTCCTCTCCGTCGAGGAGGTCCAGCGGTGGAAGCCCGCACCCGCGCCCTACCGCCACGCCCTCGACCAGCTGGGGGCAGACGCTCGAGATGTGGCGCTCGTGGCCGTCCACTCCTGGGACGTCCACGGCGCCCGCCGCGCCGGGTTGACCACGGGGTGGTGCTCGCGCCTCGAGGGTGCCTACCCGTCCATCTTCGATCCGCCCGATGTCTCCGGGCCCGACCTCGTCGCCGTGGCCACGGGCCTGCTGGCTCTGCCTGCCACCTCGACCTGACCCCACGTCGACGGCGTCGCGCGCTTGCTGCCCTCCGGTGTCGGGTCCCGTGGAAGGGCTGAAGCGGCCCTCATCCCGTTCCGCCTGCTCGGCGGTGCAGGGAGCACTTCAGCAGCGGTGGTGAACGTCGCCTCGTCGCTGCAGCGGGCGCAGCGACGGAGGTTCGCGGCCACTGCGGCGGCATGCGTCGGGGCAGCTCCCCGTCCACAGAGGAGCCGACCATGCGCTGGAGACGCCGGTGGGTGACCAGCATGAGCAGGCAACACGCCGGTCGCCGCCCGCCATTCCGGGAATGGGCGACGGGACGGTGGGTCGCCCCGCTGATGCCGCAGGAGACCGGGACGGTCGGACCCACGGGAGAACCAGCGGCTCTGGATCGCCGCAGGGTGCGCGCTCGTCGTGGTCCGCGTGATCGTCGTGGAGGTCGTGAGCGGGCAGTGGGTGAACAGCGAGGCCCGCTGGTGGGGTGCGTTGGTGCCGCTCGCCTGGCCGACGGGGGCGCGCGTCCTGTGGTGGTCGCCGTCGCCGTCGCAGCGGGAGGGTTCCGGTTGGCCCTCGCCCGGCTCGGCATCCGCCAGCACCCCGTCGCGGTCGTCGCGTCGGTGCTCCCGTTCCTCGTCTTCGCCGCAGGGATCGCGCCGGGCTCGGCGTGCGCGACCGGGCACTGACCGGGGGGATGGAGGACGGGGTCAGCCCCCCTCGAACCCCGGTACGACGTCGGTGTCGGGGAGGAAGGCCGCCCAGGCGAACCAGAAGGTGTCGACGTGGGGGTACCCCTCCAGGCTGGCGCCGCGCAGCGGGCCGTCGACGGCCCGCCCGAGGATGTCCCAGCGGGACCTGGTCTGGTCGTCGACGAAACCGTCGGTGGTGCGCACGAAGGTGAGGCGGCGACCGTCCACGACGGGCTCGAACACGCCGGTGGCGCCGACGTCGCGCCCGCCCGAGACGGTGGCGTCGTCGAGTGCCGACGCGGTACCCGGCTGGAGCCAGACGACGAGGTCCCGCGCCCCGAGCTCCACCTCGACGACACCCCCCTCGGCGAGCTCGGTGGTCCGTACCGCGACCCCCCGGTCGCCGTCCCTGATGCCGATGACGCGCTCCTTGACGGCGAGGCGGCCGTCGACCTCACCGTCGAACAGGAATGGTGCCTCGCCGGGCTCGTCGTAGCCGGGGTACGGGTTCCGGCCGTAGTCGCGAAGGTGACCGGTCTCGCGACTGAGCACGAGCCCCTCGGGGTGGGCGTCCCGGAAGTCGGCCCAGGACACGGTGGCCACGGGGATCGTCTCGAGGGTCGAGCCGGTGAGGGCGCCGACGATCGCCTCGGCGGTGAAGTGGCTCCAGAGGGTCTCGGTCTGGCGGTCGTACATGACGAGCGCCGAGTTGTAGAGCATCCCCGAGGTGCCGAAGTCCAGGACGCGGCCGTCGAGACGCCGGTCGTAGGCGATCGCCGAGTTGCACAGCGGGCAGAAGCTGACCGTCACGGGGGCTCCACCCACGGTGTCGTTGACGATCTCGTGCCACGTCATGATCTGCACGGGGTACGCGCGTGCGTCGCCGTCGATCTCGAGGGCGAGGACGGCCTCGCCGTCCTCCACGAAGTCGACGTCCTCCGCGCGCAGGAACGTCGGGTCGTCGACCGGTGGGATCCCGTCGGGCGGAGGGCCGCCGGCGCGAAGCCGGTCGAGGTCGATCAGCGGCTCCGGGAACCCGGCGGCGCGCTGGTCATCCAGCGCGGATGCCTCCACCGAGGGCGGGTCCCCGTCGACCTGGTCGACCTCGAACGGCTCCGGCTCTGACCGGCGAGCGTCGGTGGCCTCACTGTCGGGGTGCGGTGCGCTCGCGTCGCCACCGCCGTCGTTCCCGCAGGCCGCGGCCGCCACCGTGACCGCCGCGACGAGCAGGAGCCGACGCCGCAGCCGCCCCGTCCTGCGACTCGCACGAGCTGGGCGCCGCTCGGTCATGCCTCCACCCCGAACAGCTCGGTCATGCGCGGCCGGAGCGTGGCCTCGTCGCTGGCGCCACGGTCCACGTGCACGAGCTCGCCGTCTGGTCCGTCGTAGGCGGTGATCGGCATCCCTCGACCACCGAGGGCGGCGTGCAGGTCGCCACCGCGCTGGCCGATGCCACCTGCGAGGGGCCACCACTCGATCCCGTGACGATTCGGCATCAGGCACGGGTCGTCGGTCTCGAGGGCGTTCACCCCGACGAAGGTCACCTCGTCGCGCAGCTCGTCGCAGACCGCAGCGATGTGCGGGAGCTCGAAGTCGCACGCCGTGCACCACGACGCGTAGACGTTCACGACGACCGGTCCGCCGCTGAGGTCCGCGGGTCGCACCCGCACGTCGTCGTCGAGCGCGGGGAGGTCGAAGGCGGCTGGGTCGGCCGAACCGGTGGCCGCGCTCGACGACTCGTCCCCTCCGAGCGCCAGCAACGCAACGGCGCCGGAGACAGCCCGGCAGCCGCCACGGCGAAGATCCTCGCCCGGCCTGGCTGGCGTGCGGACAGTCGCCCTCCGCCGGATCGAGCCGGGGAGCTCCTGTGGTGTGCCTGGCGCTTCGACATCGTTGGCTCCTGTGGTGGTGGACGGCGGTCAGCCGAGCTCGACGAGCCGTTCGAGGCCCGCTGCCCGAAGTGCGTCTTGGAGATGCGGTGGCCCACGCCATCCGGTCGAGCGAGAGCAGCAGCCCGAAGATGGCGAGGGTGGCGCCGGAGGTGGCGGCCAGGCTGGTGATGTGGCGCTTCACGAGGGCGAACGCGCCGGTCAGGCGATCGAACGCGGGGCCGGCGAGGAACGGGACGGCGAGGAAGGCACGAGCGGGAGCACGCACGGCGACAGGAACGACACCGGGCCGCCCTCGAACGCCGGCAACAGCCCCGCGTCAGCGCCCATGACGGCCACCTCGGCGGTCGGGGGCGCAAGGCGCGCACGGGCAACCCTGCCGCCACTGCGGCCGTTCCGGCCGGCGCAGCGTGCCTTCGCGCACATCGTGAGCGACGCCTCGACGCGGTCTCGGTGATCGAGGCGGTCTCGGTGATCGAGGCGCTCTCGCCTCGGGCGGGCTGCGCCGCACGGGCCCCGCGGCAGGCGGCCGGTCCCGGGGGCGCCCTCAACGCTCCTTGCGGAGCTGGCGACCGCGCAGGTCGTCCGGCCACCGGAACGGCAACGGCACGATCGTTCCAGCCGGGTGGGCCCGGGCCGCCTCCGCGAGGACCGCCCGCAGCACTGCGTCGTGCGTCTCGACGTCGTCCACGGCGCCGAGCGTCAGGCCGAAGGGATGCGCCACGAAGGCAGCGAGCGAGGGCTGCACGATGCGGGTGATCGCCGGTACCTGCGTGATCGAGACGGTGGCGATGCCCGCCTCGTCCAGCCCTCGTTGGAGCAGCCCGACCGACTGCTGGCACACGGGTCAAGCGGGGACGAGGAGCGCAAGGTGCGCCTCGTCGTCGGACATGGCTTCGACGGCGGCGGGCACCGCCCGGCTCAACAGGCGCCGCCCGTCGGGGACGAAGCCCATCGTGGAGATGACCGTCGGCGCGAGCGAGCCGATGAAGCCCTCGTCGACGAGCACCCGGAGGCGTCGCACCGGGTACACGACGTCGGGGTCGGCCATCGCTCGTGCCGTGTCGTACCCGGGATGGGTCAGCTCGACCGGCGCGTCAGCCGGTAGGAGGACGGCACCACCGCCGGCGCCGGGGGGCCGGGCCCCGGGCTCGTGCGCACCAGCGGTCGTCACCAAGGTGACCCGCGCCTCGGCGAGGGGGACGGGGAGCGGGTTCCTGGGCGAGGGGCTGTCGGCGCGGACCCAGTCGAAGTCGGTGATGCCGACGACGTCGCGCACGTGGCGGCGTTCGACCTCGTCGAAGCCGGCGCTCTCGTCAGCATCGAACACGTCGTCGTCGTCCATCGACGGATCCTTCCCCCGATCGACGCGAGAAGCCAACCCTCAGCGCACGGCGGGGCGCGCCGTCCCGCCCCCCACGACGACGATGTCGTGCTCGTCCCTCGTGGCGCCGCTCACGACGCCGTCTCGATCGCGTCAAGGAGCGGGTGCTCGCCCTACTCGTGGCGCAGCAGCGCCGGCGGCGCCGATCCGCCGGAGCCCGCAGATCGCCAACCTCATCCGTCTCTCCTCTTCCTCGTCCTGCTGCGCCGTTCCTCGAGAACCCTGCCCGCCACGTCAGGGCTTCCACGGTCGGGACGAGGGGCGGATGTCAATGGAGGGCGTGGGGGAAGCGGTCGAGCCCGAGGCGCTCGATGAGCTCCCGGTTCTCCTCTGCCCGGCGACGACCGATGGGGAGCCCGGTGGCGTCCACCACCCGGTTCATGATCTGGAAGTTGGCCGCGACAGCGGCGGCGTCGATCGCCGCCGGCAGCCCGAGCTCGTCTGCAACCGAGTCCACGGCCTCACGGTTCGGGTCCGCTGACCTCACGCTGCGCCCGAGGGCGATCAGCGCACGCCCAGCCGGACGCAGCGGGTCGACCCCGGTGTCGACGATGGCGTCGACCGCGACCCGGCGGCCGGTCTCCTGGGCGCTCCAACTGAGCATCCCTGCATGTGCGAGCGTTCAATAGAAGCACTGGTTCTCGTGCGAGACCGTCGCCGCAACGAGCTCCATCTCGGTGCGGTGGAGCGCGTTGCGCTGCCAGTCCGGGTCGCCCATCTCCTCCGGTGGCATGTAGAGCTGCTCGCACAGGTCGTTCATCGCCGCCATCGCGGAGGGGACTGCGCCGAGGACGTACGGCGGGACCGGCATCGCCATCGCCACCCAGGTCCGGTTGCGGCGGATCCCCTCGGGCGCGGGGTCCAGGCTCGGTGCGCCGTCGACCGGATCGGCGATCGCCTCGGGTTCGCGGCCGAGCAGGCGGCAGAACGTGTCGACGGCCGTGACGCGGGCGACGAGGCCGACGAGCTCGAGGTAGCGCAGCTCGCCGATCTGGTCGGTGACGCCCGCGACCCACGCCTCGGTCGTCGTCGCAGGACGGGCGGCGAGCACCGCTGCCGCCTCGAGCGCCGCTCCGGGGAGCCCTGCGTCCGGCGCCGGGCTCCCGACGAACGCCGCACGAGCGGCGTCCGCCAGGGCGCGCCGGTCGCCCGCATCCCACCACGCACCCGGGCGGGACAGCTCGTCCCACGTCCCGTTGATCGCAGCCTGGAGCTCCTGACGCACCGGATCGGTCCTGAAGTCCACGGGCTCACGGTACGGCGTGCGCCATGCGAGCGCGGAGGTCCGGCTGACTGCCGGGGACAGGGGTGGACGCTCGCCGGCGCGCGGGATGGGCGCGGGATGACGAAACCGAACGCGAGACGAAGGGGTGCCTCGGCACCCCTCGTGACCTGGGACTTCGTGGTCGGGCTGCCGGGATTTGAACCCGGGACCTCTGCGTCCCGAACGCAGCTCGAGCGCTTGTCCACAGCCCCTGAGAATAGACGTTTTCGCAGGTCAGAGGCCCTTTCTGCAATCCGGCTGATGTCGTCAGATGCCGCCGAATGACGGCCAAGCGTGGTCTGTCTGTGGTCCGCCGAGTCGCCGACCGGGCCGGTCGTGGCCGAGCAGTTCTCGACTCGGCGTCGACGGCCGGCGCTCGGCGGGATCGGATCGTCGACCTCGCGGACGGCGCGCCGCCGGTGCGGACGAGTCGCTGGCCGAGGATCGGGAGGTCTCCCTCGCCGCCTATGACGGGGAGACGGGCGCTCTGGCAGTCGGGAAGAGGCTGCCCGGCCGATCCAGGCAGTCAAGTTCGAGTCCGCGACGATCGCGATCTGGCGCCCTTACCGCTGGGGCGGGACCACCTGGGGGCGGAGCTCGCCGACGAGCTCGTCGTGCCAGCGCTCGTCGGGTTCTCGGGCGTCGAGCCAGGCTTCGCTTCCGTGAACGAGACGCTTCGCAGCGCTGAGGGAAAGGCGGAGCACCTCGACGGTTGCTCGGATCGAGTCGTTCTTGGAACGACCTTCGGCGCGGAGGGCACGAAGCACCTCGTCCCACCGGTGACCCTTGGCCCAGAGCGACGCCGCCCGCTCGGTCGCTTGAACGCTCACGTTGCCTCCTCTGGGATCTCGATCGTCAAGTCAAGGCTACGGCCAGGACCCGATCCTGACAGCCTGGTTCCGGTGATCCGGACCATGGTGAAACCGAAGGAGCGGAGCTCCGGGAGCAACTCCGACCTGAGCACACGGAGCAAGGCCGTCGGACCGACGTGCGCTCGCCGAGAGCCGGCAGGGAAGACGGCGACGTCGCGAAGGTGCAGGTTGGAACCGTCGATCGCGACCTCTGCCAGAAGCTCGACGGTCTCGTTCCCGATCCGGTAGCTGCGCTCGAAGAGCTCGCCGTGCTCGGGCGGTGGGCCGCTCACGCTCACGAGATCGAGGTGACCGACGCCGGCTCGGCGTCGGGTGTGAGGCGAGCGGCGCGGAAGAAGCCGCGGATGCCGACTTGGCGGAGGTGGTCTCGCCACCATCCACCGGTTCCGCAACGCCTGGGAGCACCAGGCGTCACTCGGTCTCCGAGCCGGCCGCACCGACGCGCTCGACGCCTACCTCGACCACCGCCGCGTCACCGCCGGCACCTTCGACCAGCTGGCAGCCGAGGCGGCGCACCGGTGGGTCAACCACACCGACGCCGGCCGGACTGTCGCCGTCGTGGCGGAGACCAACGAGCATGTCGACGCCCTCAACCAGGCGGTCCAGGCCCGACGCCACCGGCTCGGCCAGCTGCACGGCCCCGCCGTGCTGATCGCCGGCGGGGAGACCGCCTCGGTGGGCGACATCGTCGTGACCCGCCGCAACGACCGCTCCCTGAGCACCGACCGGGGCGAGCCCGTCCGGAACCGGGATCGGTGGACGATCACCGGCATGCGCCGAGACGGCAGCGTCACCGTGTCCCACGACCAGGGACACGGTGTCGTCACCCTCCCGGCCTATTACGCCCGGGCTCAGCTCCGCCTCGGTTACGCCGCCACCGCCCACGGTCACCAGGGCGACACCGTCGACATCGGGCTCGCCTTCGTCACCCCGGCCACCACCCACCGGAGCCTCTACGTCGGCGCCACCCGCGGCCGGGACTAGAACCACCTGCTCGTGGTGGCCGAGAGCAGTGACCTCCAGGAGGCAAGGGACGTGCTCGAACAAGCCCTCGCCAACGACCGGGCCGACACGCCCCGCTGTCGCGCAGCGAAGGCAGCTCGAAGTACAGGCTTCACTCCGAATACCCAGAACGGTCCGTGAAGACGCAGAAGCGGTCGTCACCGTCGCCCTCAGGAAGCTCCTCACCGCCGGGCACCGCGCCAAGCCGTTTACCGAGCCGCTGCGTCAAGCCAGGGAGCAGCTTGCCGAAGCCGAGGCCACACACCAGCGGCGGCTCGACGAGCACCAGCGTGCCCCGATCTGGCGTTGCCGCAGCGCCGGCCACGCCGCACACGAAGCGGCCGACGTCGTCGCCGAGAAGCGCGATCTCGTCGCCGACCTCGAAGTGCGAGCCCAGCCCTACGTGGCCCTCGTTCGCTCAGCCAAGGAGCACCACCAGCACGCCGTACGGGCAGCCTCGACGGCCCGACTCACCGAGCGACTCCGCCACCTCGAGCTGCAGCCGCCCACCCGAACACTCGATCGCGGCCTTGACATCGACCTGCCGGGCATTTGAACACGGTTGGACCGACTCGACGTGGGACACGCGATGACTCGGTGACGGGGCGCCAGCAGCGTTGAGCCGACCGTGGTCGGGCGCCCCGTAATGCTTGATCGGCGAGGTCCCCGATTGTTTCGCCCGACCGACCGATGATCCGATGGCGTCGAATATCCGGCACTATGTGCGGGTGCACGCTGCTCGGGAGGGAGGTGCGACCGTTCGCCGACTTGCCGCCCCGACGGAGGAGCCTGATGGTACGGATGGCGGTTCGATGTATGACTTCTACCTGACGCCGCAAGAGCGATTCCTGAGTGGCGTCCAGCTTGAAGCCGACGTGCTCACGCTTCGACCGTCCCTCGCCATCCGGTCCTTAGCTGTCCTTTCGATCCTCGTGGGCCTTGGGTTCGCAACTGTCGGGACCATCCAGCTTGCTTCCGAGGGCAGCGTCGTGCTGAACGGGTTCGTAATAGCCAACCCCCTCGGCGGTCTGCTGCTAGCCATCCTGGGATTCGTGTCTGTTGGTGCGGGCGCCACGGTGTTCCGGCAACGCGTCGTGGCCTCGCCGCTTGCCTTGTCAATCTTCACGGGCGTTCGCCACCGCTCTCTGGCTTGGGGCAACGTTCGGGAGATCGTTGTCATCGATGACAAGATGCGCCACCGTTGGTGGGTGGGAACCGGCCTTCCGCCGAGAGTGGGAGATGGGCTGGGTCTCGCGTGGCGGTGGCACCCACGGATGAGCCGAGTGGAGATCCGAGATGAGGTGGGCGCGCCGATACGAGTCGATTTCCTTGGCGCGCAGGCTCGGAGCGAAGGCATGTCGTTCGGAGAGCCAACCATCACGGAGTCGAAAGCAGAACTACTGCGGCGGTACGCCGCTACTACGCCGGGTCAAGCGCAGCGCTAGCCCGATCTGAGCTGCCCCCCTATGTGCCGTTCTTCGGTGGTCGATGCTCGAGGTGCTCAAGGACGACCAGCCGAACCGATTGACCATTTGCGCTGGCTGGAGACCTGCGCGAGCCGGCAGTGGGCGCGGGTGTTGAGGCGAGGACGCGATGATGTGGTTCGGCGTCGTTGGACGCTCTCAGCAGGACCGCTCGTTGATTCTGGTGTCGTCGGCGCCGACGAGGAGGTCGAAGCACCGGTCTTGGCCGGCGAAGCCCGCCTTGTAGACGGCGATCACGGTCTCGCCCTCGGCACGAACAGCGATGCGGTCTCCCGCGGGGAGCTCATCGAGGAGGCGTGGCGCTTCCGGATTGGTCAGGAACTCGTACCACGCAGCGAGCACCACCTCATGGTCAAGCCCCGGTGTGGAGTTGGCCAATCGGCGACGAAGGTTCGACTGCGCCTCATCAGCTCGGCGATCGACGTAGAGGCCGAAGCCGCTTGACGCCACCGCGAGCGTCACCGCCACGCCAACGATGATCTTCAAGCGACGCTGCCGAGCAGCTCGCTCTTCGTCACTCACCACTTGCCCACGAGCCAAAGGTACCGGAGCATCTTGTCGGACGAAGGGCACCGAAGTGCCGGTACTCGGCACCGTGCTAGGCGGCCTCTCCCGTCGGCGGCCTCACGGGAGCCGCCCCGATCATCCAGTCACAAGCGGCACGGGAGCTGGCGAACCGGCACAGTTTGGGGGTGTGCTCGAAGGAGAACCAACATCGCCGGGGTACCAGGCACGACATGGCCGAGCGCTGTCCGAGACGCTCGTTCCGTCGGCTGGAGGAGACACTGATGGCTGCGGATAGGAATCAAAGCGAACAAGAGGAAGCTGTACTTCCGAACGGCTGCGTCGGCCCGTGATCCACTGGCTCGAAGCTCTGGCACACTTCCTTGACGCAGCAGGTGCGCGCAATGGCCGTTCGCAAAGGCCACAGCGACGCTGGTTCGCTCGGTGGCGGAGGCGCTGATCGCCGCAGGAGCGCTCAAGGCGAACAAGGAGAAAGCGGTACCTCTGACGCGCCATGCGCCGATGGTGCGAGGACAGCGGGGACCCAAGTGCCGTTCGGTTCCTCGCCGCGCCCGGCGCGCGCAGGCAAGATGGTCCTGTGAGCCCCGTCCGTGAAGGTCGTCCTCTTTGCGTTCTTGTCAGCGGCGCACCCGGGTCCGGGAAGTCGACGATCGCCAACGAGCTCGGTGAGCGGCTGCGCGTGCCCGTTGTCAGCAAAGACAGGTTGCGTGAAGGGACGTTGTGGAGCCTCGGGACACGCGATCTTGATCTTGCTCCTGTCGGTCCACCGCTTTGGTACGACGCCATGGAGGCGCACCTTCGGCTCGGTGTGAGCATTGTCGGTGACATGGCCTTGTTCGCCGGCGTGAGCGAGCCGGACATCAAGTCTCGGCTGGCCCCGCTATCGAACCTCTTCAACGTCCACTGCCGGACTTCGGAGTCCTCGGAGCGACTCGTCAAACGAGCTTCAACAGATCCTCTACATCGCGCGCGGGTCGAGTGGTTGAGGAGCCAACTGCCGTCCGTCAACATCAGCTCCTACGAGCCGCTTGACCTCGGGTGCCCGGCTGTCCTCGTCGACACGACGGACGGCTACAACCCGCCGGTCGAGAGCGTCGTCGACGCGATAGTACGCACGGCTGAACCTCACGCCTAAGTGCCGGTAGTCCGACCCGTGCCGGCGCCCCCTCCGCGCCCGCCCACCGGGGGGCATCCGCTACGATCATCCAGTTGCGGCCGGCATGCTCGCCGGCGACCCGGCAATAGGCGGCACGCCCTCCCGGCGCGGGTCCGACTGTCAGGCTCGACGGAGGGAACCAGTCCGGCCGTGCAAGAGTCAGAGGGGTATGCGGTTCACCACGGCCGTCCTGTTGGCTGCCACCGTCGCATGTTCTGGGTCCGACGATCCGGGCGGGTCGGCGCGTCCGGCGCCGATGGTCGTGCCACTCGAGGAGCTTGCAGCACAGGACGAGGACGCACGAATCAGCGTGCGCGCACAGCTACGAGTACGAGACGAAGAGGCGCAGTTGTGTCAGGCGTTAGAGGATTCGGACCCGCCAGCATGCACTGGCATCCGGTTCCCGATCCAAAGATGGGAAAGAGCAGAGGTCGACTTCAGGGAGGCTTCGGGCGGAGTTCGTCTGACCGTAGAGCCAGTGCTGCTCGTGGGTCGGTTCGACGGGCGTGTTTTCGTGCATGAGTGAAACGCTCGGCATAGAAGGCTCATCACCCGCTCAGGCTGGCGGAAGAAGCGGTCTCGCGGTTGAGGTCGATATCCAGCAACGAGAACCGCTTGACAGCTCCCGGTCGCACGGGACAGCGCGGCCATGACCCCGAGACTGGTTGCTCGAAGGGCTTCGCGAGCCACCGGAGGAGATTTCGAAGCAGTCCCAGCTCATCGGCAGATCGTGGCAGAAGCGTGCGCGCCGAAGTGCCGATCGCGCCGACCGTCGTCACCAGTGCACTCGAGGGACAGCCACCCGATCATTCAGTATCGGGTCGGCTCAGACCAACAAGGCGGAGGTCACCAATCTGGGGCTGACCGCCCTCTGCATCCTCCGCAAGTAGCTGCAGAGCGCCCTGAGCTGCAAAACCCGGGCTGCCGGACGCACCGATCGGGCCGCCCAAAACCTTGGCTTGGAGAAGGCAACGCTGGAGAACCAGACCTGGCGGCCGGCGTCACGCTTGACAGGCATGCCTGCTCACCCTCCTCGGGATGCAGCGGCAGGGTCCCGTACGCGAGCCCGAACCAGTCGGGCCCGTCGACCACTCGGATGATTCGGCAGACCGCAAGCGCAACGCCGACCCGCGGTGACGCTGGGAGGGCGACCGTTCGCCGTTCCTCGACGGGCATCTTCCGAGACGACGATGCCCGATGCTCGGTGGGCCGCCCGGGCGGCGGGAGCGGCCCGGCTCGCACAGAACGTGTCGGCGCCGTGCCCCGAAGAGTGTCCACCAGCCTGCTAGGCACTGCCCTGGCGCAATTCCTTCTGCGCCTTGCGTGACGTCCCAGGACGGAGAACAGTGCGGTGATGCCACTGGACCCACGCGACAAGCGGGCGAGGGTCGTCTCGGGGCACAGCATCGACCGCCGCCGCGTCATGCCGGGGAACACCGTCGAACTTGCGTGCTCCTGCGGGTGGCGTGCGATCGCAGGACACCCGTTCGCGGTGAAAGGCCCTATCTCGCGACACCTCGACGAGGCCGTTGCAGCCGGAGCCGTCGAGACCTTGGGGCATGAGCCGCGCGGCCGCAGGCGTTACGGCTAGCAAGGTGCTCCTATGTGCCGATAGTCGGCGCTGACTTTGGAACAGGTGGCAGGTCCGGCGGAGCGCACCGATCATCCATCGTAACCGGCCGAAGTCGGCAGTACGGGCCGGGTGAGGGGGCGCTCGCCGGGACCCAACTGATCCGGACTACTGATGAACTGATCCGAACTACTGATGATCGGTGCGACAACCGAGCAGGCCAGCTCGTCGGTGGGCGGGAGGTGCTCGTCGCCAACGATGGGTGCGGCTACGGCGCTGCCCCGTGAGCCCCCGAGGTGGTGCGTCACCTCCACCTCCGGTCGCTCACGCTCGCAGCGGGGAACCGACGAGTAGGCCCTAGGAGACTGCTGAGCAAGGGCGCTTCTGCAGTCGGGGAATCGCCTGCGGTTGGCCGGTGCGTGGTGCGGGCGTTGGGACGCCGGAGGGGTCGGCCGTGGGCGGGAGGTGTCGGTTCGGGCG
>JAABUN010000453.1_pt1 | contig 106627 bp, 91 predicted proteins | sample 5559311 | NCBI WGS metagenome assembly JAABUN01 (sample SAMN10711877, study PRJNA513370) | rock metagenome | isolation source: Antarctica rocks | place: Antarctica: Victoria Land, Siegfried Peak sud | reverse complement strand
AGCTTGACTGGGACGATCTGCCGCCGTTGCCCTTCCATCGCCGGAACCAGCAGTGGCGCTATGCCTGGCTCGCCTGAAACTGTCGGGGAGAGAAGGGCCCACCCCACCCCGTCGTGTCTCCCTGAACTACCCGCTGCACCGGGGTAGATCACTCACCCCGGCTCTACCCTTCTACAAGGCGAACTGGACGGCCGGACCGGGAACCCGGAATGGCCGACACCGCGGTGCCAGCTTGTTGAGACACCCACCGGGCGTGATATCCCGGGCCGGTTTCCTGGCAAGGTGACCCGCGCGAGTTCACGGCCAATAAGAGGGAGCACATCGGATGACAGTTCAGGACCAGGTGGCGATCGTGCGGAACCGGGTCTCACGGCGCAGTTTCATGGGGGCGCTCGGCCTGGCCGGCGTGGGCGCCGCTGGCGCGGTCGTCGCGGCGAATGGGCTCCCGGGCGGAGTGCCAGTCGCGGCCCAGCCCGCTGCTCCCGTCTCTCAAATGGCTGGCCATGACATGAGCCTGATGCCTGATCAGCAGGCCGCCGTCGACATGACGGCCGATGAGATGGACGCCCTGCACGAGGCGGGTGTCAAGGCATTCCCGGCGGCGACCGCGGGTCTCGGTGGCCAACCGATGCCCTTCACCATGGACGGTGACGTAAAGGTCTTCGAGATTACCTGCCAGGCGGTCCAGTGGGAATATGCACCAGCCAAGTTCGTTGAGGCGTGGACCTACAACGGCGTCTGTCCAGGACCGGAGATCCGGGTGACCGAGGGCGACAAAGTTCGGTTCAACGTCACCAACCAGCTGGCGCAGAGCACGGCCATCCACTGGCATGGGCTCGTGGTGCCGAACAGTCAGGATGGCGTGCCCTTCCTCACGCAGCCCGCGATCAAGCCCGGTCAGACCTTCACCTACGAGTTTCAGACCCGCGAGGGCAACGCCGGCAGCCACATGTATCACGCGCATTACAACTCCGCCGAGCAAGTCACCAAGGGGCTCCTTGGCAGCTTCATCATCGAGCCGAAGGATCCCTCGACCCGACCGCAATTCGACCGCGAGTACACGATCATCCTCAACGACGGGCCGATCGGCGGCTTCAGCCTCAACGGCAAGAGCTTTCCGGCGACCCAGCCATTGATGGCCAGGAAGGGGGAGCGGGTTCTGATCCGGTACATGAACGAGGGCCTCATGATCCATCCCATGCACCTGCACGGGATGCCGATGACGGTGACCGCCGCTGACGGATATCTGCTGCCACAGCCGTACGTCTGCGACACGTTGAACATCGCTCCGGGCCAGCGTTTCGAGGCGATCGTCGACGCGACCGAGGTCGGTAGCTGGGCTTTCCACTGCCACATCCTTAGCCACGTCGAGAGTGACCACGGCATGTTCGGCATGGTCACGGTGTTCATCGTCGAGGAGTAGCGTCTACGGGTAGCGTCAACGGAACAGGGGAACGAAATCACGCGTCAAGCGCTCCATCCGCCCGGTGATCGACCGCATTCCGGTCGAGGAGATCCAGGACTTCCCCAGGAAAATCATCCCCCGCAAGGTTGACTACCAGCGGTCAGCGCACTGTTGAAATGATGACGGCCCCGCTCCAGATTGGAGTGGGGCCTTCCCGATTTTCACTGACGTCGTCTGTCGAACTCGACGACCGGCTGCGGAACTCGCAGTCAGACCCACCGACCCGGTTAGAAGGAGAGGGATTACCATGACCATCCCGGCCGAGAATCATCCCGGACATGCGCTGCTGGCTCTGACGGCCCTGCCGCCCGATGAGGCGCTCAATGCATGGCAAGCGCAACTCCTGGCTGACCTCAATTCCAGACGGACGGATGGTGTCCTGATCCATGGTGGTTTCATCGGCAGCGACCTTCAGGATCATGGGGTTGAGGTGGTTCTCGATCTGCTGGCACTTGCACTCGCTTCTGCGACGGACAGGGCTCTGTTCGAAAACAATGGCGACGAGCGAACACGCCCCATAGGCGAAGTCATGAATGAGCAGATCGACGATCTTCAACTATGGTTGATAGGAAATCTGGAGTCCACCCTGCGGAGCCGGTACTTTCCGACACTGATCAAGTGGGAGGAAGAGCGGCGCCGGATGGACGCCGAGGAGGAATAACGCCGCGCCGAACTCCCACACTGGTCCGACTGAACGGGCTGCAATGTCGCGTGCACCCCTCCTGACCTGGATTGCGACGCCCGGATCGACATCCCGGCTATAGTTATGGTGACTCCCACCGGTTGACCCGGCGGACGGGTGGCGACGCGGTCACTGAGCGACAGGCGGACCCATGGCAGCTGACCAACCGGTATCCCTCGGTCGACAACAGAGTCAGCCCAGACACGCGGTGATCGGGCTTCCCGACCGTCTGGTCCAGGGCGGCCGCGACCTCCTCCTCGGTCAAACGCTGCTCACCCTGCGCTGGATCACTATCCTGACCTTGCTCGCGGTCACGCTGATCTGGCCAATGGAAGCTCGCGATCCCCTCCAGACCTGGCACCTCGTTGCCGTCTTCGCCTTCTACAGCCTCGCGATGCAGACCATCCTGAGGAGCGTATCGCCGCGGGACTGGTCGACGGTACTCGCGCTGACGGATTTGATCGTCGTCGGTGTGCTCTACAGTCTGGGCGGCGCCCTCAACGGCCCGATCATCGCCTTGGCCGTGCTGTCCGCGACGATGACGTCGGTCTTCATGTCCGGGTCGGCGACGATCGCCTATACCCTCGGGCTCTGCCTGAGTATCACGCTCGCCTCGGTCACCCTGCCCGGCTGGACCGGCAGTCAGGCCGACATCCAGTTCCTCGGCGGCCAGCTCATCATCCTCGCCATCGCCGGTATCGGGATGCGCCTCCTGACTGCCCGGGTCGAGGCTGAGCAGCGGCAGGCCAGCCAGGAAGCAATGCGGGCCGCCCGGATCGCCGAGCGCGACCGGGCCCGGACTGACTTCATCTCCACCGTCTCCCACGAACTGCGGACCCCCTTGACCGCGACCCATGCCGGGCTCGCCCTGCTCGACCTCAGCACTGGCGATCGGCTCACCCCCGAGGAGCGCGAACTGCTCGCCAACAGCCGGCGCAACGTCGATCGGCTCGGTCGTCTGATCGACGACCTGCTGGCGATGAACCAGCTCGAGGCCGGCACTCTCCGGCTCGACATCGAGCCGGTCGATCTGCGCGACATCGCTTCATCGGCCGCGGCCGCGATCCAGCCACTGATGACCGCCCGGGGCCAAAAGCTCCAAATGGACCTCCCTCAGCCGCTCCAGGTCGTCGGGGACCGGCGCCGGCTGGAGCAGGTCCTACTCAACCTGCTCTCGAATGCGCAGCGTCACACGGGCAACGGCTCGACGATCAGCATCCGGGGCGGGACGATGCCGGGCTGGACCATGATCCAGGTCTCCGACGACGGACCGGCCCTCCCGGCCGCCGATCTGGAGCGGCTGTTCGAGTTCGGCGCGATCCAGCCGACGAACATGGGTACCGGGCTCGGACTGGTCATCGTCAGCCGGCTCGTCCGCCTTCACGGTGGCCGGATCTCGGCCGCGCTCGTTCCAACCGGCGGCCTCAGCCTAACCGTCGAGCTGCCGCAATCGATGCCGCGGGTCAGCGCATGACACTCCGACTGCTGGTCGTCGACGATGAGACCGACATCACCGATGTGATCGCCTTCGGGGCCCGAATGGTCTGGCCGGACTGCATCGTCGACACCGCGACCAACGGGAGTGAAGCCCTGCTGCGTTTCGCCGAGGCGCCACCCGATCTCGTCGTGCTCGACGTCGGTCTGCCGGGCCCGGACGGCTTCGCGGTCTGCGAGCGACTCCGGCAGCAGTCGCAGGTGCCGATCCTGATGCTGACCGCCCGCGACGCGACGCTGGACAAGGTCCGGGCGCTGGAGTTGGGCGCCGACGACTACCTCACGAAACCATTCGACCACATCGAGCTCTTCGCCCGGCTGCGGGCGTTGCTGCGCCGGGCCCGGTTCGAGGACCAGAGCGCAGTCGCCACGACCGTCGAGGAAGCCCCATTGGGCGAGCGGACCTACGGCGACCTCCGGGTCAGCTTCGCGGCCCGGCAGGTCATGACTCCCGGCGGCCTCGTCCGGCTCACGGCAACGGAATCGCGGCTGCTGGAGGAACTGGTCCGGCACATCGGCGCGATCGTCCCCCACGCCCGGCTACTGGAGCGGGTCTGGGGCGAGGCGTACGTCGACGAGATCCACTACCTGAAGGTGTTCATCGGTCGGCTGCGGCGGAAGATCGGCGACGACGCTGAGAACCCCCGCTACATCGAAACGCACTGGGGAATCGGCTATCGCTTCGTCGTCCCGCCGGAACCCGGTCATGTATCCGAAGTTGACGACGTGACGGTGCCTGCCCGCTGAGCTGCCAGAACAACAGTTCCTGATGTCGTTCTGTCTTCGTTCATCACGACGCTACTGATCCCGCCCAAGTGCACCAACACCAGGTACGTACGTCAGCGTTCGCTTGAGAGCCCCAAAGTGCAATCGGTGAGTGAAGCGCGTCATCTGTGACGGATGCAGTACGGCGCAAGCGTCGTCAGCGCATCCCATGCTTGGCCCAGTAGTGCCACGCTTTCGCGACGGCGGTCACGACGTTCTTGATCTCACCCTCGAGCTCGAACGCGGGACCGGCCGGCACGAAGACGATGGCTCCGGCACTCCGGGCGGCGACATTCTCGGCTCGGATCGCTCGTGCCATCCAGATCGCGGCCGCGTGGTCCGGGCAGACGAGACCGATCCAGCCGATCGGACCGTCGCGCTCGACCGTCCAGTGAGTCGTTAACGCCAGCCCACGGTCCAGCTCGTCCCGGGCCCACTCGTAGCCGCCCAGGTCGGACGCGACCTCCTCGACCGTCGGGGCTTCGAGCATCGCGCCGCGATGCGAAGGGCCGCCGATCAGAGCGAGAGCGCAGAAGTCCGCCCAGACCCGGTCCCACGCGACTCGACCGTCGTCACCGAAGACCAAATCGGCCGACGCCATCGGCGCAGAACTGACCGCTTGGGCCGTCTGGTTCTCATTCTTAGTTGCTGTGGGATATGTCGCATCCGGAACGCTCGCGCTTGAACGCTGAGCATAGAGCTTTGCCCAGATGCCAAGCCCTCCGGCTCCTCGCGGACCACTTGCTGGCTCGATCACGGGCTCTCTCCTCCAGAAACGAGCAGACGCGGCAATTGTGCATATGGGTGACATTCCGCGGATTCGGGCGTAACACCCGGTGGGGCAGCCAGGTCGTTCACTGGACGTGGGCCGGGCTGAATCCTGACGGTGATGGCCGCTGTCGCGGCCGGACGACCACAAGGGTCGCCCCTACGAGCGATTGCCGGCGCGGACGTTCAATTGACACCTCAACCCAAACTGGTGGATCAAACCGGGTCGGACTGCGGCGCGGATCCGATTCCATGGGCAGCAGTGTCACCCAACTGTGTGAGCCGTGGACGGAGGGCGTCCATGCGGCGGAAGGCTGGCAACAACAGAACCACGACGCCGAGGAGCTGGGCCAGGACGGCGAGAATGATCACCGATGGCCTGAACCCGAACTGGCCGATCGAGAAGCCGGCCAGCAGGATACCAAGCGGCGCGGCGGCTCCCGCCACCGCCGAGTACGTGCTGAAGACCCGACCCCGGATCGCCGCCGGGCTTCGCTCATGGCGGATCGTGACCATCAGCGGGTTAATCGGCCCCATCACAAGACCAGCCACCAGGAAGGCCGCGATCAGCAGCGCGACCGAAGGCGAGACGGTGAATACCCAGAACTCGATCGGAACGATGAGATATCCCCCGCACCAGATGAGTGTCCGGGAGATCCGCCCGGCGAGGAAGCCGTAGAGCGTCGCTCCGAGGAACGCTCCGGCCCCGATCGCGGCGATCACCAGCCCGAGCGACGCTGCGCTGCCGAAGGTATCCTCTACGTAGAACGGCAGGACCAGCCCGACGACCGAGCTGGCGATCGCATTCGAGAGGGCCAGCGCGATCACCATCGGCCAGAGCAACTCGTCCCGCCGGATGAAGCGCAGCCCCGTGAAGACATCGGCAAGGTAGCTCTGCGTCACGGCGACCGGCGCCGCGAAGACCGATGCAGGCACGGCGACGAACAGCACGACCGCGCCGATCACCGACGCCCCGGCGTCCAGCCACAGAACATTGCTGGCACCCAGCCAGGCGACGAGGAGGCCGGCGACCGGCGTCCCGATCAGCAACGCGAGGTTCTGGGTCGATTCAAAGAGCGCGTTGATCCGCTCCAGCGGCCGGCCCGCCAGCGCCGCCAGTTCCGGGACCATCGACCGACCGGCCGTGATCGCCGGGATCTCCAGGAGCGAGCCGATGAAGACGAAGACGAGGAGCAGCCAGAACGGCAGTCCGACGGTGTGATAGAAGAGCGGGATCATCAGAATGCCGAACCCGCTGACGAGGTTGGCGGCGATCGCCACCCGGCGGAAACCGAGCCGATCGATCAGCGCCCCGCCGAAGATTCCGACGACCAGACCCGGCAGGAAGATGACGAACCCGACCAGGGCCGTCCGCTCGGGGCTTCCCGTCTCCGTCAGCACGAACCAGGGCAGCGCGATCAGGCTGAGTTGCTTGCCAATCAGCGCAACGAGGTTCGCGATGAACAGCGCGTTGAGCGGACCGCGTCGAACCGCCGCCGAACGGTCAGTCGTCATTCGGGTTCCCCTTCGCCGGCGCCGGGCGGAACGATCGGGTAGAAACCGATGAGCCACTCGTAGAGGGTTCGCGGCCGATCGAGCGAATCCGTCAGGCGATCCTCGGACAGGGAACGCAGGGGTGGCTCCGCGCCCTGATCGCCGCCCGGAAGCTCGACCTGACGATCACTGAACGGCTTCCAGAAGGCCTCATACGCTTCTGCAAACTGGACGACCTCTTCGTCGGAGAATCGGTACCAGTTGCGGCCCAGGAGCAACCGACCAGGGGCGATATTCGATCCGCCCCCGTCTGTCAGGTCGATCAGGCCGGACGCGACCGCTCGCCGGATCTCGCCCGCGACCTCGTCGAGGATGACGGACAGAAGCACGTCGAGGGGTTCGCCACCCCGTCCAGAGCCATCGATCAGGGCACGATCAACGGTCAGCCGGTAGGCCGTGACCCGGTAGCGCTTCTCGGTAATACCAGCGACAACGTGCGTCTCGGCAACCGCGACGAGGTCGTGCGACTCCAGCAGACGGACGTGGTAGTAGAGTCGGGTCCGCGCCATGCCGAGCAGGTCGGCCAGCTCGGTGACCGTGTGCGGCGCCCGCCGGAGTAGCTCCAGGATCCGCAGCCGGAGCGGGTCGGCGATCAGCCGAAGGACCTCCGGGTCACTCAGGACCCGCATTTGGTTTTCGCCAGCGCCCAGATTTCTGTCGTCCATTCACACACTTTATCACGTTCACGAATTATTGAACGGAGAATGTGAACGAGAGACCTCATGTCATTCGGTGCCGGCGAACGGTAGATTACCAAACTTGATCGTATTGTCATGAATCGACGTCTGACACCTATGCAGTATCTGCTACCCTTGTCACACCATCGCGCACGATTGTCGGCTTCGGACCTGGACATCATCTGCCATGTCCCCCCGTTGCCCGCGGTGGTTCCGTCCAATTCAGCGCGGTTGCTCCCGATGACCGCTCGCTTCAGTTCCTTGGACGGATACTCTCTGCGGGAGCTCCCGGCGCGCGGCGGATCGCGCTCAAGAAGGCATCGTCCCCCAGCCGGGGTCAACGATGATGAGGGTAGAGCGTTATGACATGCTGCCGAGATGCATTTCCGACCCCAAAGCCGGAGTCGAACTCCGCTCCCCATGCGGCGATTGCTGGTCCGCTCGTCGCGACCAGACCATCACCGTCCTCGGCCAGTGACCTTGGGACGCGACTCCGTCCGGACTTCCCCATCCTGAACCAGCCTCCCCCACCGGGTCGCCCGGCGCTGGCCTTCCTTGACACCGCCGCCTCATCGCAGAAGCCGCGGGCCGTGATCGACGCCATCTCCACCTATTCCGAGACGACGCACGCGAACATTCACCGCGGCGTCTACCAGCTCTCCGAGCACGCCACCGCCCAGTTCGAGGCGGCCCGAGCGACGATCGCCGACTTCATCGGCGCACCGGACCATCACGAAGTGATCTTCACCCGCAACACGACCGAAGGCATCAACCTCGTCGCCAACGCCTGGGGCCGCCGCAACCTCAGGCCCGGCGATCTGATCGTTCTGACGGTGATGGAACATCACAGCAACCTCGTCCCCTGGCAGTTGATCGCCGCAGAGACTGGCGCCGAGCTGGGCTTCGTCGCGATGCTCCCCAATGGGACGCTCGATCTCGACAGCCTGGACACCCTGCTGGCCCGCGAGCCGAAGCTGGTCGCGTTCAGCCACGTCAGCAACGCGCTCGGAACGATCCATCCGGCCGCCGAAATCACTCTACGGGCGAAGGCAGCCGGCGCGACCGTCCTGATCGACGGCGCCCAGAGTGCGCCGCACATCCCCGTCAACGTTGTCGAGCTCGGTTGCGACTTCTTCGCTTTCTCCGGGCACAAAGTCCTCGGCCCGACCGGCATCGGTGTCCTCTGGGGCCGCCGCGAAATCCTGGACGCGATGCCTCCGTTCATGGGTGGCGGCAGCATGATCCGCAAGGTCGAGCTGACCCACTCGACGTGGGCCGACGTCCCGGCCCGGTTCGAGGCGGGCACTCCAGCGATTGCCGAGGCCATCGGGCTCGGCGTCGCGATCGACTACCTCCGGAACGTTGGTCTCGCAAACGTGGCGGCCCACGAGCACGACCTGCTCGGCTACGCCCTTGGGCGGCTTGCGGAGGTTCCCGGCGTGACCGTCCTCGGGCCGAGCGACCCGGCCCGCCAGGCCGGTGTCGTCAGTTTCACCGTGGAAGGTGTTCACCCGCACGATGTCGCGGCCATCCTCGATGAGGGCGGCGTCGCCGTTCGCGCCGGCCACCACTGCTGTCAACCGCTCCTGCGCGACATGAACCTGATTGCAACGACCCGGGCCTCGTTCGGCCCGTACACGATCCGGCCCGAGATCGACGCCCTGATCGCAGGCCTGCACCGCGTCAACACGATCTTCAACGGTTGATCCAGGCTTGCATCTCCCCGAGCTGGTGGATGAATGGACCGCGCTCGCCGAGAAGCACGGCCGGTCCGTTTCTTCGGGATCTCCCCACGGCTATCCCATCGATGAAGATCAGACGATCTGGTTCATCGGGCTCGATCGAGGTCACAATGGTGGACATAGGGACCGTCGGGTCGCCGGAGTCATGACCTCGATGAGCAACGATCCATCGCACCTCTCACTCATTGCCGAGGCGTTGGGGAATCTGGGGTATGGCCCAGCCGTGTCTCCCGATGAGTACCGGCTTGTGGCTGGTGGGCTTTCAGGATCCTCGGTCTACGCGATCCATCTGGCCGACGAGCGCGTGGTCCTGAAGGTGACCTTGCCGACGAGCACGCCAGCGCTCCTGGACCAGGCAGGCCGTGAAGCCTCGTTCTACCAGCGTCTCGCGCAGGATGTCCCCCTCGCTGTCCCACGTCTGGTTGCTACCTCAACCTCGAAGGCAAGTGGCGTCGCGATCCTGCTGGGCGCGTGCGAGCCGACTCCCCCGCTAACAGTCTGGACCGATCGTGATTACACGGATATCGCCGCGCAACTGGGCCAGTTCCACGGCAGGTTCTGGGGCAAGGCCGATCGTCTACGAACCTTTCGCTGGCTCCATCCAGCACCGCCGACCGCACCGTCGATCCGTTTTCGCCAGGCCATGTCGGCCTGGCGGGTCATGAGCGAGCGGAAGGAACTGGATGATGGGATGACGCTACGCCGTATCCAGACTATCCCTGACCTCATGGCGCGCCTTTCCAGGCTGGACCCACCGCCGGCCCTGCCCGAAACGCTCTTGCATGGCGACTGTCACCCAGACAATCTCCTGCAAAACCAGGCCAGGGAGTGGATCTGGGCCGACTGGCAGGCGGTTCGGACGGGGCAAGGGCCTGTAGACCTTGCCTTCTTATGGCAGCGGGCAGAGATCGGGGGCGGCCACGTGCCTCGTGAAGCGATGGCGAGGGAGTACCAGACGGGACTGGAGGTCGAAGGCGCTGAGACTCCAATGCCTGACAAACTCGAGCTGGCACTGGCATGGGCCGAGTTCACATCCTGGCTGCTTGACTGGCCCCCGTACCTTGCAGGCGCATCTGCCTGCCGGATTGGATCCGTACTGGATCGGATGGATGGCCTCATCGAGCGACTGGAGATGAGCAGGCCCAACTGAAACGACCAGCGAGACCCGTACGGCGCCGAACACATCACGCCACCGCGTTCTGCTCCCGCCTGTCCGGCGCCTCCCAGCTAGCTGATGTCACAACCACCTGTCTTCAAGCCACGACCGGTGGTCAGAATTGCGCGACATCGGGTCGTAGGGACGCGGTACGCTGTGTGCAGCAGGATACCAAGTGGCGCCCCAAACAGCGCCAGACATCGCCGCCCCGGAGACCCCATGACCGACAGCATCTACCGAGAGATCATCCTCGATCACTACAGGAACCCACACCACCACGGGCGGCTCGACCCAGCCGATGTCTCCCGTGAGGAGACCAACCCGCTCTGCGGCGACGAGATCCGGATCGACGTCCGGATCACCGACGGCGTCATCTCCGAGATCGCCTTCGATGGCCGCGGCTGCGCGGTCAGCCAGGCGTCTGCTTCGATCCTGACCGACATGGTCGTCGGGATGCCGGTTCTCGACGCGATCGCCCTCAGCCGCGAAGATCTGATCGACGAGCTTGGCATCCCCGTCAGCCCGGCCCGGATGAAATGCGCCACGCTCGGCCTCAAGGCGCTCAAGCTCGGGCTGACGGGCGCCGTCTCGATCGACGATGACAAGCTCTGATCCCGTCGACTTCTGGAGAATGACCGACCGATGACCGACGCTGATTTCGTGACCGTGGCCCGAACCGGCGACCTCGCCCCCGGCCAGATGACCTACGTCGACGTTCGCAACACCGCCGTCTGCCTGATCAACCTGGATGGGACGTTCCACGCCATCAACGACACCTGCACCCACGCCGAAGCGTCCCTTTCCGATGGGACCCTTGAGGGCGACATCATCGAATGTCCGCTCCACGGCGGTTGCTTCGACATTCGGACCGGGGCGCCGGCCGCGATGCCGGTCGTGACCGCGGTCGAGGTCTACCGCGTCCGGGTCGTCGGCGATACGGTCCAGGTCGCCCTGATCGAGCCGTAACTCCGGGCAGTGTGTCCAGACCGGATGATCGCCGGGCGGATGCATATGTTGTTGGAACTCCCTACAATGGCGTCTGCCCTGCCAGTTGCGGCGGGCGGTTCCGAATTACCCGGCGCCCCCTCGGTGCGCCGCAGAGAGTCGCCGCCCGTGGAAGCCCTTGCCGTCGTCCTCGCCCTGGTCCTGATCGCCCTGCTTGGCGGGGTCGTCTTCGTCTTCCGGGAGGCGGGGCAGCAGCTGTTCTCGGGCGCATACCGGCAGCGGATCAGCACGTCCGAAGCGGAGGCCCGCGAGCGCGCCGACGCCCTACGCGGGGTCTACGAGGATTACCGGTCTCAACTCGTCACGCTACAGGACAGCCGCTCTGAGCTCGAGGCGACGCTGGTCGAGATTCGCGCGAACGAACGAGCCAGCCAGCGGGAGCGGGACCAGTTGCTCGATCAGCTCCGCCGCTCCGGCGAGCAGCTCGACGCCCGCGTCGAGTCACTTCGCGAGCAGGAACTCGCAACGCTTCAGGCGAGCGCGGCCATGCCCCAGCTCTCGGCGGTCGCCGGCGAGGACTCGCAGGAGCTGTTCGTTCGGCGAGCCGACATCCTCGGCGAGCTCTACGACCGGCTGGCGCGGGTCGAATTCTCTATCGTCTCACTGACCAACCCGATCCTGCTGCCGGGCGAGTCGTTCCGGGTTCCGACGGACCTGGCGCCGGAACTGCTCCGCTGGGACAACTGGCGGGAGGTCGGGGAGACGGCCTTCGCACTGGGCGAGTACTTCAACCAGCACCGCATCCACCTCGACCGGACGACGGCTCGGGCGGTCGAGGCCTGCATCGCGACGGTCCGGTCGACACTGACCCAGGACATCTACCCGTCGCTCTCGGAGCAGCCCGACGCCGACCAGGATCGTCGCATCCGCGAGTCGCTGGCCGCGCTGACGATCATCCCCCGACTGCGTCGCTACCTCGAGGCCGAGTACCGGACATTCACCGGCATCGCCGAGCCCGACGAGATCGACCCCGTCCCCCCGAGCCCAGGCGGTGCGACGAACGCGACAACCTGAGCCGACCAGCCGGCCGCACGGGATTCAGGGGACCCTATCCGCCCCAGTGCGCCGTGAGCGTCGCGACGACCTCGTCGTCGGAGGTCGCGCGGAAGTCGTCATACCAGAGGCCGACGGCTTCGAACACCTCTGGTGTCACCGCGCAGACGACCTCATCCGCGACCTGCCCGATCTCTTCGCAGATCTCGCGCGCGCCCACCGGCACCGCCGTGACGACGCGGTCAGCCGAACGGGAACGGACGGTCTCGATGGCCGTCCGCATCGTGGCGCCGGTCGCAAACCCGTCGTCGACCAGGATGACGGTGCGACCGACAAGCAATGGCTCTAGCCGGTCGCCCCGGTACATCGCCTCGCGTCGCTCCAGCTCACGCCATTCCCTGGCTGCGACCGCCTCAACCGCGACCGCTGAGACCTTATGCCGTTGGATGACGTCGGAGTTAAGAATCCGGACGCCTCCGGACCCGACCGCCCCCATCGCCAGTTCCTCGAAACCCGGAACGCCCAGCTTCCGCACCACCACGACGTCGAGCGGGGCTTCGAGGACACGAGCCACTTCCCCGGCGACGGGGACCCCACCACGCGGCAGACCGAGCACCGTCACGTCTCCACGTCCTGTGTACGCGCCGAGCAGTGCCGCCAGGGCTCGCCCAGCGTCAAGGCGATCCCGATATCGTCCGCTCATGTCCACCATCCGTTCCGATGATGTCGGGAGAGGCCGGCTACTCTCGGTGCTCGGACCTCGTGGGAAAGGGGCAGCAGGTAACTGGCGCCAGCAGCACCGAACTGCCAGCGGCCTGGCCCGATCTCCGACGATGGACTACCCGAGGGAGACGGTCGTTCGGACGGTGCCGGCCCGGGGCGTCCCGGCAGTGATCGTCAGTTCCGTACCGGCAGGCGCCGCCACCACCCATTCGACGAGCTTGCGGCTCAGGTTCGGGTACTCGCTGCGCTGGGCGAAGGCAGTGTGCTGGCTGGAGCGCCCAGCCAGGTGGCCGATCTCCTGCTCCACTTTACCGGACGCCGAGACCAGCTTAGCGGGCTCGGGCAGTTCGACGCTGACCCGGATCGGCTTCGGCTGACCAGTCGCCTTGGCGGTGTCGCTCCCATAGGTCGGCAGGAAGCCGCTGTTGCCGATCGTCGCCCAGACGCGGTAGACGCCCTCGCCGACCAGCTCACTGCCGGAGTCGATCACTCGGAGCTTCGGCGCGGTCCCCATCGCCCGGATGGTGAACGGCACGTTCCGGTTGATCTCGCCCTCCAGGAACGGTCCCGGTGGGTTCTGGATGCCGAACTTGAAGTCCCAGCCGCCAATCTCGACCGGCCCGAGTTGAGGATGCTCGAACGTCCGCCAAGCTGTGAAACCCCGACCGCTGGCCTGCTGATCGAGCAGGTGGAGCATTTTGACGTCATCGTCCTCGGTTCGCTCCTGCGGCCACTTGATGAAGTCCGTCACCTCGCAGCCGGCCTCCATCGGCAGGCTCCAGAGCTCGGTCGCGAAGGCGAAAACGCCGACATAGTCGAACATCCAGTCCTGGAAGGAGCCGTAGATCGGCTTCTTCTTGTCGTAGGCGAAGTCATGGAAGATCGAGACGCAGCGGTAGCCGGTCTCCTCCTCACCCATCGCGCCAATGGCCTTATAGGTCCGCAGGTCGTGTTCGGGCAGCTCGTCATCCGGCCGCAGCGCCGAAGCCCGGAGGATCACGCGGGACTGGGTGTGGTAGTGCTGGGAGCCATGGATATTCGGATGCGCCAGGATGAAGTCGGCGACGGCCCGGGTCTCCGGCTCGCTGAGCGGGTACGGTCCGGCTCCCTTCTGGGTCCACTCCGGCTTCCAGTCCTTCGGCATGTTGCGGTTGAGGTCGAGCCCCCACTTCGGTGGCGCGACCGTCACCGCACCGCCATCGAAGTGCTCGATCAACCCCTCGGGGTGGACGAAGTAGTAGTCTCCACCGAACTCATCGGTCCCCCGGCGGACCATGACCCGGGCGTCCTTCGCGGATTTCTTCCACGGCCCGTCGGGGTCCGGAACGCGCATGTAGCCGATCATGCCGTCGCCGTCGATGTCGGCGACCTGGATGCCGTCGTGATCGTCCTCGTCGGGGTAGCGGCGGATCGAGGATCGCATTCGCTCGGCGGTCGTCAGGTAGACCTCACTGGCGTCGACCATGATCCGTGGGATGACATAGACGGTCGTCTCGTCGACCAGCCGTGTGACGCGCTCGTCGGTGCCGTAGCGGCTGAGCAGATAATGGATGTTGCCCAGGGCGACCGAGGAACCGGTCACCTCGCCGGCGTGGATGTTGGCGTCCACGTAGTAGGCCGGCTTCTCGGTGTCCGGGCCGGTGGCGCGGCTGGTGATCGTCACGACCCAGATGTCGCGTCCCTCACCGCTCATGCCGATGCTGCCCAGCGTCGCGATCTCGGAGTACCGCTCCACCCAGCCGCGGACGAGTTCCGTCATCTCGCCGTACCGGTAGTACCGGTCCAGCCGCCAGTCCGCGCTCTCCGCCAGATAGTGCTGCTCGACGATGCCTGCCCCGGCCATGCCTTCTCCCTGTCTGACGCCCCCGAAACGACTGCCCGGCAGGCTACCACGGTCCCGGCGACTGGCGAAACGATCCGGGTCCTGACCAGCACGGCAGGCAGGAGCCCATCTGGACTGGAAAACGACCGGTACGGCATTCGTGCGCTGGCCTTTGGCTATCCCTGCTTCGTGACGTCGAACGTAATCCAGCGATCCGGGCGAATCGTGAACAGGACCAGGCGCTGCTCCGGGTGGCCGAGCTCGGTGTCGACGAACTTCGCCGCGCCACGGGCCGGCAGGTACCGCCCGACGATAGCCAGCATCTGCTCTCGTGACGGTGGCCGATCGACGCTGACGACGGTTCCCTCGACGGTCACGTAGCGGTAGGGATAGGACGGCTTCTGCATGTTGAGGGTGACGACGCCGGCCGCCTCGATCAGGCGCGTCTTGCGGGCAATGCGGCCGTGGGTCTGGGTGTAGAAGGTGATGTTACCGCCCGGCTCGTACCCGTAGAAGAGCGGCACCGTGTGGGGCGGCCGCCCGTCATCGCTCGCCACGCTGATCACGGCGATGTGCGGCTCGGTCAGAAACGCGTCGCGCTCGTCCTCGGTCATCATCTGCTGCGTCATGGACTCATGCTCCCTGGATCATCGAGTGCCGCATTGGAAGCAGTCACCAGTCTGCCGGAGCATCAGTCGCACGGGAACCGCCAGAGCGCGTGGTCATGGAGCAGACCCCTCCCCGCTGCGGCGGAGAGGGGCTTTGTTGGCGGAGTGATGGGTCAAAATGATTATTGGTCGATGTTGGTCTTCAGGTCGATAGGGGCTCCTCGGACAACCAGCGCCGCTTGGATTTCGGCAAGGACTGCTTCCATATCGAGAACAACCTGTTGATTCTGAAAACGGATCAACCGAAAACCCTGCCGGATCAGCCAGTCCTCACGCCAATGATCCTGCTCACGCACGGCGGTCCGATCATGAATCTTACCATCGAGTTCCAAGATGAGCGCATAGCCCGGAGACAGGAAGTCCACGATGAACGGTCCGATTGGGTGCTGGCGGCGAAATGGAACGCCGAGCCCATGACGCCAAAGGCGAGCCCAGAGCATGATCTCGGCTGGTGTCTCTTGACGACGGAGTTCACGAGCGATTGCCCAGCCAGAGCGACGGGTGGAGAAATCCCTCCCCAACCCCTCCCCGTTGCGACGGAGAGGGGCTTTCGGCTCATCATTCATAGAGCGGTATCTCTGTTCCGAGGTAATACTCGGTGGTGGAGGGACGCGACACCGACAACTCGCTCCCCTCTCTGTCGCAGCGGGGAGAGGCTGGGGGGAGGGGTGAACCTCACACCGCCTCGCCGAAGAACGTCGTCCCCGGCTTGGCATGGGCTCTGGCGACGGTCTCGTTCAAGGTCAGGCCGTGGCCCGGCGACTCATTGAGGTGGATGAAACCGTCCTTGATCACGGGGTCGCCCTCGACCAGCTCCGACCACCACGGGACATCGTTCGCGTGGAACTCCATCACCAGGAAGTTGCTCATCGCCGCGCACATCTGGGCGGCCGCGACCGTCCCGACCGGTGACGCGACGTTGTGCGGGGCAATCGGGATGAAGTACTGATCGGCGTGGTCGGCGACCTTCTTCGCCTCCAGCAGGCCGCCCATCTTCGGAATGTCCGGGGCGATGATCCGGACCATCTGCTTCTCGATCAGCGGCCGGTACTGGTTCTTCCGGTACAGGTTCTCGCCGGTGCAGATCGGTGTCGAGGTGTTGCGCTGAACCTCGGCGTGGGCTTCGAGGTTCTCGGGCGGCACGGGGTCCTCGAGCCAGAGCAGGTCGAACCGCTCCAGCTCCCTGGCCAGCTTGATCGCGTCCCCGACACTGTATTTCCAGTGCAGGTCCATCGCCAGCATGATCTCCGAGCCGACCGCCCCCTTGACGGCCGCCACGCAGGCGACCATCCACTCTCGCTCCAGGGAGGAGATTGTCCGGTTGTACGGCTCCATCCAGTGGTTCTGCTCAGCCAGCAGCCCTTCCGAGATGTCGTGCCGGTCCTTGAATGGGTTGAAGACGTCGAGGTCGAACTTCATCGCGGTGAAGCCCTGCGCCTTGACTTCCCGCGCCTTCTCAGCCCAGCTCTCCGGCGTGTCGTCGTCGCCGGAATGGCAGTCGGCGTAGATCCGGATCTTCTCCCGGAACCGCCCCCCGAACAGCGTCGAGATCGGCGTGTCGAGAGAGCGGGCGACGAGGTCCCAGAGGGCAATCTCGATTCCGCTGATGGCCGTCACCGTCGCGCCGCCCTGCGAGCCGGCCCCGGACATCCGCCGGATGAGCTTCTCGTAGATCTTGCCGATGTTGCGCGGGTCTTCCCCAATCAGGGCCGGCACGCACTTCTGGACGAGTTCGGCGACGCCGGCTCCCCAGTACGCCTCACCAAGTCCTGACGCGCCGGTGTCAGTCCCGATTCGGACCAGAACCCAATCGAAGTTGCCCTCGATGACCGCCGTCTCCACTGACGTGATCTTCACCGCTGTCCACCCCTTATCGTCGGTTCCAGCGCGGCCCGGTAATGACCGTAATCACCCCAGACACACAGGCGACGCGGTCCTTCCTCGTCGCAGTGAACACAGCATTGCCGGGGCCGACGTGATCGACCCCAAACGCCGCCACTGCCATCACAAGGGATGACCTTAGCACGCACCGATAGTTCGTGGAACTGTCGATCTCAGCAAATTGCCATGGATCATCCATGAAGAGGGTGGCCGGTCAGATCGTGACGCTGGACGCGGCGGCGATAGTCCCCGCGCCTCCGCCCCGCCCGGTCCCATCATTCAGCCGGACACCGTCCGTCGCCTCGAACAGGTGGAGGTGGTCTTCGTCCAGCCGGAGCCAGACGGGCTGGTCTGGGTGCAAGGGCGTCTCGGGCGGGACGCTGGCGACGAGGGTCTCGCCGTCCAGCAGGATGTGGACGTAGGTGATGTCGCCGGTCGGCTCGACGGTGTAGACCCGGGCCGGGATGGCGATGTCGGTCTCCTCGGTCAGGATGCCGATGTGGCCGTGGCGGACGCCGGCGACGACCTTGCCGGTCGATGTCTTCGCGACGCGGGCGTTCCGGTCCAGCAGCGGCAGCGTCCAGCCGGAGGCGCCCCCCAGCGCGGTTCGGCCCTGGGCGTCGGTCGTCACGTCGGCGGCGATCAGGTTCATCGCCGGGGAGCCGACGAACGACGCCACGAACGTGTTGACCGGGCCGTCGTAGATCTCCTTCGGCGATCCGTATTGCTGCATCACGCCACCACTCATGACCGCCATCTTGTCGGCCATCGTGACGGCCTCGACCTGGTCATGGGTGACGTAGAGAATCGTCGCCCCGAGTTCCTGATGAAAACGCTTCAGCTCCGCGCGCATCTGGACGCGCAGCTTGGCGTCGAGATTGGAGAGCGGCTCGTCCATCAGGAACGCCGCGGGGTTGCGGACGAGCGCCCGGCCGAGGGCGACCCGCTGCTGCTGCCCACCAGACAGCTGCCGTGGCCGCCGGTCGAGCAGCATCTCGATGTTGAGGATCTTCGCCGTCTTGCGGACCCGCTCCTCGATGTCCGCCTTGCCGAGCTTGCGCATCTTCAGCGGGAAGGCAAGATTGTCGAAGACGGACTTGTTCGGGTAGAGCGCATAGTTCTGGAACACCATCGCCAGATCGCGGTCCTTAGGGTCGAGATCATTGACCAGCCGGTCGCCGACGTAGATCTCGCCGTCGGTCAGCTCGATCAGCCCGGCGACGAGGTTGAGCGTCGTCGTCTTGCCACAGCCCGACGGCCCGACCAGCGCCACGAACTCCCCATCGTGAACATCGATCGAGACGCCATCGACGGCCGGGACGGTGCCGTAGCTCTTGTAGACGTCGCGTAGCGTGATCTGGGCCATGTGATCTCCGTTTCAGACATTTGGACGATGGTTTGGTCCGGGCGAACGCTGTGAGCTTGGGTGTTCGGCCGCTTGCGGCGCCGCTGACGTTGGGTCATTCCCCTTGAGGTGACCTGCCACCGAAGCGGCCCGTCCGTAGGGGAGTGGGCTTGCCCCTCCCGGCCGCCCCAGCGGCCATCGCCCCGCAGGGCGATAACGATGGCCATCAACGGGTCGTCCACATCGACGCGGGGTCCATTGCGGATGACATTGCGCCTGTGGGCGCCGGTCACCCCAAGGGGAATGACCCTACGTCACGGTCACCGCCCGTTGGCCTAATGCTTCACGGCACCCTCGGTCAGCGCCTGGACGAAGTACCGCTGAAGGAGCAGGAACAGCAGGACCACCGGGACGCTCATGATGAAGGAGGCGGCCATCAGGCCGGGCCAGTTCGAGGCGTACTCGGTGAAGAACCGGCCCAGCCCAACCGGGAGGGTCATCAGCTCCTCACGGTTGATCAGCGTTCGGGCGTAGATATACTCGTTCCAGGCCTGGATGAAGGCGTAGATCGCCGTCGCGATGATGCCCGGCGACGACAGCGGCATCACGATCAGCCGGAACGCTTGCCACCTGGTCGCCCCATCGATCCGCGCGGCCATCTCCAACTCGACCGGAATGTTGTCGTAGAACCCCTTCAGCAGCCAGATCGACAGCGGCAGCCCAAAGGTTAGATACGTGATGATCAGCGACAGGTGCGTGTCGATCAGCCCGAGGTTCCGCATCAGGATGAACAGCGGGATCAGGAAGACCACCGCCGGGAACATGTTACGGAACAGGACGCCGAAGAACAGTGCGTCCTTGCCGGGGAACGAGAACCGCGAGAATGCGTAGGCCGCCGGCACACCGACGAGCAGGCCGAGCAGCGTCGTCGCGGTCGACACCCAGAGGCTGTTGCCGAGATAGCGGAGGAAGGTCTGCCCAACGTCCGAGGACGGGTTGAGCAGTTCACGGTACTGCTGGATCGTCGGGAACTCCGGGATCCAGCGGGGCGGGTACTCAGTCGCCGCGAACTCGCTCTTCAGTGACGTCGAGAGCATCCAGATCATCGGCACCAGCGCGTAGACGATCAGCCCAACCATGAAGATCCAGCCGGCGATCGTCCAGGCGCCGGGTCGCTGGCGGCGACGGGTACGCGCTTTCGTCCTTGTCACGGGCCGGGCGACGGCAGCCTTCGGCATCGGCAGGATCGAGGCGCGCGTCACTCCGACATGAGCCTCACCAGCCGTTCGCTGTGTGGCGGGGACCGCGCCCTCGTTGATCGCGGTCATTTCCCGTCTCCCATCTTTGGGCCGCCGCTGGTCAGGGCCCGAACGTAGAAGTAGCCGATGATTGCCATGAACAGGAACAGGATCACCGAGTAGGCCGACGCCTCACCGTAGCGGAGGCCGGCACCGAACGAGATCTTGTAGATTTCGGTAATCCAGAGCTGTGAGGCGTTGGCCGGACCGCCGCCGGTCATCAGGTACGGCAGCGTGAAGGAGTTCAGGTTCGTCACCGCCAGCAGCAGAGTCGTAATCAGCAGGACGCCATTGAGGTGCGGCAGGGTGATATGGCGAAACTGGCTCCAGGTGCTGGCTCCATCGACCCGGGCCGCCCGGAGCAACTGCTGCGGAACCGTCTGAAGCCCGGCCATGACCATGATCATGACGAACGGGAATTCCTTCCAGACGTTGACGATCACGAGGGCTGGCATGACCCGGCTGCGGTCGTCGAGGACGACGAGCGGGTCGCTGATCCAGCCCCAGGCGAGGAGTTGATTGCTTATCAACCCGTAGTCGGAGTGAAGCATCCATTTCCAGATGTAGGCCGCGGCGACGGCCGAGATCACCCAGGGGATCAGGAGGATCCCGCGCAGCAATCCCCGACCGATGAACTCGCGATGCAGCACCATCGCCGCCACGAACCCGAGCACGACGGCGAGCAGCGTGCTGCCGACCGTCCAGACGATCGTGTTGCGGGTCACCTTCCAGAACAGATCGTCCCTCAGGATGCCGGTGTAGTTGCTGATCCCGTTCCAGGTCCAGCTCGGGTCGCGGGCGTCCGTGAAGAAGAACGACCGGTAGACGGTGTAGACCAGCGGGTAGCCGATCACAACGAGCATCACGATGATCGCCGGGGCGACGTACAGGTAGTCGGCGGCGTGGCTGCGAATCCGGCTCAGGAGGCCAGGAACCTCCCGCCGTCTGCGGACCGGTCCGCCCGGAAGGGTCGGAGCCTGGGTTGCCATGAACGCTCCTCGGGATCACTGGAAAAGGGGACGCCGGACCGGGACGGAGACTGTCCCGGTCCGGGCCAAGTTGGGCCGATCGGACGAACCGTCGATCAGCCGGCCCGCTGGCTGATCAGGTCGGTGATCTTCTGGGCCGCGTCGTCGGCAGCTTCCTGAACGGACATCGCCTCGCTGAGCGCGTTCTGGAGCATGTCGGGGATGATCGAGTTCATGATCTCGGTCGACTCCGGCACGACCGGGAACGGGATGCCGTAGGGCAGCATCGAGGTCGTGACCTCGAGGAACTTGATCGACTCGAGCCGTTCCTTCATCCACGGCGTCCGGAAGCCCCGGAGATTGGACGGGTTGGAGTCGGTCCAGTTGTTCTTAAGGCTCCACTCCGGCGATGTCAGCAAACCCATCATCGCCTTGGCGGCGTTGAGGTCAACCGTCCCACCGTGGGCGGCGTCCGTGAAGACGTGGGCGTTCGAGCCGCCGAAGACGACCGCCCGTCGAACGGGGCCGGCCGGGATCAGCGTGTAGGTCATGTTGTCGACGACGCGCTGGGCCCGTTCGAGCTCCTCCGGATTGGTCAGCGTGGCGAGCTTGCTTTGCAGGGCGACGTACTCGCTCGGGTGCGAGATCATCATCGCGATCTGCTCGGTCAGGAACAGGTCCTGGTTCTCGACCTGGGTGTTGGTCAGGGCCGAGGTCGGCACCGAGCGGTCGGTGACGTACATGTCGTACATGAGCTGGAGCGCCTGGACGCCCTCGGGCGTGTTGATCTTGGTCGTGGCGTAGGTCGGGGCGGGGTCGGCCTCGTCGAGGGCGCTGCCGCCGTAGGCCCACAGCAGTGGCATGAACCGGAACGGCGTGTTGCCAGCGTTCTGCTTGGCGACCATGCCGTAGCCCTTGACCCGTGGGCCGAGACTGTCGGTAATCGTCTTCGAGGCTTGCCGGACCTCCTCCCATGTCTGAGGCGGCATGTCCGGGTTCAGTCCGGCTCGCTGGAAGATGTCGCGGTTGTAGATGAACGCCATCGTCTCGTTGTTGGTGGGGATGCCGTAATACTTCCCCTCCCAGGTCACAGACTTCAGCGCCCCCGGCCAGAACATGTCCGGCGTCAGGCTGTAATCCTCCAGCTTGACCTCCTGTAGGAGCCCTCGGGCAGCGAACTCGACGCCCCATAGGATCGGGAACTTGGCGACGGACGGCGCTGCGCCACCGGCAGCGGCGACACGGGTCTTGTCCAGCAGCTCGTTGTAATCGACGTTCTGGATGTCCAGCGTGATCCCCGGCCAGGTCGTGCGGAAGGCGGTCTGGTACTCGTCGAAGAGCTGGGTTGCGATCGGTGGGGAAGCCTGGTTTGGACCAGCCACCCACCAGGACAGTTCGCCGGCAGTCTCGGCCGGGACGAGAGCGTGCATCTCGGCGGTCGTGTCGACGGTCTCGGTCCCGGCCATCGCGGTGATGGTCTCGGGGTTCCAGGTCGCCGGGTCGATCCCGGTCTGGCCGCCCTGCCCGTCCTGGGCAAGAGCCGATGGGGCGACGGACGTCCCGATGGCAAGTGCGGCCGCGGCTCCGGCAGCGGTCCCGATCAGCCTGCGACGATCGAGCGAGGACGAGAGGATGGGTTGATGACGAATTGGGTCACTCACGACGCGCCTCCGGGGACTCTGCTTCGAGTCGGCGCCAGGGGGAAACAGGCCATCGGACCGCCACGCGACGCTGCGTGCGACCGGTCCCGGACCACCCTGGCGATCAGTGCCAATTTCGGACTCCCTGCGGAGCGAAGGGTGCTGATGCCATTTTTATGCACGTTCGGGTCAGGATTGTCAAGGACGGTGCCACTGGCCCGGCGACGTCGATCATTCGGACGCACCGGCTTCGGATGCCTCGACAGACTCACCCGGAGATGGCTAAATGTGTTGCATGAGCAACACGTTCTCTCCTGCGCCGTTCGCGGTGCGGCCCCGGCTGGATACCAAGCCCTGGGGCGGGACTCGTCTCGCGTCGATGGGCTTCGAGCGTCCGGACAACTCGATCGAACCCCTTGGCGAAGTCATCGTATCGGCGGACCAGTCCGTCATCACGAGTGGCGCGTACGAGACCATGTCCCTGGGTGACCTCACCCGGCGTTTCCCGACCGAGGTCGCCGGCCCGATCGGCCTCGGTATGACCGGCGGGCGGGTCGTCTTCCCGCTGCTGATCAAGCTGATCGACGCCGCCAGCAACCTCTCGATCCAGGTCCACCCCGACGACGACCTGGCCGCGACGTCGGGCAGCACCGGCAAGACCGAAGCCTGGTACGTCCTCGATGCTCCGGCTGAGACCCACCTCTTCCTTGGGCTGACGACGCTCGATCTGCCTATCTTCCTGGCAGCCTGCGAAGTTGGCGATGGCAGCTCTGCCCGGTTCCTCCGCCAGCTCGTCGCCCGGACCGGGGAGACGGTCCTGCTACCAGCCGGCACCGTCCACGCGCTCGGCGCCGGGGTGCTGATCTACGAGGTCCAGCAGCCGTCCGAGATCACCTACCGACTGGACGACTGGGGCCGGGTCAGCGCCGATGGCCGTTCGCGAGAACGTCATCTCGACCAGGGCGCCCGGTCGATCAAGCCGTACCTGCGCCCGACGCCAAACGTTGGAGCCGATCGCGACTCGGCCATTGGGAAGCGCCAGTTCCTCACCGCCTGTCGGTACTTTGCCCTGGAGCGGATTACCCTCAGGGGTGACGACCGACTCACGACGACGACCAGCGGCTCCCCGCAGGTCCTCACCGTGATTGCCGGCCAGCTCCTGGCTGGCGACGGTGCCGAGCAGGTCGCCGCGGGCATCGGGGCGTCGATCGTGGCCCCCGCGGCCCAGCCGTCAGTCATGCTTGCCAGCGGTGACACTGGCGGTGGCGAGACGGCGGTCCTGCGGGCCTGGATTCCGGACCTGCCCAACGAGGTCATCGGGCCCGCCCGTCGCGCCGGAATCTCCGACACCGTCCTGGCCATGCTGGGCGTCTCGACCCCGTAGAGCGGGGAGCATGTGACGTGCCCGATCCCGAGTGGACGGTCTGCTCCCCTCTCTGGGCAACCGCGAGCCGAAGCCGCTTCAGCGGGTGAGCGAGCAGGAGAGCAGAAGAGGGGCCAGGGGAGAGGTCCGCTCCGCCGGCCGGGCATTTCACATGGAACCCGCTGAAGGGCGAATCGATTACGTCGGCATGTGAAGACCGGCCGGCGCGAGGAGCGCCGGCCGGTGTGTCTTCTGGCCGTTATCGGTTGACAACAAGTCGCGGAATCTTGACATGCTGCCGAGACCAATAGCACGAGTCGCCGGGCTCAGGGAACTAACCCCGCAGGGCCGTCACGATCGTGGTGACGTCGTAGGTCATCATGTCGATGTACGTCCCGCCGTCGCTACCCTCTTCGCCGAGGGCGTCGGTGTACAGCTCCGGCGCGACCACGACATCGGCCTCCGAGGCGATCTGGTCGAGCAGATCCGAACTGCTTGTGTTCTCCGGGAAGATCGCCGCCACGCCGGACGCCTCGATCGCATCGATCAGCGCCGCGATCTCGGAGGCGCTGGGGTCAGCCGCCTCGGTCGTGATAGAGCCCAGCGCCGTCCCGACGATCTCGAAGCCGTACCGGGCGGCGAAGTAGGCGAACGTGTCATGGCTGGTCACCAGCCGGCGCTGCTCGACCGCAAGCGTCCCGACCTGGGTGACGATGAGGCTGTCGAGTTCGTCGAGTTGGGTCTGGTAGGCCGCCGCGTTGGCCTGATAGGCGGCGGCGTTATCCGGATCAGCAGTCGCCAAAGCTGTCTCGATCGCTGCGACCATCAGCTTGGCGTTGGCGACATCGAACCAGACATGGGGGTCGAGTTCCCCCTCCTCGGTGGCTTCGGCGGGAGTTGCAATGGAGCCTTCAGCCGGAGTCGCCGCTGCCCCGTCCTCACCGTGCTCGGGCTCGTCCGCCACCCACATCGGCGTGATGCCGTTCGTCACGACGACGCGCTGACCATCGGACCCGGAGGCCTCGAAGACGTCATCCAGCCAGACCTCGAGCCCAAGCCCGTTCTCGAAGACGATGTCCGCGTCGGCGATCGACTCGGCGTCCACCGGGGTGGGTTCGTACGTGTGTGGATCACCGCCGGTCGGGACGAGGACGATCACGTCCGCCGTGTCTCCGGCGACGTTGTTCACCAGATCACCGAGGATCGAATTGGTCGCGACGACCTGAAGCCGCTCCGACTGGGCCACCGCGGGTTGGACGAGGCCAGCCACCAGTGCGACCAGGAGGGCCATTGCCCCGAACCCGCGCATCGCGAGACTCCCCGCGCCGTGGAAACGATCCGCCATGCTGCGCTCCTCTATTGGTCATGGGGTGGTCGAGTGCAAGCGCACTCGTTCCATCCGCCTACGAACCTGGGCAGCATACCCCGGAATGATATGGCGTATCAATTGGCTATGGTCTGATCAACTGGCCGGATTGTTCCCACCAGACTCAGCGTCGCTCGGAACGGCGATGTCGCGCAGCTCGGTGACATCGGGGATCTGCCCTTCGTCACGCCGGACCGGTCGGTAGACCCGCACCTCACGGGCCCGGTTGTCCAGCAGCAGATCACCAACGATCAGACTCCGCCCGGTCGCGTTGACCAGCAGGAAGACGTCGTCTGGCGTTGGCTCGGGGAAGCCGAGATCGACGGAGATCCCGGCCTGGGCGAACTGACTGGCGATCGATCCACGGGCAGGGTCGAGCACCCGGGCCGTATGACCCATGCCGCGGCTGTGCAGCGCTGACAGCCCACTGGACAGCCGGTCGCGCTGGTAGAGGGCGACGACGGTCTCGGCCGATTCTATTTGATCCGGTCGGAGCCAGCCGGGGGACTGGACCATGCCGGAAGCCCGGCCGCGGGTGCGACCCCGGGCGGACCCTCGTGGGGGTCGGGAAGTTGGCATCGGGCGGGTTTCCTGAGCGTGTGCGGGTGCGGAAGAACAGGATGGGGACGATCGGGGGTGAGCCAAGGGCGAGTCAGGGTCCCAGCCGCCCCGCCGATGACTTGCGGACAAGGCTAACCCACCGCACCCAACGCGGCCACCGCAGGCGCTTGAGCAGGTTGCGCGTGAAGCGCCTGGGTGGCGGAGACGACCTCTCCCCAGGTCACTCTCCGGCTCACCGACTCGCTCACCCGCTGAAATGGCTCCGGCTCCGCAGGTGCCCGGGGAGGGGAGTAGCGCCGCCCCTTGAATTCCGGGGGCTCGTTGAATGCCGCTGTAGCTCGTTACAGGATGAGCCAGCCGGCGACGGAGAGGTAGATGAACAGGCCGGTCGCATCGAGCAGCGAGGTGATCAGTGGGGCTGAGACGACCGCCGGGTCCACCCGAAGCTTGATCAGGACGATCGGCAGGACAGCGGCGATCGTCGCTGCCCAGACCGAAAGGACGAAGACGGTCAGGGCCAGGGTCAGGCCCAATCGAACTGGGTCGACGCCGGTATCCCCCTGGAGATAGCCTCGGCCGAACATGAACACGCCCATCGCAGCCCCAAGGGCGAGCCCGGTCGCCAGCTCCTTCCCGAGGACCCGGACGATGTTGGCTGGCCGGATCTCCCCAACCGCCAGGGCACGGATCACCGTCGAGACAGTCTGGCTCCCGATATTCCCGCCGGTGCCGATGAGGATGGTAATAAAGATCGCCAGAACGGGAGCGGCCGCGATCTCGGCCTGGTAGCCCTCCAGCACTGCCACGGAGGCGAATTGCGCCACGAACAGGACGAGCAGCCAAGTGATTCGGGAGCGAAACAACCGGAATGGCGACGATCGCAGATAGGGCTCGTTGAGCGGTGAGGCACCACCGAGTCGGGTGATGTCCTCAGTCGCCTCGTCCTCGAAGACGTCGTGGACATCGTCCGCCGTGATGATCCCGAGAAGGCGGTTATCCTCGCCCACGACCGGCAACGCCAGCAGGTCGTGCTCGGTCAGCATCCGGGCGGCGATCTCCTGATCGGTGAGGACATCGACCCGATACGGGTTTCGGATCATCAGGTCGCGGACTGGCGTCGATGGGGAGGTCAGAACCAGCGCATGAAGCGAGAGCACGCCCAGGAGACGGGTCTGCTCGTCGCAGACGTAGACGTAGTTGACCGTCTCGGCCTCCTCCGCCACGCGCCGGAGGGCGACGACGGCCTGATCGGCCCGGAGATTTGGCAGGATCGCGACGAACGCCGGGGTCATGATGCCGCCCGCCGACTGGGGCGGATAGTTCATCAGGTCGCGGATCTCCGCGGCCTCGTCCGGCTCCATCTCGATGAGGAGCCCCTCGGCGATCGAGGTCTCGAACTCCGCGATGATGTCGGTCGCGTCGTCGGGGTCGATCTCTTCGAGGATGTCCGCTGCCTGGGCAACGGACATCCTGGAGAGGATCTTGGCGGCGTCGCGCTCGTCGAGGCGAGAGAGCAACTCGGCGAGGATCTCATCGCCCAGGATCGCGAACAGGCGGGAGAGTTCCGGCCCGGTGAGGTCTTCGAGGAGGGCGAGCGCATCCCGCTCCAGCATGGAACGGGCGAGAGCCTGCGCTCTCGCCTCGTCGTCATGTGCCACCGCCGCCCGAAGGTCACCGAGCAGGGACGACCCTGCTTCCACAGTGGTCTGCTGCATGGTTGTGCCCTATGAGGTGCGGCGGGTTAGCGGTGGGTTCGGTCCAGAGCAGTCCGGAAGAAGCGGCGCATGTGGATCAGATGCCTTGGGTCCTCAGCGGCAGTCTCCGCCTGGCGGGCCTCGGGCGGCGGCGTGGCCATCCGGGGAGCCGGGCGCAGAGCGGGAATGCTGCGGATGACGGTGCCTTCACCCTCGGCGCTGATGATGAAGCGACGCGAGGCAGTCGTGCGACTGGAAGCGGGGGGTGGAGAGGGCGTGTTGCTATCAGGAGTGAAGGACATGTGTGTCGCCTCCAGACGAACCCGGGCGGGTTCGAGGTTGCCCCGATCGGACCGGGGCGCGCGCACACATGGTGGCTCGTCGACGATCAGACCGGGATTCGTTCGCAATCGGTCGTCGTACTGCCAGCGTCCAAAAGACTTCCCAGTTGAGAGGCCAACCGTGATCGCATACCAACTGCGGTACGTCGTTCAATCACGGACACGGTGACCGCACGCTTTCACGCGCGAACCGACGAAGTATAGTCTGCCCGGATGAGCAAGGTCAACGTCGAAACAGACGAGGGAACAGGTGATTTCGATACTGATCGGGCCCTTCGTCTCGCTCGATCCGGTCGCTGTGAGGTGGCCCGACCATGAATGGTTCGGGCTCAGGAACGATGTCACGAACTCCTTTGCAAGCCATCAATTGGCCCTTGGCCGCTATAAAGCGACAGTCACCCTCGGTTGTCCAACTCGATGGGCCGTGCCGCTCCCCTCTCACGGCACCTGTAGAACCGACGCCCCTTCAGCGGGCGAGCGAGCAGGTTCTCCCCGGTCCGGGGGAGAGGTCTGCTCCGCCACCACGCGAGACCATTTAAATCCGCTCGAAAGGGTCACCATCGCGCCCGGTCGACGCCACCTGCGCTCCTGGACAAATCGACCGTTCATCCGGTTGTCGTCTCTGAGCCCGATCCATTCCTGGTCGGTTAAGGACGTCGTTGACGGCTCAGCCCTTCGCGTCGACGAACGCGCCATCGATCAGTCTCGGGACGGTCTGGCTGACGTCGTGGTCGGTCGCAATCTCGACATCCCGTCCGTAGCCGCCGTCGCGGAGCTCTCGGCCAGACTCGCTGTCGGTGATCAGCGTCGCCGCCTCCGCCCCGGCGGCGCGGAACGACGCGCTGGCCAGCCACGCCTCGGGCGACGGGTCCGACCCGATCGCGAGCAGGATGGCGCCAGCCCCAAGTTCGTCCTCCAGCGCCGGTCGCCAGCCGAAACCGTCCGGCCAGTGCTCGCCGGCGGCGACGACGGTAATCCGTCGCCCGAGTTGATGGGCTGTCAGCCCGACCGCTGTCGCGTTGCGCAGGCAACCAGCGAGGACCGTTGCGCCGCTCTCCGCCGCGATCATCGCCAGCGTCGACCCGTTCGGTGATGGCAGCACCAGCCGCGTCCCAGCCGGAATGTCCTGGAGAGAGAACGGGGAAAGCGAGTACGGGCGGTCCAGACTGGCCTCCCGCCGCGGCACCGCCAGTACGGCCCCGACTGACTCAGCATGAAGCCGTGCCGAGTCGTCGCGCCACCGCCACGGAACCACCGCCGCGCCGCGCCCAACCGCGACATCGACCGCCGTCGAGAAGCTCAGCACATCGACGATCACCACGACGTCCGAAACCGGGGCCAGCCGCCGGACGCCCTCCGCACCCCAGGCCAGCCGAACACGATAGAGGTGCTGGGCACTCATCGTGGGTCACTCCTTTCCCTAAGACCATTGAGACCGCATGATTGATGTTCTGGGAGAGGTGGACGAAACGGCAACGATTGGGCATGATCCCATGCAGTGGCTGTCGCGGTCCCAGACAGCTCACTCCCCGTCTGATAGACCGCGCTCCCGTGGTCGGTGCTGTCCCCGACCCTTCGCCTAGCCAGGACGATTGATGCCGCTCTCCGAACTGCAACAGGTCCGTCTCGCCAAGGTCGCCCGGCTCCGCGAGATGGGCGTGGACCCCTACCCCACCACCGCCGAGCGCAGCCACACGACCGCCGCCGCGCTGGCGACCTTCGCCACCGCCGAGACCGCCGAGCCGTCCGGGCTCGATGGCGAGGGCACTCTCTCCGAACCGGTCACGGTCGTCGGCCGGATCGTCGCCCAGCGGCAGATGGGCAAGAGCCTGTTCATGCCGATCGAGGACGGCTCCGGGCGCCTGCAACTCTACCTGCGCAAGAACGACCTCGGCGACGAGCCATTCGAGGACGTCCTCCGGCTCTACGACCTCGGCGACTTCGTCCAGGCCACCGGCCAGTTGTTCCGGACCCGGACCGGCGAGGTCTCCCTCCGGGTCAGCGCGATCCACATGCTGAGCAAAGCACTCAATGCCCCTCCCGAGAAGTGGCACGGGCTGACCGACATCGAGACACGCTACCGCCGCCGCTACGCCGATCTGCTCAGCAACGACGAGGTCCGGCAAATCTTCATCGCCCGGTCAAAGATCGTCACGGCCCTCCGCCGGGAACTGGACGCACGCGACTACCTCGAAGTAGAGACGCCGACCCTCCAGCCACTCTACGGCGGCGCCGCGGCCCGGCCGTTCACGACCCTCCACAACGCCCTTGACCAGACCTTCTACCTGCGGATCGCCGACGAGCTCTACCTCAAGCGGCTCGTCGTGGGCGGCTTCGAGCGGGTCTACGAGATCTGCAAGGACTTCCGCAACGAGGGCATCGACCGCTTCCATTCCCCCGAGTTCACGATGCTTGAGTTCTACCAGGCCTACGCGGACTACACCGACATGATGACGACGGTCGAGGCCCTGCTCGTCGCCGCGACAGTCGCCGTCCATGGCGAGCCCCGGTTCGAATGGAACGGTGAGACGATCGAGATGTCGGCCCCTTGGCCCCGCAAGACGCTCCGTGAGGCTATCCGCGAGGGGTCGGGCATTGATTATGTCGAGCATCCGTACCAGCCCTCACTGCTGGCCGCCGCCCGTGCCGCTGGTGCCGATGTCGCGACCGATACGGTCTGGCCAAAGATCGTCGACGAGCTGCTCAAGCAGTTCGTCAGACCGAAGATCGTCCAGCCAGTCATTCTCTACGACTACCCCGTCGCGCTGTCGCCGCTCGCCAAGCGCCGACCAGACGACCCGACGCACGCCGAACGGTTCCAGCCGTTCATCTGCAGCGGCGAGATCGGCAACGCCTTCACCGAGCTCAACGACCCGCTCGACCAGCTCGCCCGATTCCGGGCCCAGGAGCAGGACCGTGAGGCCGGTGACGACGAGACCATGCCCATCGACGCCGATTACATCAACGCCCTGATGTACGGGATGCCGCCGACCGGAGGCGTCGGGATTGGGATCGACCGCCTGACGATGCTCCTGACCGATCAGGATACCCTCCGCGACGTCGTCCTCTTCCCGGCCCTCCGCAACCTGCTAGCCGACCAGGACCCCGTCGCCAAGACTCTCGAAGGCGTCGACCCGGTAGCTCAAGGACTGATCCCACCGATCCAGGGATAGAGGAGCGGTTCTCGTGTAGGGGCGACCCTTGCGGTCGTCAGCCTCGTAGGGGCGCAGCTTGCAAGCCCGGCCGCCACAGCGGCCATCGCCCCGCAGGGCGATAGCCGGCGATCTGGGTTCAACCGTGGCAGATGGATGTCGAATCGGTCGCCATCGGCCACGCGTCGCGCCTTGCGGCGCGGACAAGGCCAGCGAAGCGAGAGCCATGTCCCTACAGGCAGCGACGTTAGTTGAGAGGCTGTACCCAGCCCCCGACCCGCCGTACACTGCTGTACCTGAACATCCCCTCGTCAGAGCTGATCGAGGGGGAGCCGTCCGATGCCGGACACGCCTCACGGAGGAACGATGACCAGCCCACAGACCACCGCTACAGGCTCCTATTGGCACGCGACCGCCTCACCGCTCATCCCCAGCGACCCGCTTCCCGCCGAGGCCGACGTCGTCGTCATCGGCGGCGGGATGCTCGGCTGCTGGACGGCCTACTGGCTGGCCCGGGCCGGCGTCGCGGTCACGCTGCTGGAGCGCACGACGATCGGCTGGGGAGCAACCGGCCGCAACGGTGGCTTCCTCGGATCCGGCACGGCGGTGGGTTATCTCGATGCGATCGAGCGATACGGGCATGCCGATGCCCAGGCCCTTTGGGAACTCACCCAGACCGGGCAGACGCTTGGCGCCAACGTCATCGCCGAGGAGGAGATCGACTGCGATCTCCGGTCGCCAGGCATCCTCAGCCTTGCCCTGAGCGAGGATTCGCTCGAGGAGATGCGGCGAGACATCGCTGCGATGAAGACCGACGGGTTCGACGGCGAGATCGTGGATCGGCCGGCTGCTCAGGAACTGATTGGGACGCCACTAAGTCCGGAAATCACCGGCGGCGGCTTCTTCTCGCGCACGGGTGGCCAGCTCCATTCCATGCGCTACCTCACCGGGATCACCGCGGCCGCCCAGAAGCACGGCGCGAAGCTCTGCCTCGCCGGGGTGACATCCCTCGTCGCCGAGCGCGACGGGACGCGGGTCGAGACGACTGCCGGGACGGTTCGCGCCGGGCGGGTGGTGGTCGCGGTCAACGCCTGGAGCGACGAGTTGATCCCCGAACTGGCCGGAACGATCGTGCCGGTCCGAGGGCAGATCCTCGCCTACGAACCAGTCCCGCCCGTCTTCTCAACCGGCCTTGCCGCGTCGATCACGTCCAGTGGAGAATACTGGCAGCAGACGCCGGATGGATCGATCGTGATCGGCGGGTGCCGGGCCGGTGCCCCGAACGGCGATCTCGGTGTCCGTGACCTGGAGCCGACCCCAGACGTCACCGACGCGATCGAGGCGGTTCTCCCCCGCCTCTTCCCGGAACTGGCCGGACTCCGGGTGGCGAGGCGCTGGGCGGGGCCGATGGCGTTCACGGCGGACTATCTTCCGGTCGCCGACGCCGCCCCGGATCTGCCGGGCGTCTGGTTCGCCGGCGGCTTCTGCGGCCACGGGATGCCGTACGGACCACGCGTTGGGCAGCTCCTCGCCGAAGCAGCAACGACCGGGATCACGCCCGCGGCACTCGCCCCGCTTCGAATCGGCCGCCCGACCCTGGCGTCACTCATGGTTCCAGCCTGATATCGGAATCCCACGTTTTGGAGGACTATCCATGCCACTTGCTCTCTACGACCGTCGCGCACTGCTGAAGGTCTCGCTGGCTGTCGGCGCGTTGACGGCCGTGCCCACCGTCGCTCGATCCACCATCGCCGCCCGGAGCGACCTGCCCGCCGCGTTCTCTGAGGCGACCGGCCACACCGTCAGCGGCGTATTCCTCGCCTGGTGGCTGGAGAACAACCGGACCGCCAAGATCGGGCAGCCGGTGACAGAGCCGCAGACCGAGGATGGCCGGACGACCCAGTACTTCATGTACGGCGCGCTCGAGACGGACGATCTGGCGAGCGGTGACGTGACCCAGCTCGACGTCGGCAGCGAGTACCTGGCCGATCACGCGGCCACCCCGCCCGACGAAGGCATCATCCAGGACCCGCTCGACCGGATCGCGGACACCTGGCGGTTCAACGGCGGCGAGAACCGGTTCGGCGCCCCGATCCTGGATGCCGTGATCACCGACGATCAGGTCGTGCAGTGGTACGAGCGCGGCGCGGTCGCGATCGCCACCGGAGGGGTCGAGGGCACGGCCCGTGTCCTCCCGGTCGGACAGGACCTCGCCAAATCCCGCGGCGTCAGCACCAGGAAGGTGGAGCGCGGCGATCTCGACCTGCTGGCGCCAGTGTTCGTCGGCGACGGGCAGTTCACGCTGGCCGACCAGGGTTTCAATCCGGTCGAACTCTACCTGCCTGACCTCGGCACCGACGCGGCCGTCGAGACTATCGGCGTCACCGATGGCGTGATGGGGACGCCAGCCGAACCGCTCAATGTGGGCTGGTACGGCGACTATTCCCGGCCCGGCGACCAGAATACGGTCGTGATGTCCGGGCATGTCGACTGGGTCACAATCGGTCCGGCCGTCTTCTACACGCTCCGCGACGCCGCGCCGGGCATGATGTTCTACGCGATCGCGGGCGATGGCGCCGCTGCCACCTACGAATGTGTCGACGCCTATGTACTTGGTGCTTCCGCGTCCGCCGACAACATCCTGCGTGGCACTGGCGTCGACAGCCTGGCCCTGATCACCTGTACGGGGAACTTCGCCGACGGCCATTACGACCAGCGTCAGATCGTCTACGCCGAGCGGATCTGATCCACGTCAGGCCGGTCGGGCCAATGGTGATGACGGGTGCGTCGACCGGACCAGTCGCAGATTTGAACGGTATCCAGCGCGGTTGCCTGGTGACGGGAAAGTCTCTCCTCCAACCCGTCTCCGGCTCACCAGCTCGCTCACCCGCTGAAGCGGCTTCGGCTCCGCAGGCGCCCGGAGAGGGAGCAACTCCGCCCATGGAGCTTGGGTATCCGGTTCGAACGCCGACCTAGTTCCGGCCCGCCTGTGGGTCATTGCCCATGATCAGCCCCTCAAGAGTGTGCCAGGTGTGATACGGCGGAAGTTCCGCGGCCGTCCGCGCCACGACCTCATAACTCAGGTGCTGGAACAGCTCGGGGTGGTTGCGTTCGAGCTCATCCCGGTACTCCCCGGAGATCCGGATCCGTGGGATGTGCTGGTCGTTCCGTGCGGCGAGCTCCTCTGGTCCTGAGACCCAGTTGCCGTCCTGCGGCGAGACGACACTCATCACGATCGTCGGGCGCAGGCGACTGTTGTTCGTCTCCGAGGCGCTGCCCCCGTGGATCGTGAGCGCGCTCCGAATCGTGAAGTTCCCCCGAACCCCGAGCAACGTCTCCATTCGGTCCGCGTATCCCTGCCGGGCATCGTCCAGCGGAAACATTCCCTGCTCGGCGGGCGGCAGATCGTCGCCACCGTAGAACGCCGACCCGTCGTCGAACTGGCTGCCCTTCGCGATCTGGAACGGTGCGTTGTTCGGCGCGACATCGATGCATGACGCGTTGATCGCGATCGACGTGAGGCGCCGCTGCTTAAGCGTGACGTCGTTCATTGGGAAGTCGCGATGCGGCCACTGGTCCTCCGCGCCCGGCAGCGGCAGGTCAGCGCCCCATTCCAGCAGCCGATAGTCGTCCCCGAACAGGCGTCGGCTCAGCGCGACGACGATCGGGTGCTCGGCCAGATCGAGAAAACCGGGGGTGAGCTCGACGTAGGGCTCGAAGTAGAAGCGGTTGTTGCCCCGGGCGGCCGTGCCTCCCGCGACGAACAACGCCCGCAGGAACTCCTGCGAGACGTCGTGGCTGAGCTTGTCGGCCCACTCGACCGGAAGGCCCTTCCTGACGGCGACGATGCCGTCCCGGTAAATTGTCTCGTAGAGTTCCTCGATCGTTGACGCATCGGGAGTCACCATCGATTGTTCCGCCGTTCTCGGCGACTCCAGAGTCCCCTGTTCCATCGTGTTCTCCTCACTGCTTTGTGGCGACCGTTCCCACGTGATCGTGAGAACCAGTTCGTGTTCAGCCTGCATCGTAATGATAGCAATACCTGTCCGCTGCCCCCCCATCGGACGGACACCATTCGCAAGCAGACGTCAATCGGAGCGATCCGCCCCGACTCGGATAGTCCGAACCACATCGTCCGAGCGAACGGAGATATCCGGAAGGCGAAGCCGACAGAGGGAGCCCCTCTCCATCCGCAGATGGGGAGGGGTTGAGGTGGGGCCGTTCCCGACCTGCTACTCCGATGCGGCCACCATCTGGTCATCCATATTTCGGTCCACCTCGACCCTGATGGCCAGCGGCAACCGCACGGTGAACGTTGCCCCCTGCCCCGGTTCGCTGACCGCCGAGATCTCGCCGCCGCCCTGCTCGACGATGGTCTTCGCGATCGCGAGACCGAGCCCGGACCCACCTGAAGCCCGGCTACGAGCCTGGTCGGCCCGGAAGAACCGACCGAAGACGTGCGGAAGATCGTCGGCCAAGATTCCGCTCCCCTCGTCACGCACCATCAAGACCGCCTGGTTGTCCACCTGTGCGACTGATACTGCGATCCGCTCGCCCGGGCCAGTGTGCCGAAGGGCGTTGTCGAGCAGGATCCAGATCAATTGAGTCAGGCGGTCCCAGTCGCCGGTGACGAAAACGGGTACCAGGCTCGTCTCAAGCCGCTGCCCGGTCGCTAGCGCAATGGCGGAGCGGACCGTTTGCTCGGCGACATCGTCCAGCCGGACAAGGACGCCGTCAGTCAACACTGAGCCATGGATGTCGTCGGCCCGGGCGAGGAAGAGGAGGTCGTCAAGCAGTCGCGCCATCCGGCTCGCCTCCCGGTTGAGATCGTCGAACCCTTCGCCGATCGCCTGCTGCCGGTCGGAGTCGACAGGGTTCATCGCGGCTATACGCTCACGCCGGAGCTGCATTGAGAGGACCTCGAGGTTGCCCCGAATCGCGGCCAGCGGCGTCCGGAGCTCATGAGACGCGTCGGCGACGAACCGCTGACGCCGCTCGAACTCTGCTTCGATCCGGTCCAGCATCCGGTTGAATGTCATCGTCAGTTGCGCGACCTCGTCGTCCCCGCGTGGCAGTGGCAGCCGCGCCATCAGCGATCGCTCGGTCTGCGGGCTCTCGGCGATGGTCGAGGCGGTGTCCGTCACCGAGCTGATCGGCCGGAGCGCCCGACCAGCAATCAGCCAGCCACCCTGCAGCGCGAGCAGGACCCCAAGCGCCCCGATCGCCAGCATCAGATCCCGCAGCGTCCCAAGGGTGTCGTTCAGGGGCGTGAGGGACTGGGCCAAAATGACGCTATTGACGCTGCCTGTTCTCGGATTGAAGACGACGTCGCTGACCGCGAGCACCCGAAAGGTGTCGCCGCAGGCGGTTTGCGTGGAGTACTGAGTTGTCCCCGACACCGCACCGTCCGGCAGCGTGAACGGGATCGCGCAGTCGAATGGCGTGATGGCATACGACCCACCGGGATCGGCGGTCTGCACGATGAGGGATCGGTAGGCTCCATCCTTGCCGTCCCGCTCGTCTCGCCCCAGTTCGGCCGAATCGCGACTCAACTCCGACAGGTTCTCTGGATCGGAGTACGTCTGGGCGCTCGACTTCAACTGATCGTCGAGGTCGCTTCGGAGCCACGTCCCGAGGAGCGTCCAGGCGCCGAAGCCCGCGACGACAAGGACGACGATCATGAGGAAGCCATACCAGGCCGTCAGCCGGAACCGGACACTGTGGACGAAGTTGGAGCGACCGACGGCCATCATTGTCGCCTCACGCTAGGTCCGCAGAACGTAGCCAACACCCCGGACGGTCTGGATCAGCCTGGGCTCGCCGCCACTCTCTAGGTGGCGGCGCAGGTTGGCGACGAAGACTTCCAGCACGTTGCTATCCCCGTAGAAATCAGCCCCCCAGACCCGGTCCATGATCCGCGGCCGGGTCAGGACCTGGTTGGGATGCTGGAGCAGAAGCGCCAGCAGGTCGAACTCCCTCGGCGTCAACTCGATCGGTCGGTCGCCACGCAGAACCGTCCGGGAACCATGGTCGAGGCGGAGGTCCGCAAAGGTTAGGGCGGGCGTGGTCTCCGTGTCGCCCGAGTGCACCCGCCGGAGCAGCGCCCGTACCCGCGCGGCCAGTTCCTCGAAGGCGAACGGCTTGACGAGGTAGTCGTCGGCGCCCGCCTCCAGGCCAGTAACCCGGTCGGCGACGGCGTCCCGCGCGGTCAGCAGGATCACCGGCAGCGGCGGGAGCGTCTCCGCCCGCTCGGCTGCCCGCACCCGACGAAGCACCTCGAGCCCATTGACGTGGGGCAGCATCAGATCCAGGACGAGGACGTCCGGCCGGCGGTCCAGGAGCACGTCGAGCGCTGCGCGGCCGTCGGTGGCGAGCTCGACCGTGAACCCCTCGAAGACGAGACCGCGCCGGACGAACCCGGCGATTCCCGGTTCGTCCTCGACGACCAACACTCTCGCACCGGCGAACCGCTCATCCTCCGACCCGACTGGCATCGCCTCGACCTCTTCCGTCACCGTCAGTAGCACGCCATCGAGCATGGTGGTCATTCCTCTGATAGTACCAGCGTCGGCGTCACTGCCAGAACGCGAGAGCGGCGACGGCGACTGGGTCGCCGCCGCCGCAGTTCGGAGGGGGGAAAGGATTCGCGTCCTCCATTCGGGACCGTGTGCTGGGCACTTGCTGGGTGACCAGGCTGCCCCAAACAGAGGTGGCTGGAGCGGATCGGTGAGTCAGGGCCGGCGTGATCACTGGGGGGACAGCGCCGACGCGGGAAGTGCATGCTTTCGAATGATCGGTCAGGCGGTCGGGTCGGCTGGGCGGGAACCGAGCGTGACGGTCACGGTCTGGGTATCGCCGTTCCGCTGAATCGTCAGGTCGACGGAGTCGCCGGCGCTATGCGTGAAGAGTTCGTTCTGGAAGGCGTTGTCGAACCCGATATCCTTCCCATCGATGGCCGTGATCAGATCGCCGCGCTGGAGGACGCCGGCCGCCGGGCCATCCGATTCGACCTGGACGACGCCCTGGCCGCCGGACTCCGTGACCTGCGACTTGATGCCGAGGTACGGGCGATCGACCAAGCCGTTGTCGATGATGTCAGAGATCAGTCCGCTAACCGAGTCGATCGAGATCGCGAAGCCAATGCCGGAGGTCTGGCCGGTCTGGGTGTCCTGGAGGGTGGCCACGTTGATACCGATCACCTGGCCCTGGAGGTTGAGGAGCGGGCCACCGGAGTTACCTGGATAGATCGGGGCGTCATGCTGGATCAGATCGGTCAGGTCGTAGACGCCGGCCGAGGACGGGAGCGTGCGGCCAGTCGCGCCGACGATGCCCTCGGAGACGGAATTGGTCAGCTCGCCGTACGGGCTACCGATCGCAACGACGCTTTGCCCGGCGGCTACGTCGGCGGAGGTGCCGATCTTCGCGACGGCTGGCAACGTCTGGCCGGCCTTGAGTTCGACCTGGAGGACCGCGATGTCGGCGTAAACGTCTTTGCCGACCAGGGTCGCGTCGACGGTCGTGCCGTCAGAGAAGGAGACGGTGAAGCTCCTGCCGTCGGCGACGACGTGGGCATTCGTGATGACATGGCCGTCGCTGTCCCAGATGAAGCCGGAACCGCTGGCGAGCGGCTGATCAGTCGTCGAACGCTCGTCCTGCGACTGCCCGAAGGTGGGCATCTGGCCCTGCGTCGCGGGAGCGTTGCCGAGGGTGGTGACGGTCACGACCGCCGGGTTGGCCTCCGCGAAGACCTGCTGGACCGTCTGGTCGTCGGCGACGGTCGTGTCGCCCTGCGTGACCTGGGCAGTGGGCGCGCCGGATTGGTTGCCGATGAGGTTCGCGGCGGCGCTGGCCGCCTGGTCGAGCACGCCGCCGCCGGCGAGGACGAACGCCATGATCAGCCCAAGGATGGCACCGAGTGGGAGGAGATGGCGGCGTGCCGTCGGGGAGGTCGGGTGGCGCTGGGGTCGCGGCGCCGGCGCGGGGGATTGTTGACTGGCGATAGGCGACCGCGCGCCATCCAGGTAGTCGTCGTTCATGGGGTCTTCCTCTGGATCAGGGTCGTGATCCGCTGCTACCCGGCGCCGGCGTGAACGCTCCGGTGCCGTGAGACAAGGATCGCGCCGGCAGCTGAACCAGCCCTGAACCCAACCTGAAAACCTGCTGAAGAGGACACGGCCGGCGATGGGATGTTCCGTCGGCGAAAATACACCCCGTCAGACGATCCGCGACCCGGCTGACCGGATTCGAGACGAGCGGCGCCCGGACTCGATCCGGATGGCGTCGGCCAGTCGCCGACCGGCCTCACGGAGGTCGTTCGGCGACAGCGCCGGGAACGACAGGCGCATCGCCGACCGCCCGCCGCCATCGACATGGAAGACGTCACCGGGGACGAAGATCACACCGCGGATCATCGCCTCCCGGAGAACGTCTCGCGCCCGTAGACCGGATTCCAGTTCGAGCCAGAGCGAGAAGCCACCTTCCGGCGGGTGCCAGATCGCGGGGACGGTCCCGCCGTGGTTGAGCCCTTCGATCAGGGCATCACGCCGCGCCCGGTAGACGGGCCGGACCGTCGTCAGATGATCCTCCAGCAGCCCGAGCGCGAGGTACTGGGCAACGGCAGCCTGGACGACGGCGTTGCTGTCAAGATCGACCAGCGCCTTCGCCCGGCGCAGGCGTTCGATCAGCGCGCCCGACCCAGCCACCCAGCCGACCCGGAAACCAGGGAACAGCACCTTCGAGAACGTCGACAGGTAGGCGACACCGCCATCCGGACCGGCGAGCTGGAACATCGATGGCAGCGTCTCACCGTCGTAGCGGAGCTCGCCGTAGGGATCGTCCTCGATGATCGGCACCCCGTAGCGGGTCGCGACCGCCAGCACCTGGCGTCGCCGGACCAGACCGAGCGTCTCGCCGGTCGGGTTCTGAAACGTCGGCAGCAGGTAGATCAGCTTGACCTGCCGGCGGTCCAGCAGCGCCTCCAGCCGGAGCGGGTCGACCCCATCCCGGTCGTTCGGGAGCGGCACGACGTGGGCATCGGCCGCTCGGAAGACGCTGACGGCGCCGAGGTACGTCGGCGCTTCGACCGCTACGGTATCCCCCGGCACGACCAGGGCCCGGGCCAGCAGGTAGAGCCCCTGCTGGCTCCCGGCGCAGATCAGCACGCCATCATCGCCAATGTCAGCCCCACGTCTCCGCATCATCCGGGCGATCTCGTCCCGAAGGACGGGCAGCCCCTCGGCCGGGGCGTACTGTAGCAGCGCTTCACCACTCTGCCGGAGCGCATCGCCGAGCAGGCTGCGGAACTCGGCGATCGGGTACCCCTCGGCCGCCGGCACTCCGGACGCCAGCGAGAGTGTTCCGGGCCGCAGCGCCGCCGCCGAAATGTCGTCGAGGATGACATCGTCGTCTGGCTGTGGCGTCACCACCTCATCCCAGGCGAACACGGACCCCTCTTCGCCTGATGGACGCGTTCCGGCTGGCTGCGCAGGGTCGCCGGTGATCACGGTGCCACGGCCGACCAGCGGTGCCACCCAGCCCTCTCCGGCCAGGTTGCGGTAGGCGGCGACGACGGTCGTCCGGTCGACACCGAGCTGTTCGGCGAGCGTCCGTTCTGGCGGTAGGCGATGCCCCGCCCGCAGACGCCCCGTCCGGATGCCCGCCATGATCGCCTGCTCGATCTGGCGATAGACCGGCACCTCGGAGGTCCGGTCGATGGCGATTACGACCTCGGCGACCGGCGGACGGCGCGGCGTCCCAGCGGCCGGAGATCGCTGGCGCTGCGTCACCGCCCTCATCTCCCCGCCTGAGCGCCCGTTCGATACCATCGTGTCCCCGTTTCCCTGCGATCGAGCGTCCGTCTGAATATCAGTATGCTATCGACGCGCCGCCGCAGGTCGCCTGTGGCGGCTTATGCCGGGCACTGTGTGCCACTCGACAGACTAAGGACATTGCCCATGACCCTCGTCCTCGCGATCGATCTCGGCACGTCGTCAGTCAAGGTGCAACTTTGCGAGATCAACGGCCGTCTGGTCGCCGAGGCATCACGTCCCTATCCAACTCACCGGCCCCATCCAGGCTACGCCGAGCAGGACCCAGAGGACTGGTGGCGAGCGACGGGCGCCGCGGCTCGGCTGGTACTCCAGCAGGCCAGCATTCCCGCAGCCGACATCATGGCGATCGGAATCACCGGGCAGATGCACGGCACCGTCCTCGTCGCGCGTGACGGTCAACCCCTGGCTCCAGCGATCATTTGGTCGGATCAGCGTGCGACGGCCGAAATCGCCGCCATCGAATCATTGGTCAGCCAGGACACGGTCATCGCCATCACCGGTGGCCGTCTGGCACCGGGCTATCAGGCGGTCACGCTGAGCTGGCTAGCCAGGCATCGGCCGGAGCTGCTGACCTCGATGACGACGGTGCTGCTCCCGAAGGATTGGCTTCGAGAACGACTGACTGGGGTGCTCGCGACCGAGCCGAGCGACGCCTGCGGCACTGGGCTGTTCGATATTCGGCAATGCGATTGGTCCCCCGCGATGTTGGGGGCCGTCGGGCTGCGGTCCAATCAGCTACCGGGCGTCATGGCCTCCTCGGATCGAACGGGTAACCTGACCGCCGCGGCGGCGGAGGCCCTCGGACTCGTTGCCGGGATACCCGTCGTGGCTGGCGCCGGCGACGCTCAGGCGGCCGCCCTCGGAGCAGGTGTGACCCAGCCCGGCGACCTCCTCATCACGCTGAGTACGGGTACGCAGGCGCTGATGCCGCTCGCCGGGTCGCCAGACATCATGGATGCCTGCGGCCAGACGGTCTGCACTGCCATGTCTTCGTTCTCAGGGGCCGGTTGGGCACACGTCGCCGCGACCCTCAACACCGGCTCGGCGCTGCACTGGGCAGCCGCCTCCCTCGGGCTCGTGGACGATCGGGCGCTCCTGACCGCCGCTGCGACCGTTCCAGCCGGTGCCAACGGCGTCCTCTTCGTCCCCTATCTCGCTGGAGAGCGCTCACCGTGGTTCGACGCGACCGCACGTGGTTCTTTCATCGGCCTCTCGGCTGACCACACTCAGGGCGACCTTGCCCGAGCCGTCGTCGAGGGTGTCACGCTCGCCGGTGCGCTGGCCTACGCGGCGATCCGGCCAGTTGGCACCAACACTCCAACGGTCATAACTCTGGCCGGAGGCGGTGCTCGTGACGCCGCCTGGCGCCAGATCGTCGCCGACGCGTACGGTCTCCCCGTCCGGCATAGCACCAACCCGGACCAGTCCGCACGAGGCGCCGCGATCCTCGCAACGGCGATGCTGACCGGATCGGACCCTGCCGAGATCGCGGCGAGTTGGCAACCGGCGATTCCGGATGAGACGCTGCCCGGTCCCAACCGGCATGGTCTTTACCAGGAGCGACAGGCGTTGCTGGCCGACACCTACCTGGCTCTGCGACCGATCGTCTCGCGGCTCGCCTGACCAGCTATAGTCCGACGGCGATGGCCAGAGCGGTTCTCATGCGTCTTGTCGTTGGCAAGCAGTAAGCCTCACCCCCGGCCTCCTTCCCCATCTCGCTCCGGCTCCGTCGCCTGCGGGTGACTCTGCCCGGATCGGATGGAGAGGGGGAGGAACCACCGCCAACTCCTGTGAGCCACGCCGTAGGTTGTAGGGGCGACCCTTGTGGTCGCCCGGCCGCCGCGGCGGCCTTCGCCGCCAGGCGAGACCGTGGTGTGGGTTCGACCCGGTCCGGATGAAACGTGCAATCTAGTTACACCCTTTGAAGCCGATCAGGTATTGATTCAACCGGCAGCGAACTGGCGTCCATGGACAGGGTTAAACCCGGGACGCCAGTCATCGCCCCGTGGGGCGATGACCGCTGCGGCGGCTGGACGACCACAAGGGTCGCCCCTACGAGAGCCAGACGACCACATGGAAACGAGATGAAGGCGAGCGCCGGCGGCTCGGGCGGGGCCAGCGAAGCGAGAGCCCGCGCTCCTACGACGACGGGCGCTCTGCCTGCAACAGGGCCCCCTGCTGATCAACTCAGATTGTGCCTCGCCTGCGCCTTCAGTTCATCAACGACCTTCCGGACATCTTGCGCCCGCGACCGGTCGATTACCAGCAGCGCATCCTCGGTGTCGACGACGACAACATTGGTCAAACCAATCAGGGCGACAATCCGTCCGGTCTCGGACCAGACGACGCTGTCGCGGGTCTCGAGCTGGAGGAAGTCGCCCCGGACGCTGTTGCCGAGCCCGTCGTGCTCGATCAGCTCCCCGAGACCATGCCAGTCCCCGACGTCCGACCAGCCAAAGTCGGCTGGCACGACCGCGACCCGGTCGTCCGCGGCGGCGGGCTCCATGATTCCTTCGTCGATGTTGATCGCCGTCAGACCGGACCAGACTTCGGCCATGACTGGCTCACGGTCCGGTGTGTTCCAGGCGTCGGCGATCCGGTTGACGGCGGCGAACAACGCCGGCTGATACCGTTCCAGGTTCTTCATCAGTGTGCCGGCCGTGAAGATGAACATGCTGGCGTTCCAGAGGTAACGACCGCTGGCGACGTACTCGGTCGCCCGTTCGAGGTCGGGCTTCTCATGGAACTGGGCGGCGGCGTACGCGACGGACGGCGAGGGCATGTCCATCGTCCGGTCGCTGTGCGCGACAATCTCGCTGGTTCGCTCAATGTACCCGTACCCTGTCTCGGGGCGGGTCGGTTCGATCCCGATCGTGACGAGTCGCCCGTTCTTCGCGGCAAGGCTGGCCGTCTGGACCGCCATCAGCAGCGTGGCCGGGTCAGCGACGTCATGGTCGGCGGCGAACGCTCCGACGATCGCCTCCGGATCGAGCCGGGCGATCAGGGCCGTCGCCAGTGAGATCGCCGGCAGCGACCCGCGTGGCGCCGGTTCGACGATCAGCTGGTCCTCCGGAACCGATGGCAACTGCCGGGCGATCGAAGCGGCGTGGGACGGGCCGCAGACGACCATCGTCCGCGTCGGGTCGGCCAGCGGCGAGAGTCGATCGGCGGTCTGCTGGAGCAGCGACCGGTTGCCGAGCAGCGGCAGGAGGAATTTCGGGCGCTGGGCCCGGCTCAGTGGCCAGAGGCGTGTCCCCGAGCCGCCGGCCGGGATCACCGCCCAGAACGAATCCCGCCGCCGCCGCATCCGTGGCGCCCCACCGAAGACCGCCTGGGGCCGCAAGTCGCCGTCGGGCACCGTGTGGTTCTGCTCGATCGTCATCGCCGCTCCTCCATCACTTCGAGAATTCGAGTTCATCTGGAACGCCCGTCGGGAGCGATGCCGCGATCTCTGGCATTGTCTCATTCCCCCGGACACTGACGAGGTGGCCTTCGACTACCCCGCTCCAGAGTGGGACCGTGCAGGTGCGGCGGAGGAGGTTCTTCCAGAGCAGGACGTTGGCGAATGTCTCTTCGTCGGCGCTGAAGTGGCTGAAGACCGTCTGGCCAGCGACCAGGATCATCTTGCGTTTGGCCCGGCTCATCGCCACTGTCAGCCGGCGCGGATCGAACATGAACCCGGCCCGGGTCGCCAGATACCCGGGGTCGCTCTCGGTGGCCGCGAAGACCATCGCTTCCCGCTCGCCGCCCTGGAACTTCTCAACGGTCTCGACCGACGAGCGGAGCTGCCCATCAGCCATCTTTCGCTCGAGTTCGGGGATCGCCCGCAGGAACGCCGCCCGCTGCGCCCGGTGCGGCACCACGACGCCAAGCCCCCGCTCCGGCTCCAGCCCGAGTTCATCGACCATGGCGCGCAGCACCGGCTCCATCAGCCGGACCTCGAACTCATTCCGGGTCTGGCTCGCCGCCTCGTCGTGGAGAACGATCACCATCGGGTAGGCGGGATCGAGCACCGCCGAGACGAAGGCGTCGCGCGACATCGATGGTTCCAGGACACCCGTGCGATGCGAGTGGTAGGCGATCCCGTCGTGCCGGTAGATCTCCTGCCGGAGGAACTCGGCCATGCTGGCGTGCAGCCGGAAACTCTCCTCGAACCGGATCACCGCCGGTTCGGGCCGCCGCAGCCGAAGCGTGTCGAACAGCGACCGGTAGACGGTGTACTCCTGGAACGTCCGGCGGCGCTCCCCTTCCCACTCGTGCTTGATGATCGGGGCCATCTGGCGGTGGTCGCCGACGACGATGATCTGTCCGGCGGGATCGAGCAGACGGGCAGCCATCAGCGCCTCGGGCAGGTTCATCCGCGATGCCTCATCGAGCACGAGGCAGTGAATCGGCCGGAGCTGCGTCTTTGCCTTCCAGTGAGGCTGATCCAGCACCCGGATCGCACCCGGGACCGCGCAGAGGATGACGTGCTCATCCAGCATGAACTGCTTCAGCCCGACGCGATCATCCGGTCCAGCCTCGTCCCGCTTGTCCTTGCGCCAGACACCGTGAACCCCGTCCGGAAGCGCCCCCCTGGGCTCGCTACGCAGGATCGGCACGCTCAGTAATCGTTCGTCGAAGTGACGGCCGAAGAGGTCGGGGTGCGTAGCCCGCCATTCCCGGAGCTGCACCAGCGCCTTGACGATCCCGAGCAGAAGCACGTCGGTCGCCGCGCGGGTCTTGCAGCCGGCGGCAACCCGGAATGGCCGCCCGGCAGCCAGAGCGCCCTGCATCCGGGCGAGGATCGCGAAGGCGGTCGTGTAGCTCTTGCCGGTTCCGGGTGGCCCCTGAACAAGGAGAAACGGCTCGGCACTCCGGCGGGCAATCAGATCGTGCTTGCCCGGCTCGAAGTCGTGCAGCACACCGGCCGCATCGAACGCGACTAGCCCCGCCATGAAGCGCTCCTGACCGGCCGCTGCGTCAGCCGGCCACTCCGCCGGGGTGGGTGATGTGGCGACCAGCCGGTCGTAGAGCGTGTTCTGGCGCCCCCCGACGATCTGCTGGATGGTGCCCTGCAAGCCGGCCCCGTTGAAGTCGTCCGGGTTGGGATCAAGGCTGTAGATCGTTCCGTCTCGTGGCGGCTCCGGGTGGCCGGTGAAGGTGTAGCCGTTTCCCCTACCGCCTCCTCGCGAATCCATCATCTCGACGTCGAACCGGACCTCCAAGTGACCACCGGCAACACCCGTCGTCACCGCGCCGATTTCGACCCTCGGCGCGTAGAGGAGCTGCTTGGCCGTCGGAGTGAACGGATTGCGTTGTCCTTCCGGCAACCGGGAGTCGATGGCGAATCGCTCCTTCAGCACGGCCCACTCACCCGCCTTGATGTCGGACGTCGCCAGCAACTCATCGATATCACCCGCGTCTGCACCGGCGCCAGCCTCCAGCCGGAACCGCAGCGGCCGTTCGGCCAGGGACCATCGGAGCTCCCTCTTCTCCTCCACCCCCAGCTCACGGCCAGTCCGTTTGGCCGCCTCCCCGGCGTCGAACCGCTGCCGCGCCGCCGTGAGGGCCGACAGGGTCTCCGGGTCCTGATCCTCATCGTGGAAACTTGCGACCCGGGCCTCACCCATCGCCATCCGGCGCTCCGGTTCGAGCTGCCGCACCCGCCGCCATTGCGCCATCTCGGCGTGCCGCTCGATCTGGAGGAACTCCAGCAGGGCCGCGCCGAGGTCATGGGCCCGTGATTCGAACGCGCCGAGGTCGGGAAGATCGAACGGGGTCTTGCCAGCGTCCCTGTTGGGGTCGAGCTTGCCGGTCAGAAAGACGAGCGCGTCGAGTCGGCGATCGACGTAGTCGAGGAACTCGTCCCGGCTTGGCGCCAGGAACGGTTCGATGGTCGCGATCGACCCACCAGGGCGGATCTCTAGCTTCCCCCAGAGCCCATAGGCGTACTCCAGCGGGATCCCAGACCGGAACCTCGCCCGGCTCGTGTACCACTGCCCCTCGTCTTCACCCTGACCGTCGAGCCGGCGGAAATAGTCGAACGTCCGCGCCCGGAACAACTGCCGGAACGGTCGTGGGCTGTTCCAGTCGAAGCCCTGGAAGGCAGATGTCCGGACCAGCGACTGCGCGATCAGCGGCAGATTGCGTCGCTCCCGGATTTCGGTGGCGAGCTCGGTCACCAGCGGCGAGTCGTAGGCCGCGGGCTGGGTGACGAAGTCGTAGAGCGCCGTTGCCCCGAAGACCGCCTGCAGATGCCGGGACAGGCCGTCCAGGAGGTCGCTCATCTCTTGGCCGCTGTAGAAGACGAGGTGGATCGGCGCCCGACGCGCCCCGGTCAGCGGTTCGGGCGCCGCCAACTTAGTGATCGCGCCGACGAGCCGCTGCGCCCAGCGCCCGACGATCTCCCGCTCGGTCAGCGGATCGTCCGGCGGCCCGGCGGTCATCTCGACGATCGACTCTTCGCGGACGGGCTCTCCCCCCTCACAGGCGACCACCCGAGCGGCCAGCAGGTAGAGTCGATCGTTGAGGTAATCCTTCTGGGCGTCGATGTAGACCCAGACTAGGTTGGAATGACGATCCGGCGCCACGACCGGGAGAGTTCCGCTACCGCCACCGGGGATGTCCCAGACGGTCGGATAGTCGTCGCCCTGCCCCTTCCGGTACGCCTGAGCACGAACGATGAGCTCGTCCAATCGAGTACCCAGGGCCGAGCGCGCCCCGAGGCCCCGCGTGGTGGCGCTCAGGTCTGGCGCCGGGACGAGCCGCAGTGCAGGACCCTGCTCCCCTTTCGCCCGCTTCTCGACGCGCTTCAGCATCGCCAGCTGGGTGGTCGTGCGAATGCCGGCCCGGACCAGGTGAGACTTCTCGAGGCCGGTGATGAACGGGATCAGCGTGAGATCGTCATGCTCTGCCGACCACTTCATGCAGAACTCGTTGAAGCGGCAACCGTCGCAGACATCGGCCAGATGGTACGGGACATCGGCAAATGGCATCGTTGCGACCCGCTCCGCCTGCGAGTCCGCATCGGCGACAAGGTCGTCGACGGTGTCCTGGAGGGCGACGACGTCGTCGACCAGTGCCAGGCAGGCGAAGTCCGTGCCAAACGTCGCCCGGGCAACGTTCCGATCGGTCGTGACCTGCTCGGTCAGTTCCGGATCGAGAGCGAGTCGGTCTGACTCCGCCGCCCGGTAGAGCACTCCGAGCTGGAGCGACCCGACGGTGATCCCGTCCTCCTGAAGGATCGAATCGATCATCCGGGCGTAGAACGCGACCTGAAGCTGATGCTCGAGATGCGGCCGCGTCGAACTCTTGATGTCGGCCACGAGCACCGAGAGCCGACCGGCAGCATCGCGGGAGAGCAGGATCAGGTCGGCATCGCCGCGCAGGTCCCAGGCGCCGAGTGGCGTCCGGAGCCGGACCTGGAACAGCACCATCGGGCTCCCAGCCGCGAGACGTCTCGCGGTCCGGATGAGCGTCTCGTTGTCGGCCTCCCGGTTCGTCGTTCCATCCTGACCCAACCGGCGGGTGGGTAGCAGCGCCCCGATCGTCCGCTCGACTGTTTCCTCGAAGGTCCGTCCGACGGTGGTCAGCAGCGGCGTAAGGGCCTGCTCGGCGACGCCGTAGTCGCGCAGCGGGTTAGAACCCGAGCCACGACCCCGCGACAGCAGCGCGAGGCGCAGGTAACGCTGGCAACTCCGCTGCTGGATGTACGCCGAGACATCGGTCGGCGAGAGGCGTCGGTGCCCGTCGCTCGTCACTGGAACGTCAAAGGTCATCGTCGCCAGTCCTTCACAAGAGGAGTTCGGTCGGAACGTCTAAAGCACAGGCGGCGTCCTGCGAAATGATACGCATCCTGACCGGGCCTATGGTTCATCATCCCACTGATCAAATTGGATACCGACAACGATAACGGGATGTTCGCTCCCGGCCGATACGCGATACATCTGGTCGAGAGCAACCGAAAACGCGCCAGACCCGCTCCCGGAATCAGGAGCGGGTCTGCTTTTGCGGCGTCGATCGTTGCCAAATGTTCAGTCGCCGTCGGCTCGCATCGGAACCTGCTCACGTTCCCGTCGGCTGTCGATCACCGTTGCTGCCGCGGCTTCGTTACTGGCGGCCGGTCGGAGGAAGCGACCGCGGCGCGGTAGCCCATCGGCGTCGGTTCCCTCGCCCGAGCGGAAGGCGCGACCACCGACGACGGTCAGGCGGCCAGCGTCAGGACGCCCGGAGACACGCTGGCTGACGAGTTCGCCAACGGTAGAGGCGGCAACCTGCGGCTCGACCGGCGCAACCCGCTCGGGGACAGCGACCGGGGCGGGAAGCTTCGCTGGGGCAGACGGGCGGGACCAGCGGGCGGCGGGAGCCTCGATCTGCTCGGCATGCTCATGACCAGTCTGCGGGGCGGAGCAGTACGGGCACATCGACCAGCGGAGGTCGACAAGTCGGTCGCAACTGGCGCAATTGTCACGGAGCTGGGTGTGGCAGTGCGGGCAGAGGACGAAGTCCTCAGCGACGTAGTGCTGGCAGCTCGGGCAGAGCGGCAGTTCCTCTAGATCCTGGAGCAGGTACTCCTCCTCCAGCGACTTCTGGAAGGACGAATCCAGTGTCTCCTTCGGCCGAAGCACCAGGTAGAGCGGCACCCCGAAGAAGGGAAACAGGACGACCAGGAGCGTCGAGAAGATCTGGGTAACGACACTGCGACTCCGCGCCTCGATGTCGCGGAACGCCCAGACGATGCTGACGAACCACAGCACGGCCAAGTAGGCCCCGATCAGTGCGACAAAGATTTGCGCACCTCGCGCGAGCACTTCCTCGAACCCCATGCCAGCCCCTTTCCGTTTCCTGTTGCCGGCTACAGCCTGTCGCTGCGCCTATGGAGTCATGCCGAACCCGACGTGCCGGGCTGGTTTCAGGCGATTCGTTCGTACCGCGCGACATCGAAGATCAGTAGGGTTGCACCACCGACGGCGACTGGGATCGGCTCGTTGACGTAGACGTCGACGGGTTCGGCCAGCGGCATGACGGGGTTGGCGATCCGGTTCTGGCCCTGACAGGCCAATCGGATGATACGCAAGGCATCGGCCAGGTATGTCTCCTGAACGCCTACGAGCAGCGTTGCGTTTCGCTCACGCAGCAAACCGCTCTGGCTATCGATCAGTGTGGCGTGAAAACCGCGCTCCACCAATGCCCCAAGCGTCACGTTGCTGTCATGGCCCTGGATGACCGCGATGATCAGCTTCATCGCGTTGCCGGGCTGGCGCTCCGTCGTCATGGTCATCCTGCGTCGACCGCGTCGTACTGAGCACGCCGAGAAACTGTACGTCGTTCCCGAAGTACTGAACGTACAGTGTCGTTGATCACACCGGCAACCGCAACTGGGTCCTGATCGGCGCGAACGATAACCCAGGATGGCCGATTAGTGTCGGCCAGGTGCAGGTACATGCCCCGAACCCGCTCATGAAACGCCTCCGATTCGGCGTCGAGCCGATTCGGGGCGTCCCCGTCGCGATCCGCGAATCGTCGTGCCAGGCCTTCTCGCACGGGGAGATCCAGAAGCAGGGTCAGATCCGGGCTCAACCCGTCAGTCGCAAGGAGCTGGGCGGCCGCGAGCGCCCCGGCGTCCAGCCCCCGCCCCCCCCCCTGGTACGCCAGGGTCGAGCCTGTGAACCGATCGCAGATCACGACCTGGCCCTCCGCCAGGGCTGGCCGAATCAGGCGCTCGACATGGTCCGAGCGGGCGGCCGTGAACAGCAACGCCTCCGTCGCCGGAGACATCGAACCCTCGGTGGCAGCCGACTGGCTCAGCACGAGTTCCCGGATGGCCTCGGCCAGCGGTGTCCCACCCGGCTCACGGGTGAGGACGACCTCGTAGCCTTCGGTCTGGAGATGGTCGGCCAGCCGGCGCGCCTGGGTCGTCTTGCCGGCCCCCTCAGGACCCTCGAAGCTTACGAACAGTCCCTGCATTCCGGTCAGCGCCACACCTTTCGCCCTGCACGTACCGCGATGGTGGTGTCGTCCCGGTCTACGACACCACCATCGCGGGGGTTCTCTCTGATCTCACGGGCAACCAGGCAATGTCAGTCGCGCTTCAGTGTGTGCGTGAACTATTGCATACCGAGGCGAAAGAGCTCGACGTGGCGGTACGGCTCGCGACCACGGCTGCGGCTGCCGAGGTTGTACCGGTCTGCGAGCTGGTGCTGGAGCCGACGGACGTAGGCGCCCTGCGGCGCCAGCGAGATCGGCGGAGAACCACCCATGATGTGGGCGATCCCATCCTCCGCCTCGATCATGGCCAGGGTGACGACGTCATCGCTGGCCTTGGGGGCCGGAGAGGCGTCGTCGGCGAACCCATCGAGTGACGCTTCGTCCTCGCCGTCCCAGTCGATCTCATCGAGCTCGGCGGCGCGATCCGGGACCGCTTCCATCTGGTGGTTCGGCATTGGCGTACGGCGTGACGCGGCGAACGGGAACAGTCCAGCGAGCACGTTCTCCATCTGCGTCTCGGTATTCGACCGCATAACGTAGACGGGGGTGCCGCGGCTCTCGGCATCCCGGAGGGACTGCGGCTTGCGCCGGTAGTAGTTCTTCAGGGTGACGACCATGTCCGACTCGCGCAGATCGCGGACGATGGTCGCGGGTACGCCGAGCTGATTGATGGCCGATTCCAGGCGGTTGCGGCTGATCCCGAACGGGTAGAGCCGAAGTGGTTTGCTCTCGGTGCCACGCCCACGGGGGAAATTGGAGACGAACTCGACCGGCTCAGGGACGGCGCGTGCCTCGAATTCCTCAGGCAGCACATCCGGTTCGAGATCCGCCCGAGCCGCGGCACGGAGTGTCGGCAGGGTGATCGGAGCGGCCGGAACGCTGGCGACCGCGACCCGCATGTCCCCGTCGCTCCGGCTGCCGCGCGGCTGCCGGGTCGTGAGATCGACGATCCCCGAACCGCTCCCCCCGCTGTGACCGCCACTGCGGCGCCCGGACATGAACTGACCGCCCGGTCGTTGCTGCGGCTGGCCGGGATCGCGCCGGGTCTCGTCCCGGTTGCTGATCTCCATCTCGCCGCGCTCATTCCGGCGGCGGATCTCCGACCGCGGCGCTACGCCACGGAGGATGCCGTCGACCGTCGTCGCGACGTCGCGGTGAACGGCGACCTCGTCGCGGCTGACGATCTCGACCATGATGCCGAAGGTGGGCGGACCCTTGCGCTCCAGAATCGACTTCTGGGTACCGCGCCGACGCGCCTCCTCGTCCGAGAGCGTCACCGACTGGATCCCGCCGATCAGATCGGACAGGGTCGGGTTGAGCATGAGGTTCTCGAGCGTGTTGCCGTGGGCCGTGCCGATCAGTTGAACACCGCGCTCGGCGATCGTTCGGGCGGCACCGGCCTCGAGCTCCGTCCCGATCTCATCGATGACGATGACCTCGGGCATATGGTTCTCGACGGCCTCGATCATGACGCCGTGCTGCTGGTTCGGCGTCGGCACCTGCATCCGGCGGGCGCGGCCGATCGCCGGGTGCGGGATATCACCGTCGCCGGCGATCTCGTTGCTCGTGTCGACGATCACGACGCGCTTGCGGTACTCATCGGCCAGGACCCGGGCGGTCTCCCGGAGCATGGTCGTCTTGCCAACGCCGGGCCGGCCGAGGAGCAGGACGCTCTCGCCGGACTCGATCAGGTCGCTGATGATCTGGATCGTCCCGAAGACCGCCCGACCGATCCGGCAGGTCAGGCCGACGATCTCGCCCTTGCGGTTCCGGATCGCCGAGATCCGGTGGAGCGTCCGCTCGATGCCGGCGCGGTTATCGTCGCCGAACTGGCCGATCTTGCCAGCCACCATCTCGAGGTCGTCGCGGGTCACGTCCCGGTCGACCAGCATCAACTCACCATGCTGGAACCGGGCTTCAGGGCGTCGGCCGAGGTCGAGGATGAGCTCGACCAGACCGCCCAGCTCGTGCTGGTCATCGAGGCCGCGGATCGGATCGGAGATATCGGGCGGCAGGGCGTCGAGGAGGTCATCGAGGTTGTCGGTGACGGCCGTCTCGAGCGTCTTGTCCGGGGCAGTGAGAAAGGTCTCGTCAGGCTCATACGCGATCCCGTTGCCAGCCTCGCTGGTCGGGACTGCCGCGATCTGCTGTGTCGACTGAGCCGGTGTGTAGGTCTGCGGCATACTGCTCACTCACGACACCTCAACGACTAATGCCAACCGGTGCGGACCGGTCGAGGCTGCGCGGGGTAACGCGATCAGGAGGACTGACAGGCGGTATTTGCGACGGCGCCGGCCTGTTTCGGCGCCACGGAACGACGCGCTCCGCTCACGTCACGGCGTCGTCATGCGGCTGGGTCCGAAGGAACGTCGGGACACGATGTGGCACCCCCTCCCGGACCTCGGAGAACGCCGGCATCACCTCGAAGACGGGCAAGCGGACGTTCGCCGTGGTGTATTTGATCAGCAGATCCTGCTGGTGGAGCGGGATCAGGCCGCGGTCCTCCAGCTTCGTCCGGATCTCCTGCTGGTAACTCCGGATCGACGCGTAGACTCGCATCGAGCGCCGCTCCGACAGCCAGGCCGTGACGCCGTCGAGCAAAACATCGATCAGCTCGGTTCGCTCCGGCAGAACGATCAGCTCGATGGCGTGACCCGATGTCCGATTCACGATCCGGGCCATCGCGACGATGTGGTGCCCCTCCTCGATCACGAGCCCGTGAACCCCAACGGTGGCCCGGGTCTCCGCGACGTTCCAGCGGTCGCTCGTCAGGGCCTCGGCGTACTCGACCTGCCGTGGGACGGACGCGCTATAGAGCTGCTGAACCGCCCAGGTGTCGGACGGCACCTGACGCCGAACGATCCGTGGCATCCGCCGCACCCCAAGATTCGTCCCGACCAGCACCGTCTCCGATGCGTACGGCCAGAAGCCGACCTCGCGGAGCCCGGTCGCGCAGAACGCACCGTGGGGGACGCGGGCGTAGAGGCGCTTGACGCCATTGACCCCGGCGAGCGTGATGCCATAGCGGATCAGCTCGTCGATCACCGGGATGGCGTCGAATACCCCGACCGCCGCGCCGATCGCGTCGAGCCGCCAGCGCTGATCGGGCCGCTGGGGCTGGAAGATGGCGACACCGACGACGCGGTCACTGGCCCGGGCGACGAGGACGCGGCGGCGGGAGCGTGGCCAGCGAACTCGCGATCTCAGGGCGGCCCGGAAGGGACTGAAGGGAACCAGCAGCGACTCGGGCTGGTTGAGCAATTCGATGCCGGGGAGACGGAGGAGGTCCGGCAGGTCACGCAGCTCTGCGGGGCTGACGGTCAGCGGGAGGGGATGGAGTCCGGAGGAACGGGAGGATGGGCTCGATGCTGGCTCAATACGACGCGCCGCCGGAAAGTTGCCGCTCCGGTCGCCCTTCTTCGCTTCGCGCGGGAACCCGTCACTCGTTCGCCCCTGCATGCTTGAGAAGTATATCCTCCGAGACGCCCAACGGCAATCTCCTACCCTGTACGTACGCTGACTCAACGGATCCGTAACAGTTCCTCCACGGCAGTTCTGGCGGCGCAATCCACCGGGGCCGCGTGCTACAGCGGCCGACGACCCTTGAGCGCCCGGCCCAGGGTGACCTCGTCGGCGTACTCCAGGTCGCCGCCGACCGGCAACCCGCTGGCCGGCCGCGTCACCATGATGTTCATCGGAGACATCAGGCGGTGCAGGTAGGTTGCGGTCGCGTCTCCGGGCAGGTCGAGGTTCATCGCGAGGATGACCTCTTCGGGATGGGTCCGCTCGACCCGATCGATCAGCTCGCGGATCCGGAGCTTGTCCGGCCCAATGCCCTCCACTGGCGAGATCGCCCCATGGAGGACGTGGTAGCGACCATGGAACTGGCTGGTCCGCTCCAGTGCCACGACGTCTAGCGGCTCCTGGACGACACAGATCGTCCCGTCCCGGCTCTCGTCGCCGCAGATGGCGCAGGGCGAATGCTCGGTCACGTTGAAGCAGACGGAGCAGAGCTGGATCCGCTCCTTGACCTCGATGATCGCCTCCGCCAGGGCCAGCGCATCCTCCCGCGAACTCCGCAGGAGGTAGTACGCCAGCCGCGAGGCCGTCTTCGGACCGACACCCGGCAGCTTGGCCAGCGAGTCGATCAGCCGGGCAACGGGTGCGGCGGTGACGGGACCACGACTATTCAACGACAACCGTTCATCCTCCAGGTATCGACCGATCGGGCCGAAAATCGCCGATGCGCCGCAGTCCCTACGGCCCAGCATTATACCAACATGCCGGGCGAGAATCGACATTCTGTCAAGTCACTGGTGCCACAGATACCGGAATCAGGATGTCGTCCATCACCTGCCGGCGAAGCCCGGCCATGAATGGCTCGGGCTCGGAGACGATGTCGTGAAATGGTCTGTTCCCTCAGCCAAACGTGTGTTTGGAAAACCGTTGTTGCTCCTCGAATTCCTCCCGGCACACGTCGGCTCTCAGTCGACAGGCCGCGTGCGCCGATTGCTGAATCCGTATGGCTGGCTGGTAATTCGGCCTGGACGGTTCCACAGTCCTTTCGCGGCATCGTCCGTGTGCCTGACCGCTTCGCTGCCATTCACGGTCGGAGCCCGCCGGGCAACCGTCTTTCCACGTCGGTCAACCACCTTTCCATCGCTATTGGAACGTTCCCGCACGCGATGCGGCAAGAATTGGTAGCCAGGAGGGACGGCATGACATCGATCCGCACGCTCACTCAGCGCGAACTCAACCGGGCGCTGCTCAGTCGGCAGCTGCTGCTCGACCGGCGGGATCTGCCGTCAAGCGAGGTGATCGAGCGGCTGGTCGGGCTCCAGGCGCAGGTGCCGGACGCTCCTTATGTCGCGCTCTGGAGTCGCCTGCGAGACTACCGACCGGATTCGCTTGCGGTGGATGTCGCCGCCGGTCGGGCCGTCCGATTATCGCTGATGCGGTCGACGATTCACCTTGTCACGGCGCGTGACTGTCTCACGCTCCAGCCCACGCTCCAGCTGGTCATTGACCGTCAGATTCGCGGGTCATCGTATCTGAAGGATCTGGCCGGACTGGACATCGGGGCAATCCTCGCCGAAGGGCAGCGGCTCCTGGCGGACCAGCCGCGCAGCCGCACGGAGCTGGGGATCCTGCTGTCCGGGCGCTGGCCAGGCGTAGCGCCGGGCTCGCTTGGTGCGGTCGCGACCTCGCTGACGCCAACGTTGCAGGTTCCGCCGCGAGGCGTCTGGCGCTCGAAATCGGGTCCGGTCTGGGCCCCGATCGAGACGTTCCTCGGCCGGCCCCCTGGCCCACCGATCGAACTGGAAACGCTGGTCCGACGCTACCTCGCGGCGTTTGGCCCCGCGAGCGTCGCCGACATGAGCCGCTGGTCCGGTCTCACCGGTCTTGGCCCGGTCTTCCGCCAACTGCGACCTGAGCTCCGGATCTACCGGAGTCCGTCGGGCGAGGAGCTTTTCGACATCCCAGGTGGCCAGCTGCCGAACCCGCAGACGCCGGCCCCACCTCGCTTCCTCGGCGAGTACGACAACGTGCTGCTGTCCCACAAGGACCGAAGCCGGATCATGACGGTCCAGGAGCTCCCCGGCATCCCGAGTGGCTACGGCGCCTCGACCGGCACGGTCCTGATCGACGGGATGCTCGGCGCGGTCTGGAAGGTCGATCAGGACGTTGCCGCGACCGCGCTATCGGTCACGCCGTACGAGCCGCTCTCGGCCGACGACGAACAGGCGGTGGCTGCGGAAGGCGAGGCGCTCCTCCGGTTCATCGACCCAAGCGCGACCGGCGACACCGTCCGGTTCGAGGCCCCCGGTCGCCCATTCAACCCGTGGGCCGAGGCGGCGAAGCGACCGCGTGCGAAACGAACCTGATCGGCCAAGGCCTCCAGATCAGCTTTCTGGGCGCAGATGGCAGCGTGTCTCCCCTCTCCGGGCACCTGCGGTGCCGAAGCCGCTTCAGCGGGTGAGCGAGCAGGTAAGTCGGAGAAGGGCCGGAGGAGTGGTCTGCTCCGCCGCCACGCAACGCCAATCACGCCCGCTCCAACTTGGCCTGACATTGCTTCACCCTCGTCTGATCAGATCAGATCAAATCGTCCTCCTCACTGAGGCGATCGGCGAGTTCCTGAGCAGCATCGACCGTCGCCGACCAGGCATCGGCCTCGACACGGTTCCCGATCGCGTCGCCGTACGCGCTCCGCGTTTCCTCCAGAAGCTCCTCGACCCGCGACAGGGGATCGTCGATCGACCAGTTTGCCTCGAACTCGTCGCCGGCCCGCGTGATCAGGGCGTCGGACAGTGCCGCCACCAGGTCGTCCGCTGCGTCCTCGACTGGGGTCCCCGTCGCGCAAAAAGGAAAGGTGGAAGGCAGCGTGTCGACCGGACGGATCGGCACTGGCTCTGAGATCGTTGGAGCGGAGCGCGCTGGCGACGCCGGGTGGGTCACAGGTTCAGGTTCAGGTTCGAACCAATCCTCCTTCACTGGATCGGCTTTCGACTGATCGATCTTCTGAGACGGTTCCCGATCGAGCTTCATGGGACTCGCAACCTCCGGCCGGGTTCGTCGCCTGAACCATCGCATCGCGCCCTCCCCTCATTGTCGGTCGGGCCTGGGGCATCGTCACCAGGACCCGGCCGACTCCATCCGAAGGGCGATTCCGGGAGAACCCGGCGATTCCGACGATGGTCGTGCGGACGGTGATCGCGGCGGCGGTCCTGGGGCAGAAATCGCAGTCCGAGCCCGGGCCCGCCGAGCCCCACACTGGGCAAGGGGGGCCAGCACCGGAGAGTTACCACGTCAGTCGCTGCTGCCCGCTCGCGGCGGGTGGGCGAGGCCACGGGTACGGGTCGGCGGCGATAGCCTGGTAGCTGGCGTCCAGTTGCGGCCCAAGCAGGAGGATGGCGGCGATCCGGCGGACCATCTGCTCGACGTACCGTGCCTCGTCCAGCGTCAGGTCGCGGCCGAGGACGCGCTGCTCCCGGTAGCTGAGCCACTTCTTGATCACCTGGTAGCCGCCGATATTGTAATTCCAGACCCGGTCCGGGACGTTGGACCAGCAGACGCGGTCGTTGAGGAAGACATCCCGTGTGGCCTCCCCGAGCAGGGCGAAGACGGCCGACTCACCCGTCCCGAGCGGGTCGCCCCACCGCGCCAGCCGCTCCCGCTCGACGCTGGTGTACGGGCGAGGGACGGTGCGCCCCCTGCCCGGCATCACCGGCCGACCACTGCCGCCGCTGCCCCAGCCCACGGTCAGCGCCAGGTCATCGCTGCCGGTGATCTGGCTGCTGTCGATGGTGGTGAGCTGACCGAGGCCGCGGAGCTCCGGGCGCACCTGCGTCGTGACGCCCGGCACGGACTGCTCCGGGTCCAGCAGCGCAGCCAACAGGCGACCGAGGTCGGCGGATGTTCGGAGCAGATCCGGGTCGTTCGGGAGCGGGATGCGGGGCCAGTCCTCAGCAACGCCATCTGCGTTCTCGGTGTTGTAGGCAGGGCTGTACCCAACGCCGAGAGCGTGCATCCATAACAGCGAAGATGCGTCTGTTGATTCGTCCGGATTCTGAAAACCAAGCTGCTGAAGGTAGGACCTTGCTCGGAGTGAGAGGTTCGCCTGTGTAGACCCTGACATCCGAGATGTAGGACCAGTTGTGTTTGGTGATGCCATTGGCTGGGGTGGTGATTGATTCAAACGGATTGGTATGGAGACGATGTTGGGTGCGAGCAGATGATCGTCAGGGAGAACAGACGACATAGTCATCGCAATGCCTTCTCGCTGGTTCGCCTGGCGGAAACGCAGGATTAGATAGCGATTGTCTGGCATGGTATGGCGCAGCAAGTCAGGACGAGGGCGGTGCCAAAGAGGCGCGGCTGTCGACAGAAACGCCCACCGATTGTCAAACGGAAAGAGCGCGTAACGCACAACAACAGCCGTTACGAGCGCGTTGCTTTCAAGAAGTCGAGTTCGAGCTGCCCTCGGCTCGAAGTTGCCGGATAGCCCCGTCAGACCAGGAAAGTCGCTCTTCAAACTGGTCAGGGTCTCCGATGAGCTGAAATATCGCTGCATCCGAGCGCGTAGTCGATCTGGGTCGTGATCCATCAGATCGCCACGGCGCCTCTCTTGGAGACCTGAAATTGGCGGCTCTGCGGCCCAATCTGGAGGGATCGACCAATCGACGTAATGAGGGGCAATCTGCGCCGGACGGAAATCAAACCGACGGTCTCGCGATGGGACGACATCCACGTACGGTGGCGTGTCGCTCGACTCTTCAAGTGAGGCAAGGAGCGCGTTGGCCTTGCCCACTCCCCAGAAGTCACGGTAGTGCACGGTGGCGCCGTGTGAGCGCGACTCCTGGCGGACGAAAAGGCCGATGGCTGTGCCGAGCCGAATACCGGCGCGGTTGTATTGGGTCGAGAAGACACTCGGGTCGCTCGCCCCGTCCGGGGTCCGTTTGCCCGTTTCCCTACTGTCGCCGTTCAGCGAGTCGATCCAGATGCCGTCGAACTCGTTTCGAAACCGCTCGCGGAGGACAACGAATGACGGGTCACTCAAATAGGAGTAGTTGGATATAAAGCAGACGATTCCGTGGCCAGTCTGGTCAACGATTCGGTGCTCAGCAAGGCGCAAGAATCTCACGTAGAGATCGTCAAGGTTGTACTTGCCAATTCCCCAGCCGCCCTTGTCTCGCGGCGCCGAAAGACCCTGCTTGTACACCTCGACGGATTCGCCTTCGTCGATCGGCTGCACACCGGCGAGAGCACTGTACGGTGGATTCCCGAGCACTACCCAGATCTTTTCATCCTGCTTAATGCGATAAGCCTCTTCCCGCTCCCGCGATAGCTCCGGCAGGAACGAGTCTTGAATGAACCGATCTCCCTGCCTCCAGCCGGTCAGCGAGTTGGTCAGGAAGATGCTCGCCCGCTCCGGCGTCCCATCCGTCCGGTCCCCGAGCGATGCGCCAAGGCCATCGAGCAGGAGCGCGACCTGCATGTGAGCGATGACATACGGGGCGGGCAGCAGCTCGAAGGCGTGGATGCGCTCCATCGCGGCCCGTTTGACCTGGAGCGCCCTGGTCGCACCCACTCCGTTGCGCTCCAGCGTCGCGGCGATCACGTTCAGGACTTCGACCGGGAACGAGCCCGTCCCGGTCGCCGGGTCGAGGACGTGGACGCGCTCGTCGGCCAGCCCGTCGGCGACGCCCAGCTCGGTCCGGAGGGCGTGATCGACCCGGGCGACCATGTACCGGACGACCTCCGGCGGGGTGTACCAGACCCCGAGGTCGCGGCGCAGCTCCGGGTCGAAGTACTCGAGGAACGGTTCGTAGAAGTAACGGACGGCGTGCTCACGCTCGAACCGCTCGAAGAAGGTCTCGTGCTGGACCCGGTTGAGGGTGTCGCCGGTCCAGTCCAGCAGCTCGGTCAGGTTCAGGGACTGGAGTCGCTGCGGCTGGGCAATCTGGGCGAAGAGCGACTGGATCACCGGGACACGCATCTCGTAGACCGCTGTCCGCCAGTCGAACCGCCCACCCGGACGGCCGTGATCGTTCCAGATCACCCAGGCGGAGAACAGGCCGTAGAACAGCGTTTGAACCAGCGTCGAGCGGAAGAACGCATTGCCTCGCTCCCCCTCGAACGAGATGCCAAGCGCCTGTTCCAGCGATCGGCGGAGCGCGACCAGACCGGCCGGGTTGCCCTTGCGCTCGATCCGCCGACGCGCGTCCCGGGCGTAGTTGGCGAGCAGATCCGCGACGTCGCGTGGGTCGGCCAGCGTCGCCTTGCGGAGCAGGGTCCGGCGGAGGAAATCGATCAGCCCGTCACCCTGCTCAGCCGCCAGGGAGCCGGGATCGGCAAGGGCGCCGCGGAAGACCTTTCCCGTCGGGGTGAGCGAGAACCGGTCACCGAGGACCAGCGCCCCGTCCAAACCTCGTGAGACGACGAGGAAGTCCCAGTAGTTCGTGACGAGCACGAGACCGGCGCGGTCGAGGTACTTCGCGACCTGGTCCGTCCCGGCGATCTTCACCACGTCGTCGTCGAACCCCTTGACCTCCAGCAGGCCGCGCTCGGCCGGCCCGGCCAGCAGATCCCTGAGCCCGTCGTCATCCACGTTCCGGAGTTGCTGCTGGGTAAAGAGGCCGAAGTCGGGAATCCCGACCTTCTGCTGGCCCGGGTGGTTGATCGCCCGGACCTTCGGCTTGAGATCACTCCCGACCTCATTCAGCAGATTCGTGAGCGCCGGGTAGCCGGACGTCTCCTTCGTCCCCAGCCCCATGGCGGACCAGAGGTCGCGCAGATACCGCTCGGTGATCTCCCGGCTGGTTGCCTTCGGCATCGGTGGCTGCGCTCCCTCTGATGAACGAATCGTTATGTAGTTGAACACTCGCCACTTATGATGATTGCACGATCCCCGGGCGAATCACCGAGCAGGGCACCCGCGACGACCTCGTCGCCCTCGACGGCGAGTACGCCCGCCTGTTCGCCATGCAGGCCGACCGCTTCCGCTGACTCTCGGGAGCGTCTGATAGACTTGACGCGAGTGACCCTTGTGGCGGGAAATTTGCCTCTTCCGCGTAACCAAAGATGCCTGGGTGAGGTCAGGTCAAGGGTCGCTCCCCCACCTCAGCACCCATTCTCGGCGTGCGACGTACTTGCCACTCCCGACTCTATTCGCCAGCAGATTTCCCTTTGTGGGTCGGTACATGGTCACGAAGTTACAACTACCCGTCTGATCCCGCCCTATGACCGCCAATGTCCATCGACCGTCTTCGACCAAGAAGACGTGCCAGGTGTTGGCCTTGCCCGGCTGTGGCCCGGCGTACTCCCATCGGTCCAGACATTCGCTTATGGCCCGGCGCAGTATGACCTCCGCAGGATGGGCGTGCCGTTCCTCAACCTGTTGTACCTTCTCACGGGCCCACCGCAGCACGGGCGATGGGATACCAAGAAAAGCCTGAAGCGTGGCAGGTAGCACCACGCGATGTTGAGGCGACTCCCAGTCCAGGATCGGAAACTGATCCGATCCCCAATAACCATCATTGCCGAGTTCCACCGCGACGTTCAGCGCATGGTGCTTTCCAGCTCCGCCAACTCGCCTATTCCCGTCCGACATGACCTCAGGCGCTCTCGTCCGCCAGAAACACGGTCCGGCCCTTGATGCCGTCGGCCGGGCCGATGATCTCCTGGTCCTCCATCTCCTGGATCAGACGGGCGGCGCGGTTGTAGCCGATCCGGAGGCGGCGCTGTAGCATCGAGGCCGAGGCCGTCCCCTGCTTGCGGACGATCTCGATCGCCTGGTCCCAGAGAGCGTCCTCCTCGCCATCGCCGTCGCCACTGGACCCGTGGGCGGCGTCCGTCACGCTCGGCAGGTCGATCCATTCCTGCGCATACTGCGGGATCGGCACGACGGCCTGCCAGTGGTCCACGACGGCCGAAACGTCCTCGTCGGCGACGAAGACGCCCTGGATGCGCTGGGGCTTGGCGGCGTCCGGCGGGACGAACAGCATGTCGCCCCGACCGAGCAATCGTTCGGCGCCCGGCGCGTCGAGGATGACCCGGCTGTCGGTCATGGACGAGACCATGAAGGCGATCCGGGCCGGAACGTTGGACTTGATGATGCCGGTGATGACGTCCACCGACGGCCGCTGGGTCGCGAGGATGAGGTGGATGCCGGTCGCCCGGGCCATCTGCGTCAGGCGCTGGAGCAGCGACTCGACCTCGACCGGCGTCGTCATCATCAGGTCGGCGAGCTCGTCGATGATCACGACGAGGTACGGCAGGTTCTCGGCGCCGGGCTCGTCCGCGACCTTGAGCCGGTACCCGTCCAGGTTGCGAACGCCCAGCGTCGAGAACAGCGTGTAGCGCCGCTCCATCTCCCGCAGCACCAGCCGCAGCGCCGGGACGACCTTGCCCATCTCCGTCACGACCGGGCACTGGAGGTGCGGCACGCCGTTGTAGCCGACCAGCTCGACCATCTTCGGGTCGATCAGCAGCAGCTTGACCTCGTCCGGCCGCCGTGTGAGCAGGAACGTCGAGATGATCCCGTTGATACAGACGGACTTGCCCGACCCGGTCGCGCCGGCGATGAGCAGGTGCGGCATCCGGGCGAGATCACCGACGATGTACTTGCCGTTGACGTCCAGCCCGAGCGGGATTGGCAGCTTCTGCTTGCCCTTGAGGTAGGCCGGCGACTCCAGCGTCTCGCGCAGGCCGACCGTCATGATCTGGTCGTTCGGGACTTCGATCCCGACGCGGGCGTGGCCCGGCACCGGCGCCTCGATCCGGATCTGCGGGGCAGCCAGCGCCAGCGCGAGGTCGTTCTGCAGCTCGGTGATCCGGCGGACCTTGACGCCGTCGCCGGGCTCGAGGGCGAACTGGGTGACGGCGGGACCCGTGTTGATCTCCCGGACCCAAGCCTGCACCTTGAACGACGCCAGCTTCTCCTGGATCAGCCGGGCCTTCGCCTCCAGCTCGGCGGTATTCGGCTTGTGGGCCTCGTAGTACGGCAGCTGCCCGATGCTCGGGAGCGGCATCGGCTCGCCCAGCGTGGTCCGGAGGATTGGAACAACCGCCGCCACAGCTGCCGCAACCGGGGCAGGCCGGCTCTGTCGGTGCGGGACATTGATGACCGGCTCCCGCAGCGGCGCCTGAACCGGCACGACGGCCCGGGCCATCGCCTCGGCCAGCGGGACGGGCTCTGGCGTCAGCTCAGCCGCCGCCGCAACGACCGCTCCCAGCGTCGGTGTGTCCTGCGAGACGGACGATTCCCTGGCCGCGCGGCTCCTCCGACCATGGGGCGCTATGACTGGCTCCGCCGCTTCGATCTGGTCCTCCTCGGCGCTGCCGTGGGCGACGATCTCGTCGAATTCAGCCGGCGACGAGGGCTGGGCATTGAGTCGTCGGGGAGGGGTCAGGATAGCGAGATCGACGTCGATGTCGCCGACCGCGTGAACCGGTCCCGTCTGACGAGGATTGTCGAGCGCCGAACCACCGGTCAGGCCGCGCCGCCGCTGGAACCGGCCGTTGCCGCGCTCAGCCGGATCGGCGCTCGCGAATGGAAGTGCCGGGATGCTCCCGGACAGACCGATCCGCTCGTCCGCATCGTCGCCATCGTCCGGCCACGCGTCGAAATCGTCGTCCGCGACATGGTCCGCGCGCGTACCCTTCACGGGTAACAGCCAGCGCACTTCGTGGTAGAAGCGAACCAGCGACATACTCGAAAGCAGGAACACCGCGACCGTCCCAATCAGATACAGCGCGACCCCGGCCGCTACCTCTCCAAGGATGTCCACCGTGACCGTCGCGACCCCGATCCCGAGGTTGCCGCCGGGGTGGAAGCCAGCGCGGCCGACCCCCATCTCCAGCAGACCGAGCCCGGCCACGGCGAGCGCGAACCCGCCGATGTAGTGGTGCGGCCGAAGGATCGACTCGTCCAGATCGCGGAAGACGCGGATGGAGACGAGCAGCAGGAAGACCGGGACCAGCCAGCCACCGATCTGACCATAGGCGGAGACGAGGACGTCCCGCGACCAGACGACCAGCCGGCCGTCCTGTTCCCCACGCGCCAGTGCCCAACCGCTCAGACCGGCCAGGAAGAGCAGCGCGACGCCAAGCACCTCCCGGTGGAAGCGATCGACGAGGGCAAGGTGCGGCAGCCGGTCGATCAGATGGCCAACCGCGACGAACGGCCGGACCAGCGGCGATCGGCGCTCAGCCAGTCGGGGCGATTCGGCGACGAACGTCGGGGCCGTGGCCGGTGAGCGCTTCCGGCTCTTCGCGGTGGTAGCCAAAGGAACCGGCACTCCCTCCCGAACGGTGAGACATCGACAGGCCGCACGCCGAGGCGCACGGACCACTGTCCGTCGGGTAATCCACTGAACCGGGCGGGGTTCGGCCAGCGGGTCGGATGGCGGGAATACACGTGTACGGACAGAGTATGCCATAGCGCATGGCTCCCCTATCGAAGCGGTCTCAAAGAACGTGCGGCCGATCGTTATGTCCTCCCATCGGGAGATCCACCGACACTGGGCAGCAGTCCGCTTTGGGCGGTATTCATTGACGTTGCCTGACGACGGAGATGACCTCTCCCCCCGCCCCTCTCCGGCTCACCTACGCGCTCACCCGCCGAAGCGGCTTCGGCTGCGCAGGTGCCCGGAGAGGGGAGCAGCGCCGCCGATTGCGCTTGGGCAGCGCATTTGCAAACTGCAGTAGGGCCACCGACGACAGCTCAGAGGTGAGGCGAAGGCCGGGACGTGATCGTTCTGTGACTGATCCCGAACCAAATCGTTTCTGGCCCGTGAGACGATCAGGTGGTGCGCTTCCGCACGCCAGACAGGAGAACGACACGCATGTTCGATCGAATCAAGGACCTCATCAGCGACCCAGGCAGCATCCAGGACAAGCTCAACAACCTGCAGGAGCAGATCACCGGCGGCGGCGGTATCCAGGATCACCTGAACACCGACAACCTCCAGGACCAGGTCGGCAACTTCGGCGGTCTGGACGCGATCGGTGAGCAGCTGACCGGAGTTCAGTTTCCGATCGCTCGCGACGACCTGGCCAACCTGCTCGAGGGACGTGGCGTTCCGACGATGATTACTGACAGGATCCAGAACCTCGACGTCTCGCAGTTCCAGAATCGGGACGACGTGATGGGACGGATCGCGAGCTTCGTGAACAGGTAGATCGCGCTTCGGCTCCGTCGAAGCGGATTCCGTGTAGAGCGATGAGCGTGACATCGTTCGCCGTCACCACCATTTCCATCCGTGTTCGTGGCAATGACAGGCCGGGGGCCGAGCTAGAGCGGTTCTCATGGGCCTTGTCGTTGGCGAGCGGCCAGCCCCACCCCCCGGCGGGCTATCTCGCTCCGGCTCCGTCGCGTGCGGGCGACGCTGCCCGGACCGGATTGATCGGGGAGCCGTCACCGCCAACGTCTGTGAGCCTCACTGTAGAAACCAACCGGTTCTCGCGGCTTCGATCGCCCCAACGCGCGTTTCGGCCCCCGCTCAGACCTTGGTCGCGCGGGTCCAGTCAACGACGATCACCACCGCGAACGCAACGAGCCCCAGGTCATCCCGGACCCTGGGGCTCGTTGCGTCGGGTTCATGAGGCCAAACCTGTCAAGCAGGTGGGCGCGGGTTGTCTGGGACGGTCAGGCACCGCCTTTGCCAGCCGACGTGAATTTTAGGCCCGATCGAATCACGGAGACGTCACTCCGACAGGTCGACCCAGGCCAGTGCACAGGAGACACACATTCAATCAACACTGGTCCACCGGTCTTCGAGGAATGCCCTGATCGCCTGGACATGGCACCATATCGAGCAGACGGTCTCGATCATCTGAACACCTGGCTCGTGCCCTTCGGGAAACCGTTAGCGTGGCTGCGCGTCTGTATCGCAATATGAAACGTGTATCAGCGACGAACCGATGTCCGCCGGAGCCGACCAGACAAGGGAAACCCGATGACGGCGCTTGCCCACACGATCGATGACATCACCATGCCGAACTCGATGGCGGACGACCGGTCTGGCGAGTACGCCGAGATGATCGCGGTCCGGAACGAGATCGAGACCGAGGTCATGGGAACCGATGCCCTGACGATGAGCGCCGAGGAACTCCTGCCGCTCTATTTGGACCAGGAATACAGCCCTCGGCGGATGGTCGTCGTGCGGGTCGACGGGCGGATCGTCGGGCGGGGGTTCTTCGGCTGGTCGACCGAGGAGGACGCCAGGTCCGCCACCGTCTACGGCGAGATCCTCAAACGGTTTCGGAACCAGGGCCTCGGCACGGCGCTGTTCGAGCACCTCGAGGGGCTGGCGATCGCGGCCGGCTACGGTATCGCTCACACGTACGCCACGCACAGTTCCCTGGACGGAGGAGAGCGGCTACCCTCCCCGACTGGGTTCGGTGACCTCGCCGCCCGGGACCCGGGCGTCCGGTTCCTGTCGCGTCGGGGCTACGAGCTCGCGCAGGTCAGCCGTGTCAGCGCCGTGGACCTGCCGATCGAGGCAGCGCACCTCGCGGCGCTGCGGCAGTCGGCTCAGGAGGCGGCTGGCAACGACTACCGGATCATCGCCTGGCCGGGTGCGACGCCACCCGAGTGGCGCGGCGACCTCGCCCTCCTCCACAACCGGATGAGCGTCGACATGCCGCAGGGCGACCTCGACGTGACCGAGGAGACGTGGGACGAGGCCCGGGTGATCGCCAACGACGAGCGGCTGGAAGCCGGTGGGCGCCACCTGCTGACCGTCGCGGCCGAGCACGTCCCGACCGGTCGCCTCGCCGGGTTCAGCGTCCTCTGGTTGCCGGCCGATCGCTCTCGCCCCGTCGCACAGGAGGACACGCTGGTTCTGTCCGAGCACCGCGGCCACCGCCTCGGGATGCTGATGAAAGTCGCCAACCTACAGGAACTGATCCGGGTCAGCCCGGAGACGACCATGGTCTTCACCGGCAATGCCGAGGAGAACCGGCACATGCTGAGCGTCAACGAGGCGGTCGGGTTCCGCGCCATCGGCTACGAGGGCGCCTGGAAGAAGGTTCTCACGATCTGATCGGCGGCGTTGGCAGTGGTTTCTCCAGACGTTCTCAGGCGAAGTACCCGCTTCCGGGACCTTGCATGTCTCCCCTCTCCGGGCACCTGCGGAGCCGACGCCGCTTCAGCGGGTGAGCGAGCAGGATCATTCCGGCCGGGGGAGCGGGCTGCTCCGCTGCCCGAGCGATTCCGTCGCAAGCTGCCATAGGACTCGACCGCACATGAGAACGACGGCCGGCCAAATGGCCGGCCGTCGTTCTCGTTGGTTCTCGACGTGGAAACCGGTTACGGCGTCGGCGCCCCACCGGTGACGGAGATGGTCGATCCGGTCACATAGCTGGACTCAGGGCTGGCCAGAAACACATACGCGGGCGCCAGCTCCGCGGGCTGTCCGCCACGGCCAAGCGGCGTCTGAGCGCCGAAGTCGGGGATGGCATCGGTTGGCTGGCCCCCGCTGATCTGCAGCGGCGTCCAAATCGGGCCCGGCGCGACCACGTTGACCCGGAGGCCCTTTGGCGCGACCTGCTGGGCCAGTGCCTTGCTGAACGTATTGTTGACCGCCTTGGTTGACGCGTAGTCGAGAAGACCCGGGGACGGCTGGTAGGCCTGCACCGAGGACGTGTTGATGATCGTGCTGCCGGGCGGCATGTGCGGGATAGCCGCCTTGCAGGTCCAGAACATGGCGTAGACGTTGGTCTTGAAGGTGGCGTCGAACTGTTCGGTCGTCAGGTCGGCGATGTCCGGCACTGACTGCTGCTTGCCGGCGTTGTTGACGAGGATATCCAGACCGCCAAGGTCGCTGACCGCTCGGGCAATCAGTTCCTTGCAGTACGCCTCATCCCGGAGGTCGCCCGGGACCGCGACCGCCTTGCGGCCAGCCTCAGTCACGAGTTGGACGACTTCCCGGGCATCCGCCTCCTCCTCAGGCAGGTATGACAGGACGACATCGGCCCCCTCGCGGGCGAAAGCAATGGCGACCGCGCGACCGATCCCGCTATCAGCGCCGGTGACAATGGCTTTGCGACCGGTCAGCCGACCGGAGCCCCGGTAGGTCGTCTCGCCGTGGTCCGGCTTCGGATCCATCTCCGTCGTCAGCCCGGGCGCCGGCTGCGATTGCTTCTCGAAGGGCGGCGTGACGTACTGCGTCGTCGGGTCCTGCATCGTGTACTGGTCGATCACCATGTTCCATCCTGTCATCTACTTCGCCGCAAGTCCGCCATCCAGATCGCTCGGCCATGAACTCCTGCATGCCGTTCACCATGAAGCCGATTCAATATGCTTGCCATCGGTTGCGGGAGACCGACTCTTCCAATGTCCCTCGGCGACCGTCAGCTCCGGCATAGGCAGGGACGCAGGATTGTCACGATCGCTCCACAGCCTGTCGAGCAATTCATCACGTCACAGGATTCGTGCCGGAGGGGTGAACGAGGAGCGGCCAGCAGCTCGGTTGCTACTGGCCGCTGTCTCATCATGCGTACGTGACGGGTTGCGACTAATCGGCCGGGACAGGCTCCGGGACGAGTGCGGCGGGGTTGAGCATGACCATGTCGATCGTGCCGGTGAACTTGCAGTTCGGGCACTTGATCTGGCCGTTCTTGCCGGCCTCGACCAGGTACGAGCCGCAGGTCGGGCAGTTCGCGGCGACCGGCTTGTTCCAGGCGACGAAGTCGCAGGTCGGGTAGCGCTCGCAGCCATAGAACGTCCGGCCCTTCTTCGAGCGCCGCTCGACGACCTCGCCCTCCTTGCACTGCGGGCACTCCAGCCCGGTCCGGGTCAGGAGCGGCTTGGCGTTGCGGCACTCGGGGAACCCGGAGCAGGCCAGGAACTTGCCGTAGCGCCCGAGCTTGATCACCATCGGTCGACCGCAGAGATCGCAGATCTCGTCCGTCGGCTCGTCGCGGAGCTGGACGCGCTCCATCGTCTGCTCGGCCTTGGCCAAGTCGGCGGTGAACGGCCCGTAGAACTCGTGCATCGTCGGGATCCAGGCCCGCTCGCCGGTCGCGATCTCGTCGAGGTCCTCTTCCAGTCGGGCGGTGAACCCGACATTGAAGATGCCGCCGAAGTGCTCGACGAGCTGGTCGTTGACGATGAACCCGAGTTCCGTCGGCAGCAGCCGCCGCTCCTCGGTCGTGACGTAGTTGCGGGCCTTGATGGTCTCGATCGTCGGCGCGTAGGTACTTGGTCGGCCGATGCCGAGTTCCTCCAACGTCTTGACGAGCGTCGCCTCGGTGTAGCGTGGCGGCGGCTGGGTGAAGTGCTGGGCCGGGTTGAGCGTGCGGAGGTCGAGATCCTCGCCCTCGTTCAGCATGGGCAGGGCGCCCTTGTCGAGCTCGTCGGTCTCGCCGTCGTCCCGCCCAGCCTGATAGACGGCCATGAAGCCGTTGAATCGCACGACCGAGCCCGTCGCCCGGAAGGTGTACGGAGCGTTGCCAGCGGCAATGGCCGGCTGCGGTCCAGCGGCGATGTCCACCCCGGTGTTGTCGAGCAATGCCGGTCGCATTTGGCTGGCGATGAAACGCTGCCAGATGAGCTGGTAGAGCCGGAACTGCTGGCTGGAGAGGTTGCCCTTGACGCTCTCGGGCGTCCGGTTCGGGTACGTCGGCCGGACGGCCTCGTGGGCTTCCTGCGCGCCCTTGCTCTTCCGGGCGTAGAGGGGCGGCTTCTCCGGGACGTACTCGGCACCGAACCGGGCGGCGATCGTCTCGCGGGCGGCCTGCTGCGCGACCGAGGCGACGTTGGTCGAGTCGGTTCGCATGTAGGTGATCAGACCGACAGTCCCTTCGGCCCCAACGTCCACACCCTCGTAGAGTTCCTGCGCCAGCTGCATCGTCCGGCGGGGCGCGTAGCCCAGCTTGCGGGATGACTCCTGCTGCATGGTGCTGGTCGTGAACGGCGCCTGCGGCCGGCGCTGTGACTCCCGCCGCGTCACGGTCTGGACGCGGTACGAGGCGCCGTCGAGCCCGTTGACGACGGCCATCGTCTCGGCCTCGGTCGCCAACTCGGCCTTCTTGTCACCGATCCGACTCAGGGCGGCGCTGAAGAGGTCGCTCTTCTTCGGCTCGCCGGCGACGCGCTTGGACAGGTCGGCGTCCAGGGACCAGTACTCGACCGGGTTGAACGCCTGGATGTCGCGCTCCCGCTCGACCACGATTCGGAGCGCGGCCGACTGGACGCGGCCGGCGCTCAGCCCCCGCTTGACCTTCTTCCAGAGCAGCGGCGAAACGCCGTAGCCGACGAGCCGGTCGAGGATGCGGCGGGCCTGCTGCGCCTCGACGAGCTGCATGTCGATGTCGCGCGGCTCTGCCATCGCCTCGACCACAGCGGTCGGGGTGATCTCATGGAAGACGACCCGGTGGATCTGCTTGCCGAGGAAATCCGCGTCGGTCGCCTTCATCAGGTGCCAGGCAATCGCCTCACCCTCGCGGTCAGGGTCCGTCGCCAGATAGATGGTCCGGGCCCTGGCGACGCTCTCCTTGAGATCCTTGACGACCTTGTTCTTGTCCCGCGGGACGAGGTACTTCGGGGCGAAGTCATTCTCGACCTCGACGCCGAGGGTGCTCTTCGGCAGGTCGCGGATATGCCCCATCGACGCCTTGACGGTGTAGCCGGCGCCCAGGTACTTGGCGATCGTCCTGGCTTTGGCCGGGGACTCGACGATGACGAGCTTGCCCCTCCCGGCCCCGGTCGGCGAGGCGGACTTGCTGGCCGACTTCTTCGCGGTACTGGTCTTGCCGGCGGCGGTCTTCCCGGCGGCCGATTTCCGGGCGGTCGTCGTCTTGCCGACGGTCGTGCCAGTCTTGCCAGCGGCGGCCTTCGACGTGGAGGCGCGCGTCGTCCTGGGAGTGGCGGTGGAGGCCGCTCCGGTCCCAGCCGCGCTGGCGCTGGCCCGGGTGCTTCGGGCAGGGCGCTTCGCGGTGGTCTCTTCGACCAGTTCGGTACTGTCGGTTGCCATGTGGTTCCTGTCGCGATGGGACGAGGGAGTGACTGTGGGAGAGCGGACGCAGATGGGGAGGTCAGGGGTGGTTGCCGGACCGGCTCGGGTAATCTCCGTTTTCGCCATTTGTTCTACCTTAGCCACCACGTCGAAGCGGTGTCAAGGCGGACCGGATCTCCGCGGCACTCTAATGAGAATCATTCTCAATTATAGTCGACCCGTCAAGTGATTGCGAGACCGAAGCATAGTCACGCCTGTCAAGTGCATGTCGTGAGCCGCCCGTCTCGGCCCCCCGGAAATCAACAGCCACCATTGGTCCACTGTGGTTTCGAGACGCCCCCAGGCCCCCGGATACGCCTAGTCGGGAGCTGGGATTTGCTGTCACCCTAAGGGGTTTCCCGGCTTCCCGATGGCAGCCACGACGGCCACCAGCGACTGGACGAAAGGACCCGCCAGTTACTCCCGTGCTCGCGGCAGGAGTTCCACCTCGAGCTGATCGAGCCGCGACCGATCGGCCACAAGCTCGATCGCCGCGACCCTCCCATCCGCCACCGTGAAGATAAGGATTGCCCGGATCTGCCCCCCCGGCGCCCAGGCCGCCCCCGCGACGCCATCGATGACCGCCGGCTGCGCCCCAACAGCGCTCCGAAGAAACGTCTTGAGGACCGCGGTCACCCCCTGGATCTCTGCTTCCACGCCCATCTGCACGGACGTCGCATCCGCCCGCACCACGATCTCGGGGTCGAGGACTTTCAACAGCGCCTCGAAGTCCCCGGCCCGGGACGCCTTCAGATACGCGTTGACGACCTCACGCTGCCGGTCGAGGTCGGCCTCCCGTGACGGGGTCGCTCTCCGCACCCGTCGCCGCGCCCGGCTGGCGAGTTGTCGCGCCGCGTCCGACGACCGCCCCAGGATCACCGCGATCTCGCCGAACGGCACTCCGAACAGATCGTGCAGCACGAACGCCAGCCGCTCCGCTGGCGCCAGCGTGTCCAGGACGACTAGCAACGCCGGTCCGACCGCGTCCGCCATCTCTGCGTCGTACTCCGGGTCGCCTGGCCCTGAACCGCGCCCGGCGACATGCGGCTGGAAGTCACCAATCGGCTCCTCACGCCGCCCTTTGCGCGAGCGCAACATACCCAGCGCCACCCTCGCCACGACCGTCGTGAGCCAGCCGGCCAGATTCTCGACGTCGCTGGTGTCGGCCCGGTTCAGCCGCAGCCAGGCCTCCTGCACGGCGTCATCCGCCTCGGCCCACGAGCCGAGCATCCGGTAGGCGACCGCCCGCAGATGCCCGCGGTTCGCCTCGAATTGCTCTGTCAACGACTCGCGTTCGGCCATCTGTCACATTCCTCCGACGGGGTGTGTCATATCTGTAGCGGCCGACGATGGGCCGGTGAATCAGCAGCAGGAGCATCACATGGCGTCAGGCGTGAAGACCTTCATCTACCCTGTCACGGACCTCGATCGCTCGAAAGCCCTCTTCGGCGCTCTTCTCGGCGCCGAACCGGCCATCGACTCACCCTACTACGTGCAGTTCGAGATCGGTGACCAGAAGCTCGGCCTCGACCCCAGCGGCCACACCCGCGGCTTCTCCGGCTCCGTCGGTTACTGAGAGGTCGAGGACATCAACACCCGGTTCCAGGAACTCCTCGCGGCCGGCGCCACCGAGCATGAGGCGCCCAAGGATGTCGGTGGCGGCGCCATGATCGCCAGTGTCAGGGATGCCGATGGCAACGTCATTGGCCTGATCCAGCCAGGGTAATCCCGTTCCCCCTTCGGCCCGACTGGGCACGGTCAATCCGTGCTCAGTCCAGGCAGATCTTCGGGGGTTCAGCACGGGACTTCAATCCGGTGCCCCCTGCGGCTCTGCTCCCCATGGCCAGCAGCGTCTGGCTGACACCATGGCGCGGTCAGCACCCGCCCGCACCGATCGTTCGAGAAGGCGGAAGGTTTTCCACGTCAATGCGGTCCTGTTCCGACCCATTGACGTGGAAGACTGATGGTCCCCATCGACCAGGGGACCGTCGCACCGCTCTCCCGCGATGGCGTGATCCTCGACCCAGCCTGCGAAAGGGTGGAGAGCCGGATCGAGAGCCGGCCTGTCCTTTGTCTGCTTCTGCCTCGGAAAGGGACCTGCGATGACCGTCACGATGTCTGGGGCCACGACCGTCCCATCGATCGCCGACAGCCACGACGTGATCTCGGTCCGTGGAGCGCGCGAGAACAACCTGCGCGACGTCTCGATCGACCTTCCCAAGCGGCGGCTGACCGTCTTCACCGGCGTCTCCGGCTCCGGCAAGTCGTCGCTGGTGTTCGGCACGATCGCCGCCGAGTCGCAGCGGCTGATCAACGAGACCTACAGCGCCTTCGTGCAGGGCTTCATGCCGACGCTGGCGCGACCAGACGTCGACCTGCTGGAGGGACTGACGACGGCGATCATCGTCGACCAGGAGCGGATGGGCGCCAACTCCCGCTCTACCGTCGGCACTGCCACGGACACGAACGCGATGCTCCGGATCGTCTTCAGTCGGCTCGGCGAGCCGAGCGCCGGGCCGGCGTTCCACTACAGCTTCAACGTGCCCGCTGGCGCCTGCCCGCGCTGCGAAGGCATGGGGAGCGTCAACGACATCGACCTGACCCAGCTCTACGACGACAGCAAGTCGCTCAACGAGGGTGCGTTCACGATCCCCGGATACAGCATGGACGGCTGGTACGGCCGCATCTACTCGGGGTCCGGTTTCCTCGACCCGGACAAGCCGATCCGTGATTACACGAAGACCGAACTCGACGACCTGCTCTACAAGGAGCCGACGAAGATCAAGGTCGACAACATCAACCTGACGTACGAGGGGTTGATCCCCAAGATCCAGAAGTCATTCCTGTCCAAGGACATTGACACGCTGCAACCCCACATCCGCGCCTTCGTGGAACGGGCGGTGACGTTCACGGCCTGCCCCGAGTGTAACGGTACCCGCCTCAATGAGGCGGCCCGGTCGTCGAAGATCAGGGGGCTCAACATCGCCGACGCCTGCGCGATGCAGATCAGCGACCTGGCTGAATGGGTCCGCGTCCTCGACGAGCCGTCCGTGGCGCCGCTGCTCACCACGCTGCAGCAGACCCTGGACTCGTTCGTCGAGATCGGCCTGGGTTATCTCTCGCTTGACCGGCCGTCAGGCACGCTGTCAGGCGGCGAGGCCCAACGGACCAAGATGATTCGCCACCTCGGCTCATCGCTCACCGACGTCACCTACGTTTTCGACGAGCCGACGGTCGGGCTTCACCCGCATGACATCCAGCGGATGAACGGTCTTCTGCTCCGGCTGCGCGACAAGGGAAACACTGTCCTCGTCGTCGAGCACAAGCCTGAGACGATCGCGATCGCGGATCACGTCGTCGACCTCGGACCGGGAGCGGGCTCGGCCGGCGGGACGATCTGCTTCACCGGCGACGTGGCCGGCCTCCGCCGCTCCGACACGCTGACCGGCCAGCACTTCGACCACCGCGTTCAGCTCAGGGAATCCGTGCGGACGCCGACTGGCCAACTGTCGATCCGGAACGCGACGAAGCACAATCTGCGGGACGTGAGCGTCAACATCCCGCTCGGTGTGCTAACGGTGGTGACCGGGGTTGCCGGGTCGGGCAAGAGCTCGCTGATCCACGGCTATCTCCCCCGCCATGAAAGCGTCGTCGTGGCCGATCAGTCGCCGATCCGGGGATCGCGCCGCAGCAACCCAGCGACCTACACCGGCCTGCTCGACCCGATCCGGATGGCGTTCGCCAAGGCCAACGGGGTCAAGGCGGCTCTGTTCAGCGCCAATTCCGAGGGCGCCTGCCCGACGTGCAAGGGCATCGGGTTGATCTACGTCGACCTCGCGATGATGGCTGGCGTCGCAACGGTGTGTGAGGAGTGCGGCGGCAAGCGGTTCCTGCCCGAGGTCCTGACGTACAAGCTGCGAGGCAAGGACATCAGCGAGGTCTTGGCGATGAGCGTCGGTGAGGCGGGCGAGTTCTTTCCGACCGGCCCGGCCAGCAGGATCCTCGACCGGCTGGCGATGGTCGGGCTCGGCTACATCGAGCTCGGGCAACCCCTGAACACGCTCTCCGGCGGTGAGCGGCAGCGGCTCAAGCTGGCCATCAATATGGCCGAGTCCGCGACGACCTACGTCCTGGACGAGCCGACCTCTGGCCTCCACCTGGCCGATGTCGACAAGCTTCTCGCGCTGCTTGACAGACTGGTTGACAAGGGCAAGACGGTCATCGTGATCGAGCACCATCAGGCAGTGATGGCGCACGCCGACTGGATCATCGACCTTGGTCCCGGCGCTGGGCAGGACGGCGGCCAGATCGTCTTCGAGGGCACCCCAGCCGACCTCGTCGCAAACGGCGATACGCTGACCGCCCGGCATCTGCGAGAGTACGTCGGCCAAGCGTAAACGTGGTTGGAAAAGCAATACCCCGGGTTCATCACTTACCAGCAAGGACAGGGAGAGGATCCCGGGGAATACGGCTCGAGGTTATCCAAATGATGACTGACGGCGACTCGTGACGCTGGGTCATGGGCTCTCGCTTCGCTGGCCCTGACCGGCGTCCGCAGGCGCGATCGCCCCGCAGGGCGATAAATGGCGGTGGCCCAGATGTCTCGACCATGAATGGATCGGGCTCAGGAACGATGTTGCCAACGCATCGGATTGAAATCAGCTGGGTATCGTGAATCGCTGAATCGGTCATTCTAGAGCGGGTTCCATGGGAAGCGCTCGGCCGGCGGAGACGACCTCTCCCCCAGCCCCTCTCCGGCGCACCGGCTCGCTCACCCGCTGAAGCGGCTTCGGCTCCGCAGGTGCCCGGAGAGGGGAGCAGCACCGCCAACCGAGGTCAGGCAATTCCCCTGACAACCGCTGTAGGCGCCGGGTCATAACCCGGCTTCCGCGACTTTCCATGTTCAGAAGGACCACGAATCGATCGGGGTATCGTCTCTGAGCCTGATCCATTCATGGTCGGGCTTACACCACAGACAGTTATTGCCCTGCGGAACAATGGTCGTTACGACGGCTCGTCGTCGGGACATGGCTTGCCTTGTATTCGCCGCCAGGCGCCGCGCGTGGCCGACCGGTCTGTTCGATGAGAGCGACCGTGTGGCAAACGCCGTTATCGCCCTGCGGAGCGATGACCGCTGCGGCGGCCGGGCTCGCAAGCGTCGCCCCTACACGAATTATCGTGTCAGCGGATCTGGATACGGTTGGTGGCGATTGACGAGTATCGCCCTGCAGACGATGGCGCCTGCGGTGGCCGGTAAGAGCCAGCGAAGCGAGAGCCCACTACAAAAGTTCTGCTAGGACAGGGCATAGTGCTGCGCCCCCGTATTCCGGACGGACCCCATCAACTCCAGCATCATCAACTGCGTCGCAATCTGATGGATCGGTGCGCCCAGGGCGGCGGCGATCTCGTCGATGTGTCGCGGCTCGCGGGTGAGCTGGTCGATCACACGGCGCTCGGCATCGTCCATCGGGAGTGCGGTCTGGGTCGGGCTCGCCGTGGCGCGACCACCGATGTTCAGGTCCTCGAGGATGTCCTCGGCGGAGCGGACGGCCCGGGCGCCATCCCGGAGCAGCGCGTTGCAGCCCGCGCTCATCAGGGAGCGGACGTCGCCGGGAACGACGAAGACCTCGCGGCCCTGGTCGGCGGCGAACGAGACGGTGATCAGGGCTCCACTCCGCTCCGGTGCCTCGATCACGACCGTTGCCAGCGACAGTCCGCTGATGATGCGGTTCCGGGCCGGGAAGTTCGCCGCGTCCGGCTTCCGGTCCGGTGGGTACTCGGCGATCAGGACACCATTGCCGACGATCGCGGCCGACAGGTTCCGGTGCGTCGCTGGGTACGGGTGAGCGATCCCGCAGCCCTTGACCGCGATCGTGCGACCACCGGCATCGAGAGCGGCCTGGTGAGCGGCGCCATCGACACCAAGGGCCAGCCCCGAGATGACCGTCACCCCGGCACGAGCCAGTCCGGCCGAAATCGACGCTGTCATGTCGCGTCCGTAGGCAGTCATGCGGCGGGTGCCGACGATCGCAACCGCCTCCCGGTCCGAGCGGAGCAGATCTCCCTGGACATAGAGCAAAGGTGGCGGTGCCGGAATCTCGGCCAGAAGCGCTGGGTAGTCGGCGTCCGTCAGAAGCACCACGACGACCCCGGTCTCATTCATCCGTTCGATGGTGGCGTCGACCTCACCGCCGTTCCGGATCTGGACAAGCCGCTCAATCGTGCCGTCGTCGAGAACGTGTCGCAGCCGGGCCGGGGCGGCCGACCAGGCGTCGGCGAGCGCCCCGAACAGATCAAGCAGCCGCTCCGTTCGAACGGGACCGACTCCGGACACGAGGTTGAACCCGATCCACGCCTGCCGCTCGGCATCGTAATCGGCCCCGGATTCCGCGATTCCGGCTTCCGGCCCCCATGATTCGATCACCTCGTCGCGCACGGCCCGATGTTCCTTCCTTAGTACTGAGCAGTACTGAGCGAGACGGGTGACGGTCGGATAGTCGGCCTGAACGGAAAGCTCAAGCGGCGCGCCGTTCGCCGGAGAGTCCGTTCACAGGCATGATCGCGGTTCGGCAGCAGTCACCAGACCCGGCGCAACTTCCCTGTTGTTCCGCAGTAGCGGAGAGAAGCCGACATACGGATAATGGGCCAATGTCGTGACGATGGCGACGGTGCCCGCTCACTACCAATGGAAAGGCCACGAAACGTGCCGGTAGAGAATACGCTCAAGACGAAGATCCTGAACGGTGGGACGGCGATCGGCGCTTTCACGTCGTTCCCCTCGCCCGAGCTGGTCGAGTTGCTGGCGATCGGCGGGATGGACTTCGTGCTGTTCGACGCCGAGCACAGTCAACTCTCGCCGGCCGACTGCTACCCGCTCCAAGTCGTCGCGGAGCGCCACGGCCTGCCGACCCTGGCTCGCGTCGGGCAGAACGACCGGCAGGTCCAGATCAAGTTCCTTGAACTCGGGATCGGCGGCGTCCTCGTCCCGCAGACCAATACGCTCGAGGAGGCCCGCCGCGCCATCGACGGGATGCGCTACGCTCCGCGTGGCTCCCGGGGATACGCCCCGACCCGCCTGATCGACTGGGCGCAGCGCGGCGACCCGAAGGACCTGATGCAGGAGGCGAGCGAGTACGTCTTCACGATGGTGCAGTTCGAGCACATCGACGCGATGACCGACCTGGAGGCCGTGCTGGCCCTCCCGGAGCTGGACCTGCTGTTCGTCGGACCGAACGACCTCGCGCAGTCGATGGGCTACCCTGGCCAGCCCGGTCACGCCGATGTCCAGGCCGTGATCGACCAGGTCGTCCAGGTCGCGAGGAACGCCGGCAAGCCGCTCGGCACCGTCGCGCCCGACGCCGCCTCGACCAACCGGCAGATCGAGCGCGGCTTCCAGCTCGTCGCCACGAACGTCGTCTCGCTGTTCACCCTGGGGATGAAGGAGTATTTCAGCGGCGTCACCGGCCGAGGCGCCAGCGCCATCTAACCTGGCCCGTCCAACCTGCCCAATCCAAGCCGGAGGACTGGAGGGACGCCCGGGAAGCACCTGGGGGAATGCGCCAGAACGGTCGACGGTCGAGTCGTGAGCAGGGAGTCACCGGGTGGCGGCTCCCCCCACGACCGGCTTCGGCAGTGCGGCTAGCACAAGGATCGGGGTACGAGTCTGCTCTGATTCGCCGCCTCGCATTGCGACTCATTCTTTCCCTATGCTATCGTCCCCAAACATCGCTTGCCTTTTCAAGAGCGGGGACCTGCGCTCTGTGTCAGCCGCCGAACAGGCCTGACCCGAGCCGGACCGGCGCAGCATCGGGAGACACGGAATGGCGACCTCCACGCAAATGCGGCCGCAGGCCTCCCCGGAACGCACACCGGGGACTGAGCCGCTCCTTGAAGTCAAGGGACTGCGGACGCAATTCAAGACGCAGGACGGCACCGTCAAGGCCGTCGACGACGTCAGCTTCTACGTGATGCCGGGTGAGACCCTCTGCATCGTGGGCGAATCCGGCTCTGGCAAGAGCATCACCGGCCTGTCGATCATGCGTCTGATTCCGACACCGCCGGGCAAGATCGCGACAGGCGAGATCATCTTCAACGGACGCGACGTCCTGAAGCTGTCCGAAGAGGAAGTCCGGAAGATCCGTGGCAACGAGATCGCCATGATCTTCCAGGACCCAATGACCTCGTTGAACCCGGTGCTGACCATCAACCGCCAGATCAGCGAGTCGCTAATCCTTCACATGGACATGAACAAGGACCAGGCGAAGAACCGGTCGATCGAGCTGCTCCGGATGGTCGGCATCCCGAACCCGGAGGACCGGATCAACCAGTATCCGCACCAGTTCTCCGGCGGAATGCGCCAGCGCGTCATGATCGCGATGGCGCTGTCCTGCAACCCGAAGCTGCTGATCGCCGACGAGCCGACGACCGCGCTCGACGTGACGATCCAGGCGCAGATCCTCGATCTGATGCGGACCCTCCAGAGCGAGACCGGCTCCGGCGTGATCCTGATCACCCACTCGATGGGCGTCGTCGCTGGCATGGCGGACCGCGTCCAGGTCCAGTACGCCGGGCACATCGTCGAGACCGGCACGACCGAGGAGATCTTCGCCGACCCCCGTCACCCGTACACGATCGGCCTGATGAAGTCGATGCCACGACTGGACGCGACAAACAAGGAAAAGCTCGTCCCGATCCGGGGCATGCCGCCTGACCTCATCGATCTTCCCGACATGTGCCCGTTCGTGCCGCGCTGCCAGTACGCGCGTGAGCAGTGCGAGCAGAAGAACCCGCCGCTGATTCAGATCGGCAACACCGGGCACGCGTCCGCCTGCTGGTTCTGGGAAGAAGTCAGCATGGACAAGACTGACAACGTGCCCGCACTTGCCGGGAAGGACGCCTAACCATGGTCGAGACCCCAGTCATGGCGACAACGACACCCGAGGTTGGCAACGTCAACGGCAAGAAACTCGGGGACACGCTCCTTGAGGTGAACAACCTCAAGATGCACTTCCCGCTCACCCGGGGCATCATCTTCCAGCGACAGGTCGGCGCCGTGAAGGCCGTCGACGGCGTGTCGTTCTCCGTCCGTCAGGGCGAGACGCTCGGCCTCGTCGGTGAGTCCGGCTGTGGCAAGAGCACAACGGGCCGGGCGGTCCTTCAACTCTACAAGCCTACCGAAGGCACCGTCACCTTCAAGGGCCAGGAGCTGACCAAGCTCAACGGCAGCTCGATGCGCCGGATGCGCCGCCACCTGCAGATGATCTTCCAGGACCCGTACGCCTCGCTCAATCCGCGGATGACCGTCGGCAACATCATCAGCGAGCCGATGCAGATCCACGGGATCGGCGACAAGAAGGACCGCAACGGCAAGGTCCAGGAGTTGCTCCAGACCGTCGGGCTGAACCCCTACTTCGCCAACCGCTACCCGCACGAATTCTCCGGCGGTCAGCGCCAGCGGATCGGCATCGCCCGGTCCCTCGCGGCCAACCCGGACTTCATCGTCGCCGACGAGCCGGTCTCGGCCCTCGACGTCTCGATCCAGGCCCAGATCGTCAACCTGCTCGAGGAGCTCCAGGAGCGTCTCGGCCTGACGTACCTGTTCATCGCCCACGACCTCTCGGTGGTGAAGCACATCTCCGACCGCGTCGCCGTGATGTACCTAGGCAAGATGGTCGAGCTCGCCGACCGCAACTCGCTCTACGACGACCCGCTTCACCCGTACACCAAGGCGCTTCTCTCGGCGGTCCCGATCCCGGACCCGGTGATCGAAAAGCGGCGCGAGCGGATCATCCTGACCGGTGACGTGCCAAGCCCCATCAACCCGCCGTCCGGCTGCAACTTCCATACGCGCTGCCCTTACGCGATGCCGGTCTGCAAGCAGATCACCCCGAAGTTCGCTGACCAGGGCGGCGGACACTTCGTCGCCTGCCACCTCTACGCCAACTCCGGGGCGGACGAGTATCAGGGCGGCAAGGTCTTCGCGACCAACGCCGCGGACTGATCCGGGACGTATCGATCGCGGCCATCAGCGTACGAGCCCGTGTCACATCCCCGTGACACGGGCTCGTCGCGTTCGGGTCGCTTCGAGCCCCATCAGGCTGGCCTCAATTCCCCAGTTAAGATCGTCGTTCCAGCAGGTATACTAGAGTGGGTTGTATGTGAAGCGCGTGGGTGGCGGAACAGACCTCTCCCCCGGCCCCTCTCCGGCTCACCCACGTGCTCACCCGCTGAAGCGGCTTCGGTTGCGCGGCTGCCCGGAGAGGGGAGCAGCACCACCTGGCAAGCGCAGGCATCCCAATTGAAAACCGCTGTAGAGATCATCTCCACTGCCATCGCTTATCCAGCCTCGCCGGCCGCGATTGCCGGGAACCTCATCCTCGATCGGTCCCCCTCGATTATTGGGAGAGCTACGTGCCAGATATCGGCTTGTCAGAGCTCATCATCGTCCTGGCCTACCTGATGATCATCTTCGTGGTCGCGGCGATCCTGATCGGCGTCATGGTCATGATCGCCCGTGCATTCTGGTCTCGTGGTCATCGGTCGGGTCGGGCGGTGATGCGCACTCCACGCCGAAGCAGCTCGAACTGGAGCCACTCCTCGACCCGCCGTCCGGACCGATAGCGAAGGGGCGCATGGAATCCCACACCTGGGACGGTCTGCCGATCTCGCCAGTCCCGCCATTCGGTGCGGCGATCATCGTCTATCGGGAGGCGACCAGCGGAACGGTGGAGTTCCTGGTCCTCCATCGCCGCGCCATTCCGGACGATGACGCGATCTGGTCTTGGGGTCCTCCCAGTGGCTGCCGGTGGCCGGGAGAGGAGATCACCGTCACGGCCCGACGGGAGTTGCTGGAGGAGACAGGGCTTGACCAGTGCCCGGTCCTGGTGACGGGTCCAGACGCTGAGTGGACGACGTTTTCCGTCAGGGTTCAGCCAGATACCATGATCGAGCTGTCTGATGAACACGATCGGCTGGTCTGGCTGCCAGCAGCCGTGGCCCTCAAACGTGTCTCTCCGGATACGGTCCGCGATCAGCTTCGGGCCGTCATCGCGTCGCTTGCCGTGGTCTAATTGACGGGATATCTGAATGCAACTCCTGCTGCATGCCCGGATTTCGGACAAGTCATCTCCCCCTACCATCTCACCGCACGAGGGCCTAATCCCACATGTTCAAGTCCAGGCGTGACCCCGGAACCGTCGTCGGCGCCGTCGCGACAATCACGATCGGCGCGACAGCCCTCGTCCTCGCCGTCGGCGAGCTTCGCGGACTCATTCGAGCGCTCCGCTCCCCAAAACGCACCTGATCGACGGGTTCGACCGTGACCCCCATCTGGCGACCTGATCTGGACGCGGGGCGAGTTCGCGGGACGTGTAGGTGACGTTCGATCCCCCGCAACCCAGCAGGCGTCGTCTTATACGAAATCCGGGTAATGAGCCCACCGTTCCATGCGTCACACGCTCATGCCTGACTCCCCTCTCCGCCGCAGCGGGGAGGGGCTCGGGGAGGGGTCGTCTGTCAGCCAGCCCGGTGACCATGGCGCAATCACCCGGATTCCGTATCAGCCAGTAGACTTTGGTTGCACGTTCTCGCTCGACCATCGGGAGTACTCCACCCACCATGCTTCCCGGAATGAACGGTATCAATCTCAACGAACCCAATATCATCGTGATCACGTTCCTCTCGTTCGTGATCGCGACGACGATCCATGAGTCCATGCACGCGTGGACGGCCAACCGCCTCGGCGACCCGACCGCCCGGCACCTCGGTCGGATCACGCTCAACCCCGTGTCCCATTTCGACCCGTTCGGACTATTCGGCATGGCGATGATCTCACTCGGCATCCCCTTCATCGGCTGGGGCAAGCCAGTGCCGGTCAACACCAACAATATCGGCCGGGACATTCGCGCCCGGAACCGCGGCATAGCGATCATCGCCTTCGCCGGACCGCTCTCGAACGTCGCTCAGGCGGTCGTCGTTGGTGGGATCTACCGGCTCCTGATCGAGAGTGGCGTCGACCTCGGCGAGTTTGGCATCACCTTCGAGCGGTTCGTCTACGTCAACGCCCTGCTGGCGGCGTTCAACATGATCCCGGTCCCACCACTGGACGGATCGCGAATCCTGCTCGCCTTGCTGCCCTCGTTCTGGTACCCGATCCTCGCGCCGATCGAGCGCTACGGCTTCGTCATCCTGATCTTCCTGATCTTCCTTGGCGGCGGCGGACTGATCTCCGGCATCACGAGCCCGGTCTACGATCTCGTCATCAACCTTGCCAACTGGCGACTCTGATCCAGCTGGAGTCCGCCGCATGAGCAGCAGTTCCAGCGGTCGGCACCGCGTCCGCCAGGGGCTGGCCACGATGTTGGCCCGGCCATCGGCAGGCAACGATGAGCGGTCAGCCGAATGGCTCTCGTCGGGTGAAGCCGAGCTGCATCAGCGGATGTCGGTCCATGACCGAGCTCACGCCTGGCGGGTCGCCGATCGGCTCCTCAGGGACGAGCGGCCGGAGCGCGACCTGATCGTCGCCGCCCTGCTCCATGACGTCGCGAAGTCCGGCACGGACGACGTCCCCGGCCAGATCCGCCTGACGGACCGCGTGCTGCGGGTCGTCCTCGGCCAGCTGGCCCCAGCGGCCCTGCGCTGGCTGGCGTCCGACCCCCATCGGTACGGCTGCCGCGGTCTGTACCTCGCCGTCCATCACGCCCGGCTCGGCGCGATCATGGCGACGGCGGCCGGCAGTTCGGCCCGGACCGCCTGGCTGATCGCCAATCACGAGAACACGACCAGCGACGATCCACAGCTCCAGGCGCTGATGGCCGCCGACGACCTGTCGCATTGAGGGGTCTGCTCGATCCGTCACGTTCCAGCGGAATTCAGCCGAGTTAGCCGACCCAATGTGGTGGCGCTTATCCCTTCTCCGGGCACCCGCGCGCTCACCTGCTGAAGCGGCTCCGGCCGCGTGGGTGAGCCGGAAAGGGGCCGCGGGAGAGGTCTTTTCGCCACCTGAGCCCGTCCATTGAAATCACATCGGCCAACTGCTATCGCTCGGCACAGGCAGTGCTGATCAGCGACCGGTCTGCGCCTCCCACTCCTCGCGGAGCAAGCCAAGGATATATTGGTCGTGGTGCTGCCCACGGGTGTAGGTCATCCGGCGGAGCTGGCCCTCACGAGTGAAGCCCAATCGCTCGTGCAGGGTAATTGACGGCTCGTTAAAGCCGTTGATGATGACCCATGCTTTCTGGTAGCGGCGCTCATGGAACATGTACCGCAGCAGAAGACCGATCGCCTCGGTCGCATAGCCCTGTCCGCGGTGGTCAGCGGCGACGCTGACGCCGTAGGAGAACGTTCCAGCCCGTGCGTCGCAGTCATGGGTCGTTAGGTCACCGACCGCCCGGTCGTGCGCGTCGGCGATCACCAGACGGACGTTGTCGCCCGTGGCGCCCCGCTCCGCCTCCTGCTCGGCCCACCGGCGATCACCCTCCGGCGAGCGCGGCCACCGGATCTCCCAGAGCGCCCGGGCCTGGTCGCTATCGTGGTTCCAGGCCTGATAGATCTCGGCGTCGGCCAGCGAGAATGCGCGGAGGTGAATTCGCTCGCCAGCCCAGATCGACGAGTTTGGCGGCGGCGTCTCGCCCACTTGTGCATCTCCCTTGGCCTGTTCGACAGACCGTCATGGGTCGCCGAACCTTAGACGTCACCCCAGCGGGGTATCGTCGCTGGTGCCAGCCCTTCTGAGGTTTAGATCAACCTTCGTGTCCCCGGCGACGTCACCTACTGACAACGCAGCATCGTCGGTCGGCGGAGCCAGTGGATCACCCGTGACAACAACCGCATCCTCAACTGCCGCCGCATCCGTCCCCGAGGGTTCCACCACCGTTGCGGCAGCGTCGAGTGCCGCTCGGGCATCCTGGCCGTCGACCTGGCCCAGTGGCGGGAGGTCGGCCACCGAACCGAGCCCGAAGTGCCGGAGGAAAACTTCGGTTGTCCCGTACTGAACGGGGTTCCCGGGGGTCTGGAGTCGACCGACCTGCTCGACGAGGCCGCGCCCGTGCAACGTCGCGAGGACACCCGAGGAATCGACCCCACGGACGGCGTCGACCTCGGATCGGGTGACAGGCTGCTGGTAGGCGATGATCGCGAGCGTTTCCAGCGCCGCGGTCGACAGCTTCGTCTCCCGGTCGAGCTTCAGGAACCTGCGGACGTGGAAGGCGAACCGTGGGGCGCTCATCAACTGGATGGTGTCGCCGTGGCGCTGGATCAGAATGCCGCTCTCGCTGCCGTACCGCTCGACAAGCTCCGCGAGCCCAGCCTCGATCGCCGGTTCGCTCAGCCCTGTCCCCCGGGCGAGGTCGGCCAGAGGGGTCGCTCCGGGTGCGACGAGCAGGAGCGACTCCAGCAATGCCGGGATCTCCTCCGGGGCTACGGCCGGAATCGGAATCTCGGCGGTCACCAACGGTCTCCCAGTCGTCGTGCCTGTTCTCCCAGCCTGGGTGACTCGCGGGGATGCTGAATCCTCAGTCATCGTGGTGGTGTTCTCCCAAGGCATCTTCTCGTCCCGTTCGGTCATCCTGCGATCGCTTCCGTCAGTCCGGACCGGCCCGACGCCGTGGCCAAGGGGACGGAGTCGAAATCGGCCGTCACGTCGCCGGACAGACCGGACAGGTACTCCCCGCCCGGCGTGGCGATCGCCCGGAAGGTGATCTCCCCGAACAGCTCCGGCTGGTCGGCCTCAGCCATGTCCCGCCGAATCAGCACCAGGCCAGCCAGAAACGCCGTCTGAACCTCCAAACGGCTCCGGCAGGTGGCGCTCATCGCCGAGAAGCGGACAGCACGTCGACCGGAAAGCTGGCTGGCAAGGCGGGTGACCATCTCACGGAGGGTGATGATCCGGAGGACCGGATAGGCGCGCACCGGCGCGGCGAGCTGGCTCAACCAGCGCCGGATTGCCAGGGCGAGGACGCCGGGGGAGTACTCCGCAAGCCGGACGGCGGGTATTGCCGTTCCGCTGACCGGACGGACGGCGGGAGGGAAGACGCCATGGTCGGTCAGGTCGCGGCTCGCGAGGTGTCGGGCGGCATCCCGGATCTTGCGATAGCGCAGGAGTTGCTGGACGAGATCGCTGGGGTCCGGCTCCTCGTTGAGAGCCGGTGGCCGCGGCAGCAGCGACCTCGACTTCAGCAGGGTCAACCGCGAGCCGACCACCGCGAAATCGGCGATCAGCGAAGGCGGCGCCTCTCGTTCCAATGACCGCATCGCATGGAGGAACTGGCTGGTGACCTGGACGAGGGACAGCTCCGCGATCGGGAGTTGCTCGCGCTCGATCAGGCGCAACAGGACGTCCAGCGGCCCCTCGAATCCGGGTAGCCGAAGCTGGTACTCGTCGAGCTGCACACCAACGGAGCGCTCGGTGGCCGGTCGGCCGGTCGGGTTTCTCACGCCGCCAGTCTACGCCATCACCCAGCGCTGGAGGATGAATCGACCCACCCTCCCTGTCAACGAGCCAGCGGATTCAGATCGTGATCCGGCTGAGCCGCAGGCACATCTTCATCGACCGGCACTTGCTGGCCCGCCACCTGACGGGCGAAGGCATCCTCCTCGACACCGACCCCGAGCGTGTACGAGAGATGCCCGCCCAGCCAACCGGAGAGGGACGTGATGGCCAGCCCGGCGGCGGCCGTCGCGACCCCGGCACCACGCCAGCCCCGAGCGCGATACACCCATGAGCCGATGTAGAGACCGGTCGCGACGGTGTTGAGTGACGAGTGCATGACCCCGATTCGCCGTGGTCGCTGCCGGTCGGTGACGTCGTTCCACTGCGCCAGCCCAGTGACCGCCGCCGACCCCGCCCCGAAGACCCCAACTCTGAGGCAGAGGTCGGCCGCCCGCTCCTCACCCAGAAGGTCGAACAGGCTGGTCAGTGTCCACGCTCCAATCGGCAGAGCCACGACGAGCGGGTGGAGCGGATGTCCAAGCCAGGAGCCCAGCAGCGCGTCCCGGACCGTCGGCGGAGCGGTATCGCCCGCGACTGGCGCGATCGCAGCCTTGATCGCCGTCGCGGCCTCATCGAGCATCGGTGAGGCGTCAGCCAGTCGGTCGATCCTGGCGCCAAGGGCGTGACCCAGGCGTCGCTGGGCGGTCGACTCTGACTTTATGGCAAAAGACGGGTGATACGAGGAGGGCTCGGCCATGGGTACCTCACGATCAGCAAACGGGCAGGGCGTCAACCTAACCGAGACAACGCTGACTCTGATGCCGATCCTGTGCCACCTACTCTAGCCGCCCCGGGTTGATTGAACCGTCGAGACAGCCTGGCCCGGCATCTTCATCGGTGAGCCCTGCACCACCCCCGGAACCTTGACAGGTACCACGACTGGCCCGGAACTACCGTGAGCCAGCCAGCTGCCGGGTGCGCTCGACGACACCGGCGATCGCGTCGACGGCATCGTCGATCTGCTCGGCGGTGTTGCCGCGCCCGACGGAGAACCGGACGCTGGTTCGCGTCTCGGCATCGCTGCGACCCATCGCTTCGAGGACATGGCTGGGCTCATTCCGCCCGACGGTGCAGGCCGAGCCGGCCGACGCCGCGACGCCTTCCATGTCGAGGGCGAGCAGGACCGTCTCCCCCTGGACACCCGACAGGACGATGTTGAGGTTGTTCGGCAGCCGCCGCGGCCCGGGCAACGGACCATTGAGGCTGAGATCCGGCAGTCGCTCCCGCAGACCGGCCAGCAGGCGATCTCGCAGAGCCGTACAGTGCGCCGCGTAGGCCGGCCGGAACCGCTCGGCCCGGTCGAGGGCGATGGCCATGCCCATGATCCCGGCCACGTTCTCCGTCCCGCCCCGGCGGCCGCCCTCCTGCCCGCCACCGCGCTGCTGCCAGGCGATCTCCGTGCCGTTGCGGACGTAGAGCAGGCCGACTCCCTTGGGACCGTAGAACTTGTGGGCCGAGAGCGTCAGGAGATCGACGCCGAGTTGCTCCACTTCGACGGCGAGGCTCCCGGCCGCCTGTGTGGCGTCGCAGTGCAACGGGACCCCGCGCTCCTGACAAATCGCCGCAATCGCGGGAATGTCCTGAATCGTGCCGACCTCATTGTTGGCCAGCATCACCGAGACGAGACACGTCTCCGGCCGGACGGCGACGGCGACCGCGGCCGGTGAGACGATCCCCTCGGCGTCGCAGGGAACCAGGGTCAACCCGAAGCCGAGCTCCTCGAGCCAGCGAGCGGTCTCGAGGACGGCGGAGTGCTCGACCGTCGTCGTGACGATGTGCGGCCAGGGGCCGTCTGGGTCACGCCGACGGGCTGCCCAGGCGACACCGCTAAGAGCGAGATTGGCGCTCTCGGTCGCCCCACCAAGGAAGATGAGTTCGGCAGCGGTGCAATTCAGGACGGAGGCGATGGTCGTGCGAGCCAAATCCAGCGCGGCGTGGCCGGTTTGCCCGAGACCATAGACGCTGGACGGGTTGCCGAAATCGCCCACCAGGTACGGCATCATCGCCCGGAGGACATCGGGGTCCAGCGGGGTCGTGGCGGCATGGTCCAGGTAGATGACGTCGGTCGACGATATGGGAAGTGCCACAGAGGGATCCTGACGGGTTGGAGCCCCACCGGCGACGTGACGCGGGGATCAGGCGACGATCTGGGGCTCTGCGACTGGCGTGGCCGCGTCTTCCTTGATCAGGTCCGCCAGGGTAATGGAGTCGATCGCGCCGACGATGGAATCGCGCACGCGCAGCCAGACCGGGCGGGTCTCACAGTTCGGAATCAGGGGGCAGGTCTGGTCCGATTCGTCCTCGGAGACGCAGTCCATCGGGGCGATCGGCCCTTCCATGACCCGGTAGATCTCGCCGACCCGAATCTCCGCCGGTGGACGCGAGAGCTGGTAGCCCCCCTGGGCGCCGCGCTTGCTCTCGACGAGTCCAGCCCGCCGAAGGGGAGCGATTAACTGCTCGAGGTACGGCGCAGGGACGTGGGAATCCCTCGCAATCGTGGTCAGCGCGACCGGCTTGGTACCGTGATAGTGCGCCAGCGCCACCATCGCCCGGACCCCATACTCGCCGCGTGTCGAAACCTTCACTCGCCCACCTCCGACCGCTTAACATAGTGACCATAATACTACCCTTTTGGAAGCATCGGGTCAACTGGCGCTCACGGCGCCGGCCGCACCGCCGAAGCTACCGTACATGAGACGCAGTATCGCAGCCTTTTGGCTCCGCTGTTCGATGTGCGTGGGCCGGTGGTCAGCGTCCGAAGCGACGCAGATAGCGGCGGGTCCCGTTGACAAGGCCGGTCGCGATCTGTCGTGAACCGCCGCTCCCATCCGCGATCCGGCGTCGGACATGGACGAACCGGTCCGCGGTGAAGATGCCCTTGTAATAGCCATCCTCCGTGACCGGAATCGCCCACCGGTTGGTCGTCTGCATCCACTGTTCGATGTCGTGGAGGGAATCGCTGACATCGGCGGTGACGATATTCCGGTCGACGATGTCCGCGACCGTTCGGCGACCAGCTCCGCCCTGCAGCTCGTGGAGCAGCTGATGCCGCCAGACCATCCCGACGACGACACCGTTGTCGTCGGTCACGACGCTGTCCCGCGGGCCACCTCGCAGGGCGAAGGTCAGCGGGTGGTCGAGCGAGAGGCCGCCCATGTCCCAGAGGGCGTAGGCCCCGACCTTGAGGCGGCGCATCGCGGCCTCGAGCTGGACGGACCGCCACTCAGCCTCGGCCGCGATGATGACGAACATCCCGATCAGGATCAGCGCCCACAACTGCCAGACGACGGCCGCGATGATCAGGGCGACGCCGAGCCCCTGGCCGGTCAGGACGGCGACCCGGGTGCCGGTCTCCCGCCCCATCCGCCCGGCGAGCAGCGCCCGGAAGATCAGCCCGCCGTCCATCGGAAAGGCCGGCAGGAGGTTGAAGACCAGCAGAAGCAGGTTGACGATCGAGAAGGAGACCAGCAGCGGGATCAGGCCGACGCCGGAAACCGTGTCCCGCAGCACGTCGCTGAGCGAGGAGTAGCCCGCCATGAAGCCAAGGATGACGATCGGCGGGATTAGCGCGACCCCGATGGCGAGGTTGACCAACGGCCCGGAGAGCGCGATCACCATCTCCACGTTCGGGTTCCTGGGCAGGCTCTCGATCCGGGAGATCCCGCCCAGTGGGGAGAGCGAGATATCGCTGACGCTCAGCCCGTAATGCCTGGCCATGAGAGCGTGGCCGAACTCATGGAGGAGGACCGCCCCGAACAACAGCGCGACCAGGACACCAGCCAACACGTAGCCAGCCGCGCCGCGATCGACGAGGAGACCCTGCTGCAGGATCAGAATGACCGCGAGCAGCGCGACCGACGGATGGACGCTGATCGGGATGCCGGCGAACCGGCCAAGCAGATAGGTGCGCACCGGGTGGCAGCCTCGTGAGCCGATCGATCACGGACGGCGGTCAGGGGAACAACGCTCCCCCCGCAGTATCGGTCAATCAGGGCAGAAACGATTGGCTCCCCTGGCTCCAAATCAAAGTCGTCCCGGCGCTGGCCTCGGTCCTGCTCCCTGGAAGTCTTGAGCAAGGCGGCTGGGGACTAGCGGCGACGCGCCATGGCTCAGAGAGTGGTTCTGAGGCGTACCTGTTCGGGCCCTGTTGGAAATCGGCACATAGCAAGAATCTTGCCAGTGGTTTGAAACGCCCCTATACTCAGTCTCAGAGCGTCCGGCTTTCACCACAGTGTCGCCGCGCAGGTTGCCCGTCCCACCATCGGAGGGCGTTCTGATGCGGTCGATGAGACGACCCGCCGCGCCAGCGACCCGACACAGCAGACGTCACGGTCTATTCAAGGACGAGCCTGAACGATGATGCAATCGGGGTACGATCTTGGCCAGGACATGCGGCCCTGGGTGTCTCCCAGTCTGATCGAGGCGAATTACATCCTCAGCCTGTCCCGGCAGGAGCTCGAAGAAGTGATCTCGGCCGAGATGGACGCCAACCCCGCCCTCGACGTCGATGATCGGCCAACCTGCGCGATGTGTGGCGGGATCCTCGACGGGACCTTTTGCCCAACCTGTCTGATCAGCCAGCAGTCGATCAACCACAACGAGGAGTCGTTCGAGGACTTCCCCGAGCAGCTCAACGAGGCCGCGGCCACCCGGGAGGACACGGACGACTTCGACCCCATGACCCTGGTCGCCTCAGACGAGGATCTCCACGCCCAGATCCTTGCCGATGCGCGGACGGTACTGGACCCGCACGAGTACCCGGTCGCCGAGTATCTGGTCGACGGGCTTGACGAGCGGGGGTACCTCACGGCTGACCTCGACGAACTGGCCGATCTGATCGGCTGGGAGATGGACGCGATCCTGGCCGTTCTTGACGTGATCCAGGATGTCGCCCCGATTGGCGTTGGCGCCCGCAACCTGAAGGAGTGCCTGCTGCTTCAGGCTCGCTACCTTCAGGGGACCGAGCAGGTCGTCCCGGTGCAGGTGGAACGGATCATCGATACCCATCTGACCGAGTTCGGCGCACACAAGTACGGCCAGATCGCGCGGGACCTCGCCCTGACGACCGAGGAAGTCGAGGAGGCGCGGGACTTCATCCGGTCATTCCTCAACCCGTTCCCATTGCAGGGCTCCAGCGCCAAGTCCTGGCGCAGCCCCAACCAGGCCGCCTACGTCGCCCCGGACGTGATCATCTCGATCAAGGACGGCGACCTGTTTTGCGAGGTGGTGGACGCGAAGCACTTCCACCTCCGGATCAGCCCGATGTACGACTCGCTGTCAGCCGACATGGGGCGCAAGAACCAGCGGGGGAGGGAGGCACCAGCGAGCGGCACGAACGGTGTGAGCGCCACGACGATGGCTGCATCGCTTCGCAAGCACCGCAGCGGCGAGAGCCTCACCAATAACATCGCCGCCAGCACGACGCTGGCCGAGCCATCGGTGGACGCGGTCCAGGTCGGCGCCCAGAAGCTGAATGATGACGACCGCAATCACGTCCGCCAGTACAGCAGCCGGGCCCGACTGTTCATCTCCAACATCCAGCAGCGCCGTGAGACGCTCCTGAAGATCAGTCTCTGCATTTGCGGTCTGCAGGAGAACTTTCTCCGCGGCGGCGTTCGCGAACTGCGACCCCTGACCCGGGCGATCGTTGCCCAGCAGGTGGGCGTCCATGAGTCCACCGTTAGCCGAGCGACGGCGAACAAGTACGTCATGCTCCCCTCCCGCAAGGTGATTCCGTTCAGTGATTTCTTCACGCCATCCCTGAGCACCAAAGATGTGATCAAGGAACTGATCGAGCGCGAGACCAAGGCCGGTCAGCCACTGACCGACCGCCGGATCTGCGATCTGCTTCTTCAACAGGGCATCCGGATCGCCCGCCGGACCGTCGCCAAGTACCGGGCCGAGCTCCGCATCCTCCCCTCGACGATGCGCTAATGACGGTCAGACGGGAGGGTGGCAAACTTGGCGGGTTCGTCGATCGACATGACCTATGACCTCGTCGTCATTGGCGGTGGAACCGCCGGTCTGGTCGGCGCAAAGACCGCCGCCGGATTTGGGGCGCGAGTGCTTCTCGTCGAACGCGATCGCCCAGGAGGAGACTGCCTGTGGACGGGCTGCGTCCCATCCAAGTCGATTCTGGCAGCGGCGGCGGCGGCGGCTGGCGTCGGTCGGGCACGGTCATTCGGCACGTGGACCCCTGGGGGCCGATCCGAGTTCGCAGACGTCATGGACCACGTTCGGGCAGCAATTCATGTGATCGAGCCCGTTGATTCATTTGCTTCTCTGCGGGCGGCCAGAGTTGACGTCCTTGCTGGTAACGCGCAATTTGGAACCTCCCGGGCAGTGTCGGTCGATGGCAGGCTCGTCCCTTTCAGGCAGGCGCTGATTGCCACCGGAGCCACGCCCCGAGTTCCGAACATACCTGGGCTGAAGGAGATCGATTTCCTCACCAGCGAGAGCGTTTGGGGTCTCCAACGTCTTCCGCGGCGGTTACTGGTCCTGGGTGGCGGCCCGGTTAGCTGTGAGCTTGGTCAGGCATTCGCCCACCTCGGCGCGCAGGTAACCATCGTGACCGAAGGAGCTGGCCTGCTCACGCATGAGGACCCTGACGCGGCGCGGTTGGTCGCGGCGTCACTGACCGGTGCTGGCGTTGAGATTCTGACTGGAACGACGGCGGCGAGGGTTCGCGCCACCGAGCAACCGCAGGCGGGTGTGGCGTCATTGCCAAATGCTCGCGAGCTGCCGTTCGATGCCATGCTGGTCGCGACGGGACGGGTACCACGAACCGCGAACCTGGGTCTTGAGGCTGCGGACGTGTCAGTGGATGACCATGGTCATGTCGTGGTGAGCCCTCAGCTGCGAACCAGCAACCCATGGATCTGGGCAGCGGGGGACGTTACCAGCTTGTCGCATCACACCCACACGGCAGGTGTCCACGGCAGCATCGTGGCGAGCAATGCGATCCTTGGCCTTACCCGATCGGTGGAAACGACCGCGGTTCCCCGTGTCACCTTCACGTCCCCTGAACTGGCTGCGGTCGGCGTGACGACCGATTCGTCCCGGACACCCTCCGGGATGAGAATCATCACCCGGGACCATGCCGGCCTGGACCGCGCGGTCACTGAAGACGACACCAGAGGATTCACCAGGCTGGTCGTCGATCGAAAGGGCCGGATCGTCGGCGCGACGGTCGTCGGCCCACGCGCCGGTGAAACCCTGGGTGAACTCACTCTGGCGATCCATCACGGCATGAGAACCCGCGATGTCGCCGCAGTTACGCACGCCTACCCGACCTTCAACGATGGGGTCTGGAATGCGGCCATCGAGGACGTCCAGCGGACGCTGTCGTCGGGGCTCATTGGTCACGCAATGCGTCTGTTGGGTGTCGTCCGGAACCGCTGGGTTCGTCTTCGTCAGGCAAGCCACCGATAGCCGACGAATACCTGCCGAATGGCGTTGACGATTACCGCACCTGCCCAGACCAGGGCCAGTTGCACCGCGAGATGGGGAAGAGCCAGCCAGAGGCTGTGAACCATGATGGTTTCGGTGCCGCCGGTGAGTCCAGGGATGAACGAGAGGGAGCGACCGTCCTCGATCCGCCGGCTGGTTCGCTCCGCTATCGACGAGAAGGCGAATAACGTGGCTCCGTTCACGTAGTAAGCCGCAAGAACGAGGAGGAAGGGCCACAAGGACGTGCCGAACTCCTCGCGGGCGCCGAACGCAACGCCGAGCACCGCAAGTCCATAGATTGCAACGTCAGAACTGATATCGAGGAATCCCCCAGCATCAGAAGCCGGCTGTCCGGCCGTGAGCCGTCGTCTCACAAGTGGTCCATCGAGACCATCCATAAGGCGCGACGCCAGCCAGAGGATCAACGCAAGCGCCCAGAGCTGGAGGCAGCTCGATGCCACGCTTGCCAGGCCAAGAAGGAACCCCACCACCGTGAGGCGATCCGGGGTGATCCAGGGTCGGTCGATCAACCTTCCTGCCCAGTCGAGGTACGGTTCAAGCAGGCGCCGCGCCGCAACATCCAGCACCAGGCTACCCGTCTTCCAGTATCCGGTTGCCCGCCAGACGCCGACGGTACCAGCCCACGAGCAGCGCGCCGACCGTGGACAGAACCAGCACTCCCAGAATAAGGAAGGACAGAACGCTGCGGTCGGTATAGTTGGAGCCGATAGCCACAATTGCAATGACTGGGGGCGTCATCCCGACAAGGGTGACGAGCGCGAAGCGGGGCAAAGCGATAGTCGTCAGGCCCGCCGCGTAACTTACGAGGTCGAAGCTGAACACTGGTAGCAGACGCATGAACAGAATGGTTCGCGCACCGACCCGATCGGACAGTTCATCGATGTATCGCATGGCGGCCGGAGAGAGCCGGCCCGCGAGGCGGGGCCGACCCAACCAGCGAGCGACCAGAAACGCGATGATGGCTCCTGTCTCCGCTCCGATGAGCGTGTAAACAGTTCCCCAGACCAGTCCAAAGGATAGTCCTGCGGCGATACTGAGCGGCGCGGAGGGAATAGGGGAGAACACGACGGCGCCAGTCATGGCGGCGATAAAGATGAGAGGCGCCCAGGGGCCTGCATCGGCGAGCCATTCCTGAATCACCGTAGGCCGGAATGGAATGATCTGGCCGAACAGCGCATCACCGGCTATGCCCAGGCCCAGCCCGAGGACCACCACGATCAACAGCCACCGTCGAATGCGCCGGCGTCCGGCCCCGTCAATGGGAGGTGACGTGGCATCGGACGGTGAATCAGATGAAGTGGTGGCTCTCACGCTCCGACCACGATGGTGCCCTTCATCCCCGATAGCACATGGGGAATGCATATGTAGACATACGTTCCGATCTGATCGAAGCGATGAATGTATTGCTCGCCGTTCTGCAGCAACTTCGAACCCCAGGCCGCCGCACCCACCGGCAAGCGCACCAGCTCAGGGCGCGACCGCGCGAGGGGATTCTGGCCCGGATCTCCGGTCGCGGTGTGCGGGATCGGACTCTCGTTCGTCCACACTACCGTATCGCCGACCCGGATCGTCACCTCGGCCGGCGCGAACGTCAGCGCATTGGTCATGCCGATGTGGACGACGGTCGCTGCGCCAGGAGTCGCTATTTCCGGCGTCGCGGGAACTGGAGTGCCCCGCAGCAGCCCAGCCGAAGGCGTACCGGAAAGTCCAGACGCTGGCTGCCGACTGGTCACAGCGCGGATCGACGCCGCGGCGACGAGAATCTCCACACTCGCGAGGACCGAGCCTCCCAGGAGCAGAGACCGCCGGGAGAGGACGTTGCCGATGGGATGTGCCACCAGTGGCTTCTTCCTTGAACGGTCGCACCACGAACCGGCGCGCCACACGACCGGACCGCTCACTGAGCGGTCCGGTCATTGACCTTACATCACGGTAACCGTGAACTCCACATGGTCGAAGTCGGCGAACATCGTGTGGTCGTTCTGAACCGGCTCGATCCAGATCACGTGGGTTCCCGGGCCCCAGGCAGTGAGATCGACATCGAATGTGTTCGTTCCGGGCATCGAGACCATCCCCGCCATGGGCATCATGGCCATATGATCCATCCCCGCTTCGGGCGATGCCATTCCCGCTTCGGGCGACGCCATCCCCATGGACATCATCCCGGACATGTCGGTATCGACGAACACATGCCAATGGCCGTATCCGGGGATATTGGTCTTTCCCTCGAGATCGGCTGTCGGATTGAAATTCAGCGGTGCGACCTGAACGCCAAAGACCGCCGGGACCATTGCGCCGTCCATCGGACTGACCAGTTCAACACCTGGAGCACCGAGATCCTGAGCAGCGGGCAGTGGGACTTCCGCCGTGGGCTGATAATCGATCTCAATCTGCTGGGCCGTTTCCATCATATCGATATGGGTATTCGATGCGAGTGTGACGATGATCGTATGGAGTCCCGGAGTCAGGCCAGCCAGGGGGATCGAGAATGAATCGGTCGCGTAGAAGTTGATCAACTGGGCCATACTCATGCCGTCCACCATGACATGAACATGTCCAATGCCTTCCTCATCAGGGCGTCCCGACTTTGCACCGCACAATTCGAAGTTCGTGACCGACAACTGAAGTTCCACCTCATGGGTGGCGATAACAGCGCCAGGGGCCGGAGCCAGGATGCTCAGTGCGGGAGTTGTTCCCTGACGCCTTGACGATACGCCCCCGCTCTTGCCCAAAGCTGACTGGGCTTGTCCCGTCAGGGCGAGACCGGATATCGCGCCAATGGTTTTGGCAATGGTTCGTCGAGTCATGTGTGCGCTCATGAAGCTGATCTCCATCCGTTTATCTGTTGCGGAAGCTCGATGTCCATGCAACCCCGAATTCATCGTCTGCAGGCCGCCATTTGGTGTAGTCTCACTGTAGGGAGCGGAAACGCACTGTTCTGTAAGCGCGCTTACACATGAGATGAACTGGACTGACCAGACCCGTGCCCGTCACATGGAGTTGGGTCGAGACGTCAGGTGAGGTATCGGCGATGCAGGACTATTCGGCGATTTGGAAACACTTCGCTCGACTGATTCGCGCATCCAGTGGTTCAACGACGGCGCCGGACGTCGACTATGACCCGTTTGAGACGACTGGCGCGCCGGCAGTCAGGCTCCCGCAAGTTCGCCCATCTATCGGAAGATGAAGGTCTGGTACATACTGAAAAGAAATCAATTGGGGTTCTTGACCAGGAGAAGCTGACTCGGTACCGGACGCTGTAGGGATCTGAGGCGCAACCAGGGACTGGGGTAATTACACGTCCAACATGGGCTTCCAGATGCCGTATGGGGCGATGCACGCCGACGCATAAAGCATCTTGCTGGTGTCGAGCCCGAGAGATCAGAATGGGCTCGTGTGCTGGCCGAAACCCGCACCCGGGATACCCGGGATACTGGAACGGCACCTGAACGGCGAAGACGCGATCCGGGCCTGTCGGTCTCCGTATCGCGTCTTCGCCGGTTGATCGTCCCGTTCGGACGTGTTTCGCCCCGATGTCGACCGCAGCCGGGGCAAAGTTACCCCTAGGGGGCATCCTCTTCGTCGAAGCGGACGATTGGGGCCTCGCCGCTGATCATCGAGCGGATGATCGCCTCGACCTGCGGCTGGTCGTCGGTGTACTCCGGCTCGGCGATCAGCAGTTTGCCGCGCTTGGTCTGGCCGGTTATGAATGAGTGCAGACCGTCGTCCTGGACGCGCCAGAGGATGAAGGACAGCTCCTCGCCGTACTCCCCGGCCGGGTTCATCGAGAGGTGATAGGCCGAGCGCCGGAATTCATAGGCGTCGTGTTTCGATTCGAGGGCGAGGTCTCGCCATTCCTGTGCGATATCAGCCAAGGGTCAACTCCTTCAGACACGTCATCGGCACAACGCCTGACACGATCTCGTTCAAAGCCCGAATCGGCCAGGTCGGGACGCACCCTAACCATTCGGCCCGGCCACAGGCGGCCCCGCCTTCACGTCCGGCATGATGCCCGTAGTATGCACCGCGACGGCGACCCGGTCGCGCGGCTGATCCCAGAACCCGGGTCGACGATGCGACAATGCCGGACTGAAGACCGCCCCCGAGACGGGAGAGGGAGGTTCTCCGCCATGGTCGACACCATCTCCAGGCCGCCGATCGAGCTGATCCTCAGGCCACCGTTCAACACGACCCTCGCCGAGCAGAGCCATCGGATCGGCGCCGCCATCGTCACGATGCGAGCCGAAACCAAGCGCCCCCTGACGCTCGACGAACTGGCCGAGGTCGCCAGCTACAGCCGGTTCCATTTCGCCCGCACCTTCCGCCAGCTGACTGGCACCACGCCCGGCGCCTTCCAGACCGCGATCCGCTTCGCACGGGCCAGCGAGCTGCTCCTGACCTCGAGCGCATCGGTGACGGAGATTTGCGGCGAGGTCGGCTACAGCAGTCTCGGTACGTTCAGCGACCGTTTTCGCAGCCTCGTCGGTGTCAGCCCGAGCGGTCTGCGCGAGCTTCCCCAACGGATCGCTGGCCTGCCATCCACCATGCTGGAGGACCCGGCGATGCCACCGACGGACGTCGGCCAGACAGTCCGCATCCTGGTGCCAGAGAGTGGTCCCGGGGTCCCCTCGATCTACGTCGGACTGTTTCCGGACGCCGTCGCCAGCGGTGTCCCGATCGCCGGGGCAATGACGCAGCGGCCCGGGATCCTGTTCCTGACCGGTGTTCCGCCCGGCAGTTACCACCTGCTCGCCGTCGCCTTCCCGGCCCCGATCGACGGACTCGGTCACCTCCTCCCTGGCGACGGCGTCCGGGTCAGCTCTTCGGGCCGGCCAATCCGGGTCTCGGCAAGCCTTCCGCCGGGACACCGATCGCCGCTCCACCGGCTATCGCTGCGAGCGCCGGCACCGACCGACGCGCCGATCCTGACTGCCCTGCCGGCGCTGGTCCTTGCCCGTATGACCTGACGGAGTCGAGCGAACCGACGGCCCGAACCAAATGTCGCAATATCCGAGAAGCGCGCCTGTACGTATAGGACATATGATCGTATTGGCGTGAGTTGGTCGCGCCAATTGTCGAAGCGATTCGTCCTGACAGGAGTGAGCAATGTTGACGCATATCCACACGACGGCCGTGTACGTTTCCGATTACGAACGCTCCCTCGCCTATTACATCCAGAAGCTGGGCTGGGAGAAGCGCGAGGACGCCCCGATGGGCGGCGACGCGCGCTGGCTCACGGTCAGGATTCCCGGTGCGCAGACGTCGATCAACCTCGCTGGCCCGGACATGCATGGAGAGCACACCCCCGGTGGTATGACCGGGATTGCGATCATCAGCGACGACATCGACACCGACTACGGCCGCCTCATCTCGGCCGGCGTGACCTTCACCGGTCCGATCACGACAGAGGCCTGGGGCGACCGGTCGGCCTGGATGACTGATCCGGACGGCAACGTCTTCTACCTGATTCAGACCGCCACGGCCGTCTGACCCTCACCCGACCACCGGACCGACACCTGAAAGGGAGGACTGTTATGTTTAGTCACATGTATAACGCGCTTGTCGCGGTCTCGGATCTGGATCGCGCCCTGAGTTTCTACGTCGACACCCTGGGATGGGAGAAGCGCGACGACATGCCGATGGGCGATGATCGCTGGCTGACCGTTGGCATCCCCGGCGCCCAGACGGCGCTGGCGCTCGGCAGCGGCATGATGGCCGGTGACCTTACGCCGGGCGGCAACATCGGCATCACGATCGTCTCCACCGATATCGATGCCGACTACGCCCGGTTGAGCGCTTCCGGCGTCGAATTCACGGAGCCGATCCAGGCAATGCCCTGGGGTGATCGAGCGACCTGGTTCAAGGACCCCGACGGCAACCTGTTCTTCTTCATCCAGGGCTAGCCGGGCTAACTGCCAGGCGGAGCGGTGCCTGCCGGGAACCGATGTGGTATTGTTTCCCGGCTATCCTGCGCCCGTAGCTCAGCGGATAGAGCGCTTGCCTCCGGAGCAAGAGGCCAGAGGTTCGAGTCCTCTCGGGCGTACCACGAACACGAAGTCGATCATGAGAATGAGCGAACGGCTCTGGCAACTTCTGCCGGGGCCGTTTCTCTTTGCCCCCGATTTTTCGAATGGTTCACTGTCGATCGAAGTCGTTTCCAGCCCTGATCGCCAATGTCGGTGGCGTAGTCCTCATCGGTTTGACATCGAAGTTCGTCCAATCCCCATGAGTCTTCCGGACGGTCGAGGCCGAACCTGGCCAGAGCGGCGGACATTTCCTTGATCGACGGAGCCAGCTCGGGCCGGTAAATGGGAGACGCGCTGGGAGCCATTCGTCGACGCGGCTGAAAGCAGGGCCGGCTGATCCGGGATACACCATCGCTCCCGTACCCAATTCGGGCGGCCAGGTAACCTGGTCTCGGCCTACGCGTCCGCCACCCGCTCGAAACCACCGAGGCCCTCGTGCTCGAAGGCGCCGCGAAGCAGTCCGGTCCAATGACGAAGGTCGTCTCGCCCGAGATCGAAGTCACCGTCTCCCAGTCGAGCAGGAACGTCGTGTGTTTGACGTGCTCGAAGGTTGCTGGCCGCTTCGCCGACCAGGCCTCCAGCCGCATGGATTCGCCCTCCACGATGACATGGGACCCGGCATACAGGGGATGGTCGCAAACCCCCGCTAGTGGCCTGTCACGGCTGATTGGCTGGCTCCAGACCTCTCCCCCGGCCCCTCTCCGGCTCACCTGCTCACTCACCCGCTGAAGCGGTTTCGGCTCCGCAAGTGCCCGGAGAGGGGAGCAGATCCGCAAAGGGGTACGCCACGTCCCAACACATGGTCGTTGACAGACCACTAGAGCTGACTATTGACGATCCCGTGATCGGCCGAGATGTTGCCGTCCGCCGGCTGGTCGATGAATGCCGCCCCGCTGCGGCTCATGCCCACCGGGCCGAAGAGCCGCTCGCGCATCGCGACTTCCCACGGCGCCCCCGTGAGCCGGTCGATCACCTCTCCAGCGATGAAGAACCCGAGGCTGGAGTACGGTGCGAGAACCCGGCAGGAACTGGCCGAAGGAAGGTAGCGCAGGCGGCGGAACATCTCGGCGCGGTCATACCCGATCTGTCCAGGCAGGTCGCCGAAGGCCGGGAAGCCCGAGCGATGGGCCAGCACATCCCGCGACGTGAGCCATCGCATCGGGTACAGATCCCAGAACTGCAACTTGGGCAGCACCTCCGAGATCGGCGTGTCCCAGTCGATCAGCCCCTCCTCGACGAGTGTTCCGAGCGTGAAAGCGGTCATCGGCCCGGTGTTCGACGGAAGCTGGAACACCGTGTCGGCATCGACCTGATCGTCCGCTCAAAGTTCGCGAACGCCGTAGCCACGAATCAGGACCGGCTGACCATGCTGGATCACGGCTACGGCGGCCCCGGGAACGCCGAAGCGCTCCAGCTCCATCGCGTTGGTGATGAACGTGTCGAGGATCTCCGGATCGAGCGCCGGTGCCGCTTCCGGTGTCACGCCGCCAGCTTGCGCGGCCTGTGCCGGGAGGGGAAACGCAGCGGCCCTGGAGACGGCCAGCGTCGCTCCTCAAGTCTGAAGGATATTGCGGCGTGAAAAGCGATCCGGCAGGACCGAGGTTCGACTTGCTTCAGGGGCGTAAGTTATGGGAAACCTTCCTAATGGCGGCCGTCAGGACGTATCTCCTGCGGCCGTCGCAACCAGGGGCGCCGAATCATGGCGCCCCGAAGGCCAATACGTGGACCCGTCTGCGACTTACAGCGGATTTCATGTGACGTACCTGCTCGCGGCGGAAGGGTCTGCTCCCCTCTCCGGGCACTTGCGCAGCCGAAACCGCTTCCGCGGGTGAGCAAGCAGGTGAGCCGGAGAGGGGGCCGGGGGAGAGGTCTGCTCCGGCACCCGGGCACGTCACCTGATAACCGCTGTAGCGCTTGGGTCTCGCTACAAAGAGTTCCCGGCCGAGGATGTCACGAGGCTGTTCGCGTTCCTGCCGCTCGTCCACGCGGAACAGGACATCCGCGTCGACTACGCCGACCGCGACCAGATCCTACTGATGTCTGCCATCGACCAGGCGGCGCCGGGAGCGGCGGTTGGGACGCCGTTCCGCGACCTGGCGTTCTCCATTCGAGACCAGTCTCTTCGCCGGAAACCTCTCAACCTCAGGGTGCCAGCAACGAGGTCCTCGACGCGGACCCGGCAACGATTGCCACTCTCGGGGCCGCTTCATCGGACCTTGCCACCGACCGCGGGGTTCACAGTCTTGTCTTCACCGATCAGGCTCGCGGTTCCGCCTCCTGGTAGAGCAGCGCACGATGCTCGAGCACGACCTCGCTCGTCTCAGCGGGCGACTTCCCGATTCGGCCAAGGACATGAAGGACGAACTCCAGGCCCGCCTCGTACTCGGGCTGAATGATCTCATCGGCGCCGGCATCCCGGTGAACGTGGACCTCCGCCCGAGAACTGGCTCGAGTGACGATGGCAATTCCCGCATTCAGGGCCCGGGCCCGGCGGATGGCGGCCCGGGCCGCGACGAGGTCGCTCACGGTCACGACCAGCACGCGTGCGCGTTCGATACCCGCCCGATTGAGCAGCGCATCAGAGCCAGCGTCACCGTAATAGGCCGGCACCCCACGGTCACGCAGTTCACGCACGATCGCGGGATTGATCTCGATCACTGAATAGCGAACACCCTGCTGGTCGAGAACATTCCCGATCACCGCGCCGACCCGACCATACCCACAGAGGACGACTTCGTTGAACTCCTCCGTCTCAGAGGATCGACCGTCATCCACTCGGGTCGCCTCCCGCTCACGCACGCCGGGCAGCCGCCCCGTCATCGCGACGAGAGCCGGGCTGAAGCGAAGCACGGCCGGCGAGAGCAGGATTGATCCGACGGCCACGCCAAGGAAGAGTCCGTACTGATCGTTGCGAATGATTCCGTCAGCCAACCCCACCCCGGCCAGCACGAAGCTAAACTCTCCCATCTGGGCCAGGAGGGTCGCGGAGAGCGCACTGATCCGGTGGCTTACCCCGGCGATCAGCAGCGCACCACTGATGACAATCAGTTTGCCGAAGATGAGGATGACCAGCAGTGCCACCACGGCCAGGGCATTGCGAGTGATGAAGCCCGGCTCCAGCAGCATCCCGATCGCGACGAAGAAGAGGGTGGCGAAGAGATCCCGCAGCGGGATGATTTCGGCCAGGACCTGGGTGTCGAACTCCGACTCGGACACGACCAGGCCGGCCAGGAAGGCGCCGAGGGCGAGGGAAAGACCTGCCATCTCACTGACTACGGCCGTTCCCAGCGCGATCAGGACGATCGTCAGCAGGAACAGTTCGCGCGATTCCGTGCGAGCGACGAAGTAGAGCACGCGTGGAACCAGCTTCGTCCCAAGCACGATCACGATGACCAGGGCGACGGCAGCGATGCCCAGCGAACGCCCCAGAGACAGGACGAGATCGTCGCTGTCGCCGGTCAGCACGGGCAGGAGGGCGATCATGGGGACGAGACTGAGATCCTGGATGATCCCGATCCCGAGCGCTGTTCTCGCCTGTGGGCTCTCGGACTGTCCCCGGGACGTTGACAGCTTCAGCGCGACGATCGTGCTGGAGATCGCGAAGCCACCGCCGAGCAGTGCCGCGGCCTGCCATGACCAGCCAATCGCGAGGCCGGCGACGGTTCCGATCACGATGGTAATGGGTATCTGTATGCCGCCGGCAATCAGCGCAACGCGGCGCACCCGCCTCAGTTCCAAGAACGAGAGTTCCACGCCAATGGCGAACATCAGGAAGGCGACGCCCAGATTCGCCAGGGTCTCGACGTTCTCTCGATCCGCGACGAGTCCAGGGGTGTTCGGTCCGATCAGGATGCCGGCGACGATGTATCCGACGAGGACTGGCTGGCCCAGGCGCTGGGCGACGATACCGCCGAGGAAGGCCGCGCCGAGCGCGAGCACAAGGTCAACGATCAGTCGATAGTCTTCCATCGGCTCCCTTGACGGTTGGACCGAGAACGCGCACCTGGGCGCATCATACCCTCCCCCGAATCCTGACGCCGGGGTGAGCGATCACCCGGCGGACTTCTCGCCGCCAGCCCGGAGCTACCTCGAACCGTCGCCTCGACCGCCGTCGGATCGAGGCGCCATGAGGCGGTCTGACCACGAACTCGGCGAGGGGTCGCGGCGCGTTGGCAGCGATCCAGCAGACTCCGACATCGAGCTCGTTCAGGCCTCCGTCGATATCCCCGCCCAATGCCCACCACCGGTTCCGCCGTGGCTTACCAGACCGGCGAAGGAATCACCATGAAGCTCGTGGTCCCTTTCTCCAACTTCACCCGGCCCGGCAACCCGGCCTCACTGGCAGCGCTCCTCGCCGACCCCGCCCGTGCCGCCGACGAGGCCAGGGTCGACACGATGACGTGCTGGACCACGACTTCGAGATTACCAATATCGGACCGGCCGAGAACGCGATGCTGGGGGCGTACACCACGCTGGATCTCCTTGCCGGCCAGACCCGGAACCTGACCTTCGGCGGTGGGTGACTGGCATCACCTACCGCTGCCAGCGCTGCTCGCCAGGATCGTCACGACGCTCGACATCCTCTCGGGCGGACGTGCGATGCTCGGCATCGGAGCCGCCTGGCACGACCGCGAGCACCGCGCCCTCGGTGTCCTCTACCCGTCCACGTCGGAGCGGTTCGAGCGGCTGGAGGAGGTGCTCCCGGTCGTGATGCAGATGTGGGATGACAACGACGGGCCATACACCGGCAAGCACTATCAGCTCGCCGAGACCATGTGTCGCCCGGAGCCGATCACCCGGCTGCACCCACCGAACAGGATCGGTGGCATGGGCGAGCAGAAGACCCTCGGCTCATCACGAAATACGCCGATGCCTGCAACCTGTTCGGGGTCAGTCACGACGTGATCGCCCACAAGCTCGGCGTCCTGACGCGACACTGCGACAGCGAAGGCACCGACTCCGTCCGGATCGAGAAGTCGATCATCGGTGGGCCGGACGCCCGAGACGGGACCGACGCCTTCCTCAGGGAGATTGAGGAGTATGCGGCGCCTGGAACCACAAAGGTGTGGAACAGCCCGGCCGTCCCCGACCCGGCCGGCTGGGTACGGGAGGCCACCAGCCGGCTCAGCAGCCGGCTGGGCGAGATCTTACCCGGACGACTGGACGGGCACGAGAATGGCCCCGGCGAGTGATCACCGGGGCCATTCGTGTACCGATCAGGTGCTGCCCGTCCGCCTGAAGCAGGTTGCAGTGGAAGCGCTCGGGCGGCGAAGCAGACCTCTCCCCCGGCCCCTCTCCTGCTCTCCTGCTCGCTCACCCGCTGAAGCGGCGTCGGCTCGCAGGTGCCCGGAGAGGGGAGCAGACCGTGCAATCGGGATCGGGCACGTCAGGCGAGAACCGCGGTAGTGAAGTCGAGCTCATCCAGGCGGAGATCGAACCCCTCAGACATCACGCCGATTCAGGGCGATAGCTGCGGCCGCGAGGGCTCCGACCACCCAGATGGCGACGACGATGATCGCGGGTGTCTGGCTCAGGTACTGTGGGGCGTCAGCCTCTGTTATGCCCGACAGGCTATTGGCGGCGATGTCTGGCAGATAGCGGAACACGTGCTCCTGTACCCAGACGGGGACGATTGGTCCGAGCATCCAGGGCAACCACATGAAGCCCAGAGAGACGGTGATCGCGCTGGCCGTGCCTCGGAGGAGCCAGGCAATCGCAAACGGGATCACGGCGTAGTTCAGGGCCTGCGTGAGAATGATCCTCATCAGGGTTCGGGCCGTATCGCCGTCGGCGATGCTGGCCGTTTCAAGACCGTAATGGCTGAAGATCGGCTGGCTGACCAGGAACATCGCCGGAATGCTGATCGCGGTGATCCCCAGCGCGAGCAGGGCAACGACAGTGGTCTTGGCGGCGAACACCCACAGGCGCCGGGGGGTGCCGATGAAGGTCGTTCGAATCATGCCGGAGCTGTACTCCGAGGTAACCGAGGTCACGCCGAGCACAATCAGCAGGATGCAGCCGAAAAGTGAGCCGCTGTTGGTGGTGAGGACCGGGTCGAAGGCTTCCCGGACATCGTCATTCCAGCTATCGTGCGTTAGAGCGGTTCTCACGGTACATGTCCGGGGACGGCGTAGCCACAGTGGCGATAGTAGGCGGTCAACTCGGCCGACGTCACGCGGTCGAGTGCCGCCCCAATCGCGTCATCGACCGCCGCCGGCGTC
>JAABUN010000452.1_pt1 | contig 106895 bp, 87 predicted proteins | sample 5559311 | NCBI WGS metagenome assembly JAABUN01 (sample SAMN10711877, study PRJNA513370) | rock metagenome | isolation source: Antarctica rocks | place: Antarctica: Victoria Land, Siegfried Peak sud | reverse complement strand
GAAGACTAAACCTTTAAAGGATTAATAAGAAACGGAGTATAATAATACTAAGCTAGATATAATTATAGATAATTTACTAGCCCTTATTAATCTACCTATTAATAGAGAATTATAATCTAGAGAAGAGGAATTACGCGAAGAAATAGCTAAGAAATAGAGAAATATTATAAAGATTAAATAAAGGCTAGTAGATATTTATAAATAACTTAAGGAATTAGACTCTAATAACGAATATAATAATAGTTATATTTGGAAGGGAAAACTTAAATAAAGCTGAGAAAGTAAGGATAATTCTAACTAGGAAAACCTTAGTTATACTTCTAAGAAAGAAGGTAATAGAGTAGTATCTCGAGCTTTTATATTAAAAGATCTATAGATAAAACTTAAGGAACGGGTAGAGTTCTACTAAGAAAAAGTAGTAGGAGGACTTCTATAAAAGGAGTTTAGAAATAACTTAATATATTTATAATACGGAGTAATATACTAGTTAGCCTACGCTAATAAAATATATATAATTTACTATTAAGTAAAGATAAACTTAGGAAAATCTATTAGAATTTAAATATATAGAAAGATTTAGTTAAGTTATAATAATATAAGTTATTATTAGTACTTAGTAATTAAAAGATTAAGGAAGTAGTTTCTAAATTATAATTAAAGATAGTATAGTAGTCTTTATAAGTACTTTAAGTATAACGAGTATATATTAGAGTACTACTTAGATAATTAGTATACCTATTTTTATAATAATTATAGGAAGTATATATATATAAAAAGAACTACCGGATTCTTATTCTTTTTAGGAAAAGAGTAATCCCTTATACTAGGGGGAAGTATAAGGAGATTAATATCTTTACCCTAAAAATATATTAGTTATATTTAACGAACTATATAATATATATAAATATACTAGTTAAAATAGATAGTTAGTAGACTATAATAATAATAGATTCCGGGGTATCTAGAAACTTTATCTCTAAAGTACTAGTATAGTTAGTAGGCCTATTAACGCGGAGAAAGAAGGATTTATATAACTTATAAATAGCTAACGGGTTAACGCTATTAAAAGGAAGCGTAAATAAGGAGATAACCTCGCTACTATTTATAATTTAATAATATTATAAGGAAATATCCTTTAATATTATAAGGATAGCTACCTATTATATTATATTAGGTATGCCTTAGTTAGAAAAGTATAACCTAGTAATTAACTAGAGAAGAAAAGTACTTAAGTTTAAGTAAACTAGTAATATTACTAGATTCTAACCTATACGTTAATAGTAGATAACGGTAGATAAGAAATTAAACTAGAAAATAGTTAAGGTATATATTACCTTAATTTTAAATAAGGATAGCCTTAAAATATAAGGATCCGACTTAATAAATACTAGTAACGGTCTACTAGGTTAATAAGTTAGAGTTTTTAGAGTAACTAATAGTACTTCTAATATCTTATAAGAGTATTAAAGATAGAAACGCCTCTTTATAAAAGAGATAATAGTAAAAGCTCTACTTAAATACTAACTTTAGGATTATAAGATTAAACTTAAACTAGGGAAGGAACTAATATTTAGACCTATTTATATATTATCTAAAAAGGAACTTATAGTACTATATAAGTACCTTAATAAGAACCTAAAAAAGGGATTTATTTAAGAATCTAAATTACTAGTAGGGTATCTAATACTCTTTATAAAGAAGAAAGATAGGTTATTATAATTATATATAGACTATTAAAAGTTAAATAATATAATAATTAAAAATTATTACCTACTATTAAATATTAGCGAGTTATAAGATCGGCTAGTTAAAGTAAAGATCTTTATAAAGTTAGATCTTTAAGGAGCGTATAACTTAATTTAAATAAAAGAAGGTAATAAATAGAAAATAGTATTTAGGACTTAATATAGATATTATAAGTACCTAGTTATACCGTTTAGTCTTACTAATATACTAGTAACCTACTAGGTATTAATTAATAATATTATATAAGCTTATTTAAATCTTATAATAATTATATACCTCGATAATATATTAATATACTCTAAGAATCTCGAGGAATATATCCTTTATATATAAGATATATTAATATACTTATTATAAGCTAGACTCCTCTTAAAACTAGAGAAATACGAGTTTTATAAGACTTTAATCGAGTTCTTAGAGTTTATAATAATAATTAAAGGCGTTTATATAAGCCTTAAAAAGATTTAGGTTATATAGGAATAGCTTATACTATATAATATTAAATTAGTATAAGGATTTCTAGGATTTACTAACTTTAATAGATATTTTATAAAAGGCTACTCTAAGAAGGCCTTACTACTAATAGAAATTACTAAAAAAGATATAGGATTTTAATAGGATACTAACTAGAAAAAAGTATTTAAAGAACTAAAGTAAGCTTATATAAATCCTCTAGTACTTTATATATTTTAAAATAGAGAGCTAGTATATATTAAGATAGATACTTTAGATCTTATAATTAGAGTATACCTCTATTAATAGAAAAATAGTAAGTAGTATCTAGTAGTATACTACTTACGTAAAATATCTCTAGTAGAATAGAACTATAATATATATAATAAAGAGCTTTTAGTAGTTATCTATTCTTTATAATATTAGAGAGTATATATTAAAAGCTATTTAGAACTTACTATCTTTACTAATTATAAGAACTTAGTAGGTTTTATAACTATTAAAGAGTTAAATTAATAATAAGTATAATAGTTTAAACTCCTTAAATAGTATAAGTTTAAGATTTAGTATACCTTAAATAAAGATAATAGATAAGTAGACGTTTTAAGTAGATAATCTAACTATATATAAATAAAAGATATTACTACTTAACTTATATTAAAATAAGAAGATAATAGATTATTAATACTAGTAAGAAATCTAGCTATAATTATACGAGTTATAATATATATAATTCCCGATTTAAAGGAGGTATATAAGAGTAATAACCTAGCCGGATAACTTAAAAAGGAATAGCTTAACTAGGACCTATTACTATATAAGTAGAAGTTATACTTACTACTAAAAGTAATAGAAGAAGTAATTAGGAATTACTATAATAATCCTTTACTAGGATATCTAGAAGTATCTAAAATATTAGAACTTATTTAGAGAGTATATATTATACTAAACCTACGAGCGTTAATTAAGTAATATATTAAAGAATATATATACTACTAGTAGAATAAATCTATAAGATATACTAAGTATAGATAAATTTAGTTTACTAAAGTTCTAGATATATTATAAAAAGATATTATAATAGACTTTATTATAAAACTACCTTAGTTAGTTAACCTAGTAACTAATAATAAGTACGATTTAATAATAGTTATTATTAATAAACTTACTAAGTACGCTATTATAATTCTATATAAGGAATCTTATAATACTAGTTAGCTTAGATTTATTTTATTAGATAGACTAATTAGAGATTATAATATACTAGAATTAATAACTTTAAATAAAGATAAACTCTTTATATTAAACTATTAGAAGACTTTAATCGCGTTAATTAGAATTAAACTACAAATATTAATAGCTTATTACCCTTAGACTAATAGATAGACTAAATATACTAACTAAATAATAGAGGTATACCTTAGGTACTACGTTAATAAAAGATAAAATAATTAAGTTATACTACTTCTAATAGCGTAATTAGTATATAACGATAAACGATTAGATATAATAAGGCTATTACTATTTTTTATAAATTATAATTAATATATAAATCTATTCCTAGATCCTTAATAAAGACTAGATACTAAGAAAGCCTTAGTATTAACTTCTAATATAAAAAGCTTATATAAGGATATATAATATAAGATTAGCGAGGCTAATACTACTATAAAGAAGTTAGTAAATAAGAAAAGAAAATTAGGTCCTTAGCTAAAGAAGGGGGATAAAGTATACCTCCTTATAAAAAATTTAAAAGGAATAAGACTAAGTAGGAAACTAGATTATATTAAAGTTAGACTATTTTTAGTTATTAAAAATAAAGGGCCTATTAATTATAAATTATAGCTTCTACCTAATACTAAAATCTATTTAGTATTCTATATCTTAATATTAGAACTAGTAGACCCTAATATACCTTTATAAGAAACCTTCTATTTTAAAATAGAAGAAGAGAATAAATTTAAAGCTAAAAGAATTCTAGTATAAAAGAGTTAGAAGTACCTAGTAAAATAGAAAGGGTATAAAGATTTAGAAAGTACCTAGGAACTAATTAAAAACCTTAAGAACTACTAGAGTCTCTTATAATAGTTCCGCTAATAATAGTAAACCTAGACTAGTTAAAGTTAAGAGGGACTTTAACCTATTCTAAAGAAATATTAAAGAGGAAGTTATTAAGGGAAGGATTAGCCGTTTACTTATTAACCTCGACCTCCTTAATATTTTATAATTCCCCTTTAACTATTTCCCTTTAAACTCGCTCTAATATTTCTAGCTCTATAATAAGACGAACTATTCGAGCCTAGGCCTCCTTTTAGAAAGCCTTCTACTCTGCTAGCTTAGTATCGCGCTATTTCTAAACGCGAGCCTAATAAGTAGGAGAAAAAGGAGTAAGATCGCAGCTATAACCTAGTCGGGCGTATTCCACGTAATAATTAGATAAACCCCCTACTTTATACTTCTCTAGGCGCTTAGCCTTTTTATAGTTCTTATAAACGCGTATTAGAGTTACCGGCGCGATTAATAATAATAGCTAATAATAATAGAAAGAACTTAATAGTTTATATCTATTAGTAGGTATAATAGAAGTTAGGATTATCGGGATAATAATTCTTAGAGGAGGAGCTAATATTATAAGTATAGACTAGCGGTCCTTATACTACGCCTAGTAAAGGTACTTCTTATTACTATTAGGTAGATTAGTCTAGAGAGAGACTTAACTTATAAGTAGATTAGATAGATTAGTTAACTAAATTATAAGAGCCGTATATAAATTAGATAGATTAGTCTACTAAATTATACCTCTTAGTAGGATCTTATATATCTATATAGAAAGCGTGTATTCCTACTTAGATAGGAGCTTCGTACTTAACTTATATTATTAACCTAGATATCTCCTAGATACTAAATATAATACTCTACTTATATTAGACTAGTTTAGTACGAAGCCTATTTACCCTAGTCCTTAATACTCCTCTCTACGAGATCTACCTAGACTCCGGAGCCTTCTAGTTAGAAGACGACGGGTCGTAATAATTTAGAGCGAACTCCCTAGTAGTACTAGTAAAACCGAGAAGATAATACTAGTTCTATAGAATAAATTAGCTAGAGCGTTAAAATATAATAGAGATATAAAGGAATAAGATCCTAATAGTATATATAAAGGAGATATATTAGAAAATAGAGTAACTTATAAGACTAGCCTCTTGAAATTTCTTCTTAAGGCTAAGAACCTCTCCCGTAGCTTCTAAAAGACCTCTACCGTAGATAAGACCAGCTTCTCGACTACCGTAAGCTACCTGTAAATCAATGACGTTATCTTCGTAGTCAGGGTCATTTTTATTATCTATATTCGTCTTATCTTCTACTTAAAACCCTAGGCTTTTCGAGAGATATCGCTGAGCGATTCTAATAGCGATATAGCGATATTCGCTAGGATTAATAGAGATACCTAATCCGGCTAGTATCTCCCGTTAAAGAATAGTTCGAAATTACTAGGAAGTAAATTTTATTACCTTAGATTTTCTCTTTTTCGTAGGGTTCTCGAAGAGGTATTAAGATAAAGGTTTCTAGAAAACCTTAAGAGATATTCAGCTTATAAAAGGGATAACGAGCTAAAGATAGTAGACGAATAACTTACTAACCTCTCGAGGTAGATATTAGTAAATTATCTTCGTGGAATTCAAGATCAAATAACCTTTATAGTAGTAGGTTACGAAGAAAAGTAACCCGTTCTCACCGAAGATATTCCGTAGGCTAGTAGTCGTAGAATTTAAATACTAAATAGAGACTAGCTTTAAAAACCGAGCTGGACCCCCTCCGGTTAAGTAACTAAGTACTAGAAGTTTCTCGAGATAACTTCTAGTAATTCCAAACCAGTCTCGTAGCTTTCAAGTATTCCAGGTGAATTCCGGGCCTAAAAGAGAAAAACGGCTAGCTAGATCGGGACTAGAGCGAATTCGGTTAAATAGGAATTTTTCTAGATTCTCTATACCGAGCTGCGTATGTGGGTCGGAAAGAAAGCTCGAAAATAGAGTCGAATCTATAGGATTATTATAGATTCGACTCCAAGGAATTTCCGGGATATTTCTATTAGAAGTACTATTTTCGAATAGTAAATCCTTATAGAGAATACCCCGAGTAGCCGTAAGTAGACCGTAAGTAAAGCTTTGAAAGTCGGAAATTAAGAAGGAAATCATACTCCTATAAGTAAGAGATTCTCCCTCCTACTCTAACTAGCTAGTAGTAGTCATTTTTCGAGCTATATTCATCTTATAACTTCGAAGATCTAGTAGCCAATTAATTAGGGTACGAGTACCGCGAATAAGAAAGCGGTCGACGAGAGTTTTTAGTCTAGATAAAGGACCTTCGCCTAAATCTAGACCGGAGAAAAGTTGTTCCGGAGTACTAGAAGTACTAGAATCGGAATCCTCGGCTATCTCTTTACCTCTCGTAGTTAATATACGAGAGGAGTTCTTAAAAGAATAGCGAAGAACGAGAAATTAACTAGTTTTCAAGATAGAACTAAGAATAGAAGGGTAGGAATTAACCCCCCTAAACCTATTCTATTAAACGCCTAATACGGCTAGCGCGTCGACTAGGGCGAGGTCGTATTTATCTTCAGAAGTTAATTGGTTGAGAAGAGAAATCGTGAAATCTAATAGAGCTTTTTCAAGAGTAGTTAGATTAGAGAGCTTCCGGGAATTTTTCACTGGAATTCGAGTATTCTCTTCATCTTCTTCCTCTTTATCTTCTTTCTTAGATTCCGAGCTAGACCCTTCTAGGCTAGACTCGCTCTTAGAATTTCTTAACGAGACGTCGGATTTTAATTTCTCTCTAAGATCTTCGAGGTTTTTAACCCTCGAGGCTAGCCGAATTAGCTGAGAGTAGAAAAATCGTTGACCCTTAGTAAAGTAATACTCTGGGAATTTTTCCGAGCTAAAACCCTCTTGAGTTCGAATGAAAAAGCTAAGTAGTTATTTCTAGGGCTAGGAATACGTTAAAAGACGATCGGATTTTTAGTAGGGCTTTAAGGGTTTAGCCCTAGACTGGTTTTTTTCCGTTCGAACTATCTCGAATCGACTGAAAAAGCTAATAATACTAATAGCTTCGTGTGATTTCCGGGCTAATTCGTCGAAAATCAACTAAACGGCTTCTAGTAGAAGGGAAGTCGGGTCCGCTACTAACTCGAGTAGGTCTAGCCTATCTAGTCCGCTTAGATAGGTAGCCTATTAAGTTCTTTCTAGTTATAGACTTAGGTCGTCGGTTTAATTAGCCTAGATTTTTCTAACCTCGCTTTTCTAGAAATCATCGAACTTTAAATCTAGAGTAGACTATTCTAGAACCCACTTCGAGGGGTTTATAGAGTAAATTAGTAATAGAAGAATAGTTAATTATAGATATAATTACCTTGACTTTCTATAAAACTAACTCGAGATCTTCTTAAAACGTTCTCTTCCTCCTCGCTACTCTCTCTCTCTACCCCTAAGCTAGCCGCTCTAGGCATAGTTATAGACCCCCTTAATAAAGGCTTTTTAGGATTAACCCTAAAGTATTACTAACCGGGCGTAACCCGGAAGAATTATTAAACGCTAACGCCTGAAATTTAAGGGACTTCTATTTCCCTATTTTTCGGAGTTCGCCCCTTTCCTTTCAAGTTTTCCCACTTATAAAGAGATGAAAAATATAACTGAATACTATTTCTATTTCGGGTATAATAGAGACAGTCTAAATACCCGAGTCCGTCCGAGTAAAGAGCTAGATCGGGAAAGAAATAAGGAAAAGAAGTAGGAATTTTAATATCTACTACCCCCTTTCGGTCGTTTACTAAATAAGGGTATTTAGCTACCTCGGAAAGGATACGAGAGCGGTCGTTAGGAGGTAGCTTATAAGGGCTTCGTGTAAAATAACCTTCTAGACTAACGGGAAGTACAGCGTACTTATACTCCTTACAAGCTAGGAAGCCCGTATCTCCGAGGATTAAGATGAATTCTATTATAAATAAAAGAGCTATATTAATTTCCTATATAGGACTTAAGTTAAGTTGAAAGCCTTAAAAATTCGTTGAGATATTAAGGAAGAATGGAATAATATTAATAGGAAGAGGTTAAAGTACAGCTCCTAGCAGTTATTAGGCGGTTAATTTAGGGGTCGGGTCGGCTATTTCCCAGCTACTAGCTAATATACCCTAGCCGAACTTATAAGCGAGTATCTTAAACTTTTTATTAAGGATAAAAAGAGTAACCCTATAACTTTACGAATATAGCTCCGATCTAGAAACTTAAAACGCCTAAATTTTATTAATTTTAGGGTCTAAAAATAGATAGTATAAACTTAAGCGAAATTCCTACTATTTATAGTATCGATCCTATAGTAGAAAGGGAATTTATTTGAATTCTTTATAACTTTTATAATATATAACCGTTTTCTATAATTTTTAGGGCGTTTTAAAGCTTAAAGAGATACCTATATATCTATTTAAATCTTATAAATTTGAAACCTTAATCCAGATAGAGGAATAACCGGAAATAATTAACCTTTCCTTAGTCGTCGATTAGCCGTCAGGGTCTAAATATTAAAAAAATCCTAACTTTATAAAAATTATTAAAAAATACTCTTAAGACCGATTAACCCCGTAGTAGATATAATATATAGGGCTAAGTTTACGCTTTAAAATAGTATACTATCTCTATAAATATTATATAGAAAAATTGTAGATTATATTTAAAATAAGAAAATTAAATATAATCTACTTAAATCCTTAGTAGGGTTTAAATATAATCTACGTAGATTATATTTATCTCTTTATAATAGTAAAATAAGGTTTTATATACTAATAGTAGTAGTAGTAAGATTATAAATACTATATCTTATACTTTTATAATAATAACTACTATAATTAGTACCCTAGTACTAAGAACTTTAACTAGTACTTATACTAGTCTTATAAATATTTCTAATATTTAAGCTAAACTTAGTTAAGTTAAGAAAGATTACTATTAAACTAATAGCTTATATTTATATTATAAATAAGCTAGTTACTATATAAATAATTATAATAATCCTATATATAAGTATCTTATTATTACTAATACTACTATTATAAATCTAGTTATAACTAGATTACTTAGTTCTAGATTACTAGAATTAGAAAATAGTATATCTCTAATATAAGTTATAACTAGGGATTTAAATAAAAAGATCTTATTATCTTATTATTTTTATTAAGTAAAGACCTATTAGAATATAAGTATATAATACTCCTATATATAATAGCTATTAATAGTATTATTTAAAGCTAAGTTATAATTAATAGTAGTACTACTAGAAGATCCTTTATTAATAAGACCTTTATATAATTATATAACCTTACCCTTTATATCCTTAAAACCTTATACCTTATATAAGTTATAAATAGATATTATATTTCCTCTAGTACTATTATATATACTACCTAAGTCCCTATTAATATTAGTAGTTATATTAAAATATTATTTATATTTATTACTAAGTTAAAGCGTTATCTTATTATCTTAGAAATCCCCTAGCTAAGAACTTATAATCCTATAATTAATTAGGTTATAAATACTATTATATTTTATTCTAAGTATTATAAGAAAAACTACTTTTCTAGTAGTTAAGTAGTATTTATAAAAGGATACCTTAAGCTTTTAAAAAAGGAACTTAAGTCTATTATCTTAAATTAAGTTACTAAGTATATAAGGAGTACTACTCCTAATATTATAAAAACTTTAAGTAGGAACGTAGTTCCTTTAATAAGGAGTATTACTTCTAATATTATAAGGAATATTATTTCTAACCCTAAGTTTATAAAGAGTATAACTCTTAATATTATAAAAACTCTAAGTAGGAATACTATTCCTTTAATAAAGAGTATTACTCCTAATATTATAAGGAATATTATTCCTAACCCTAAGTTTATAAGAAGTATTACTTTTAATATACTAAGTTATTAACCTAATTTAACTTAAATTAATCTAAGTCCTAATATTATAAGGAATATTATTCTTAACTCTAAGTTTATAAGAAGTATTACTTCTAATATACTAAGTTACCTACTTAATTTAACTTAAATTAGTTTAAGTACTAAGTCCCTAGATATTAATTTAATTAATACCGCTCCCTTTAATATATAATTAAAGAGGAGTAAGAAATAAGCTAAGTTTTATATCTTTTCTATAAGTCTTAAAGATATTATAAAAGTATTAGCTTTAAAGGTTAATATTAACCCTACTAAAAAGCTTTTAAAGGAGTATTATAAGTTCTTTAATATATTCTTTAAAAAGGAAGCTAGTTAGCTTCTACCCTATTATCTCTATAATTATAAGATACTATTAAAACCTAATACTACGCTATTATACTAGTAAATATATAGTATATCTTAAGCGGAGCTCTAGGCTACTAAGTAATATATAGAAGAAAACCTTAGTAAAGGTTTTATCTAAGCTAGTAGCTTATCTACTACTATACCTATCTTATTTATTAAGAAACTAGGAGGTAGCTTATACTTATATATTAACTATTAAAAGCTTAATAAACTTATATTAAAGGACTATTATCCTTTACCTTTAATTAAAGAAACCTTATCTTAAGTATATTAAGTAAAGATCTTTACTAAGATTAATATTATTACTACTTTTAACTAACTATATATAATAGAGGGTAAAGAGTAGAAAACTACCTTTATAACTTAATAGGGTTTATATAAATACCTTATCTTACTCTTTAACCTTATTAAAAGCCTATTAATATTCTAAAGATATATTAATAATATCTTATATAAATTCCTTAATAAATTTATTATAACTTATCTAGATAATATCCTTATTTATAATAAGTCTAAGAAATAATACTAGGATTATATTACCCTTATATTATAATATTTATATAAGTTTAACTTATAAGTTAATATTACTAAATATAAGTTTAATATTACTTCTATTAAGTATTTAAGCCTAATTATAACTACTAAAAGGATTTATATAAATCTAGATAAGATTTAAGCTATTATAAAATAGTAACTACTATCTAATTTAAGAGACTTCTAAGTATTCTTAAGATTTATAAACTTCTATTAATACTTTATTTAAGACTATTCTAAAATTACTATTCTATTAATTAAAGTAACTAAGATCTAGAAGGGTTAGCTATTATACTAGATAAATAAATATTACCTAGCTTTTAATAAGCTTAAATAAGCCTTTATTTTAAGACTTATCCTTATATACTTTAATTATATAAGGAAGATAGTTATAAGAACTAATACTTTAAACTATATTACTACTAGTATTTTATCCTAGTATAACTTTAAAGGTATATTATATTATATTACCTATTTCTTAAAGAAGTTTTAACCTACTTAAATTAATTACCTAATTTATAATAAAGAACTCCTTATAATTATTCTTACTTTTAAGTATTAATATATTAAATTAGAAGGTAACTAGTACTAAGTTAATATCCTATTAAACTACTAAGTCTTAGAATACTTTATATCTACTAAGAAACTATTATAATATTAAGCCTATTAAGTTAAGTACCTATTATACTTTAACTTCTTACTACGTTATTACTCTAGAAAGTAGGGTAAGAAGCCTAATACCCTAACTTATTAATTAGGAGACCTCTTTAAAGAGGAGGATAAGATCCTTAAAATATAGAACTAAATACTACTTAAGTATAAAAACCTTAATAACTATATAAAATCTAAGTTATAGAAGAAGATTAATTTATATTTATTATAAGTAGATTTATACCTTACCCCTATTTTAATAAGAAACTAAGTATATTAAGCCTTAGACTAGAAAACTTAGAATAAGTTAAGTATACTTAAGCTAATTTAACTTAATTTAAATCTTAAACTAGAATAAGATAAGCTTAATAAGCTTTATAAATTAAACTATATTATTTATATAAAATAAACCCTAGACCTAGTACTTAAGCTAGTTTATAAGAATTATAACTATATTATATTAGATAAAGATCCTAATAAGTTAAGTCTTAAGAAGTTATTTACTTAGGGTTATAATTATAATCTAGTCTTATATAAAATCCTTAAAGTCTTATAAAGTAGATTACGAAGATTTAAATATATAACCCTTACCTTATATTCTAAATAAAATAGAAAACTATTTTATAATAAGTATTATTATATCCTTAATTATACTCCTTTATACTTATATTTATTATAGCTATATTATAATAAGCCTACTACTAGCTATTTAAGGTCTAGTAAAACCTATTAATTACTATATTATAGATATTATTAGTCTAAGATATAATACTATATCTATTATTATATATATAATTATATTATATATTAGATATATAAGACCTTTTATTAAAGTAAATCTAAGTATTTAACTCTATTAGATATACTAGAATATTATTAATAAGATATTACTATAAATCTTATTACTAGTCTACTAGAAGTAGATATTAAGGATATAGTATATATTATTATTAATCGCTTAATTAAGGAGTAATATATTATTACTATTAATTATAAGATAAGAGCCTAGTAATTTATAAGCTTCTTTATTAATTATATCTTTAAGTTATATAACCTTTCTTATAATATTATAAGTAATTATAATATATAGTTTATAAATAAGTTTTAGGTATATATATATAAAGCCCTAGGAATTATATATACCTTATTAACTACCTACTACCTTAAAATTAATAGATAGACTAAGTAATTTAACTTAGTCTTTAAGTAATACCTCTAAGCTTATATTAATTATAACTAAGATAATTAGCTAGCTTAACTAGCTCTTACTAAGTTTACTAGGAATAATAGTAATTCTAAGACTACTAGGCTTTTATTCTTTTTCTTAAATAAAGGGTTCTATTTATATTATAAGTATAAGAGTAATATTTCTATACTAGGAACTAATAATAAGATTAATACTACTACGTTTACTAGGTAAATAAAAGAACTTAAAGCTATTATATATTCTAAGATAGCCCTTACTTAAGCTAATTATACCCTTAATACTAACTATTACTATATCCTTATACCTTAATATAGAGTTAATAACTTTATATACCTTAATATTAAGAACCTTTATACCTATTATTTATATAAGAAGTTAGAGCGCTATTAAGCTAGCTTATACTAAGTTATTAAAGTCTTAAGTCCTACTATTATATAATTATAACTTCTTATAAGTCTAAATATCTATAATATATTCTATATTAACCTCTTTAAACCTACTAAGCTAGATCTAGTTCTAGGCTAGTAAATATTAAACCCTCCTCCTATTATTATAGATAGTAAAACTAAGTATAAAGTTAAAGCTATTATAAACTCTAATTAAGTTAATAGAAATAAAACTAAGATTATATATTATATTAAATAGACTAGATACTCTAACCTTATATAAGAAACCCTTAAATCCTTAATATATTACTATAAGCTTATAAAAGCCTTCTACTATTAATACCTTAATAAGTTAAGTTAAGCCCTTTATAAAGCTTAGGTATAAGAGGGAGATAATATTATAAGTTATTTATTAAACCTAGTAGTTATTTATTAAACCTAGCGTTATTAAGCCTTTATTAAGTAACTTAAGTAGAGCGCGTATATTAACTAGCCTACTAAGTAGGTTTTTAGTAAGATTAAGTCCTTAGTATAAAAGGGTATAATAAGCCTTCCCCTTTAAATCCTTTCTTCTCTTCTTATATAATATCCTTTTATTTATAAGATAGTTAATAGTCTATACTACTATTTAAGTATTACCTATTTACTATTTAAGTAAAGTCTTACTATATTAACTTATAATAAGGAGGACTCCTTTAATAAGAAGTAAGAGGGTTTTAATATAAATTAAGTCTATTTAAAGCTAACTAGAAGTAAGCTTATAAGTATTAACTACTTTCCTTACTAATCTAGGCTAGCTAGGGTTACTAGGGTATTTTCTAACTAAATAATTATATAGCTAGTAGATAGGAAGTAGTTAATTATAAAGAGAAATTATATAAGGTATTATTAAACTAGTTTAATAGTATTATAATAAATAAACTACTTATATATATCTTTAAGATAGATATTAATATATTTGTAAGTCCTAGTCTAATAAATATAAGAGGTAGAATAAGTATATTTATACCTTAATACTAGGTCCCTAAGCTTTATAATAGAGGGAACGGGCTCTTCTAGATATATATAAGTAGTAATAGACTCTATTAAGTTATAAGTAGAGGTAATTATATCTATCTTTATAAGAATATTATAATCTATCTCTTTAAAGGGGGAGTAGCTATTTATTAGATATCTATAAATCTTATTATAAGAGAGGAAGTAGTAATAGATAGTATAAAAGATAAAGTATAAGTAGGAAAAGTAGAGGAAGAAGGAGAGAATAGTAATAGTTTAAAGGTAGAGGGGTATATTAATAGTAGGTAGAGGGCTATTATAAGCTTACTTAAACGCGTATATTAATATAATAAAGGTAGATAGATTAGATTTAAAGTAGAATAAAGATATAAGGGAAGTTAAGGTAGTATTAGAAGTTATATTATATAGAAAGGAAATTAATATAAGTTCTATAAGGGGAGAAGCTAGCTAGATTAAGATAGGAGTAAGGTAGAATAGATTTAATAGAAGGTTAATCTTACCTCTATTCTATATTATAGTATAGTTTACTAGTATAAAAGTTATTAGTAGAATAGAATATTATTATACTAAATATCTTATAATTAACTAAGTATCTAGTAGATAGTATTAGTCTTTTAATACTTCTATCTTAATAATAATAATATCTTTTCTTATTAATAACTAATATAATAAGTTACTTAATAATAGTATATCTAGTTATATTCTATTAATCTTAAATAGTAATATTATTATAAAGTTATAATATAAGTAGATCTAATAACTATTTATTAATACTTTACTACTAGATAATATTATAAATAATTCTTTAGATTTTAAATTAATATTTCTAATAATATTTACCTTATAACTCTTAAAATACTTAAAGAGAGTCTTAGTATCTATAATAGTTTATATAAATATCTATTATATTTAAACTTAAACTTACTTTCTAACTACTATTACTTACTAAGAAATAAAAGAATTATACTTTTAAATATACTTTTCTAATATAAAAATCTTAAATTTTTATAAGTATTTTCTAGTATATATATAATTAAGTAGAATACTAAGAAATTTAAAACTTTAATATTAATTAGAAAAGAATACTAAATCTAAGAGAATTAAATTAAAGTACTTCTTTATAAATCTATTAGATAAATAGTTATAAAAGATCTTTAAAATTTAAAATTTAAATATTACTATATTCTATTATAACAAGAAGATAATAATAGCTCTCTTAACTATTTATACTATTATTATACTAATATTCCTACTATTATTACTATATTCTATCTATATATTAATTTTATAATAACTATCTAATACTAAGTAGTACTTCTAATATATTATAATTAAAACCTCTTAATCCTCTTAAATATTATAAGTAGTACTAGAAGGTTTATAACTAGTATCTTATATATACGGGCTAGAAAGATATAGGATTTTAGTATAAGATTAAGGCGATTTTTAGACTAGGATAAGATATCTTATAAGATATCCTAGTAGTAAATCGTGAATTAGGCCTAGTTAGGTAATATTTCTTATAGGCTAAAAATTTAGCTTAAACCCTATTTAACGCTAAAAAAAACTTTCTAAAAACCTTTAAAACTTACTAAGATATAAAGCTCTAAAGTTAATATAATAAATACGTTAGCTTATACTATAATAAAATCCTATATCTTTCTAGCTAGTACTTATATAATTAGATCTTATTACTAATCTAACTTTAATTATACTACTACTTCTAATAGATTTATAATAGATTTATTAGAATATATCTCTTATAAAAAGATAGTAATATAAGAAGGATTACTAGCTAGAAAGATATAGAATAGTATAGGATATTAGTCTCGCCTACTATACTATACTATAGTATAGGATTAGCTATTTTAGTCCTATCCCGTTCTAAGATAGTATAGGTTTTCGTAGGATAATCCTATAAGATAGGATTTTTATAGGACTACTTTATAAGATAGGATATTTTTAGGATATCTTATAATTAGTAAGTATATAACGTAGTATTTTTTTAAAAAAAAAATTAAAAATCTTCTCTATCTAGAAAGTTATAACTAGAAAGATAACTAGAAAGCTAATATTTACCTTTCTAGTTAGCTTTCTAGTTATAGTATTCTATATAGTAATAATTCTAGATTATTTTTAGGAAATCCTACTATTAGTAAGTATATAATATAATATTTCCTAAAAATAATCTAGAATTATTACTATATAGAATACTATAACTAGAAAGCTAACTAGAAAGGTAAATATTAGCTTTCTAGTTAGCTTTCTAGTTATAGCTTTCTATATAATAGAGATTTCTAGAATATTTTTTAAAAAAATACTACGTTATATACTTACTAATTATAGGATATCCTAAAAATATCCTATTTTATAAAGTAGTCCTACGAAAATCCTATCTTACTAAAAAAACCTATCCTATCCCTATCTTATACTATTATAAAGATATAGGATTAAGACCTAATTTACCTATCCTATCTTATAGTCCTATACTATCTTATATAAGATATCTTATAAGATATCCTATATCTTTCTAGCTAGTAAGAAGGATCTTATTAAAATAAACTTCTTAATATTTAATACTACTTAATATTTATTATATATAACTTATAAAGATACTTCTAGTATACTATTACTATTTAATTTATATAACTTATTAATTCTAAAGATATTCTTATTAGATTATATTAATAAATATATATAATTAAGTTTATATAAAGTAATTTAAGTAAATAAAAAAGTAATTAGATAGGTAATTAAATATTAAATTAGATTATACTACTTTCTTAATCTATAAATTAAATAAAAATCTAGCTTATATATACTAAATAATTAGGATATTATCTAAGTAGTAATAGGGCTATAATTATACTATATAACTATATCTATTATTTTAGTCTACTACTCTTCTAAACGCGTATATATCTTGTATTAACTTATTTTCCTATTTCTCTCTCTATTACGATTACTAAGTCTGTAAGCCTGTCTTAAATCTTAAGATGTAATGAGATCGGAGAAAACCATGTATAAATGTAACGGTAGTATCTTACAGTATGTAGATCTTCGATTCAATGCGCGGGAGCAGATCTCGGTTCTGCTCGGACCTAGCCTTGACAGGTAGCCTGCGCTTGACCCGAGCTTTTGATTTGCAACTGGTTAGCGTTGAGAAGAATAGAATCAATAGCAACGCTGGTCAACTTACCACGGCAAGAAGATACAGCTATGCTTGACAATAAGATTTCAGATAGCTAGAGAGCGGGGTTTGCTTCATGCTTTATAGTGAGTCACGTGTTGAGAACTCAGCTTTCGGTACTTCCAGTACTCGATGACGTTAAACGACCCCCAAGAATGGGTAATTTTCTTGACTTCCCATCAGTCCGCTGTGGAGCTTGGTTTAGGAAAGAAGGCTTGCGACATTGGCATAGCAAGTTTTTATGTGAAGAACAAACATTCTGAGAAATCTAAAGAGCACTGAGCTTGGGCTGGAGAAGTAGATTAGCAAACGTTGCTTGCAAGTGGCTGTCAATGGAGAAGTAAATTTAGGATCGAGATGAGTTCGCAGCATAGAGAGACAAGTGGGGGCTTTCTTTCTCAGTGGTAGATTGACGGACTTGTAGATTAAAATTTCAGGTTCGTATGTCACATGCTTTTTGCAGATTCGTGCTTTCATCAAAACCCCGGCTTCTCCTAAAGTCCGTGCTGGGGGTTCACGTCCTTCATAATCCTTGTGCAGGTGCCATCAAAGCTTTGCGTTGCGGTTCCCTCCAGCCGGAGCGTTTGATGCGTTGACCACGTCTTTCACAGCAGCCCAGTATTTCTCTTCACCCTCGCCCTTGCCATGTCTGCAATGACCAGTTTTGACAAATCTCTCCGTCTTCACGTCCCAGCCTTTGCTCTCCGCTACAGCAGCATGATGCTCTATATCCTGCCATCTCACCAGACGATCCTCTCGAGAATAGAAATAAGCCCGAGGAATGCCCCTAGGGACCAGGCGCGAATCGACAAGATCGCTATTAGACTGACTCAACACGTTCATGTTGCCAGAAACCCTCTCCACAATCCACATCAGCGAGACCAGGGCGTGAATGAACGCCAAACCGAGAATGTAGACAAACAATGGAGATCGTGGAATCTGAAAGCTTATGCCAGTATACGCGGATTTGTAAGTACCGCGGGAAGGTGTGCTGTCGAACAGGATTCCCTTGACTGGGAGGATTTCTTCGCTTTCAGCGGACGACGTCCCCTTGAACGCGCGGAGCAACACACTTGCACTCTGGGCGCCCGAGTTCGAGAAGAGGTGCATGTAGATTGGCGAGTCCGGCTCTGCGCGCAAGGCAGAGATCGCGCTTCCAAGATTGCGCTTTTGCGTGCTGATTGGTGTGTACACCATGTTTGGCACCGTTCCTAAGATCACGATGATGCGCGCTGTGGGCATGAGCGCGGCCCACTTCTGGAAGTAGAATTGTATGTGAGCTTGAGAAGCGATCATCCAGGTGTGAAGGAGAACGGTTGGCGAGGTGGTGTTATGTTGGGGAGGATAGTAGAGCAGGGTCGTGGGCGTCAAGCGGGTTAAGTTTGCAAGAGGGGAGGCTTTAAATGTAGATGCCATGACAATGGTATACTCCGCAGGAATTCTTAGAAACGCCACACGATATGTTGTTTCCAGTAGGCCATAGAACCTCCATGAAGGTTACATATAGCAGAAGGAAGGTGTAGTCTATATACGGTTAGCATAGTACTTAGTAAGTACTTAGTAGATATTAGTAGCTCCTACTAGAGAATATAGAGAATCTATCCTTTCTACCCTAAATAGGCGTACCTTATTAAGTAGTAACTTATAGTATAATATATAGTAAATTATAAAAATACTATACTTTTCTAGAATATTTTTTAAAAATACTACCTCTATATTTTAAAAATATTATACTAGAGACTTATATATCCTAGATACTAGGTATATTAACTTCCTTATAATATAAAATACCTTATAATAACTCTTATAAGTTAGTTTCTAGTATATCTATCTTTAAAATATAAGTAGGCTTAGAGACCTCTTATATAAACCTTCTAACTATTACTATTATTATAAGGAATAAAGTTTTTAGAAGTAAAATATAACTTCTTTAGAGAATTATTTCTAGGACTTAAAGTACTTAGTACTCTTTTTTTAAGCTAGATAATTATACTAGGAGCTCTATTAAAGTAGCTAGATTATAGTAGCTATTATAAGAGCTATTATAAGGTCTTCTACCTAGGATCTTAGACTTAAAAAGTAGTCCTAGAACTAATATACTTTACTTCTAAGATATAAGTATAGTATTTTTAAAAATATTCTAGAAAAGTATAGTATTTTTATAGTTTACTATATAATATATTAAGGCCTTAGAAGAGATTATTTATTATAATTATAATTATTATTTAATTATTATTTATATAACTAGATCTCTATTATTAAACTTATATTTATTATTCCTCTTAATTAATTAATATAAGATCTATCCTTATATTTAGTATAAAGGATAAGAACTTAGTATAATCTAATATTAAGGCGCTATATTATTACTATTAATATAGAATATAACTAATATATTAAGACTTATATAAATAATTAATATATTAAGAGGAAGTCTTAGTAGAGATAATATTAGTAAAGTATTTATAATTTAGTACTAAGTTCTATTAATAGTAGATATTATAAGTACTATAGTACTATTAGACTTAGTATTAATATTAGATTTAGTATTAATACATGTAAGTATTAATTAATATTAAAGGATATCGCAACTCGTCCTCAGCTGTAAAAGCTTGCAAGGCAGCCTGACTCGAGTCATTTTATCTCAAGTGTCTAGCAGAGACTTCATGAAGAGATCATTTCGTATGATGAGAAAGCCTAGTCTATAGGTGAATAATGAAGTCGTCTATCTATCGCTTGACTGCTTAGGTTCGATCTCCAAACATATAGGAATGAGATAAACAGCCAAATCCTCTGATTACTCACCTTGTCATGATATCAGTGTGGGTGGAAGACCTATAAAATTACTTATTCCTCGAGGACTTCGAGTAAGCCTTGCCTAGGCGCACGTATCGCTACTATGACGATGCGCATGCCGCTCCTATCACAGCCAGTCGTGTGTGGGCGTTAAAAGCGCATTAGCTGCGAATCCACTATTTGGAGTATGTCATCGCTTCTGATTGCCGCCGCAGGTCCGTACCAGAGATAGCATACGAATTTGCAAGTCTTCGGTGCCAAAGCCGGAAAGCTGAAATAGATTGCGAGATGAAGTCAAGCATACTTACTGTTTTCCTTTCAGCAGTCTTGACCTCAATCTCTGCGACGCCTCTTGACTTACCTTCTGCTCTTCCTTCGAGATCCTACCTACCAGATCCACGATTCACGATCCGCTCAGAACTTGATGCCACTTTTCTCCCCATCAACGCGGCATTCCTCAACATCCTATTCTTCATGGGTACCATCTCCATCCACGATATCACTGAACAGCTTGCTCCTCGCACATATAGTGCCCCTGGCTACCAGGCAGTGGATATTCGATCCTATGCTTGGACGGAGTCACGATTTCTTCTTTGGGGAATCTACCTTGCGGTCACCAACATGGTCGACAATGCCAGGTTCCACAACACGCAAATAGAGCTTTACTGGGAGGACAGACTTGTAGGAAGGATCAAGATTGCGGCCAAGAACGTTTTGATCTTACCTAGTGGAAGTGACAATATGAAGAACCATGCGGACCAGAGGGGACGACTCAGCCAGGGTCTCAGTAACAGAAGTGATGACCTAATCACGATCAATAAAGGAGCCGTTCGGACAGTCCAAAGCGTTCCGAAAGGTAATTTAACCGGAGGCAACTCTACAGCCGACGATATAGCGACAGTGTGGAATGCTACCGACCTTAGGTCATTGACAGCAGCGGCATCTTTGACAAACAACTCACCATACACATTACCACCATTCAAGGTCCAATTCAAACCAATCGCCGGAGCCAGCATGATAGAACGCAACAGTGTCTTTTTAACCTTCTTCGCCGCCCTCCTTCACATTGCGCAATTTCGTCCAGACGCGGAGCTGAAAACCTTTCGGATCAATTCACCAGTCGGCAAGCTGTATCTGCAAATGGATGAAAGTGATTATACTTGTCTGGTGATGATCTTCCATTCCCTGTCCCCCCTGTCCCGAGGCAGATACATGAGTATGCTAACAATCTTCGCATTACCTAGTATGGAAGAGCAGTTGGCGTTTTGATTTACGTCGCCAGATATATGGCGGAACTTCCAGCATATGGATATCGTGAGACTGGCTTCGAGGCCAAGGCGGGAGATCGGGAGGTCTGTGGGGGGTCAGTCCTCAAGAGCCTGCTAGCTTAGTCGTTTCGCTGGTATCATATCCTTGTTATCAAAACCAAGTAATGAACAGGAATTGAAACTCCATAGGTCGCAGGATTCGCTATGGATATAGTCTGGTAAATATTGTGTTTTGTCCTCATTGATAGCGCTATGCCAAAGATAATCGATTCATAGAATATTCCCGTGATCGCGAGGTGCTGCTTGGAACCGCATGACTCCTTGTTCCACGACACGGCAGCCGTAGCAGCTATTTTAGGGAAGCCAGTGTATCGTGTTCACACGACGTAATCAGTCTTTAAATGAGTACTCCTACGGCTTGCCTAGGTACGATGACGTGGAAACCGGCCTATAGTAACTCTTGAGTCAGAGGTATCATCGTATATCCTTGATAATGTGGCCGACCAGTAGTCGATGGACACCGAAGACCGTTCTGGCTGGGTAAGCCTTTTTTTTGTTTCAAGGTCTGATAGGGTGTGAAGGCCGCTGCAAACACCCTCATAGAAATAAGCGAATGTGCAATGATACAGATCCACAGTCGTCGTCTACTCGATCGGGAAGAAGGTTGTTGAAAGTGCTTACAGTCGTCAGCGTTGCTGATCGAAATGAGAGCTGCATCGCAGAATTCCGGACCGCGCCATCACTTGGTGACATTGGCATATATGTCAGCGCTTGGTATATGGCGTTTCAAAGGCGTTCCAGTGCGTTCCAGGGCGGTTTGCGCATCCCCGAAGTCGACTTGAAGAAAACTGGCCCAAAAGATTCAAATTCGGGCCCATTTATGTACAAGGACTGCGTAGGCTGAGTAAGTTCTATTTCTATTCGCGAAGTTCAGCTAAACCGTAACCTGAAGATTCCCCCATGATCGGGCTATACACCAACCTTTTGCCTAGGCCGCCAACTTCAGCCTCTCAGGCGCCCAACGCAATCTACCACAATTCAAATATCCTGTCAGGACGTTAAGAGCAGAGACACAATTCTGCGACTCACATCTCTGCAACATCAAACCCCAGTCTTGCGACGATCAGATTTCGTACCATCGACACTGCAGTCCGATCGAAGACGATGTCAGGATCGTGGCGGTATGGGCTCTTTGATTGTTTCTCGCCTCTAAATACGTGTAAGCTAGCTTTGTTGTCTCTGATTACAATCTTCCGCTCACGAAGCTGTACATTCAGGCTGTCTCGCAACCTGGTGCCCCTGCATCCTCTATGGCAAGACTCAAGCACGCAAAGATGGCGACCCGTACGCCTCTGCCTGCAACGGTAACGTACGGTCTTCCCTACTGCGTTGACCTTATCGACCTTATCTTGTTTCCATACAGTGTATGGGCTGGGCAGCTCTTTGCGTGTTCTTGAATCCCGCACAAGGCCTGCTTCAGATGTCCTCTCGCGGATCGATACGTCGGAATCACGGCATTGACAGCAACGGATGCAACGACTGCCTAATCTCTTGTTGCTGCGGCTGCTGCGCGTTGGTGCAGGAGGACAAAGAGATACGTGCGGCAGAGGAGATGCCGATTGTGGAGAAAGGCTATGTTGCGCCCAATGGTGGGCAGCCCATGATGTATGCACAGACACCTGCATACGGTGACCAGAAGGTGGACGTGTAGCAGACGTCAGGTATGGAGGGTTTGAGTTCGATGGGGAAACGGAGGGCGGTTGTGGCTTTCTGAACCAAGTTTCGGCACCTCCCATGCTGAGCTCTAGTATGATGAAATGTTCTTGGTGTGATTGTATTTTCGATTTATTTATCATTTCGGGTTGAACGTGAGACTATGCAGCTGGATGGCCATGATAGATCAAAATGACCACGTCGTATAATTCAGTCGGAATTGGGTGATGAGTCCAGCCATTGCATTATACTGAAGTAACACACCTGACCACATACCACATCAGCTCAGGTAAGTGCTATATTAGGAGTTGAAGAGATTATAAATGGGCAAAATAGAGCAAAGGTGTGCGACCGACCTAAGGGACAGAGAGCGACATACAACTGCGGCTGGTGGCCTGAACTTTTGTTGGGTCGGTCGCCAACGTAGGGAGAAGTCGACGAGGTCAGCCTTCCCTTACCAAAGAGCAGGAGAGCCCCGGGAGGACCGTCCAGAAGGAGCGTTCGTCAGGCGTCTCATCCACTTCTGAGATTTCGATATGCTAGGAGTCTCGTGTACTAGACGTTCAACTCAACCCATACCCAGGTGTGTTACAACATATAAGATGGTTATCTCGCGAGCATTTCGTCCCTGTCTTCCGCGGGTTTTCAACGTCATGAAAAGCTCCATTTGCCTTCGGCGTACGTCCTTTGATATGAAGCGGGGGTGGATTTATCTGAATCCACCTTGTACCTTTGAGTCTCTCGGCATCAAAGATAAGAGGGTTCTCACAGCCGCATGATCTAGCCAGTTGCCATAAACAACTTCAAGACTCTCAGTCCCGACGTTCTTATATACTCGGCAATAGTATGCTATACGCCTACGCCTTTGTTGATTCCTGCAGCGGTAAGCAATCAACTTAAGCATTTCCCATCGTCAGTACAAGATTGCAAGACGGCTGATGAGGAGGAAATTACTTGGCGTCCCTGTCATGGTTATATAATAAGGCCTTTGCTAGTAGTATTACTAGTTATATTTATTTAGATTATTCGTAGTAGTATATATATATAGATTTAGAGTCTTATTAATATTAATTATTATTATTTCTAGGTATATAAGTTTACTTTTAGAATAGTATATCTAGTATTAGTTAACTAATCCCCTTTTCTAATAACTATAATATAATTAGTAAGTTATAATCTTTTAAATATTTAAAGTAAGTCTTCTTCCCTCTAAGAAGGCTATATTATTATAGAAGCTTCTACCTATTTAATATACTAATAATAGCTATATTTTACATCTCTTTTATTTATATACTTTATATAGATATATTAGTATTATTCTTATAAGTTAAAAGAACTATTTATATACTTAAGTTAAATTATTAATATTAATAATATAGAGAAAAATTATTATTATTTATACTATTTTATTATATATAAAAACTATTCTTAAACCTTAAAAAGGGGTAATCTACTAGTTATCTAAAACTAAGGAAGACTTAGGGATAGCTTAAATACCTATAAATTAGGGGGTTATTACTACTATTAAATTATAAGAAGTTATTATCTAGATATTAAATTAACTATTATATAAATTATTCCTATTATTAGCTAATTACTATTTACTTTTCCTAGTACTTAGTAGTATAGATATATATAGTAGAACCCCTCTTCTTAACCTAATTTACCCCTATTAGAGGAGTATTTAGAGATAATACTCTATTAATAGTAATTATTAAGGGATTATATAGTTTTATATATCCCTATATTATTTTATATACTTATAATAAGTTTAGAAAAATAGTTTTTAATATTAATAGTAAAGTCTATTAATTAATTTTTAAAGTACTTAGAAAGTACTTTCTCTAACTAAAGAAATAAAAGGTTATAACTCTTAAAGAGTTACTAGAATTTTAAATAGCTAGCCTAGTATTATTATTATTAAGGTTAGAGGTAGTAATACCTATATTAGCTAATATAATAATACTATTAGGAATAAGGACGTCGTTTAATAGTATAAGTAGTATAATTAGGTAGCTTTATATATTAGAAGAGGAGCTTCTTAGAGACCTTAATATCCTTATATAACTTAAGAGGTTTAATATAAGGCTTTAAGAGAAGGCTATTAACTAGTTAGCCTATATACTAAAGGTAGCTAAGATCCTTAATAAGGAAGGAATTAATTATAGAAGTAAGGAAGATAAAGAGACTATTATTACCTTACTTAAGGAAGAATTCTCTAGAGAAGCTTAAAATATTAAGTTTAATATTAATATAGTAGACTAAATTAAGGTACTTTATTAGAGTTATAATAAGGGTCTAGAGGCTTACTTTAAGTATATAAGATAACTTCTAAAGATAATAGGAGGTAGAGACTAAGTAGAAGAGACGGGCTCTAATATATTAAGTATACTAGAAAAATATTAGCTTATTAATATAATTTATAAATAGATCTCTAGCCTTATAAACTAAAATTTATAACTTAGAATATTAGAATATAAGTTAGAAATAAATAGGTTACTATATAAAGTATTTAAGAAAGCTTTAAGTATATATAGAAATCCTATTTATACTTAAGGATTTTATAGTAAAGAACTATTAATAGTATAAGCTAGAGGAATTTAGAGTATTTTATATAGTAGTAGTAGTAAATAATAGTAATATAATCTAAGTATTTATATTTATAATAACTAGGCCTTAATATTAAGACTAAAATAGAGTTTATAAGATATAGTATTTCGCCCCTAGAATAATAACTACTTAGGCTAATTAGTAGTAAACTTAAATATATACTTTAGATAAGAGGAAGGTAATTATAATATAATAAGAGTTCCTCCTAAAGTATATAATAACCCGTAGCTAATAGTAGCCCCCTTAAAGTAGATAGTAGTACTATTAGTAGTAGGTACTAGAAATAGCCTTAAGCTAAATTCTTAGTTTAATTCCTAGTTATTATTAGGGTAGTAACTCTTATAAAACTATAAGACTAGGAGTAGATATAGCTTATAAGATTTATATAGAAACCCTAGATATAAGACCTATTATTAATATTACAGCTTTATTATATATTTTATTATATAGGATATTAGGTAGAGAGATAGAATAGATTAGCTTATACCTTCTTTATTTCCTTATAAGCCTTTTACTTCGCCTAATAGTCTTCTAGTTCCCTTCTAATCTAGTACTATTCCTCTCTTAATAGAGGGGGATTTATATACTCTAGACTAGTATATTTAAGTTTATTATATTTTAGGTATAGCTTTTTACTATTATACTTCTAAGGTTCCTACGGCTTTAAGCTATTTACTTATAGATTTACTAATATCTTTTAGTTATATAATTTATTAGGAATAAACTCTAGGTAGATATCCCTTATTTATATTAGCTTACTACCTCGTAGAAAATTATTTCTTAGCCTTATAAGCGGTCTTTAATTTCTATCCTATTATCTTTAAGAAGTTATAAGGTAGGTACTATTACTATAAAATAATATTATTTTATACCTTATCTTATTAGGAAAAGTACTAGAAGTTCTAGACCTAAGAATTAAAGAACTAGAAGAAGAGGGGAATTCTTAAATACTCTATTATAATTTAGTATTTAAAGATATTAAGCTAATAGGTTACTTAGTAAATTTAAATATTCTAATACTTAAGTAGTTTAATAATAATACTCTTAGAGTATATAATACCTAGTTAGGTATAAAGAGAAGGAAGAATAATAAGCTTAAAGAGGAAGGGCTACTACTACTAGTAATTAAAGGGAAAACTTAGAGAAAGAGAACTCCTATAAAAAAAAGGAGTTAAGAAAGAATTATTAATAGTCTATAAACTAATTAGAAAACCCTAACTAGATATTAATTATATATTATAAATCTCGCCGTTCTTTAAAAAAGAGTTATAAAGACTTAGTTAGGCCCCTAAGAAAAAGGGGAAGAAGAAAATATTTAAAGACCTAGATATTACTATTAAAGTAATAAAAATATCTATAATATAATATATTAATAAAAAGAGTAGGTCTATACTCTTAGAGAATAGAAGTATAAGTTTATACTATATACTATTAAAGACTTTATAATAATAGTTCTATAAGATTATATATAAGGAGATAATAGTATAAGTTATAAATATAATTATTTAGAAGATAGATAGAAAAAGAGTACTTATTCTTATATAACGCGTTAAGGTAGATTAAGGATCTAATATAATTATTATAAACCTATTATTAATATTAGTTATAGATTTACCTATCTATTCTATCTTAGAATTTAGAAGTAAAAGGGTTACTATATTAATAGTAAATAGTAAAGATAGTAAACTTAGATATTAGATATACTTCTAGCTTAGTATAATTAGAATTAAGAGGGAGTAATAGGTATTTATCTCTCTAATAGATAATCCTAGCGTTATTATCTTACTTAGGCTCTCCTAGCTCTAGTTAATAGATATTAAGATAGGTATTATAAAGGGCGAGTTAGATCTAGGTAATATAAAGAAATATAAGATAGTAAAAAGGATCTATCCTATTAAAATTAAGACTATCCTAATAGTAATAGAAATTACCCTAGAAAAGTATTAGCCTTTAAAGCTAATAGTAGAAGATATTATTAAAGGTAATAAGATTATTAACTTATATACTTCTAGTAATAACTTAAAGAGTCTCTTAGAGGAGTCTAGTAATAAGAGTAGTAATAAAGATTTTAAATTAAAATCTAATAATAGAGTTAAAAAGTTAAGAAACTAAAGTATCTCTAGAATAATATTAAAAACCTAAGGAATAAGGAATAAAGTAGATCTACTTATACCTCCCCTTAAATATTAAAGTCTTAAAAGGAATACTTTAATAAGTATATAAATAAAAGTAGAATATATAATAGCTTTTAAGTCTATTATATAAATATTAAAATATAGATAGTATTTTAAGAAATACTAAAATATAGATATATCTCCTAGGATATAAAGTATATATATTTACTCTATTAAGACGAGGATAAGTATATAAAGAGATATAGAATTACCCTTATAACTTATAATAATATAGTTTTATATAATAATAAGGGGAATTTAAGATTCTTTATAAGTTACTAGGTAATCTATTAACTTATTAATTATATAGAAAGTTTTAAATTACTCCTTAAATAGGTAAGAAATATAGGAATTATACTTAGGGAAGTAATCCCTAGTAATAATATTAAGTTATAACTATTATAACTAATCTAGATATATAAGAATATTAGAGCTAAGGAGGTTAAGGAGATCTTAGTAATTAATCTAATAGTATATAAGATTATACCCTATAATAAATTAAAGTTATATAAGGCTCTCTAAAAATATTTTATAAATAATAAAGAATAGTAGCTATAAAAGATAGTAGAGTAAGGTATAAAAGTAGGTTATTATAAGAGGTATATTATAATAAATAGAAGGGTATCTTAATAGAATATTAAAGCTATCCTAGTTAATAAAGAGGGAAAGGTTAAGTTATACCTAATATTTAATTATTATTTTATATATAAGGATCCGGCGGGATCTTAAATAAAATTAGCAGTAAAAGTTTATAATTTACTAGGACTACTTATATATACTATATTCTTTTAAGTAGATATTAAGTATAAATATTAGGTAATATTTATATACCTAGAAGATAGATATTTTCTAGTATTTAATATCCTAGAAATTAGCTAGTTATAGCTAATAAGGATACTTTAAGGGATAAGAACTTTATTATTTATATTTATAAAACTAATAAATATTACTATTAGGCCTATCCTATTACTTAGTCTAAAGCTATTACTATTATAAAGTAATAGGCTATATAAGTAATTAAAGGTAGTATTTTATATTAATAATATCTTTAATACTTATAACTTATAAGAGAGGTAATTTAGATTTCTCTAAGATTACTTCTTTCTAAGAATATTATAATCTTAATTAAAGCTTTTATTTTCTAAACTTCTATTAGGAATAACTAAGGTTAAGGCCTTAGGTAAGATATATAAGATTAATAGATATATATAAATTAAGTTAGTAACTACTAAGAAGATAAAGAATTAGCTAAGACCTTAGAAGGTTAATAAAGTTTATAAATTTCTAGGGATATATTAATCTACTAGGAAATAGACTTAGAGATATACTAAGATAATAAGGCCTCTTTTAAAGCTAATAGATAATATTAAATAGATATAAAGGGAGTTAAAAGAGCTCTTATTTTAACTAATAAGGAAATTACATACTATTACTAGAGTATTATTCTTATAAGATCTAATATTTAAGATTTATATATTTAGTAATATATTAGGCTTTAATAGAGGTTATTATATAAGGTAATTATAAAATAGTAAATAAAGGCTAATAGTATATAATTTATTTACCTTTAATAAATTAGAAAGGAATTATAATATATATTAAAGAGAGCTAAGAGCTATTATCTACTTTAGATAGAAATTCTCTTATATAATAAGGGCTAATAAACTCTTAATAATTTAGATAGATTATAAACTATTAATAGGCTTTATAAATACTAAGTTTTATAAGGATATCTTTATTAGATAGGTTATAAAGCTTAGATAGCTATATATATAACTTAAATATATTTAAAAGAAGGAGAATATAATTATTAACGGCCTTTCTTAAGTAATTTTTAATAATATAAATTATAAGATAGATAATCTTATAAGGAATTTATTAAAGGAAGTAGAGAAGTATTAAGATAATAAGGTATAATTCTAGAAATCTAAAAAGGGTAGTTATACTTATATATTAAAGTAACTTAATAAGGAGGATTATATAAAGAGAATTTAGAAGTAAGAAGAGGAGGTAGTTATTTAAACTATTAAGTAGATAATAGTTACTATTACTAATATAAAAGTAGGGCTATTTATTCCTATAATACTAGTTATAATTAATAGGGAAATATTAAATACTCTACCTTAAGGATTTATTATTCTATTTCTAAAGGACTATCTTAAGTTATATAAGGTAGATTATAAGAATAATAACTAGTATATAAATATATATTACTTTTATACTTAGTAGAAGAAACTAAAAAATCTAACTAAGTAAGAGATAAATACCTTTAAAAAGAAAGCTTTTTAATTTATATTTAATAGTTATATAAATTAACTAGTATATAAGTTTAAAGATTAAAGAACTATATATATTATAAATAGAGAGGTAAGTACCCTATTATAAGATATTTATAATAGGAGTAGATATTTCTTTATAAAAATTATTATAAATAAAATCTATAATATTATCTATTAGCCTAATATAATAAAGGATATTAAAGGGTATATTAAAGGGTATCTACTATATATAAAATAGGTAAATATAACTAGAATAATACTATTATTATTAATCTAGATTATAAAGCTATTCTAGCTATTAGGAATAGATTATATTAGACTATTTATTACCCTAGAAGGTAAATAAAAATATATCTTAAATATTATAAATTACTTCTTAAGAGTAATATTTCTAGAGGTAATAGATTTTATTAATATAGTTACTATTATAAGAGTAATTATTAGATACCTTATAAGGGTACTAGTCCCTAATACTATTTATTTTAATAATAGGACCTACTTCCTTAATAAGGAAATATCTAGATTCCTTAAGTCCTAGGGAATTATTATATTAGAAGCTTTAAGTAGAGTAAAATACTTAGTTAATATAATAGAAAAGTCTAATAATATCTTAATAAAGTATTTTAAAAAAAGAAGAGAAGATATTCCTAGAGAACCTTAAGATATATCTATTTAAATATTAGTAATTAATATTAACTTAAGAAATATTAGCTACTTAAGCTATTTACCCCTTAAGATTCTATATAGAATCTAAGTAATAGGAGTATTTAAATAAGGTATATAAATTAGTAAGTACCTTAAAAAGTTAGTAATACTTAATCTTAAGGAAATACTACTAGTTATCTAAGAGTTTATAATAAAAAGGTTAGATATTAAAGAATTAATTCTCTACTAATCTATTTATATAAAGGACCTAATAAAAATAAGATATAATAAAGGGGTAACTCTTACTAAGTTATTATAATATAGTTAATAGGTTATAAAAAATAATATTTAAATTAATAGACTAAAATTATCCCTAAGATAGATAGGGCTATTTATAATAATAGGTTATATTAGTAAGTAGGGAACTTTATATAAATTAATTTTAAAGAATAGGAAGGTTATAACTTATATATATTATAATAATTATCTAAAGCTTTATAAGTTATATTAAAGATATTTAAGATAGTTAAAGGAAAAACCCTTAATTATTCCCTCTATAATTTAACCTTTAAATATAAGAAGATAGAGAAGAATACGCGTCTAATAGCTATAATTAACCTTATTAATAAGAGGGTAGATAATTATTTACTTATAAATATAAAAGAGAGTATATAAGTAAGTCTATTATATTAGGGCTATTTAAATATATAATAAATATATAAGTAATTAAAGACCTAATTATAAAAAATTTATAAAACTTCCCTTATAAGTAAAATTATTAAGAAATTAAGGTAGAAAGGTCTTTAAAAGGGAATAGTTAATTCTATTAACTTATAAATATAATAAAAGAAAAAAAAAGAAATATATAAAGCTCTTAAAGGAGATAGCTATTAATATTAGCCCTAAGGCCTCTAATCTATCTTTAATCTAGTAAACCTAAAAATAATTAATTAAGAATTTATAAAAAGTAATTAAGGTACTTATTAGATACTAGGATTAAGGGAAGAGGGGGAGCGTAGGCTAGTTAATATATATACTAGTAAGTTAACAGCCGCCTATATAAGAGGAGAAAAAGGAGGTAGTAGTAGTAGTAGAGAGAGTAGAGGAGGTAGAGAAGAAGGGGGAGGAGGGATACCCTCCCCTTCCTAATCTTTTACCTAGGAAGGGAAGGACTCTAGAGGGTCCTCTACCTTAAATAAAGAAGGAGGAGGTAAAGATATAAAAAGGGGGCTTAATATAAGAGGTAGAGAATTTATAATTAAGGATCTAACCCTACTAGAGGAGTTATAAGGAGGAGGAGAAGGAGGAGGAGAAGGAGGAGGAGTAAGATAGTAGGAGTAAGGAGCCCTATCTATTAAGTAGGAGTATATAATATTATTTAGAAGAGTTACCCCCCTCTAATAAATATAAGTATAAATGCCCTCCCTTTTATTAGAGGGGGGATTTAAGATATTATAAGAGGGGGAAGAGGTTATAAGCTAAGCTAGGGGGTTAAATAAGTAATTTATAAGCTTATACTATTATAAGTAGTTCTTATAACTATTATTATAAGAATTAATTATATAATTAGTATAAGCCCTAATATAACCCCCTACTACTACCTTTAAGTACCTAGAGTATAAGGGAGCCCTCCTCCTACTAGCTAGCTAATAGAAGAATTTAGTAGAAATAATAGAAATAATATAAAACTATATACCTAGGTAATCTAGCCTAACTCCTCTTAAAAATATAGCCTATTTATAAGCCTTAAAGGGATATAATAGTTTATATTTATTTAAATATATATATTTAAATAGCTAGTAAGGTAGCTAGGGCGCTTATAAATTATATAATTAAAGAACTACTTATTATTAGCTATTATTAGTTAATAATAGAGAAAATTTCTTAGAGTTAAATAAGAGGAAGAGAAACTTCTTTAAAGGATATAAAAAGGATTACTTATAAAATTAATATTAATATAGATTATATAATTTATTATATTAATTATAAGAGTATTAATAGTATATAAGTATATATAAGATAAGGGGATACCTACTATCTCTAAATAATATAATAATAGTTAAGGAAAGAAGAAAGAAAGGAGGAAAGAAAGTAGGAATCTCTAAGGTTATACTTACTAAGTAGAGTTTAACTCCTAGTATTACTACTAGAGTAATAAATATAAATATAGGAATAATAGTAAATTAATTAATAATATCTAAATAAAAGTCCTTAAAGCTTATAAGATTATACTAGTTATAAGGAATTATATAAAGTTATAATAATTATAATCTCTATTATAATTAGTTAATAATTATAGAATATAATATCTTAATAATATCTTAGTAATATAATAGAAGGACCTTATAAGTATATCCCTTTAATAATAAGATAAAAGTCTTAGTCTTTAAAAAATATAAAAGTAAATTAATTTTAATAATATATATATCCTAAGATTTTATTAGCTACTTTAAAGACCTTATATAAAGTAAATTAAAGTAAGACTTAATAAGAATATAAAATAAAGAGGACTTTAAAGGAGTCTAATAAAAAGGGTATAAAGGCCTTTATAAAGTATAGAAAGTTATATTAGAATAGTTAAGATAATATTAATAAGTATTCTTAATAAATAGTAGAGAAGATCTACTAAGGATATAAAGAAAAAGGTAGAGAAAGCTTAAATAAGCTAAAGTTATAAAAGGCTAAGAAGGCTAAAGTATAATTATACTACCTAGCTTACTATCCTAGTAAGTAATTAAGCTAATATAACTAGTATATAAAGTATACTAATAGTCTAAGTAGGCTAAGATAGAAATATAATTAAATAGTAAAGTCCTCTAAGTAATCTTAGATAAATAATATTAAGAATCCTTATATAAATAGCTAAGAGAGATATATTAAGAAAGGGATATTAATCTAGAAGCTAATAAATAGTATAAAATAACTAAATATTTAATAGAGTAGATATATATCTATTAGAAGTATTTTATAAGAGTAGCTAAGTTATTACTCCCTATTTATTATAATTATAAAGGGTCTAGTTAGTAAGAATTAATATATATTAACTTAATATTTAATAGAGTAGATATATATCTATAATAGAATAGCTAGAAGTAAGCTACTAAATTAGGAGCTTAAGAAAAGGATTAAGTATACGAATTAATATAATTAGAATAATATTTAAAGAAGCTCTTTTCTTACTCTTATCTAAGGGTCTTTTCAAGTTAATAGATATCTTAGTATATTACTAAGTTAATAAATTTTATTAGAAGTTAGTTTTATTATAATATATTACTAAGATATCCCTATTATATAACCTTTATAAGAGGCTATTAATAATAGGATATTTAGCCCTACTACTTAGGGTAGTAATTAGGAAACCCTTCCTAGTATATAATTATAGATTATAAGATAGAGATAGTATATTACTTTATAAGGGTATTATATATATATTCTCTAGAGCTAATAAGGAGGAAATTACTTAGTATCCCTATTATAGTTATATAATAAGGCCTTAACTAGTAGTATTATTAATTATATTTATTTAGATTATTTATAGTAGTATAGATATATAGATTTAGAGTCTTATTAATATTAATTATTATTATTTCTAGGTATACGAGTTTGCTTTTAAAACGGTACATCTAGTATTAGTTAACTAATCCCCTTTTCTACGGCTATATAATACTAGACCCGAGTTCACGTCGAGTGCCAAGAAATATCTGGCCTTAGCACTTTAGACTCGAGATCTTGGCTAATTAGAGAAAAGGGGGTGAAGTCTTACCGTCTTCTGATTCTGTCTTGCTACTATGGGGGTTGCTAAGGAGTAGGAAGAATAGGGGCATTTCCCTCCCTAAATACATGCTTCCAACGCTAGTCCAATTACCCCTCATCAATTGGGCGCAATAAGCAACGACATCGACGCGTACCAGCAATGGTAGCTACGGCACCAGTATACTGAGATGCCGCTTTCAACCATGTTCAAGAAGGGGAGCAGACGTGGGGAGAATGAGCCGCCGATGGCCCAAGAAACAAGATCCCCATACCAGCCATACGGCTCTTCCTACACTCAGGCACCTTCCTACACTCAGGCACCTTCCTACACTCATGCACCTTCCTACACTCATGCAATACGACCTACGGCACCTCCTCCATTGCCCAGTCGGGGGAATCTGACATTGCATGCTACCCCCTCCCCGATGCCATTCACATCGGTCATTGGAGCTCCGCAACAGCCAGCGTCAAGACTCCTTCCGCCGCAACAATCGCAATTGTTACCACAGCACCCCATATCCCTTTCCCCACCAATTGCTGTGTCGCCAAGGTCTACATCTCCGCAGAGGTATCCAGCCTTACAGCCATCCTTATCAAGCACCTCCATCACCTCGCGAAAATCGCCTTCGCCAGGCCATTATCCAGCTCTTCAACCTCCCGCGCTTTCGCCTCAGCCTTCTCCAGGGCCGTCACCCTCACGACCTCCCACGACGAAGCGAGACCCCCCAAGAGTCCGCAAGATACTGTCCCTCGATGGTGGTGGCGTTAGAGGCCTTTCCATCATCAGAATATTGAAGTATATCATGCAGGAATTGAATAGGGAAAGGGGTATGGAATCGGCCCCCTTGGACCCGTGGCAAGAGTTTGATATGATTGGAGGAACAAGTACTGGAGGGTGAGTCTTCAATGTACACCATTGGTTTGAGGATCACGAGGCTGCACGGGCACGTACTCGCTGGGTTGTTTGTTCTACACAAAATATCGCATCTTTTCTCGGCTTCTCCACTGACTTGCTCAGGATCATCGCCATCATGCTTGGTAGACTCCACATGTCGATCGAAGAATGTGAATCGGCATATTCGTTGTTATCCGAGACCATATTCACCCCAATCCACAACCCTTCCAATCCCATACGCGTCTACAAGTTCTTGAATGCACAAGGTAAATTCAGCAGCACACCTCTGGAGGACTGTATCAAATCTACGATCTGGTCCAAAGATCTCTCCGAGCAAGCACTACTCAAGGATATGGACGGAGACGCCTGCAGAATCTTTGTATGTGCGACCAGGGCTGAAGATCACAGTTTGGCAATCCTCCGATCTTACAAAACCAGGCGTCACGATCCCTTGTTCGATATCTGCAAGATCTGGGAAGCAGCACGGGCAACATCTGCTGCATCCACCTTTTTCGAGCCAATTGAAATAGGACCTAGCCGCCAGAAGTTTGTCGACGGTGCATTGACAGGAAAGAATAATCCAATTCGTACAGCAAATACAGAATCACGAGACATGTGGCCGGGGCAGGACCGGCTGATACTCAGTATCGGTACTGGAGCTGCCCCTGGTCAAGCTGTCACCGGAAACCTCATTTCACTAGCGACCCGTCTCAAAGAGATCGTGGTGGATTCCGAACAGACGGACAGAGATTTCCGAATGGAGAACAATGACATGATCAGGAATGGCCGACTGTATCGCTTCAATGTCCTTCATGGTCTGGCAGACGTTGGCTTGGAGGAACACCAAGCTATCAACAGGATTGCGACTTATACAGATAGGTACCTCGACCACCCTGACGTTTTTGATATGGTCCAAACTTGTGTCAACAATTTGAGCCTCGGAGGCCAACGCCTAGGTATAAGGCCAGAGGAAGGTTTGTCAAGTGAACAGAGAACAGACGGAATTCGACTGCAGACTAATCTTGATGGTTAGAGCTCGACGGGATGTTTGATGAAATGACACTTCACGATGTCTTTGTAGCCTTCTGCGCGGACTGTCTTCAAGGTGAGCCAATCATCCTACCATCTCTGGAGCTCTCAATACTCGACTGTGTCCGACTCATTTCTCCCACATCATACATTGTGTCATACCAAGGGTGAGCTTTATGCTCGTTCGATTCATGCTCGATCGAGTTATGTTTGTCGACTCATGCTCTTTGAGTCATGCTCGCTCGACCCGACTCATTCGATGCACGATGCGAGTTACCTTCTGACCATGGCTCATCAGTCTTCCCCGCCCAGCATGTTTTCCCACCTTGGTGATTCAGACTAAGCAGTGACTCAGGAGTGCGAATCAACGGCACCACGTACTACTGTGTTGAATGTGACGCACATTTCTGCAGCAATTGCCAAAGCTCTCATGCGATATCACACGCTACTCACCTTGTGCGCTTCTCGCACCAACAGTGGAGTCAGTCCATGACGACAGTTGCAGAGCACGCTAGCTGCTCTGAATGCTCCCTTGAAGTGAGATGCCGGATTGAATGTTTGGTGTGTTCTCGAGCCATTTGCTACGAATGCTATGAGCATTCAATTAGACGCCTCCCGTGGTACCGGCATCGACTGGAACATGGAAAGGGGAATGGCATCTTGGCAACAATCGCCCCAACCCATTCTGTCATACCTCCGGTAGATCATCGTTGCGATTGTTTTCACCCTACTGGATGCCTTGGGCATTGTAGCCGATGTTTCGAGTGTACGTGATATTGTTTCCTTGCGACTGATATCGATCAAGTCTTGCCGACGTTAGTGTCTCCATCAATCGGTTCACCGACCCGCATCACTGATCTAAGGATGCTCCCCAGGCTTCCCCAATTCAACCGTCATCGACCGTCATGTACTGACTTTGACTTGTGACAGCGATTAAAATTGGTGAAGACATGTACAAATGTCGGACTTGTAAGAGTGAATATCACGAAGCGCAAGAGGTCTGTGAGCGTTGTTACCGAGAGTCACAATCACACGCTGGGCATGATATTGCCCGTATGATGACCGCACGAGCAACGGACATGTCGGACGATCTAGTTCATCAGTCTCTAAACTGGTGGCGGTGCACTTTCCCAGGCTGTGGGCATGGTATGTACTAAGCTTTCGCTATTGTACTCCAATTCCGTCTTGGTCGACTAGGACGCTGACAATCATAGTCACGGGTCCTCAGATAGACTGGATGCACAAGCACTCGGAAGGAGTTCTGTGTATGGGCGATGCACTAGCGGATCTTCAACGTTTACATGCACCCCTGGGTTGCAGTAAGACTGCCGTCATCAGGATGCGACTCAAGGATCCCCCAAACCCCACGGACAAGATGAAATGCAGTATCTGCAACAAAGGTACGTTGCCATTGATTACTCCATTCTGGGTGTTCGGTTAATAATTCGTCAGCGATTGCCTACGATGTATGGCAGCAGTGGTGCACAACATGCGACTCATTCAACTGTAAAACCTGTGTCGATACTGGTCGTGCTGGGCACCGCCATACGATGAACTGGACTCGAGTCGTCAAGGTACCTCTCAATGCCGAATTCGTCTATGGGAAGTATAGGATTTGCGATCGCTGTCAGAAGCAGTATTTTCACCACCTGTTCGAAGGGTTTGAATGTACGATCTGCCGGTGGAATCATTGCTGTCTGGCGTGTATACAGAAAAGCATCCGACCAGATCATCCTGTTTGTGGTGGGAAAGCCTCGACCTTTGATTTCCTGCTGCGACGAGCATGAGCTTGGTCAGTCGAATGGGCGTGTATTTCCAATGAGATGGGAAGATGGTTACGATATCTATGAAGGTGATGATGATGCTGATACACTATTGGGAATTCTGGAGAGGAAAAGCCTGCCACTTAATGTTCATGCCTCATACATCGCAGTATCTGAAACGATGAACATATATTCCGTCATCTTACATAGAAACCAATTTCTAACCGTTCATAGGAGGATACTGTTCTCAAAGAATCTAATACTCTCGCTATGACCTACAGTGATTCAACCGCTTGATCTCCACAGCATAAAAAGCTTTCGATGGCATTGAATATGGCATTGAATATGGGAGTTTCTCACGACTGGTATGTAGACTCCGTCATCATTTTTGATCTTATCGAGAGATGCAGGTCTCAGATATTGCCCGCTCCGCTAATAAATCGGCAGCCGCACGGTGCTTCCATGGATACAATAACACTCGCAAAGTCACCCTTCGCCTCTAGTGTATCTGGCTTTTCCAGACTTACTATCCCCTCCTTCTCGTTCACGGCCGACTTCAAAGGAAACCCTACAACGAACGCAACAGTGGATCCCTGTATCCTATACTTCCTTTCCCCCATCACGACCACCATCAGTATCAAGCAAACGACCTTAGTATAATAATCGATGCCTGTATCAACCAAACAGCCATCATTATCATAGCGGCACATCGCTCAACCCCGCCCTCCTCCACTCCGTCGTGAACATCATCGATTTCGAACAATCAAATCCACAATACCGCCCTATACCTACCTGGACCACACAGCAGCCATCGTCAATACACCAAGAAGTCGCTCAGCCCATGCTTCATCCGCCTTGGACGTTGCGACCACTTGCCTATACCTAATAACCCCAATCATACCTGCCAAGACCTTTGTTGATGAATGGCTACCTATCGATATAGCAGCGCACTCCTCATGCGTCCTGCGTTCCCTTCGTTATTGATATCTCTCAGTACAACAAAGACAGACCTACCAAACAGCCAGTCGTTGTCCTCCCATCCCTTCCTCCACCCGCCCTATCCTCTATCCCAAACTCCCTTCACCCTACAGCAAACAACCCAAGACCCTCTTAACGCTACAGCCACCACAATCTAGGAAAATTGGTTCGATTCCTATTGGCGTTCTTTCAATGGTGAGGTCGTGTCTTTTACTACAACATTCTAGCAGCGATGAAGAATCAATCAATGCATCAGTAACAGGTTACTTCTAAAGTACGTACGTCGTCAGGGTTACTAATTTCGCGTTTACTGTAGATGACACCTACAGTCTACCTACCTACCTACCATACTGTTCTCATCAGAAGCTACTCAAAACTCAACGGATGCTTCGTAAGATACTCCTCCAACCCCGTCAACTTCCCCCTCGCCTGCCCCGCCGTCCACTGCACCTCCTCCGCCGTCTTCTCGCCAAAATAGCCATAATCGCTGATCCACAAAAACATATCCGTCATATAATCCACCATGACCGGCGGCAAAAACCCCCTCCATGTCTCTAGCGGAATCTGCTGATACGTCACCGTCTTCCCCGAAACTTTACTCATCGCCTCCACCACCTCGGTAAAGGTGTAGAGTGCCGTGGCCGCAGAGAAGACTTTGCCTTCGTACTTGGCTGGATCGGCGAGGATGGCGCCGACGTATTTGCCGGTGTCGTCGACTATTTCGATGAGGGGGAGTTGGGTGGTGGGGGGGACGAAGTGGGTGATGGCGTAGGTGTTGGGGCCGGAGGGGTGGGGGCCCATGAAGGTGGCGAAGTTTTGCATGAAGCTTCCGGGGGCGAAGAAGGCGCTTTTTAGTGGTAGGGTGCGCTGTTAGTGCTTATGTCAGTCTTTCTCCATGGCCATAAGTGATGAGAGGAGGGAGAGGAGAGGAGAAGACGTACGATGTAGGCCTCAATATCAGCCTTAACGTCAAAATGCCCCGTATTCTTCAGCTTCCCCTCCGAAGCCTTCCCCACATGCGTAAGCGTGCTGAAGATATAATACTCAACCCCCGCATCAACAGCCGCGTCCGCCATCGCCTTTCCCTGCCCCCACTCCCTCTCATACAACCTCTCGTCGTAAACCGAGACCGTAACCGCAAAGACGGTATGCGCACCTTTCAGCGCCCGTTTTAGCGATGCTTTGTCGTCCACATCGGCCTGCACGACTTCTACGCCCTTTTTTTGGAGGGCCTGGGCGGCGGGTTTGGAGGGGTCGCGAGTGATGGCGCGGATGGCGTATTGTTTTGATAGGGTTGGGTCGTTGAGGACGTAGTGTACGACTGAGCCGCCTTGTTGGCCTGTGGCGCCGAAGACGACGAGGAGTTTGGACATGGTGGTGGTTGGATGGGTGGTTTGTGGTTTGTGGTTTGATTGGTGGTGGTGAGTTGTGGAGGTACTGGTTGGATCGAAAGTTGATGGCTTGATAGAGGACGAGCGCTGGTTGGTTGATGAACTTGGTACTACGATGATACTTGAGCGTAGGCTTGGAGTGTCAACAGATCTGTCGGACAATGCCGTACCTATTAAATGTAGCTGCCTTCGAAGCCTAGCCTATCCCCTCGCTGTCGCTGTGAAATCATGCTTGTTCAGCTCGGCCTTTTGTATGCAACGACGCTTATCAATTGGGGTCAATCGGGAATGGACTAAACCCGAATCAAAGGCCGAAGGATTTAAGACTATCCTGATGCGGTAGCCTTAAGTCCGACCGCCTGGGTGAGGCTGGCCGTCGGATGGTGGCCCCGGAAATTGCACCCTAGTTAGCTTCGATCCGCGATAGCGCCTCCCTGAGTACGAGGTGCAGTTCAATCAATGTGACACCAGGAATTGACCCGAACCGCGATGAGATTGCTGTATACCCGCATAAGGGGTTATTCTCTACTAGAAGCTCTCGACAATTGGAAAATACTCCCCTCCGTCCTCTCCATCACCACCTCAGCATTCGAAAGGGTAAAATCCACCTCCCTCAATGCTTGCTGCACATCAGCAGGGTTTCCCCTTCCCACCAGCGCCACCAACGCATCGTCCGTCATCATCCCCCTCGCTCTATCAACCAGAGCGTCCGCATCCCGATACCCTGAAAGAATTCCGTCGACGGCTTCATCGATGCCCTTGGCGATCTCTACCTTTTCAACACAGTCCATCGCGTCTTTCTGAAGCTTACGTGCTGCCTGATGGACGGAGTCCAGCTTCAGTGATAGCGTGACGCCTTCTGAGAACAGCCGTGCCCGTATATCGATTTGATCACGGACTCCAGTTGCAGGCGGTATGTGCGTGCAAAGGCGGACGAAGCGGGAGGTCACTTGGCTCTCGGGCAGTAGCATATGGGCACGATTTATTCTGATCCGAGTGGAGTAGTATCGCCAGAACCGCTGGATCTTGCTGATAGCCTCCTTCTCGCTAGAAGAGTACTGCGTCTCTTGGCTGGCTGGTGGCGCAGTGAGCGAGCTTCCTGCAGATGTATCCGTAGTCGCAGATGTAGTAGAAAGCGGGATGAGCTGCTCGAATGGTATCGTCTTTACGCCAGCCAGTTTCTTCAAACCGCTTAACGCAGAACTGTTGGTCGAATCTTTGGCCACCACCAGCAAATTGTCTTTGCCATTGTATTTGACAAATGCGAGGGCGAGCTGCTGGCTTAGCTCAATATGCGTGCGACATCTCAGGTGATGTGCACGGACCGTCTGCATCTCGAAGACCGTCTGCACACCACGAAACATTTCGCCGAAACCAGCAGGTAGGGGTGATGCTGCTGCTAAATTAGCCAAAATAACCCCCAACATCTCAGCATTGCGATGTCGTAACGGTAACGGCTCGTGGATTCTCCCGTTACACAAGAGCTTGGTTCGTGGCTCCGATTCTTCATCCAAACGGCGAAGCACCCGACAAAATCCTTTGGCAGCTTCCACGAGACATTGGTAGTAGGTGCGTGCCTCATCAACAGACGGTGCCGACGCGGCTATACTATTGGCTCCCCTGAATCTTGGCAGATACTGATCTACCCAGGACTGAGTGATCAAGCATTCCTTTACGCATGTCTTGATTATCAGCCATGTCGTCACAGACTCGAAGATGGCGGTGAGAGAATGTAGAGTTGACAAAGCCGGGATAGCAATCTTGTCAAGATTGTGTATGAACGTTCGGAGATTGTTTTGGAAGGCCACAGCAGCATACCGTCCACCGTCGTAGATAATCGAGTTCATCAGACCAAGATGGCGCTGCAGCTGATCTCGGCCATCAACATGCAATTTGTAAGACAAAGCTTGGAAAAGGCGACTTTGCACCGATGGGCCAAACATCTCCGCAAGTTGCATTTGTTCCAGCAAAGAGGTGAAATTGTTCCTGGTAATCCATTCTTTTCCGAGTCTGAAATACAGCAAGTCTTGGAGGGAAGAGCATATGGCTGGGTCTCTGTCACCGCGGAGTAGTTCTGCATGTAGTCGGCCGATCGTAGCCGGATGCTGTGTTATTGCGGAAAGAAAAGTGAGTCCTCCCAGAAGTCGTTCCGTCCAGCGCCGGCGTATGGTCTGATATTGCTCCATGAATTTTGCGTTCAAAGCCCGCCGATAATAGAGTACTGCTAAGCCACAGAACAGACCGTTGATTCGGAGCAGGTCCTATTTATCCATTAGCCCAGAACGAGCATAATATTGGCGCACAGAACCTACCTCTAAGCTCTTAGAACAGGCAGCTTCACCAAGGCTACCGTGGTACCTCTGGCATTTACCTTTGGCCTTATCTCTACAAGCCCCTATATAAAGTGAGTAATTGCAGCCTCAAAGCCTATGTATTGGGAAACGCCATACCTAAAGTCAAGAAATAGAGGCAAGGTGCCGGCCACTTCAAGGTCCATAGTACTTGGGATTTGTGATCTAGAGCTACAACCGCTGCCACGAATGCGTCGAGAACCCACTGCTTAGCGGCCTGAGGTATGTCAACAGTTGTGATACCGAAAGCCTCTGTTCGTCGGAGCGGAGACCATGGCAATACAATGTGCTCTCTTTGCGAGTCACCTGAAGTCCATATTCCCATGGAAAGTAGAACAGCTGCCATGGCACCGAGATCCTTATTCACAAGCTCCTTCACGACCTGGACGCCTTCGCGCATCATTTCAAAGGGTAAGTGGTCCAGGGTGGAAACTCGGCCAATTGCTTTGTCATCGAAAGCACGACGGAGGACCAGGAACCTTCTGGCTGATATGTATTCCAACTTCCCAAGAGCGTAGCAAGCGTTGGAGTCTTGCGAAGTGTATGCAGATGAAGTTTCCTCCCATGCTTTGACCCTGACCGCCATGCTCGGGGTGAGGATTGTGGAGGGTGATCTCAGCTTTGCTTCGAACGACTTCTGTGTTCCGTTCACCAAGGAGCCAGCCCAGTTGTAGTCGAGTAGTTGCAGCAATTCACCTTCTGGAACTTGAACGTTATTTTTGACCATGTTCTTGGTGAACACCACTTTCAGAGCATTCTCCAGCTGTCCAGTTTTGTAGAAAAGACGGTATATATCTGCGTATCTTTCCTGTGCAATGTACAGTCCGATCAATTCTTTCTCCATCCCATAGTCAATAAAGCATTGCTCTTGCTCCTGAGATGACCCGAGTAATTTGATTGCATGCTTGCATGCGTCGGCAGAGAGCTTTTTTTGCTTGAGCAAAAGCTTAGAGAAGAGACTGTAGCTTCGTAGAGTTGCGGTAGGGAAATTGCCAATATGCTCGGCGAGATAGGTTACCAAGTGGTCATATGCTTTTCCATCCCGCAAGGCCGCCGCAGCGCTGCTGAAGTCTCGAGAAGTGTGGTAACACTCATGAGCTTTCAGATAGAGACCAGCCTTGGAGAACAGCGCGGCAGCTTTGGATGGCTGATCGTGCACCAACCACGCTTCCGCGGCCTCTTTGTAGCTTTCCATTGCTACCAAGACTCGTACAGCGTCGCCAATCTGATCAACTTCCATGAAATGTTCGCTGGCCATTCCCAGGTTACGCAGAAATCCTTCCATGTCATCTTTGGCTTTGCAGATTCTGCCTTCCTCTTCTTTCAGGAAGCCTAGTGCGATGGCTTCTCCACGGTGGTCTCCGGCTCGACGATAGGGCATGAGGGCTTCTTTGAACATACGCCGTCGCATGAGATCGTCGGCTCTCCGAGCCCATCCCACAGGATCCACGGAGGTGCTTGGTCGCATCATCTCAACCCGCACTGCGAAGTCTGGGTGGTTAGGTCGAGTGACTTCGACCAACGCTCCCGAAAAGTCATTAACTAGTAGCCTTTGCACTGAGACAGCTGTGTCCTCCGTGGTTTCCACGATAAACAGTTGAATTCGCGCCCTTGTCACTGCTACATAGAGATGTTTGAGCTCCGAACACATCCCGCTGTGCTTTCTCGAATCGAAGTCTGCCGGTCTCTCACTGAGTGTGGTCAAGCTTCGGACTCCCGCTTGATCAGCACATCCTGTAAAGAAGTCCCACAAGATAACGTCGTCGAACTCCATACCTTTGCTTTCGAGGATCGTGAAGATCAGTGCAACATCGCCTATTTGATCTCGCAGGTCCGTCTTCGACTCTGCATCTCTTACCAAGATGACCTGCTCTGCACCAAAGTCGGCACGTTGCTCTGACTGTTCTCCGGAGCCAACACCACTTGATCGAAGTATACGAGTGTCGCATCCGATAAGCAGTACAGGCTTAGGACCGCTGAGATTTCCGATCTCAGGCTGTAGCTTGTCAACCGTCTCTGGGAATCCCTGCCATATCATCCCCATGACTTGGGATGCAACGGCTAAGATCCCCTGGTGTGATCGGTAGTTCTTCGCCAGCGTGAACATCTCGGCGTGACCCAATTGAGTTTGATTAGTAGAGTTGCCTGCCAGAGCAAAGTGATCATATATCATCTTTTTGATGTCTGAGAAGCGAAAGGTAGAGTCCTGTGATATTGCTTGCGCTGTATCACCTGCAAAGTGGAAGCCTCGGGGGTTCCTTGCTATCTTGAGAAAGAGCTCGATATCTAGACATCGTTGATCCTGAATCTCATCGATGTAGATCTCATCAAAATTCGCCCGCAGGACTTGCAATAATGACGAATCGTGCCGCGTTGCGCGTAGGAGTTTCACGACTCGATCGATGTAGTCCAATTCGCCGAATTTATGTTTTAGCGCCTCATAGCTTTCAAAGACGTCGTAGACCCGGGCTCGTTCAGCTTCCAGTGTGAAGGTTGGAGCCAGACGGCTGCTTCGGTTTAAGTATTCGGTGCGACTCAGAGACGTAAGAAAATCTCGCGATGATTCAGATCCTTTAATGACCCCCATGATCTCAGAGAAAACAAGATGAACAGAAAGACCCTTTGTGAGAGTCTGGGAGAATCGCGGCCAGTAGTTCACCTTAAATCCATAGAAGTCAACCAACTGCTCCTGATGTTGGTAATTTGCGCGGACATTCTCATCAAATGATTCATGTGAAGTCTTTCCCATGTCGGTGAAGTTCTGGCGGTCCATCCCGACCACCGTATTCTCCAGAAGCCGCAGAAAGCGGTCGAAAGTGCACACCAGTGGGAAATCAGAGTCCTTCAACGCGAGAACGCTATCATCATGCTGATCCTCGTCTACCACCTTCGAAAACATACGTTCATTCTCTTGGAGAGACGCGATGCTAGCAGACTTCGACAACAGAGTGTCGATGAGCCGTCTTGTATAAGATTTGAGCTTCTCTGCTAGATATACGGATCGCGTAAGAAGAACCTGATGGATGTTAGCGTGAATGCAGAATTAGAGTCAGCTCAAACCCACCTGCCGTGCAGGTCTCTCGTCCAGATTCGCTCTACTGGCTAAGAAGCTGCCGACCATTTTGAATATCAAACAAGTCGTCTTGCCCGTACCACTGCGACCTAGAACGAGGCTGGCTGTCTGAAAGTGTTGAACACATCGCGCCTCATCCCCTGACAAATCAAAAGGGAATTCGGCAGCGAGATCATTGGCGAAAAGGGCGCGGATAACAGGCTCCGTTAGTGCATAGAACCTACTGGCCATTGCTATAGTTTCCTGGTCGACGGTCCTTACGTCGAAATCTGTTGGAGGTCTCGAGGGGCTAGCGACGTCATCTTTGAAACATAGTGGGATTTGCCGTCCGTCTATGATTGAGTTACGTTGGCAAGAACGACTGATAGTTTCGTTGGTATAATTCTTTTGGATATGAATGACGCGGTCAAAGGCTTTCGAATTTTTATGAGGATCGCCAACCTCCCAAACAAGAATAACCTGTTGTGGTGTCTGCTCATCTCCAGCATTTCCAATTGAAATCTGCCATAGAATTGAGGAATTTTGGGCACATTTAGTAGTCCGGAGAGGTACCATGAGTTGCTCTCTCTGTCCACTCGACCCCGCGAGGCTAGATTTGAGGTATCCGGACGCCAAGTCGTTCAGCTTTGCTCTCAATGGGTCAAAGAGACCGGCCTGGCTGAGGGTCTGAATACTCTTGAGTGCCGGTGCTGATAGGAGTATTTTCCAGATTCCGATTCCTTTACCCAATACATCGAGTTCAAGATCTGAGCCAGCAGCAGTGGTGCTCTCAAGTATGGCTTCATTGGCATCCTGCGGTGTCGATCCTAGGCCTGGAATGCATCTTTTGCACGGGAAGCTCGCTGCAATTGACCGAAGGATGGCAGTTGTAGCGTCTTCAGCGAGTGTCTCAATATGATTTTGGACCATGCGACGTGATTCTGGTTCTTTTAGACCGAATGATTCTAGTAGGCTCCTAGGGCCTTCTTCCAATGCTAGGAGATTTGGTTTGTTTGATGGCATTCGAGTATTTTGCTTGGCTTCTCTTGTGAGTAGCCTTTGCTCTAGATCTCGAAGTGTCGTCTGGAGGACTTTGAGGTCGCCCCACTGCTGTACCGCATGTGCAATTTCATGGTTTCCTGTGCAGGATGACACCATGCTCGATAATTTTTGGGTCCATACTGCCTTACTTTCGACGTCAAGGGCTTGGAAAGTTGGCAAGTAAACCCATTGCCGTATTACCACACTGCCACAAGGATCAGAAGCGAGATACTCCAACAGGCCGCCGCATCCACTGATCACCTTGGCGAGCCTCCGTAACCCTCGCGGCTGCGAAGGCGCAAGACAGATCTCTAGCGCTGGTGTAAGGGATACGACCAACTGCTGGAGCTCTAGGAGTTGATAAAGTTCGGGTATCAATTTTGTCAGCAAGTCTGTCATTCGAACCGCAACTTCGTCAACTCTCAAAGCTCTCACAGATGGTAATGTCGAGCGTAGAGAGCGAAAGAATCGCGCCAAACGAACATAATTTGTTGCAAGGTGAATCATAACTTCATCGTCCATCAAGCAAGAGATTTGTTGAAGATCATGAATAACATCATCAACAGCTTTCTTATAGCAAGCAGTGCTAGGGTCTTCTTCTGCCGCAAGCAGGGCGGTCAGAGCTGAGGTCCTAGCCATGATAAGAACGGAGGCGTGGTGTTCTATAATCCGAGATGAAGCCAAGCGGTAAGCCGACGCTCTTGTTGTATGCGAGGAGTAAAGATGTGAGTCTTGATCGTGAGGTTGAGGATTGAGAATGGGAACAGTAGCGCGTTGATGTCGGTACGAATCAGGATGAGGAGACAAGAACAGAGGACTGGTGAAGTCAAGTGGTATTAAGAAGGGTGTTCGCGTGCTGCCCTCTTTAGCAAATGTATTGCAAAGTGTTTGGAAGCCACAGGGTGATTGATGAGATTAAGCAGGATTGTTCAATAGTTGAGCGTTATTGTTGTTGATCGGCTCAAGGACAAAGAAGTGAAGCAAGCTCACTGGTGAATTGAGCCGGCTTGACAAACAAGTTCATCATTGCAGCGGGCTGTTCAGCAGGCTATTCATCAGAAGTAGTGACAGCTTTCTGGACAGCATATCCGTTTTGATCATACATTCCGACTCATCCAAGCAGTATGACTCTCACACAGCTTCGCGAACGTCATTCTCGTCGGACACCCCGACATGTTGAAGCGAAGTGACTCTCAAACAGCTCCATTTATTGGACATCTCGGCACTCCAGGAACGTCATTTTGGTTAGACATTTCGACACGTTGTTGAAGGGGAGTGACTTTCACACAGCTTCATGAATCGGACATCTCAACACGTTCGAGCGGAGTGACTCTCATGCAGCCTCGGTGGCGTACGATGTAGAGACTACTCACTGTCGAAAGCCGTAAAATTTCAGAATCGTGTGGATGCGTCTCCCTCTACCTGCTACGCTTCCCCATAGCTAGCCTGAGAGAGAAGATGACATACTGTTGGAGATTGTCGAGCCCAAGGCCGCGGGCGTCCTCAAAGAGCGCTGCAACTGTAAGCATACTAGAGACATAGCGTTAATGGCCTCTTAAGCCATCGCACCCTAATAACATTCCTTGAATTGGCTACCATCCTTCTAAGTTCATTTCTAGAGTTCATTATCAAGCATTTCCGCCTCGCTCTGCCTTAGTTGATTGGTATATAGGAACCTCTGTCGATACGGTCAAATTATTACCCCACATCGTAGGTGTTGCAGCCGACCGTGTATATCCACGCAAAGAATTTCACATTCCCCAACTTCTGCTCCCCACCATCCATATACCAGGATAGTCTCTTAACCGATATCTATCCTCGCCCCCTCGTCATGGCAAATCCAGCACCAATCATATGGCCTCTAAGCTGCCCCTCTGGAATATATTCGATCTCATACATAAAATCATACCCTACATATGCATGTACGTACCCTGTCATAGCCGTCAGTATTATAGTCCACATACCCCACGTCAGATCATGCATTCCGGCGGAATGCGAGATGCTCAAGAGGAACTCTCTTTCTTGCAATTGATATCCGTGACCTGGCATCTTGGCGGTAACGCGGTAATCTAAGCTGGTGTAGAAAGCCTCCCGTAAAGCTCTTGTTACGAGCGTTTCATTACGGCCGGGGATCAAGCCTAGAGGGGCGAAGTGAATGGCCAGGTCTGTGTCGGGGATGATGTAGTAGAAAGGATCAGAGGGTGGACCGGGAGGAAAACTGGATCGAATTAGTAGAGGATTCGCATTGCACCCGTTGATCTCGCTCACGATGTAAGCTCCTTGCTTAGCCCCACGATTCTTGAAGATGGATAACTACTGTTCACGGCGTTGAGTGACTTTGACGATAGTAAATCCAGTTGTGGTCGCGCTTTGATTGTGGTGGTGTAGAGGCAGACTTGCAAAAGAAGATTTATTCCGCGGAGTATCATCATCAATGCTTGCAGGTGAAAGAGCTGACAGAATCGTCTCGCAGTAAAGGATTGATGTTATGCGACTATAAATGTGTCGCCTGGCGCGTATGGATCCTTGTACAATGCAGGGAGCAATAGGCGCCAGCCGGATTGGGGGATCTGATCTCATCTCGCACGGACTGAGATTATCTGTTGGCTCTCTTTCAAAACTTCTTAGGCTGCTGTTATGTGCACCAGGGCGCCCGGTAACATTCTATGTGTAACGTGAAAGAAGATAACGCCTTTGGCGTAAGGAAGATGAGAGCATAATCAAGCACAGGCCCTTGCTGATGCGATTTTGGTCGAGCATGCTAAGCTGCCAGGAACTTCATCGTTTCCAGGGATATATGCGTTCTCTGATGGACGCCCAAAGAGTCTGTAAACGCACGTGTCTTGATAGTCTGAATCGAAACTGAGAAACCCTTATCCTGTAACGTCTACAGGGCGTCACCTAAACGTGAAATGACTTTCCACCAACGATGTGACCAGTTCCTATACCTGTAGCCTCGGACCAAGGTTGGACGGCGCTGCTGAACATGACGCGTAGAGACCTGAGATGGTTAAGCATAGATAGAAATCTGTAGGTAGAGGTTTTGCAGGTATGGTTACAGCACGTGTCACCTTGCCTCCCATGGCGACCGCCTTGAATAAAGCTTCAGTTTGATATCCAATCGCCTGTGTATGTCTTTCCACTGACGGTGTGGGATCTTGTTGAATCAGGATGTGGGTCGATGAACCTGATGCGTGGGGCAACTAGATCTGTCTCCGAAGCGGAAGTAATGTCCACATCCTCAGTTGATCTGGATCATTGACAGTCGCTGGGCTGGACATCAATTGGGTTGATTGAGCACTACCATCGTCTGCAGAATCTTGGCCTCGAGCTTGAAGCCTCGCCCAGAGCTCGACCCTCCGCCTTATTATTCAGCCTCGTTCTCCTCTTCTTCCTCTCCCCATACCACCGTTCCCTACTCTTCCATCGAATCCCACGAGTGTGCAATATTCAGAGGGCGACATCGTCGTATCTCCAGCGTTGCACCAGGCTCTCGGAGGAGCTGTACAACGCTACCAAGACAATTGAGAGTCAGCACCGGCCATGACCTAGTAAGCTCAGAGCTGATCACATACGTACCGGTCAAAACAGCTGTCTGATTATCCGGTGCAGAGGCTGCATTCATTCGAGCCGAGTCCGATTAGTACTAGACTATACAGTAGGAGTATACGCGGCCAGGCGTAGCAAGCATTTCTCGCATTGGCGGCAAAATCTGATCCTATAAGTCTGTAAAGGTGCATTCGTATCTCTGCCCTTTTCTCCTGCCGGTCGAGAAGGAGAACGTCGGACACATAATCGATGACATGGATTATCATCATGGAACTTCTGTTGCTGTAGAATTGTTGGAACTAACTCGACCGCTCAGAGCGGGGAAATTTCCGCTCATTGAACTAGTCCTTAGAATACTGACACTAGCGCAAACAATCTTCATGCAAATGATGGCTGAATAGCTCTATTCTATAGAAAATCCAGTGTGAACCCTAAAGGAAGATCTTGATCTACCGGTCGAGCATGGAATGATACATAATGTGTGGGGGGCATCTACCAATTCATTTGTTGACAAGCTCTCCTTAGTAACCATAACATCTACCCCTTCTTCCTAATACAGACGACTCATGTACGGTATACAACTCCTCTGCCTCCACTTCGTCGTCCTCATCATCCTCCTCCAGCCAATATCCATCAGCCTGGGCGCTGACAGCTCCATCGTTTGCTGAGGATGTGCCCAAAGATAAGCCATGACTCGGTACAGCTGGCCAATAGTGTTCGTTCTCTTTCCCTTGTTCGTCCTCATTGTGTTCTTCCTCCCTTCCGCCATTTGTATCACTATCCCACCGGGCCCGTCTCTATGCTGCCATTGATACTGTATGTCTCAGTGGAAGCATCCCAGAGAATAGTCATTGATCTGGTCGAGCGGAGCTGGAGTCACCATCCTCTTCCTCAGTCTCGCCCCCCTCGGTAGGCCTATGTTCTCGATGGTATGTTCTGCATCCTTGAAGATCGCTACATTCCCATTGTCCGGTGTAGTAAGTCGTTTTATCGAAAAGGCCGCCCCCACTGAGCCGGCTGTGCACAAGGAAATAGCTTTGATCTCTTCATATCTTTCCACCATTGGGGATGCTTCGCCCGTTGGGTTAGCGATAGGTCCATGATGAGTTCCAAGGATACGCTAGTACCTAATATGTGCTCCAGGTCCTCCCATTGCCGTCACATGTGCGTTGGTAACCAGGGGCACACCAAGATTGGGGTCGGGCGCTGCTTGACCACTTGACAGGGCTTGGTCATGCTTCGACTGCCTTTGATCTGTCTTGGAGGTAAGCCGCGCATATTTATTTTTTTGATTAAAGGCAGATAGTGCTTTCGGACCTGCTGCCATGGGCCCTTTCGTCACGCGTACATCCACCACCTCTCAATTCCCCAACAATCCTTGCACTTTGGTACGCCGCTCAGGCACACGTGCAGAGTCGGCGAAATATCGACAGTTCATATCCTGGGCGAGGCTTAGTGGCTCTTTTCGTTGGTCAAACAGATACCACATGATCGACTAGCACTTTGTGTCAATATCTGACATATTCGCCCGTGGCACGAGGAACCAAATACGGAGACTATAGTCTATCAACTGGGAACACGGCATTAAGGGACGCCCTAAACAGCTGTGTTGAGTCATTAGCCGGCCATAGAAAGTTCCATCCTGCTTGGGGTGTGAGCTCCAGGGTGATACACATTAGACGTTCCAGTGAATCGGGACCCTCGCATTGGTCGATGACCGTTGCATGATTGATGGCCTCCGTATTCGGGGCTTCTGTAACGAGCGCGTATTCGAAATCTTGAATGACCCATTGATCTTCAACTCTCGAGTCTACATGCCAGTTTACTTGCCCGACCAAGGATGACCCTGGTCCTGGATCTCTGACTCGCAAGCCGATACTAGGTGAGTGGTATTGTCCGGCGTCCAGAAATAGTTGGAAGTTGCGAGCTGCTTGACGAATGTCCAAATTTCCGACAGGAGCTCCATCGTTCACCTGTACGATACAATGGATTGGCACCGTCGGATTGATAATAGACCCAAAATCTATAGATTCTGCCATGCAGGGCATCGTAGAGATTCGTGCTCTCTTCGCAACAGATTCTTCACTGGTGTCAGTCGTATGCTTTGATCAGCCGTCTGTTGAAACTCGGGCTTACGCTTCGCGTTCAGCCAATCCCATCCCAATTATGGAACATACTCCGACCTTGATGTGATCCGCGGCGCCATGAAAAGCTGCTAGCAACTCTCGGTCTGAGATTGGGAGACCATTGGCAGCAGCTACCTGAGCATCCGGCATGTTTGTGGGATTGGGGATTGGTTGATTTGCCATCCTTGGTTGATATGGGACGAGCCACTCGTGACAGGCTACCTGAGGCTAGTAGTGTGGTAGATGATGAACGTTGAAAAAGATAGGAGACTCAGTGGTTTCAAATTGCTGTGCGAGATACTGTGATGCCAACAACATGTTATGGTTTGGTAGATGAGCTGGTGTTGTTGAAATTTACATTGCCTAACGTCATAGGGCGAAGAACTAGGTGTACGATCACAACATTGCCAAACTTCGCCACCAAACTCACCATCTTCATAACACACTCGTCCTTGCTTCATCATGGCACCTACCGCTCATATTTGCGTTCACACCACTTAGAGACTTTTATATCTAGAACATCGAATTCTCCTCCCTTCTCACGAGAAGGGACCGTCTTTGTGTGGTCGTGTCTTGTGCTTGGTGCTCCCACATGTAGGAGCAGCTCGCCATGCCACCCACCCTCGAATCACCACTGTGCCCGCAGGGTAAAACCGCGGTGTACTCAAAAACAAACAATGCTATGGCTAGCCATGCATCAAACGCAGGAGAGGAGGTCGAGCGCCTCCGCAAAAATATCCAAGCGCAGGACGCATGGTACAAAGAATTTCAGAAGGTTGTCGGGACTTGGCCTACGAATGACAACAACGCCACCAACGCGCAGCATGCAGAAGCCTTGGCTACGATCGCCACCCTCAAGCAGGAGCTCAGTGCGAGCGAAGTGTCGCATGCAACCACCGAAAGGTTGTTGCGGCTAAAGCAAGCAGAGCTTGACCAGGCAAACAAAGAGTGCAAAAGTTTGGAATTATGCCAGAGATCCGCCATTGACGCCATGGAGACCGTGGTCGATGAAGCTAAGCAATCACTGAAGTGCAACAAGGGAGAGTCAATCTTTATCCTACTCAGGGAAACGGTGCTCCAGAAGGCAATGGAAAAGATTGATGCCGTGGCTGATGAATACCTGGTCGACGCTCAATGGGCGCGTGAGGCGGAAATTGGCCAACGCCAAAGTCGTGAGGAGTTACTTCTATCACTCACATCGGTACCTAAAGGCACCTTAGAGAATGATGAGCAGCAGAATGTGCAGGCACCGGCCTCAGCAGCTACATCGTGCAAACCTGCGGCGTTGAGTCCCGAAGACATGAGACGTACAGCGCCACTGCAACCACAAGCACCGATGTTCGCAGCCAAAGCGGTTGCTTCAACATCTACACGCAGTGCCAAACGCAAGAGCCCTGATGCAATAGTTCGAGACAATCCAAAGAGGATCGCGAAAGACATTCGGTAGCCAACGGTAGCAGAGTATGACAAGGTTTCTCTTTTCGGTGACCTGCTCAGACGACTATCCCTGTCGCATCATACTGCTCGACGGTGATAAAAATCACCGCAATGTTGCCACCTCACTCTGGTTCGATCATGGCGGCGGGGGCGGGGAAAAGGTCAAGTCAACACTCATGGGGAGCCAGGAAGAACCAGACCTGCTCCCAGAACCGAGTAACTCCCCGAACTAACCGGAAAAGGCTACACACAGGTTCCGCGAGGAGATTTAGTCATTACCCCACTGGCTGCTCGGATGGAGGCGCGTATTGGCAAACAGGGAGGGATACATGGGTCAGGATTAGGTATGCTGCCCACCGATCCGGGTCCTCGAGATTGGATAGAAGCGAATTACGGCTGAAGCTCCACGAAATCTGGGGGTAGAAGAGGCTCGAGTGAAGGAGGTCCGGTAGCTTCAAATTCTTGATGAGGCAAGAGGTACGCTCATTGAGTGGTTCAGGGCTACAAGGCGACTGTGACGGTATGGAGACAACAATGAACAACTAGAGGCGGGCTTGCACCAACACTAAGATCCGAGAGGCCATTGTGAAGCAGTAGCTATCATGCTCACAGGTAGTCCTGCCAGCATCAAGAGTCTATTCCCTCAAAGATGACTCCGTCATGTACCAATAAGGTGACATATACGCTCTGCCAACCTTCCATAACCAGTCCAAATTACCGCCCCTGATCCACACGATGTTGTGTATTGTTTGTCGTGATCACGTGATGTTCATCCTGTAGGGCTGGGGCGTGAGCCGGACAAAGTCCAAATCACCGTCAACTTCACCATCTTCTTTAATACATTATCATGACAGATGTCACATTATTAGCCTTCTTCTGTGATATATTTCCGTATTTCACGCATCGCTGCTCTCCCTGAGAGTTGGTATCTGGGACGGTTCACGTGCTTGGTTACTTCTACTTTGTAGGAGTAACTGGCCGTGTTCAATACCTTCAAAATCTACACTCACCTGGGTCAGGTGTTGTGCTAAAAAAAACCTCCCCCTCTTCACAGCATGGAAAGACATGCCACAAACCCTTCAGATGAGAATGATCGTTCTCAGACTGTCATACGTCGTCAGGAACGGGAAATCACTGACCAGCGCGAGCAGATCCAAAGCCTCAAGGCCCAAATCTTCAAAGCCGCTGCGAGAGATATCTTAGGTAGGGGCGCAATTAAACCGAAAGCTCTTGCGGGTGATCAGCACGTGGATCGCGAGTCACAGATCGACGAGCTCGTACAACTCTTCGAACAATCTGATACAGCGCTTGCTTCGAGCCAAAGATTGCTCAAGGTGAACGAAGAGGCACTTACGAGAGCAAGTGCTGAATGTGTTGAATTAGAAGCGCAGCTCAGATCTGCCGTCGAGACCATCGAAGCCATGACGAGCGTGGCCAGAATAGCGCTATCATCAATGCATGAAGTCAAGGGCAAGAAGACGCTGAGTGTCCAGCAGAGGCTTGAGGTTGCTGAGACTGCATTGAAAGATAGTCATGCCAAAGACCCAGGCTTTCCGAACGCAGATGGAAGCATACCTCAGCCCAAGGGTAAGAGACCACAAGAATATTCTGACCTATCCATCAAGCCTACACAGGATTATACGGCTCCACCACAGACGATGCCAGAATCTCGAGTTCAACAGCAGACAGAACACTCATCCAAGGCAGCATTCGTCTCGGACAGGAAGCTAGTACTCGAGTCCAAGGCCATGACTACACCCTTAGCCCGTCAGCACGCGGCATCACAGCCACCGATCAGATTACCCCGGAAGCCGGTGTCCGAAAACAAGATGACGAGTACTCTGTCAGAGCCAGCTCACGACCAGATGGTCCGCCCATTCGCCTCGGCATGGTCGGAAATCGCAAAAGAAGCCGAGAGGTTTCCGGCCTTGGGCGTAGGCCGAAAGCCAGAGCTACCATCAACCCGTCCAGATAAGGTGACAATGCCATATATCGGTAGTTCAAAGCCTACTTTTCGTGATCTCGACACCATCCGGGCGGACGTAAGGCGGCAAGCTGCGGAAGGGACGCTTCGTCCCTTGACCAAAAAGGAGGAGGAAAAGTTCGCGCGACGTCAAGCTTCGCGCGTCAAGAGGCCCCCGCCACGGTATTTCCACTCAGGTAAGAGTGAACCGCAGGACGTGCCAGAGGAAGATGTGGTAAAGGAAGAAGACACGATGAGCGACCAAGAATCAGACGAGTACTACAGCTTGTCGGACGATGAGGCCTCTAGCTCCCACAAAGCAGCTGTTGAATCTGCCACAGTCGCCGAGCCGGAGAAGGCGCCGACTACCGAGGACACAGCAGAGAAGGTGCCAAGTACCTCAGATCAAACTGAGCAGGAGACGGTGAAGGAGGAAGAGCTTGAGGTAGAGGATACTGCTGCCCAAGAGGCGGAAGAGGAAGGGAATGAGGCAGAAGCAGAGTGGCATAAGAAGGAGAAGAGGAGAAGGAAGAAGGAGAGATCGAAGGCGAGGACGAAGCAGAGAAAGGAGGAGGGATACAGTCGTTTTATCTCACAATGGCGCGAACGGGATGAGATGCATCGGGCGCGAACACCCACCTGATAAGAGCGTTGGCGACTTGGGGGGCCCCGAGTAGCGGAATATAACGAGCAAATGGCTTTCAGAACTTGCTGCAAATTCTAACATCAACTTTTCGCACGCACTTCATCTCTAGCTGACATGCCCTTCCATACATGGTGGACAATATAGGCGTCATTCGCTTTGTTTGCTCGTACAGTCAGTACCTCATCGACCGTCAAGCCTGTGAGAAACTCAGCCTTATGCTTGCATTAGTAACCGTGTCTTGGCACTCTTGGCACTGGCTTGGATCGTTCCGTGCGTTCACCTCCTAAAGTAGTCAATTAATCAATCGCTCATTAACATGCATTAGCCAAGTCTCATACTTCTCGACGAAGCCGCTCGTTGCGGTATGGAACAATCTACTCGTGGAGCAACTTAAGGGACAATGTAAGCCAAGTCCGATGGCGTTTTCAATGTGAAGTCTAACCAACGTGGCAGTTATAGCTTTTCCATCCTCCTCTATTCCCACATGCGAAATGGATCGCTTCCTTGGAGGTACCTCCAATCGAACGTAAAGCAGTCCCGTCAGAAGTGGGGTCATTATCAAATCGCAAGCTGGGCAACAGCATCGCAAGGCATCCATTAGGCAAGGGCGATCGCAGGTGTGGGGGATAAAAACACAGCAAGTGATCTCGAAGAGAGGACATGTCTCTGCTCTCTGGATTGGCTCTTTCGAGATCACAGCACAAGCTTGAAGTGCAACTTTCTAGACTTCAGTCCAGAGCGAGCCCGCGTGGACGTACATTGCCAGTATCAATCAGCCGTTGACCCCCTGTCCATCCACCGAGCACATGTGCACATACGTTGAGTAAAGCATTGTGAGAAGGAGGAACGAACCATGATCATGGGTATCAACAGGAAGACCGACGGTTAGATATCATTGGTCAGCAAGAGCTCTAGCGGACCCTACGATATGAAAGTAAACAGGGTCGCTTAACCCCTGATGGGATGGAAGACGAATCAAGATCCAGAAAGTCTACCGATACATAGATTGATTTGTGTGAAACGGTGACGAAATTATAGGATTTAACCCTTCGAAAGTGGAATAGTGTAAGTGTACAACGATGTATCGTATCAGCCTATCATAAATGACCACCAAACTTTGTTGAAAGCGCCGAGACAGAACGATGCTATCTCGTGAGAGAGGTTTTGAAGAAAAGTTGGGTATACGACTGATTGATTATCTTCCCATTTCCCTACCTATACAACAGTAAACGCCCCTACCATCACCAGCATCACCAAATGCTATTCTCCACCATCCTATTCATCTCATCCTCACCTCATCCACAGCTATGCCTCGCCCTAATCACCCTCCAAAGCTCCAGCCTAACCCTCTTCGCCCCGAGATGCACGGCATGCTCAAACAGGTCATGTGCCGTCACGTGCATGTTTGAAAATCTGATTGCTTGGTATCATTACTGCTTCCCTTATTGTTTTCCTTACCTGCTTCTAATTCCTGGTGTTGCACCTTATTGAGAACTTGCTATATAATAGAAGAATAACCCTTTGCTAATTCCGACTCCGCCACATCAGACCCGCCCAAAATTCCCGTCTCAAGGCCCAGCCGCTCTTCTTCCATTATCCTAGCAGTCTCCTCAGCAGTCAGTCAACAACTTCTCATTGCCCTTGGGAGCCAATTCTCTGCTCGCCTGCGCCTCTCTCTTTGCGACTTCGACCTTTCGTGCCTTCTTGGCGTCCTTCTTCTGCTTGGGCAACTCCATCATCCATGCCAGTGGTAGAGAGAGTCGTTGCGCATCTCCTGCAGTGGCTTCATCGGGTCGTCGTTGGTGGTGGTGATGGTGGCGGAAGTGCATCGATACCGGCAGGATTCCTCGTGGTCTCGAAGCCTATGGTGTAAACAGGAAGCTTCTATGCGGTATCATAAACGATTCGGGCCACCAAATCCGACCCTCCACCGATCCGATCACCTCAACCCCGTCCCCACGCTCGTACCATGCCCACACTCATCCTCTCAGGGCTTACTTCTTAGGCCTCCCCTCAAAGTGCACCCTCTGAGCGGCGCGGGTCTCTTCGGCCGTCAATTGCCTGGTGTTGCCCTTGGGAGCCAACTCCCTAGCCGCGTCCGCCTCCCTCTTCTTCGCGGCCTCGAATCTACGAGCCTTCTTGCCGGCCTTGTCTTGCTTGGGCGCCTCCATTTTCCACTGCGTGGTCGGATCGTTGCGCATCTCTTGCAGCGACTTCATCAGGTCGTTGTTGGTGGTGGTAGTGGCGGTTGTGGAAGCGACCTCGATCGCTGTATATAATTATATATAACGTAATGAAATAAATGGTTAGTATTCATGTCTCATCAATCGCGACATGTTTGCGTATGTCTCGTTGTTAGTGCCAAGCTCCATGTCCAGCAACAATTCAAGCATATCAGCCTTCGGTCCAAGGATCCCTCTCCTTGATGGCATCCGGGTGGGTTTCCTCGTGCGTGCCATCGTCGTAGATCAGCCCTCGCCGGTGCGCATTGGCTAGCATCATGGTAAAGCCGTGTTGTCTTGGGTTTTTCTTGACACTCCCGGCGATCAACGCCCTCGCCTGATGGACGACCACGAGGACATCTTTAGCCCGAGTGACAGCGCAGCACAAGGGATGGGCATCATTGACAGGCGCCGACACTCTCGTGTTCCCGCGAGGTGACTCGATATCTTCGTCTTCGTCTTCGTCCTCGATCCTCTCACGGTAGTTGCTGTCGCCCTTCAGATCTGCCGCGACGACGTCCAGAATGCAGACTTCGATTTCCCTCCCTTAGTACGCGTCCACGGTGGAAGTTTCCGTCCTTCCGGCCTCATAGAAGTGGCCTCCTTCTTCATCTGTGTTGGCCTCCGACAGCATTTTGATATGCAGCAGCTTTTGGTTTGCGTAGTATGTCAATATCCCGATCTTGTTGGGCGCAATGCCACTCGCAAGGAAATGGCCGGTAAGCTCGGTGATCACGTCAGAGTTGGCGTAGTTGACCAGAGATATATTGCTCCGTCGGTACCACGCTGAAATATGTATATATATAAAAAAGAATTCATCAAGAGCAGCAAGGTAGGATGATAAAAAAAAAGAAAACGGCTCAACATTGATGTTCCAGTACTCGGAACCATCACCCTTAGATATCTTGATATCCTAGAACTCATGGTAGATAAGCGCCCAATCACTCGATAATTGTTGTCTGCTCTGACATTCTCATGAGTTTGGGCGTGACTGTTCTCGTAGAAGCACTCGTTCACGAACTTGACAATGGCGGGTGCCGTACGGTACGCTACCATAGTGACCACCATTTTCACACCATCCAAGCAAGGATATTGAGATCCAGAGAACGCACAAGATCAATACGGTGATGATTCCAATCAATATCGTGGCCCTCTAGACGCCTTTCAAAATACGCCACAACCAATTTTGCACCCATTTGAACGGACCAGCTCTATGAGCCGGATCATATTGAAATTCTTGAAATCAAACATTGCGACAGCCGACTGAGTGGCACCACGCTCGTTGTAAGTACCGGCGAGGTTGAAGGTCAGTAGTTGCCGAGGGTCACGGAATATATATATATATGACTCTACCGAGTCTGAAAAGAGAAGCCACCAAAATGGCCGTTGAAGAGACCCATGCCCCTGGCTCGAGACTTTGGAGTCCATCTTCCTCTATAGCGGCTGCTGTGCTGAATATCTTCGAGACGTAATCCCGCTGCTTGATGTAGTTGTTCGCCAATTCGGGGTAGCTTTTGAAACTCCTCCAAGGCAATTGTTCTGATACGATCGTCATTGACGCGGGCTTCGAACTCTTCCGTGAATGATATCACTCCTGAAAGCCTCCATAGTCGACTTCCAAATGAGTCTATCAGCGTCATATTTTTTGATCTTCCGCGCAGACTCTGGTTGTAAGTGGGACGAGCACTCCACTTGGACAATTTCCCCGTAATCTCACGAGTATTCGCAACCTCAGACCACTCGATAACGTTATTCTCCCCATTCCACACACAAACGCTGCTATCACACACGGTGTCGTGAACGAAACGCCAGCGCCACTCGATAAGGAAGGAGTCTTTTGCGATTGTTGCATCTGCAAGGATGACCTTATGGATGTGCCAGCCACTTGTCATCAAGATTGGAACATCGGTCTTGACTCGTTCAAGGCGTTTGCTCTGTTCTCCCACGGCTTGCCTGATCTCCAGATCGTAGTTCTTACAGTCCGTAATGGTATCGGCCTAGGCTATCGCTTCATCACGGCGCTTTGTGTCGCGAGTCGCAAGAATATCTTCGCATTGTCACCGTGCTTGTAATTTGTCGGCAATCGTTGCCAAAATTTGGATGCCATGCCGTCGACAGAGATGTTCTGAGGACTGACGCCAATGAACTTGTGGTTTTGAGTGACGGCCCCGACCAAGGTTCGTGCGACAGTCTCAGTCTTTCCCGTCCCTGGAGGCCCAGTGACCCCTACGAATTTGTTGCACACATTTTCCAATTTCGTGATGCATTCGTATTGCTCTTGGTTGCCACCGCAGGCCTCTTTCTGAGCTTTCTTGAAAGACGCCCACGCTATGGGTCTGACATCGCCAAGATTTTTGAATGTGCGTCTAAGGCCACTAGGCTCCTGCATGATGGCCTCTCGTAACCTGGTAAGGGTGTCTGGGTCGTAGCTGGGATCGGCCAGATTTATGGCTCCTACGAGATCTCTCTCGGCAGCGGAGGTGTCGAAGTCAGTTGTCATATAGGCTCGCAAGAGGCGCCTGTCGTCGAGATCACGGAGATCCGATCGATTCTCGACTGGTCCTGCCCTTTTGTTCCACCTCAGCAGAATGCAAAAGTCCGTCCCAGGCTGTGCGCATCCATCCTCGGATTCTACAACGGACCCGTAATGGAATTCGCTGTCTAGAGCCGGTGTGATATGCTTGTCGAGGCACAACTTCATCATTGATCCTGGCAGTGGTGGGTTCCCAGTGGTCGTATTGTCTGCCGCACGCTGCATTCGAACGAAACAGAAGACATTGCTGTCGATGATCTTCTTGCCGACGATTCTGGGAATCCTCTGGATGTAGGTGAGGAATCGGGTGGTGTTGATGTAGGCTATGCTACTCCTTTGCTGTTGCACGTCCCGAACGACTGGCATCGCCATTGTGACACCGACCTCGGTGAACTCTTGCCAGGTCGTTTGCAGTGGAAAGGTGTAGGAACCTCTTGGAGGGACCGACCTATCTTCCAAGCCCTTCAGATGCTCAATATGTATATATATAGAAATAAAAATCGATGAGTTGCACACCTTTCCTAACCTGATAATGCATTCATGCTGCGCTTCGTTGCTACCGCAAGCTTGTGTCTGGTCAAATTTTAAAGAAAAGGAAAACGTTTGCGGCTATGATGGAAGCTCAATGTACAGACAAAATAGGATCATCCCAGCTATACATGCTGCACTTTCTCTCACATCTCTGGGCGAATTCGGGCTCTTTCCAACGATTACGTGCTTCCTGTGTGGTTCATGCGTCGGCTTTTCTTGTAAAGTTTCATGCAATTGACCTTGATGCTGTTGGGCTCCTGTATCCTGCTCACTGGATCTTGATCATAGATCGGGTCTCCCGATCTGATGCCCTCGACGAGATCTCCCTCGGCAGCGGTGGTGTCAAAGCAGGTTGTCATATAGGCTCAGAAGAGTAATTGGAACACGTGATCCATGGTTTCATTGAAACCACATCCGTAGAGCTTAGTTTTCTCTGTTTTCGTGTGTATGAATCGAAATGATATTCGGAATTGCGCGACATGGTAGACATGATATCAACTTTAATCGAGGGGAATTAATGAGGACGTCAAGAGTGCTTGTCCGGTTTCACCAAAGCCTTCCGTGACGATAAATAAGTGACGTAGCATGGTTACACCGTTCTTAGAGATATCAAATCAAGTGACTGTTGTCGAGTCCCGGAGTTTCGATCGACTTTCAAGTGGTCCTACCCCTCAGCAGAATGCAAAATTCTGTTCCGATCTATGCACATCCATGCGTCATCTTCCACAATGGTTTCGTAAAATAAACACTAGGTCGATCTGGTCTGATGTGAGGCTTGGATGCATTGCTGTCGTCGAGACCCAATCTGTTGGTAATCTTGACGGTGTTGATGCTTCAAAACTCACCTTTCGTGCGATTCTGAGGTTGTGATTGAGGTATGTTGCCCTCTGTTTCTGCCTCTCGGCTTGGTATTGCGCTTGTTGCTGCGCTGTCCAGGCCTGTCTCTTCGCAAGCCATGCGGGGCTGTCGTCAAGGGTGGTCACATCGTGGTAGACTAAGCCACGATCCTCGGCATCCTTGACCATCTGGCTGATGGCTCCACTCACTACATTGGCCTTGCCTTGGCCGTGTGAGCCAAGGCAGCCATTTGGCCGACGACGACCAAAATATCTTTGGCACGAGTGAGAGCACAGCAAAGACGACAAGGATCTTTGACGTGGTGAGGCTGCCGTCCTGCCTTGTTTGCGACTTGGACATCATCCTCGGCATCACCGCCATCGTCGGTTTTCCCCGATCTCATCGGAGCCGCAACTATGTCCACAATGCTGAACCTATAGATATATATATAAATTTCGCTAGCCTTTTTGCTCTGTAAGGCAGCGACTGTGGAGAATAAAGGTCAATATGAATTGATGCAGAGTTTTCAGAAAGAAGCTGCTGCACGGTAGCTGGACCTATGTTGGATGGAAAGAGCAAAAGAAGAAACACCTTCAAGTCTATCTTCGTCACGAGGAGACTACCAACCTATTCAATGATCACCGCAAAAGTGGCCCAGTCGAGGAATGCCTTGTTGCGGATTTTTGCTTCAAAGCCGCGATCGTCTGGCCCTTTGATCCAGTAGAATTCCTCGGAGATCTTGCGCCCCGCCTCTCGGACTTCGTTATCGGCCTCCAGGCTATGGTGAACCCTGAGCTCTCCGTTGTAGAAATACTCGTTCGGCCATTTCATGATCGCTGGCGCCATGCGGTACTGTACCTTGAACCGAATGATCTTGAACCCCTTGGATTCCATGAGACCCAGGATGGATACCTTTCCGTTTTCAGAAAACTCACACAGCCTGCCAGCGATTCTGAAAGGTTGCAGTTGCTGGTGGTCGCCGAAGATGTAGACCGCTTTCCAGCCCGTGTGAGCTGTCACCACGACCGCGAAAGCAGCAAGGCCGACCTGTCCGGCCTCATCGCAGAAGATGAGGTCAGGTTTGAAGCCGATGTCGATGAGGTCAGAGCCAGCATTGTTGCAGGTTGTGAACACCCCGTCAAGGGAGGCGTACACTCTCGTCATCACGAGCTGCCACTGCTTCTCAAATTCTCGCTGGGTTTTCCTTGGGAGCCTCCCGTCACTCTTGATGTAGAGATCGACCAGCTCGCTGTACCGAAAGTACGGGCTTCGCTTCTTGATCGATCGGATCTCGCCTTTCTCAACACGAGCGGTGAACTCTGCCGCAGTGATCGGCTCGCATCTCATGGCCGCGATCACGTCGTCATCCAGATGTGGATGCTGAGGATTGGCAAGCGTTGCGTCGATGTATTCCTGGGTGCACGCCTGCGTTGTCCACGCCATCTCTAGATAATCATGTTGTTGCAGTGCCTCGACAGCCGCCGTGGTGAGGACTCGGTGAATGTGCCAGCCACTCGTCATCTTGACGGGAACGTTGGTCACCTTTCGGTTGGCGAGCTCGTTCTGAAGTTTGACAGCGTCGGCGTATGTGTGGCTTTGGGCGTAGATCTTCATGAGCTCTTTTTCGTGGCCAGCCAGGTCGATGATGGACTCGGCCATGGCCTTAGCCAGCTCGACCACATCCTCTTCTGGCATCTCAACGAGTTCTGGCCGCTCGTTGACGTCAAGACCCGGGCGATCTAGGGCCTTGTAGTTCTTGATTGCGAGAAAGGCTCGCAACTCGGCGCCCTTGGTCTCGAGTCGCAAGAGGAACTTCTCAAGCTCCTCGGATTTGTATTTACCCGAGAGTTCTTCCCAGACCTTGTTGGCAGCTCCATCGACAGAGATGTGCAGGGGAGCCGTCGCGAGGACCTTTTGATTCTGCAGGATTGCGCCGGCCAAGGTCCGGGCGAATGCTACGGTCTTGCCTAGAAAGTCGCCAGACTAACGGAAAAGTTTTTTTTTGTCTGCAAAGAATATGTATGATATATATACGAATGAAGAGAAAGAGAGGAGACAGAGAGGGATACAATATATATAAGTGTTAAGATTCAGAACGTGATGATAGGTCGGTTTATTGATGCACTTTTCGAAGTAGTCAACGATACATGTGTGTAGTATGAGGAGGTCTGAGCTCGTGGCATCCTGCACGGACTGGGAGTCGGGTTTAAGTGAGTTGAAGAGGCCTGTGGATTGTTCGTTTGACTTACAAATTTGGGACGATCCATGTCTCCAGATCGCCAACATTTGCTGGCTCAATTTCTGTTGCTTCGTTCACATTCATCTTATCCAGCTTGGTCAGCTTGGCCAACTTCTTGCGATTTGGTAAGTCTGTCCAGTTTTCTGCCCGCCTCTTCTTGAGGCATGCACGATGATCGACCCATGGCTGCTGAGAAAGGCCTGGAAGAGCCAGGGCTGGAAGCGCTAGAGGAGCAGGATTGGCACCATCGACATCCATCGAAGTGTCGTTTATCAGAATTGCTGCTCGATAGGCCGCAAGAATGTCAAAGTTTAGGTTGATCCAACCGCTGGAAGGAGTCCGGTTGGTCGCCTTCAGGCTCTTACCGAGGATTACCAAGTCGTATTGGGTCATTGAATGCTCTTCAGTCGATCTCTTAAAGTATCGAAGTCTCCAATTTGAATTTGGTTTGGCGGATGCCATGAGAGGTTTGTTGGCACCACAGCCAACAATCTTGACATGGGCGAGTATGCTGACTGAAATGATGACAGAAATGTGAATACATGTAAGCAACGAGGGTGTAATCCAAGGACCGAGAATATGTGTTTGGTTAGACAATGTCAGAACATTCAATCATAGTCATTTACTCAATGAGTCTGGAAATTGGTGAGAATAAGTGGTGAATAGTTGGTGAGGATAGGTGGTGAAAATAGGTGGTGAGGGCAGGTGGTGAGGGCAGGTGGTGAAAATAGGTGGTGAGGAGACTCAACCATCTCCTAAGATATATCAGTAATCAATCTCGGCTTTGGCAATCAAGGTCAATGTCTGCCTATGGTTCTAGAGAGGATCAGTACCTATTTATCTATGTCTGGATCATATGAGCTGGGTCGAGAATTGTAATGCTGACAGTCTCCACTGCTCCCAGACGTACGCCTATTCATTCTCCGTCAGATATCCGCAAACCAATCTCCTCCTCGATGTCGACGACGGTAGAAGTGTTGTTCGACTGAGCACCGTACTCCACTTAGAGCATCGACGTCTAAATGTGCCATGATCTGAAGCGATGTATGATTGTGATAGCCCTTCAATGATATCCAATAGACCATATGGCCTAAGGTTGGTGATGGGGAAGAAATCTGACAAATAGAAAGTTGGGAGTTGATGGAGGAGAACATAGGCTTTTATGCTACTCTCCCCAAGTTGTAGTGAATCAACACGTCTGTCACTTACGTGACGGATTGGGACATTGCAACCGATCCGACAGCGTCTGTCACTATCAAACGAAACACTACCTCCTTCACTCGCCTGATGAAATGAGGCAATCCTAGTTATTCATCCGCTTTGTTCCCCTAGCAAGTGCAAAGATTCCCTTACGTACCTTACGCAAGGGGATTAACACTAATGACATTCATCAGGTAGTGTCATAGCAAGGCCAGGTGCAGGTGATCAATGCTGACACTCTACCTTCACCTAGCTAGCCTTTCCTTGAAGATACTGAGGTGCTTTCCAATGACTGCTTTCCAAATCGCCACGAATCCTGCTCTATTGTCAGATGTACCGATGAAGAGTCTTACCTTCCAAGGAAACGGAAGATAAATCGAGAGAGTGACACATATGCTTTTCCAACGACCTACTTTGCCCGAGCAATCAGTCAGGAGGACATCGGCTCGGTTTACCATTGCAAATCTAACGTAGAGCTAAGGAGTATACCAAAGTCAGCCAAAGGTCGTATAATCTCACCATCCATACTACAACGTTGTCGTTATTCATAGCGCACTGAATTCTTCATTGCCTTCCAGGTTCAAAAACCGCACCTTATCGCTCACTTCTACACTTTTCTACACTCATCCAACCAGGGTGTTGTGCAAAATAAACCCCTTGAGTAGCATGGAGACACGTACTACAAACCCTCAACATGAGGTCGACCACCTCAAATCGGTCATTACTCGTCTGGAGCTGGACAATAGTGATCTGCGCGAGCAGGTCACGCGCCTCAAAGCGCGAATACCTAATGCTAGAGGGGTGTTGGGTCCGAGGGCGAGCGAGATGAAAATTTCAGCCAATGTTGAAGCCCAAAACAAAGTCGGCAAGAAACCCCAATCTGGATCCCGAACGGCTGATACTCTAGGGCCAAAGTCTGGGCTGAGATCCAACCCGGTGCTCGTGCCCAGTACTTCCGCGATATCGGCCAATACCAATGCGCTATGGGGCTCAGGTCGAAGACCACCTTCTGGCCCTTGGAAATCACTAGTGTCACCGTTCAGTAATCCAAAGCCTGAATTACCGGATTTAGCCACACTGCGTGAAAGAGCTATAAAAGACAAGGCGGAGGGTAGGCTCCCGCAGTTATCAGTGGAGGAGCAAGCAAGGTCTGCGCGACGTGACCGCTTGAGGAAAACGAGAATGAAACAACACCGGAGAAGTCTCCTGGAACGTGCGGGGGTGCACTTCGATTCAGAATCGGATGAAGAGGACACAGATGAGGCGGATGGGAAAGTCCAAAGAGATGGAATAAGCGTCTCTGAATTTCCGGAAGGAATCCATGATATGACGATCAAGGAAGCCCATACTCCGTCCACCAAGGAACGTAATGGCCCGGATGGGAGTAAGGACAAAGTTCATAAAGAGCTTGAACCTAACGCAGCACCGCCGAAGACCACAAGAGGGGCGAAGGTGACCCAAGCAGATGTAAGCATTCGGCAGCAACTCAGGCCACAAGAGGATACTGACGAAGAGGATGACCATCAGAGACAGCCAGCTCCACTCCCTTTTGCCGTAGGAGATTCGACCGCCATATCAACGAAGGGCCATTCAAGTCTGGGACCTGAATTCGAACCCAGTCAACCTTGTAGTGTAGTCTCGGCTGATGAGACTCAAGGTGAAGATGTACGGAAAGGTAAGTCCCAGTTTTGCGCATTCCATTTTCGTGCTCTGACTCTCAATAGCCATGATAGATGCAGAAGTCAACGAAGCGCAGCTGGATCGTCAGGACGAGTCGGGGATGCGTGCTGTCCAGGTGGCAACGATGGTGATAGAAGCGGCGAGACTCAAACGGCAGGAGGAGAAGTCAAAGAAGAACAAAGGGAGGAACACAAACAAGCGGAGAAGGGAGGAAGACGATGAGGGGAGAGGGTCTAACCTGCGAGCGTTCGCAAGGTAAACAAACAGTCCCACCTTCAAACCCTCCTCCCGTAAATACTTCTTCGCGGTGAGGCCAAGCATAGAATATATATGCCAAGTCCGAGAGCTAAATAAAGTAAACTACTCATTTATTTACCGGTATCTTATCGATTATTCTAGCGTGATACACTTGGTATTCCCGACGCGCAATTGTGTAATTTTGGCTTATAAGTAATCACATCCTACTATGTATTTTATGTCTGACTAGAGTAGCTCGTGTGCAAAGGAATTCCTCCGCTCATGGCTTGAAGCTGTCGAAGTTTTGGTGCCAACCTGCATTCCTATTCAATAGGGTCGAAGAGCGTCCTCAGGCCACAGTAAGCGAACCTCGATGTCTCTCGTCCCACAAGCTAACCATCGCGGAAGTCGTATTCGTTGCCTCCTCTTCTTTCGCGCCGCTTTCCTGCCATCCAACCGCACCGCTGCCCTTCCCTGCTAAAATCTGTCTTCCTACATGTTTCTTCGACGCCAAAGCATTGTTATCCACCAAGGTGGCGTGGTTAGAAAACATCCTAGGCTTGAGTGGGGCGAGATCCTGCTCGCCAGCCAACGGAAATGGGCGATCGAAAGGATAAAGGAGCGGTAGCTCGAGGCAAGAGCATCATATTGTTTCCATCAATGGCCTGGAGAGGGAGCCTCGGCTCATGCATCTGGCTTTGACAAACATCATAAGCCTGGGGCTAGCATTGCCTAGCCGCCGTAGACCTTGTTACAGGAGGAGGACCTCGGTGGCGTGGGGGACAGACAATACCCGATTGAAGGACGATCAGCCCGGCTTCGACTTTGACTTGGTCTTCTTCCATCCAATGTTCACACATGTGTCCAGCCTTAGCAGTGAGATATCAAGCAGGATGGATGAACATGTTGATGTTGGGTTCCCTGAGGAGACCCATGGATCTGACAAATCACGCTACCAAAACGTCAAATAGACCTTACGCAACGCAATGATAGCGAATTGAGTCCAATTAGGCCCAGATACTCGCTCATAGTACCGACGCAAACACTCACGCCACATTGATCAAGGACTACTACCCTTGTCTTGGCCTAGGAAAGGGGCCGAGCAAGCTGAGACAGACTACCGTTCGGATACGAAATTCGAGATCACCCTCAACTTCATCAGGTGCATGCCTCCGAAGCAACAGGCTCTATCACGATGTCATAGCGTCGGCTGTGGTCAAGTAGAAAAGACAGCGCTTCGTAGAGGTTACGGTTACTATACGAGTGACAGCAGGCTTAAGCAGAACAGACTTGAGCTTGACTACGCAGTGAGGATTGGATCCATCGTTGTCAAGTATCGAATAGACGGTGCATGAGCTGACTACTTGTACTTCTTCTTCATCAGAATCACACCTCTAGCGCCCGATCCTCGCCTATCTCCACAGTATGCCGTTCACCTGAGGATGCCTCCTTCAATTCAGCCAACAACAAGACCAGCGTTTCCAACCCCAACCAACACCGAGGACTTATCTTCTCTTCAGTCGCTTCATCTATGCCCTTCTTTCCCATCTCATCCAGTCGCATCCAGTCGTTTCATCTGTGCCCTCCTTCTCCATCTCAGAAGCTTGTAATGCGCCCACGGGATCATATCGTTGACCCAGGTAGGCCCCTCTAAATTCATGAGCATTCTTCCCTCTTGGCCAACATGACCCATCCGTGCTTCCATATCTTTTTAATCCCAGCCTTGGCGGCATCGCAGTCTTTCAGACAATATCTAGATCTTCACGCATCTATTGTAAGATTCGCCGAGGCAAAGTTTTCATGATGATGGCTTGTGATGTGGACTGTAGGCCAAAACGGCGTCGGTGATCTGATTCTCGAGCCTCCTTGTTGATGTTGTACTTGATGACTGTGATACTCTGTGTATGCCGGCTCGACTTGTGCTCTAAGCGGGTTTGTCAGTCTCAGCTTTTGAATCCGCGCATTGAGGTTGGGAGGTTTGGCTGACAGGGATGGCCGAACACTTATCAGCCGTCGATAGTCCACCGATCTCAATACGATTTGCTTGTCCACTTGCTCGCGATCGGTGCAGGTAGCTCCTGCATCTCGACTTGAGCTCGCACAAATCTTCCCCAATCGCTGCTTCCATGTCAGCGAATACGCAAAGCTCGATTGTGGTTATGGGTTTTGTCTCACCCTTTGACATTTGGTCATTAGTGTCCCTCATGCCCACCGGTTGATCTGCCCAGCAGTCTGTATCAACAGCATCACTGCGTTGTTCATTCTGCGGTCAGCAACGTCGGAGTAACTTTAAGGATGATGTTCCAGTCTTACTTCCGAGCCCCCAACCGTTGTCAATCGCAGCTTGCGTGTGGGAAAGACGCCCAACCAAGAGTTCATAATAGCCAAATGGGCTTATTGTCCCTCGCGGATGTGTTCATCTCAAAGCTCCCTGATGTTGGGGCTCCGTGTACATGCCTAGCAAAGAGATGAGCGAAGACCCCGCAAATGTCCACTGGAATGGTCAGTTTGATAGCAATGTGACTTCAAGCCTGTACCTAGCATGCTCCCAACTCTACCACAAGACTTCTGGTTGGATCGAACGCGTTGCTAGCAGTGAGATTCTTGGATATTCTTGCGTCCTGCGCTTGGCAAACGCACTGTTTCGATCTCTGAGGTAAAGGCCCTAGGACGAAAGTGTCGGTGTGGTCCATAATGGTGAGCTTGCCAACTCTCGCCAGCGAGCTCTTGATGTCTGACATAAGCTTTTAGTATCGAACTCAGTCCTGGGCTTGGGGTACTCAACATGAGGAAATTCCGTCACTATGATACCCTCCGTGATCGCGAACATGGTCTCATCGTCTTTGACATGCAGTGGGCTCAGTCTTTTTACGGACAATGGCTCACGCGCATGGTATTGGGCTAAGAGGTATAAATGGTTTTGGTTTTTTTCACAACACCCGCGCCGGATGAGTGTAGATATGTTTCCACGGCCTTCCACCGCGTGAACGGTGAAAGGCCAAGGGGCACGGAGAAGGACACTATATCCGGCTACTGGATATAATCCAGAGCCGGATAAGGGCAAAGAGGCAGGTCGTCGTCAAAATGATAGCAGATATGTGCACTTTGTGCACGTAATGAGAAGAAGGATGAAGTATGTTACTTCGTTGGAAGAAGAAGAAAGAAGAAGAGTGATAGGATCGCGCGTTTGTGTTTTTTATTTCCGCACTAGCACTTTATCACTGGTCGACATACCGGCATCACAGGCAATACTCAATGACTGCAAACTACATATTTGCCCCGAAGAATCACATATTCTTGATACAACAGCCCCTACTACACTCCCATTACTGGCTACTTCGGTGGCCAGTGTTATACTGGCTGACTGGTCACTTTCGTGCCAGTCAGAAATCTCTGCCCATCCAATAGGGTGTGGCAATTAAAAAAACCCCCTCAATGTCTCCACATAGAGACGACGCCAATGCGGTGGATACCAATTCAATTGATCTTACAGATCACGAATTGAAGCTGCTTGCAGCGTTCCGAAGCGCGCCAGAGCCAGTCAAGGCCATGGCCTTCAGCATGCTTCACTTGGAATCTAGTGAAGATAGTCGATTAAACTCTGCAGAGGGCAAAGGCAAACATACATCAGACATTGATGAAGCGTCAATAGGAAAGATAGCCCCGACTACGGTCAGCCCACAGGAGCTAACACCCGTTGACTTCTACCAGATCCATCCTGGGACAAATTTCAACTGCGTCATACAGGAGGGAAATTCAACCACATTCGGAAGTCTGGCCGATACAAGTGATGGTCATGCGGTGAAAGTTTCCATATATGCGGGAGAATCGGCTAGATCCTGCATCGACCTACAATTCCTGTACCCAGGCTCGGACGGGATTGAAGTGGCCGGAATGAAATGGAATTTAGGAGAGAAAGCGGGCCACCGGTTGGTTCTTCAAGATTTTGACTACGTCCTCGTCAAGGACGCCCCCCAAGACACCGCAGTCAACCACCAGGACGTCATTCAAGCCTGCGTCAGCGAGGCATTTCCTCGTTTGGTATGTATGACCCTAGTGCTTACAGGGAGAGGACAAGGCTACAGGCGCAAGGACATTGGCGCTGCAACTGACCTTTTCGAGGCATGCTTGAACACCATCCTGAATCCTCACGGCCAATATACCCTTCGAATCTGGTTTTTGCTGCCGCTACAACCCTCAGGGACGGACCGACAACGCCTCTCAGTGACACGAGATCCGCTAGGCCAGAAGAAGGAGCATTCCAGCAGTGTCACAGATAGTAACGGCGAGTACCTCACCGATCCCCTGGAAGCATCGAGCAACACCACCGAGGCGGCACAGCCGCTGAACATGGGCATTGCAGGTATGTCTATCCTTGAGCAAGGCACCAAAGAAGCCAAGCTTACATTCGCAGCAGATACACAGGCAGACACTGAACTCAGCCCGCAAATTCCCGATACAGAGGAAGGCGAGGCTGTGGCTCGTACATGGGAAGGAAGAGAAGTGGATGACGAGGAAATAGATAGGGATTCGTCCGAAGATCGACTTATATACTGGGAGGACCAGTACGAGGAGGAGGATCTATCTGCCGGCCGTCACGTGTCGGCATCAGGTGCAGTGTTCTCTAGGATGCTTACTGGTCGTATTCCTTGTGATATGCCTACACCTGAGTACTACTCACGGCGGGACCAGGAATCTGAATAATAGGACGATCCCCACTCCGGATTATCTGATAACAGCGAGGACGAAGAGGAAGGCAACAAAAAGGAAGAAGAGGGGGATTATGACACCGAGGACGAATAAGTGTAAGTGGATGAGCACTGTTGGTTCACTCTACCAGATTGCGACTGACATTTGGGGATATCCGTAGCAATCGATGGAGCTGTCAAAGCCGGCTTGGCCGGTACTGACTGAATGCTCATGAGGAGAGCGAGGAAATGGAGGCGGTGGAGCTGACTACGCTACATAGGTCTTTGGTCTTATAACAAGGTGCTACGGAGATACTAGGTGTACGGAGGAGAGCATGACAACTACAGCATCAGTGAGCAGGCGTTCACCGAATATGGGGCAGAAGGCAGGCCTTGATATCATGCAATTGCCGCTCGTGAAGCTATACAGATTCTTCCTACACATTTCAATGCGGCCATGCTCGACCAATGGATCAATACGTCAAGTTTATTTTGGCATTCCCATAATCTGTCCTGCATCACTTAATGCATAGTCAGTCCGTCCCTGTTGCAGAAAGGCCGTGATAGTCATACTTTCAAGGTCTTTTGAATATTGGTATTATCACGTATTAACTTGCAATTCCGCAACTTTGATGCTTGCAGCTCAACATCTACAAGAGATGTTTCGGTTTACGAGGTCGAAGTTTGTGGAGGAGTAATTGAGTGAGTTGGAGTTCAAACAATCTGATGGCATTCAATCTTAGGACATCACAAGATGTTACTTTCCCTGGATGTTACTATCAACGCTACTAGGATATTGCAGACATCATCCGAACGGTACTACGGCTGCCCGGGCGCTGACATTGATTGTGCTATCGAACATAGCCCCCTCAATCAAATACAGTGACAGGGGTGTGATGATTCACAATTCAAGTAAGGCCGATTCACTGCATCGGTCACTATTAAACAAATCAGTGAACCATGTTTCGTCGTCAGTGCGTGGGTCAGTGCGTGTGTCATCAGACCCATGTCACGGTAGTCAGTCGAGAGCGCCCAGATCGAAGGCGTGATCATGAGGATTTCCCTTAAGTACGCAAGGGAAGTGATGCAAATAACACTATTCAGGAGTGTTATTGTCCGGAAAGGTGCAGATGACCAAGTGTGACACTCCCCCTTCATCAAGCCTTCCCTTTGAGATACTGATGTGCCCTCCAAGAATGGCGATGAAATGAAGTAGTCATTCAACATCCAAGACTGTTTCCCCCTCAAGAAAGGCAAAGTGACCTGAGGGAGTGACACACATGCTCTTTCAACAATCTTATTTGCCTGAGCTGAGGAATAAAACAAAGTGAGCTGAAAACACAATCAACATCCACAATCTCACCATCCACATCACAACATTGGCGTTTACTTGCGACACGCTCAACCCTCATTATCTTCTTTTGTGATAAGACACTATTATTACCCATCACCAAAAACGTTTTTGAAGGCAATAACATCAACTAATAATTTGTTAGTTACGGATATGGTTAATTGAGGATGATTATTTTTAACAGAATAAGTAATAGTACCAACACAATACAAGGTATAGAAGGTGGTATAGTATTGGGTCTAGCCCACGGCTTTGTTTCATCTGGGCTGTTTATATGTGTTGGAGGTGTATTATATGACAGATCAAGTACTATCCTTTATTTCTTGTTTAAGTTTTTTTCTTATCTCATAGTTTTTAATTGTTTACATCTTTATTTGGATTCTCCTATTCTTTGTATGCCTAATTCTGATTTGGATCCTCAGTTCTAAAACTAATGTTATTTGCTTGTATTAGGTATAAATTTTATAGGGTTATCTTACTTATTAGTTTATGTTGGAGCAGTTTCAATCTTATTTTTATTTATATATCTAAATGTCTTATTGTGTTTTAAGTGTTTTGTTAATTAAAAATAAAAAGATTGAATAATAGAATAGATATAATAGATAGAAGTCAGGTGGGGCAGTATCATAATATATAGGACATAAAGCCCACTAAGCCCTCCTTTAGAGGTAAACTAATTCGTCGGGAATTACAGCAGTGAGGAATATTGGTCAATAGCCTAACGGCTGAACCAGCAACTTGGAGGAATGTATAACCGTAGGTACATGAGTAGGCACCGAAGGGAATATGGCAGGATCTAGAGGGCTTTCCACATGCGGGTTTGATCCCGGTTCATGTGTAGGCACCGAGGGGAATATGGCAGGATCTAGAGAGCTTTCCACACGGCTACCGGCAAGGGTTTAGGTATGTTGAAATTAGAACACATAATTACTAAAGGTATATTTATCAGTGGTAAAACTTATTGTTTTGTAACTAAAGATGGGAAGAAATATGTAAATTAGCTAAGATGGGAGCATCTACACTTAACAGAATTCTTATTTCAAACTGATCTAAAGGGCTTGTTAATCTGGGAGCGGTTCTTGGGCTTGCTTTGACGTACTCACTCCTACATACACTCACCCGATCCGGGTGTTGTCCCAAAAAAATTCTCACATCGATGTCTACGCCCAATGACAACACCAATGTGGTGTGCGTCGACCGAGCTACTCTAACAGACTTTGAATTGGAGCTGCTTGCAGCTTTCCATGACGCGCCGGAGCACGACAAAGCAGAAATCTGCGTCCTGCTTCACTTGGAGGCTAGTCAATATACGCGTCAAGCAAGCTCGGTGGAGGGCGAACGCATCACGTCAGGCACTGGCAAAGTTTTGCTGAATACAGGCAATAAGGGTAGGTCAACCTCCGAGCAAAACATTCAACCAGTAAAGCTTACATTTGCGGCAGATTCAGATTCAGATCCAGAGCTTAGGCCGAGAACTCCGGAGATAGAGCAGGGTGATGTAACGGGGGTTTTAGAGGAAGAAAAAGACCAGATGGACCAGGAAACTCAGAGGAACGTAGATGAAGAGGAGGAAGTGAAAGAAGGGAAGGAGGAGGGCCAAGACGCAGCTGCCGGTTGTGGTATACCATCAGTACGTGAATCAAGGGTTGCCCGATACAGAAGAGACCGTCCGGCCGATTTCTGTCCTGCGTATTTCTTGGAACCTTACAGTGATGATGACGAAGAGGACGACACTCAAGGGGTGCACTAGAGTAAGGACTGTCATGTACAATGACTAGGAAGTACACCAATCGTCGAGACGCCTGTTGAAGATTGGGATGTCACAGTCATATCACAGCATGGCAATATCATGTATCTTTGAAGGCGGATTACTGTTGTGTGCGTGGCAGGGTGATTGGGAGCAGGAATTGAACACGGATCAGGAACACCTTGGTTCACACAAAGTGGCAGGGACTCACGACATCTCCAGAGTCGGCAGTCACAATGAATGAGTAGCATTTGAAGAGATGGTGGCTTCTATCAGTGTTCATTGCTGTGATCGCAGCTCTTTGAGTCTATTACAACCACGCTATTAACTATTGAATCAGCAGCTACTTCTATACATGTTGATACTTCAAGAGCGTCTTGGACATCAACCATTCCGCTCATCACTCATCTGCCTGAACCTTGTTACCCTCCAACTCGGCAACTTCACCACTATGATAGTACCCGAGTCCTTCATACGAGTACCTCAACCAATGACGCTGCCTGAAACCCTCCCGCTCATCAACAGCTCCGACTCCCAGGATCCTCATGGCACGCTCATGTACAACGCTGACTCTGGTCTCGAAATGTATGTCATGGCTCAACCCACCTGGTGGGTATGGATGCCGACACCTTACATACTCGACAGCGTGACACATTTCATGCAGCAGTGTGCTTATCATCAGCTCGAGCGGTGGACGCTCCCCATTGAAGATGAGTGCGGCATTCAGCACGATTTGTACCTCGCCACGCTTGAAAAAGCGGCCCTTTCTGGCGAATCCATAAGAACAACCGCGGCAATGCTCACGTGCGATGCCCATCCGAAAGTCTGAATTTGCTGAACAAGAGCTCCACCACACACGGACACGACCGCGAAGATGGCCACCAAAGAAGACAAGATCGAGGTCGTTGAAGGCTTTGATGACCAAGTCAGGACCGTACGTGCCAATATGTGCGATGTTGTCAAAAGTTTGTCGAAGTCTGTCAACAGCTTTCTCCTCGACCGGTGGAACCACTTTGTCGGCTTCATTCTGCAGCAGCATGTCAGTGGTGAGTCCAACGTCGGTCATATCTCCAGTACGATCGCGCACGATTAGTGGAGGACGCCGGTGGAAGTCAATGTCTTTTCTGGTACATGGATATCGTGTACCCGTCTTTGTGCTGAATGGTTTCAATGCCTCGTGATACATCTGGCTGAGCCGATAGATCGAATGCGATTGCACAGACTCCTCGGGCACATTGTACAGTCTTTCCTCGGCAGGAGTGACAACTCGATCGAATGCTTCGCTGACACTGTCGAAAAGGCTATTCATGCTTTCTCAGATGAAGTCGCTGAATGAACTTGCGGATATGTACTAGACTCTTCACTATCGAGACCGGAAGGGATGGCCAGAACCCGTCTCTTGGGAGTGCCTCCATATATGAGATATACGGATACAATGGGACAAAGGACAAAGACATGGGTCTCAGACTGTTTCGGCCTTGTTCCACTTCGTGACAGTTCAAAGCATTGTCCGTTTACATGCACAAGGAGATCCTGGATCGAAAGAAGTTCAAGAAGAACAACTAGTGATGGAATGGCGACAGGGTTGGCAATGATCCATGACTTTCTCTCTGGGCGGAAATGGCCATTCCGATCTTCTCATCTCGCAATAGCTTCGCTGAACAATACAGACGGTTGTGTGAATCAAGGATCTCTTCAGCCAGCCGCAATGGACGACTCTCTGTAGGTGCTGGAGGGGTCACAGCCCAAGAGAAGCGAGAACATCAGTATTCAGTCTCTAAACATCCAATCGGCATTTCTGGACTGGTTATGTTCGTACCAGACACTGCACGCCCACGGATGTAGAGAACGAATCTTCGCATGGCCGTATCGACTTGTAAGGTGCTCGTCCCAAGATGGAAACGTGTCAACCACTGTGCTACATTCTGTCATCAACGAAGCCTTTCATGGGCATGGCTGAGCCTTTCCGATCAATGTTCGCATTCTGAGATTAGCAGCTTGATTACCATTCGTACACTGGAAGGATTAAGGTCTGTCAAACCCGAGTCCTGGTTCTATCAATAGTCTCGATTTCGGTCGTTCTCGCCTGGTGACTGCGGCTCGATGCGAATTACATATCGCATTGCTGCCCAATGATCCATGTCTCACTACAGAAGTCGTCTTCGGAGACCTTGACCCTATCGATCATGTTCTGGCTATCGTCTTCGTGACGTCCGTTTATGGGAACGTCCGTAATGTTTCTCGTACGTTATTGCCACCCATTCTTCCACAATAGCGGACACAATATGCTAATTTTGTGCAAGTGATATCTGCCTTAGTCCGTTAGCTAGAGAGACTCAGATCTCTTCCATTTGCTGGATGGTGGTCGTCGTCACGGCTGTGGCCATACCGGCCGTATAATGTCGAACCCGCCGCACCACAGTTCTGCAAATAGTAAACATGCCTGTGCGACAATATTTTCATTGGTATACCTACGCTCCCCAATATAGAGGCTGTGTAGTGGTATTCTGGGGCGTTTCGTATTGTGGTCGCCGCTCCATGTTTAGCAACTTGACCTGAGACCTTGTACGCTTTCTCCTCTGCTTTTGAATACATAAGAGCGAAGTCTTCACCCGCCATTTTCACTCTTCCACCAAAGCGTTTCATACTCCGTTGCCCAATCCAGTGCAAAGATCCGCCATCTGTTCCAATCACCTCACACATCAACGTCATACTGCACACCCTCTCAATCCCCATCAGATCGCTCAACTCCTTGAATAAGAGGCTTGAAACTTCAAAGGCAGATATCTGGATAGTAGACTTCGTACGGGTCTCACTCACACACCCCCACAAGGGTTCCCAAGCTGACTTTTCCGAAGGCCACCCTCTTGCATAGCAAATACAGCAATCCACCCGGTGCACCAGATCTGAACAAGGGGTATCTACTTAACCACTTAATCACCCTACACAAAGCAGCCCTCCACTTTGCAATGGGGGACATGGCGAAAACCGACAAAGGCAAGGGCAAGGAGATACGCACAGACCCTAGCCCCCCACCCGAGCCCCAAGGAAAAGGAAGAAAAAGCAGTCCTCTAAGCGAAGAGTCAGCAACGAAGCGGGCTGCTGTGGCCTCCGGGGATGGGCATCACGCCAGCGTTCCGGCCGAGCCTCGCACCCTTGCAGGGATATCACATCCCGGTACGGTAAACCCTTGGATCACCGAAGATCAGGAGCTCCAGATTCGCGCCATGAAGTTCAGGAATCCAGGCGCCAATGTTGGGCGCGTTGCTAAGAGTATCGGGGGGGGAATTAGTGAAGCGATTGTGAGGGAGGCAATGACCTCGATCGGTAAAGTAACAGTCGAGCCACCCGGAAGGCGATGGCTGCCAGCGCATGACGCTCAATTGCACAAATTGACGAAGGCTGGTCAGAGTGTGCCCGTGATCGCATTACTCATGGACCGTACCGACAGGGATGTTGAAGACCGCATCCGGGATTTGGCTTCCAGGCCATGATCAACGCGGCGACACCACTCAAGACGCACATACAGCTGAAGTGAATGGGAAGTGGATTCTTGGGGTTCGAGAGAAGCGTGTTAATGGAGGGATCTGATAACAGTTCTGCTTGATAAATATGCGATGATAGACTTCACCACGTCTGGAATAGGATTGAATGAATTACAACTCTAAATCCCATACTCCACGCACTTCGTCGAAGCGGCTTTGCAAATGTATACCGAATATCACATGCAAAAGGTGCTTACGTGCTGTATCTTCAGTATCAAAACAACCCTGTCACGATCCAATCCGAACGATATTCTCATTGACGTATATTGTAGACTCAATTAGAAGGGGAGAAAACCCCAACGGTGCAGCAGAAAATAAACCAAAAAAGGCGCCCCCACCCGAAGGAATGACCCTAGGAATGGGGGCGGGTTTATATGATGAAAGCAGCATCCTTTTACGGTACGCGCTTGGGGGTTCGGAGGAATCGGGAGTGGTGCAAGCTTCGTCTATCCGAAGACCGACTCCGCGACCACTCAACTATCCCTCCACGAGATTTTGGGGCCTTATTAAATGATATATTCTTCATTCCGTACAGTAGTGAAGGTAAGGCTGGATTTGAATTAGCTTGGCTTGGCGAAAACATCCAAATAACACAACACTAAGCATGATAGCGATGCTAAAGCCGCACCCACCTCACAATTCACCAGAAGAGACGGGAAACCTAATTGACCTCACCCAGTCGCCTCCCTTACAGCATAGACGATAGAGCGAGGTTACTATTTGTCAACCCAAAGAAGATGAGGGGGAATGAAATGAGTAGGCATACCAACTCGATCAATCCCTATACCCGATGAGCTCATCTGATTCCTAGGTAGTGGCAATTTCAAAGCCTTCACTTACATCCCTCATCCCCCCTCACTCTGTTTGATTGCATTAACATTCATTCATGTATCTGGCCTTTCGGAGATTCCTCTAGTGGCTGACAGTTCTTGCTTCCCTACCATGCTTGCTGTGCACCCCGCAAATCTTGCGACACTAGACCCTGACACTGCATCGTGACGCGTCCTTCTGTGAATAGCCGTCGTAATGAATGATAGCTCGGTCGTGTTAAAGTCTTTACGTGCTCATGCATGTGGACACTCCAGAGTGAATTCTCCCGCGCCAAGGGTTCTTCCTATATCAATGCGCTCTTCTTTCATCAATGCAACGAAAAACACAACATACCCACCTTGAATCTTCATCAGCCATCATCATACATCATCCATCATACATCATCGTACATCATCGTACATCATCCATCATACATACATCATCCACCATACATCATCTAGCCACTGCGGAACGCATTTCATACATTTACACTCAAACTTTGATTCCTGATAGTAGCAAAATGTTCATCTCAAACGGCTCCAAGAAACCCGAGCGCTTTACCCCATTGGTTTCGACACATAACACAGCTCCTGCAAAGGATCACGACGACTTTGTCAAGCTACCGGCCGAAATCCAGGTGCTGGTGATGATGCTGGTCCCAGATCTGCCAGCGCTCCAGCACCTCATCTCTGCGTCGCACACACTTAATGCTATGTTCGACCAAAATCATATAAAAATCGCAAACGCCATAATGAGTAGATTAACGTTGGAGCTGAGACAAATCATGCGCGCCGTAGCTTTCGCTCTCACCGAAAGCACCGATGCCCCACTGATCGACGGTGAGGTCTTCCACAACATGGGCTCTTCCAAGGAGGAGCAATTCCGTGACGTGGACGAGAAGTTTGGAATCCCCACCCTTCCTTCCACCTTGCCACTCTCAACGACACGAAGGTTACTCTTGGTGTCGTGCCGCATCCAAAGGGTGAGTAATCACTTTATAACGACCCAATTCGCGCGCCTCAATCGCATCGAAGTAGCGCATCTTTTGATAGAAAACCAATCCGATGGACTCTATGGGTTTCTCGACTATACCCGAACGGCAGTCCCTTATACTCCAAAGGATTCTGGACCGGCCCGCTGGATCGAGCGATACTGGGTCGAATGTACCCTTTGGCGACTCCAATTGCTCGCGATATTCGGCGTGCACCATGGCCGAGTCCGTTGCTCAGATGCTCGCTCCATCGCCAAGCAAGCAACCACCACGTCATCAACCTTCCTTGGCATGCAGAAGGTCTTGCTGCTTGGGGAAAAGGACCAGATGGATGGTATGTGGGAGTACATGAACGAGGAGCAGCTCTCGATGCGGGAAACGAGTCTAAAATCCCTTGAGGTCGAATATCTTCATTCAGATATAGACTTCCCTGCGAGTGCAAGGCTACCACTTCTTGACGAGATACCAACGGACGAACTGGCACGTGCATGGGAGCAGGATCGGCCAGCAGCTCGACGGCAGACGAGAGCCAGGTCGTACCTGGATAGTAATATGACTGGGCTGGACGGTTCACCTCCATGTGTAGACTGGGAGCCCTTCCGTCGTCTTGGGTTTGGTTTCTGGGATTGGAGGAGAGTGTATGACATGGAGCTGCTGACAAATCAATATAGCGAGCACGTATGGTCCTACTTTCCGAGGGGCTCCACGCTCAGGGATGGTGTCGGAATCCGCATGTCCCCACGTAATTGCCTCTTTACGTGGATGAGCATCAAGTTGGACGGGGAGAAGATTGTGGGTGATAGACCTTTTCCCCGATAGCTGAGCAACTACCAGAATGAAGACCCTGATCCAAGATTTCGTGTCCAAAAAAAGGCCAAGGCCTGCACTCCCGGAGGGTGAGTGTGAAGACAGAGATAATGAGTGGAGGGTGGTTATAAAGATGGAGATGATGAGTGGAGGTGATGAGGGGAGGTGCTGAGTGTAAAGATATAGTACGGTCTCCACACCCAAAGGGATGTGGAATATACACACTCGGAACAGTGGTACGGGCTGGGTTCGAATAGACGTTGCTCGGCGAACAATTATTTTTGACGGAATAATATAATAATAGTACCGTTTCATCCTACACTCACTGTCATTGAGTTAAAGCGACCGAAGACTTGCTACGCCCTTAATACGTTACTATCCAAGTGAGCGTGACAGGTTACTCATAGGTGTTATATTAAAGTCATCATACAAGTAGATGAAGCAGGTGAAACAAAACAAAGGAGGCGATTTACCTTCTTGATCAATGCCTGTAGCTGAAGGTTCTGTACCCGAGAGGTGGATCTGCCAGATGCACCGCTGTCGAATGTAAACTAACGAGGGTAGGGAGATGGTGGGGCAATAGTCGCTCCATCTATCAAGGTAGACGGCGGAATCGCTCACTCCCTACAAAGTCCTAAAAGGGCACATCAGAATCAAGGCATCGAAACCGCAAAAAAAGGTGGGGGCGGCGCTCATCGAGGACGAGCGCCAAAGCTCCCCGAGCCACATACATTACAGATGGGCTATATAAGTGGTGGCGCTCGCCGAGGACGAGCGCCAAAGCTCCCCGAGCCACATCCATTACAGATGGGCTATATAAGTGGTGGCCGCTCGCCGAGGACGAGGGTCGCGCTTACAAGGCCACATCTGAGCCAGATGGGGTAAAAAGTTTGGTTGTTTGGTTCGCACAACACCTGCGCCAGGTGAGTGTAGGGAGTGGCGGACTGATTGACTCAGAGGGGACGTCGACCACTTGACTATTTCCCCCACGAGAATTTGGGGCTTATTCTGTGATATATTAGGTTGTTAAGTGAAGTAATAGGAGGACTGGATTTGGGTTAGCGTTACTTGGCGGATGTATCCAGATAACACAATACCATTCCATTCCACTCTACAATACTTACAAAAGATACTGACCCTCGCTCTCACCAAGCCACCGCGTTTTTAAAGCGGATCGCTACGCCCTCAGCCAACGCTCCTTACCAAAGCAAACGTCAGAGTACTTGCAGACGCTGGATCAGAGCCATCATTCGCTGGCCCAGGTGGAAGATGAATTAGGAGACGAGAGACGGGTAAGCCTACTCGATCAATCCCCGAACCGGATGGATACACTCACAGTAGCACCTACAGATGTTCGGCCACCCCACAAGAAGCGGCTCGACTCACACCATGCCATAGCCCTCTCACCCATCCATGCCATCCCCACAATGGCACAGACGGTCGGATCAAGGTCGTCATTCGGCAACTCAAATCAAAGAATCAGCAGGCGGAATAAGACAGGCGAGATCAGACAGGCGAGAGGAGACAGACGAGATGAGACAGTGAGGATACCTACTCAGTCAATCCCTATACCGGATGAATTCACACAAACCCTAGGCAGTAGCACCTCCAAAGCCACACTTACCACCCTCAACCCCCCAACGGCACAAACGTCGCCGCCAAACTCCCCAAAATAGCACAAGGCGTCGGCTTCGCAAACCTCGTGCGATAATACGACGGCGGAAAACAGCCAGGCCCCCTGCAGTAGTCATCCCTAGGCACATACGTACAATCCTTATCATCCGACACCAACCTCAACTGCCTCCCCGCAACGACATAGCTCCCATACCCCACATTGACCGCCTCTCCACTGGTCCCCGCCGGCCCATCGCTCGGGAAAACCTTGACGTTGACACCAGCCAGGTTCCACGGCGCCCCGGCATACTGACACCCATCCACCATAGACGCATAGATCAGATTCTCGCACGCATCCCTCTTCGGCCCCGGTGCAGAGCCTTCGAACGCTTTCGGCGGCAGGAAACTCCCAAGCGCGCAGCCGGGAGCGGTCAACCAGGTCCACTTGCCCAGATTCTGCCACTGGTTCGAGCACAGGGTGCCGATCAGCGGCGCGCAGGCGGTGATGTTTATGGGGGCGCTGGAGCCGGTGTCGTTGAGGCATTGGACGCCCCAGGCGGCGGGGGCGGAGACGGGTTCGACGGGGGTGTCGCAGGAGTCTGGGACGGTGGGGTCGGGCATGGCGGGGCCGCAGGCGTCTTTGAGGGCGGATGCTGTTCCTGTGGCGATGGGTGCTGCTGCCGTCATGGGAGGAAAGGCGGTGGCGTAGTAGCTGTCTTGAGAGGCAAAGGCTGCTGATTCGGCGGCGGCTGCTGAGCCTGTTAGAGGAGGAAATATTGTGGCGTAGAAACTGTCTTCGGACTGAACAAAGGCCGATTCGGCAGCGAGCGCACTTCCCGTCAAAGGACCGACGGTGGCGTAGTAGTTGTCTTGGGAGTCGAAGGCGGCGAAAGCGGCGGATTGGGCGAGGGCTGCTGAGCCTGTTAAGGGAGGGAAGGCGGAGTCGAGGGCGGCTTCTTCGGAAGAGTAGACGGATGCTGCTGAGCCTGTTTTGTGGGTGGGGGTTAATTGAGAGGAACTGGAGAGTGATATGGGTTTATGGGTTCTTGGGGTAAGATAGATAAGGTAGGGGATTTCTCTCCGGTTGGAGAGGTACTTGTTCTGACTGGAGTAAGGATATAATGAAGAGACGAACGCACCAGTCAAAGAAAGATACGCAGTCGCGAAGAAAGAGTCCTGGGCAGCGAACAGAGCGTCGTCGGAAGCCATAGCCGCGGATTCAACTGCTGCTGCTGCGGAGCCTGTGAGAACGCTGGCGTCAGCTCGTGCTCTGCTTATCTAGATTTGGAGGGTGGAGGGGGAAGTAATGAGTGTGCCTCTCGAGCAGAAGACGAGGAGTGAGTGAAATGGCTTTCGCATCCAAGGACAAGACTTCGAGATTGCACCGGTTGGATTAGGGACAAGGGACAAGAGACAAGGGACGAGGGGCAGCGGAGCGGATTCAGATAGGGAGGACGCACCTGTTACAGAAGGAGCAATTATAGCGGGAGCTGCGGATCGGGATGCTGTCGATGAGCCTGGTATCGATTCATGTCAGCTCGTGACACAAACCCGATAACAAATCCAACCACACAACGAACGAAGCACATCCTAGCGCAAACCCCCCACAGCAAGTAGTCCAGAAAAACCACACACCTGTCAAAGAAGGATGCGCAGAACCACCAGAGAGATTCACATTATCGCTATTTTTAGGTAGAGCAGTGCTCAAAGGGGTAGCGACGTTGCCTGCTGCAGGCGTCGACAAGGCAAGAGTGACGGCGGGGGGGAGACTGTATTGTAAAGGAGCGTGGAAAGACTGACCGCCACCGTCAAGGCCCTGTCGTTGCCGCAGCTTCTGCGCCGAGGTGGCGAGGATGAAGGGGGAGAGGAGGAGGAAGAGGAGAGGCTGCATGATTGGTTGCATTGGATCGATGCAGGTCAGGAATGCGAAGGTGCCACCTGTGCGATGTTGACGATGTTGGATAAGTGAACGAAAGGTAACCACGTCAAAAACAAAGCACGAGTCGCTGCTCGATACAAAATTATGACCTCAAGCGCAAGTCGCAACAGATACTTTCAGTGAAGCGAAGCGATGTCAAACAGTACGAAGCGCTTCGCGAAACAGTCCCTCATGTCAATATCAATACAAAAAACCCACGGATCGGATCGCGTATTGCGGCAGATTGAGAAACATGGCAGGACAGAGCCGCTGCCACTTACAGCTCAAGTCGCAGGCTATATATAGACAATGTCCCTAATGTCCGAAGCTTCAAGAAAGCAGCCTCCGAATACTGAAAATGACCCTGAAGAGTCGTGGAATCGCTCAAAGTAAACAATGACAAAAGTCAAAACACGCTCAACATACTTCGCGCAACCGAATTTTTGAATACGATTATACAAGTATATGCGCTCAAGATATGTCAACATGTCAAAAGATCAAGGCAAACAACATATACAAGAGGGATATCAAACAAATCGCAAGCAGAGGCGAGCACACAGCATCCAACGGTGTACGAAGGAGGCGAGACCGACTTTCCCGAAAGATTCATTCGACGAAGGGGTCCTCCAAGGGTTTGTGTTCATCGTCAGTATCTTCATTCCCATCGTCTTTGCCGGTCTTGCTCCCAGCATCTTTCTTGGGCTCGTCGTGGTCTTTCGCGGCTTCCCCCTCGGCGCTTTTCCAGGATTCAGTCTCATCGTCTTCTTTGACGTCTAGCTTTGATTCAGTCTCGGTATCTTCCTCGTCGTCGGTCGCTTTCTTGGCCCCACTTTCTGCATCTATGGGTTCCGTCTTAATGCCTTCTTTGGCGTTCGACTTTGAGTCTGTCTCGGTATCTTCGTTGGTCCCGGCGGGCTCTTCCGTGCCCTCAGTCTCTGCGTCATCCTTTGGCTCTGGCTTGTCCTCAGACTTGGATGAATCCTGTGCATCTTGAGACTTCTCACCAACCTGCTGTTCAGCTTCGTGATCGTTCTTCTTCGCATCTCCAGATCCTGCAGCAGGCTTTGCAGATTCCTTGGATGAGTACCTTCCAAAGCCAAAAGACGGAATGTACGACCCATAGCCTGAGGGCTTCTCTTTCTGCTTAGGTGATTCCTTAGCTTCGGTGGCTTTGGTGGGGGTGGCATCTGTTGAGTCGCCTTGGCCCTCGGTAGACGCCTTTGTATCATCGGGCTTAGACTCCGGAGCAGTAGCGGGTTTCGCATCCGAAGAGTCTGTTGGCTTCTCTGCAGCCGGTTTAGAACTCTTTGACGAACCAAAGCCGAAAGAGGGAATATAGCTGCTATACCCGGTCCCTGTAGGTTCTTTGCCGGCCTCCTGTGCATCTTTGCTGGCTTCATTGCTGTCCGGTGCATCATTTGAAATCTCGCTCGCCGGAGAAGCTTCTACAGGTTCTTTCGTGTCAGATGCCGGGTCATCCTTTGAAGGCTCACTATCATCCTTCGCATTGGTAGACGTTTCAGCAGGCTTTTCCGCGCTGTCAGGCTTCTTCGGCTTGGAAATCTTTGTCCTCTTCGGATTTGGCTGGACCGTATTACCAGGAGACTCCGGCGCCGCCTCCACCTTCTTCACCCCTTCAGGCTTTCCATCCCTTAGTGCTGTGTCCTTCACCCCTTCAGGCTTTCCATCCCCCAGTGCTGTGTCCTTCACCCCTTCCGAAGCCTCCTTCCCGGGAGGCTTCCCCCCTGGTCCTGCGTCCTTCCCAGTCACCTTCTCAACTTGACCGGCCTTCACATCCTTACCAACCCCAAACCCAGGAATATAACTCGTCGGTATATATCCAGCAGCAGTTGCAAGGTACGAAGGCGCCGAGTCTGCACTCTTTGCAGCTTCTGCATCGGCAATCTTCCCCTTGGCTGCATCCTCACCCTCAGGACCTCCAGAGCGAGATATGTAGACAGCATCGACAGCTCGCTGATACATGGACTTGGTCGCCGCGTCCGCAGCGTTACCAGAGTTCGCCTTGACGCCCTTTGGATCTTTGGCAACATCCACTGACGGACGAGACAGATACAACTGCTCCACGGCCCACTGCATCAGACCGGTCTGTGTCTTCTGTTGCACCTCCTTCTCCATAGCGGAAACCTGCTTATCGGCTTCTTTGTCGCTAATCTTTGGGGGTTTGCGTTTCGCGTATTGTTTGTATATCTCTCCAGCACTCTCCTTGACGTCCCCAATATAGTCATGTTCTTCTTCTGCGGTCATCGCCTTGAACGCCTCTGCTTCTTTGGCAACTTCGTCCTTGTCGATATCCTCGAATCCAATCTTCTGCAGAATTGACCCGACAAGATAGCGGTACCGAAGATGACCAGACACGGTCTCGGAGACGTCAAAGTTCTCAACACCCGAAAGCCCTGATATAGGCATCAAACCGGCTACCCCATATTGAAGGCTTGCCGTTCGATAGAGGAAGGCAAGAAGATAGTCGTTCTTCGAGTAAACATTCACCAATCGACCACTAACAGCCGTCCGCATTGACCGCCATGTACCAATGTCCGAGGGAACCGGGGCGCCGAGCATAACGACAGACTCGACAAGCCCAAAAGCTTTCCGTTCCGCCAAGGTCGTCAGGCAAGAATAGATAACTCTTGCACCTGAAGAATAGCCAATCAAAGTGACAGGCCGTTCGCCTTGGGTATGATTGATAAGAGCATCGGCAAGCACCTTTCCAGCTTTGTCGGCTCGAGCTCTTGCAAGATTGAAAGGATTCTCGACCACACGGGCGATCTTGACCATAGCAAGAGGCCAAATGACAGAGGTCAAGTCTGTGACCATTGAACGTTGGTTGAATGCATTCTGGGCGTACCCGTAGACGTCGTTGGCGCTCATGGTGTTGATGCTCTGTCCGAGGCTCATGAGCGTCTCGAGTTCAAACCGCAAAGCAAACACCTCCGCACTAGGTTTGAGCACTTTCCACGGAGTCACCACCTCCTCTTTCTCCAAAAGCCAGCCAGAGATAGCAATGACCACACGCAGACGTCGTGTATCCGTAACAGCATCAATAGAATCCTCATGCTCCTTTCGCTCACCGTGCACCGGCAGAAAAGCGAAATCGTTGACATCGGCAGAAAGATTCCGCATCATCTCGCCAGTCATGCGTCCACCGTATGCTCCGAAGAGACTGCCAACCAGATACGTATTTCCCGCCACTGCACCTAGATATCCCGCAGCAGCAGAAGCCCCCAGGCCCATCTCGCTCATCATTGCACCTACGCTGGCGGCGATCATCGGAGCTGCGAAGCCCCCGGAAAGCCCTACAATGGCAGCACCGGCGACAGTTGCGAGCCTCATTTTCCACCGACGAGATTCCTCACTCTCTTTGCCTTTGGCTAGGGTCTCTTTGCTGGCAGAAACCTGCTTGGCAGCCTCCAGCAGTCCCTTTGCTGTCTTCTCTTCATCCTCGCGAAGGGCCTTCAGTCCAAGTTTGAGACTGGATGCAAGATAGAGAAGAAAAACTCTAGAGGCGGCGTTGTAGTGTTCCAGGCTCAGAAGTAGAAGGAGAAAAGAATGAAGGACAAGCTCACGTCTTGTTATTGTCATCTTCGTCAAGGATGTAGGAACGCGGGGAAACAGTTGCTCAAGCTTTGGAGAGGTCTTGTCAGCCTCGTTGGCGCCATCTGCATTCATCTTCTGTACAGGCCGTTGTCCTGCCAATGACGACTTCCCAGTTCCCTCCTTCTGCGCTAATTGCAAGGAAGGGGTCTTTCCTGGATTGACCGTCTCATCGACTCGCTTCAGGAACCCGGCTCGCCAGTCGTCAAACCATTTGAGAGATGCCGTCTTCAATTCTTTGACCTTTGGCGTGGAAAGCGCCTTTTGCCGTTCCTCACGCACCTTCTTCTCCTTGTCGTAAGCGGCCACGTCGACGGTACCGGGATCATAGTCCAGACTTGCGAATTTGTCCTCGTTGCTGTCATCCCCGTATTGAAGGGTGGCTGTGGGATTGAAGTTGTCTTCGATAGTCCGGCGCATTCGATTTGTGATACTCGCTGTCAGTTGAATCAAATCTCCACACTGTTCACTCGAGAGGATAGACTTCAGATCTTGCTGCTCTTCATCAACCCTGTGCGCTGTTCGATCCTGTTTCACATTGAGTCCTTGATTGGGCTTTGGCGTGGATAGTTTTCGTGGCTGGCTTGGCTTTGACGTTGAAGACAGTTTTGGTGCTTGCTTCGGCGTCGATTTCTGTGCTGGCGCCTTTGCTGGCTCGTTATCAACCTTCTTAGGACCAAGCTTTGGAGGTTTCCGCTTCTGATCAGCACCTGTGACCTTGCTCAGATTCGAAGGTTTTCTCGAACCAATTGAAGGCTTCCGTGTCTGTGAAGACTCTGAAGGCGCGAGGCTGCTTTGTCTTTTCTGGAGCTTGGGAGGCTTTCGTTCCTGTTCAATACTGGCAGTCGTCCCACTGTAATTCGAAGCCCTTCTTGATTTCACCGAGGGTTTCCGTGGTGCTATGGTAGCTTCACTGCCCTGCCTCGAGGGAAGCTTTGGGGGCTTCCTTTTGAGGACATCGCTCGACGACTGCGCGGGTGAAGCTGAAGGTCTAGGAGTAGCATTTGAGGCTTTTCGTAGGCCCGCGTTTGATGGTCGGGGCGTGACTTTGGGTGTAGCGTTCGACGCGCTACTGTTCTTCTTGGGGCCCAGCTTTGGGGGCTTTTTCTCCTGAGTGCTCATGTCTACAGTATATTGGTGGCGCCGCTGAGATCAAGCATGTATGTACAGGTATTGCGATATATACAGTTATCTTTGATGATGATCCGCTTGGATGACGAAACAGGTTTTGGCTCAAACAGGCCACCGCGCGTCTAATCTCCGCTCTCTTAATTCCATGGATGTGGCTGTGTTGCTAGCTCAAATAGAGACTAGCTCAGTATACGGACATCTGTGGCTTATTCACCTACAACCATACGAAGACGAAGATTCTCCTCGCTGGACGCTGGACCGCGGAAAGAGTATGTCGCCTGTCTAGGACTTCCAGATACTTATCCAGACTTTATGACGGACGCTGCCTAGCTCAAGCTCTTGGTAGATCCAACAATACAGTCAATCACCCTCAACGACCCCTTTTCGCTCCTGAACGTCTCCATCTTCGCCCTGATCATCAATTACTCGGTCCCAGCACCAGTAGACACTCTCCTTGGGGAACTATCCTCAATAGGTCTGCGCATATGATTGGATATCACTCATAGCAGCAACAGGCAAATCATTCCAAAGGCTGTCATACTTGGAAGCACGGGGTATTCATGGAGGTGGTTGAGCCATAGATCCTGAGAACCAAGTAGAAATCGGACCCGCCGATCTGAGCAAGGGTTGGAAACAGGATAGCCAGGTCCCAGAGTTCGGAATGTTGCGCCGTCACAATCCCCGTTCAATCAGGAACAACATTGAAAGACAACCTGCATGATACGAGTCCCTCTGGCCATATCTCTGTGCACATCCCTTTCTATACCCTACGGTCCTCCTGCTTCAACCAATCAAGCAAAGGCACTTCCCTCCACTGTAAATCAGCAATCCAATCAACCACCATCGTACAAAACAACTCACCTAAAGCACCGCCCTAATCCCCTTCCTCCCATCCACAACCCCAAACGCCCCCCCACCCTTCCCAAGCATATCCCTCAAATCCCCCGCAAGGACCTCAGGCCGCTCATGCGCAGCAAAATGCCCTCCATCCACATGTTCCCTTTCAAACACCACCTCCCCCAACGTCCTCCCCCACGCCCTCGGCGGCACGCTCAGATCTCTCGGAAAGTACGAGATTCCCAGCTTGACATGCGGAATCCACTGCCCAAGCACAGCGACAGCACTCGAATGGCGTTTCTCGTAATAGATCCTGCAACTGGCAGCCGGCCCTGCTGTCGAGAACCAGTAGATACTCACCCATGCCAGTATCTCGTCGTCTGACCAGGGATAACTGTCGGTCCAATCGTGGAGCTTTTCGTAGATCCAGGCGAGGAGGGCGACGGGACTATCGTGGAGGCCGTAGCCGAGGGTTTGCGGTTTCGTGGATTGAAGTTTGTTGTAGGCGTCACCTTCTTTCCGGAACCAGTCACTTCGGGCGATCCCTGCTTGTTCAAAGGCGGAGTATGGGGTCAGAGCGTGCTGAATGGCTTGTGCTGGAAAGCTTCTGATGGTTGGCGCAGAGGCGGAGTGTATGTAGTTGATATGTGATGCTGTTAGCTGTCAGTATTGGCTTGGTCAGGCTTGAGCTACTTAGACGGTAGAATTGGAGACCTTTGACATGTTGCGGATACAAATGACCCATCATCCGAGTGATATGGGAGCCCCAGTCGCCGCCTTGAGTCACTGAACGTAGATCATTATCAACGCATCAAGTGATAGACGTGCTCGCCTTACCGTACGTGTCATATCCCAATTGAATCATCAATTTGTTGCAAGTCTCGGCATACTGAGGAAGTGCAAAGCCACGTTTCTTGACCCCATCTGAGAAACCAAAGTTTGGCAGAGATGGTGCAACGACATGGAAAGCCGGTCCAGCTTCTCCACCTTTGGTAAGGAGAGGCAGAAGCTTGACCACCTCCAAGAAATTGCCAGGCCCTGTGAATCGAGTCAGAGTTTTCTACATGATAAAGACGTACGGCTCGACTCACATCCGTGCACAAACAGCAACGGTATAGCATTCGGATTCTCGCTCTTCTGATATACGAAATGTACGTTCAACGGCTCAAACCCCTCGACCTGCACTTCAGTCTGAAAATTAGGCAGCTCATTCATCCGCTCCTCCTGCTTCCTCCAATCGAAACCATCCTTCCAGTGTGCAGCCAATCGTTTCATATCTGCAAGCGGCACGCCATAATCCCAATCAGCAGCCTCCAACTCGTCTGGGAAATCTGCTGTATCGAGCTTTGCCCGCAGAGCTCGCAGCCGCTCGTCCGGGACGGCGATCTTGTAGGCCTTCAATGGAGACATGATTGCCTAGGGAGCTCAACAAGAGCTGTGTATGTAATTGGGCTGGAAGAAATGAATGGAATCGACCCAGATGACGACAGAACGAATAAGTGTTGGATTGACGCTGACCAGATCTGAGCAGCGAACCAGGAGACTTCATATCGAAGCCTTGCTTGAGAAGGCTGCCCTTCCGATTTGTAAGCCACATCCACTTGGATTACACGGCCCCCTCGGGCATGTCTGGTGCTATGTATGATGTCCTGCATAACGTAACAGATGGTCCAAGAAAGGAAACTTCCCTCGCGATGTATGCAGATGCTTAGAAATCAGCCTGAGTATCTCGTACGGACGCGACATCAGGTAGCCCAATACACTCATCGAGACCAGCAGAGCTACACGGGACGAGATGCACCGACCTTGGTGATCCAGGCACCAGATACGGCGGGGGAAGGTAACATGTACGTAGCTTATATACGTCTCTGTTCAATCATAATACATCAATGATACATCATACATGTCTCCACCACACCAACACTCCCATCACCCCAAAATCCAAGCTCACGACCAGCATGAACCCTCCCACCCCCAAAACCCTCACCTCCTACAATCCCTGCTCCGACTCCGACTATTCCCCCCATCCCTCCCCCGGCTCCGACTCTTTTTCTTCTTTCCACTCGCACCCCCAGCCAGTGCACCAATCAGCGCAGCACCAGCTGTGCCAACACCCGGGCCGATGAGGACATCGCCCAAGATTGCGCCCGCGCCTGCACCTAGGAAAGCGTTCTTTGTGCCTTTGCTTTTGCTGTCTTGACGCTGCTTGTGCGGTCTGTGGTGGTGGTGGTGGTGCTGATGGCGGTCGGGGGAGGAGGAGGATGAGGAATCAGGGGAGGGAGGATAGGCTCCGTTGGGTCGTTGGTGGGGTGGGGGTTGGGGTGAGGGATAATTTGCTGGTGGATATTGTTGCTGCTGCGGAAAAAATGTCAGCAGCTGGCCCTAAGGGGACTATTTGTAAGGAAGAGTGGATGGAAGTATTACCTGTGTCGGGTAGTTGTTTGACGATGCATATGGTGTATAGTAGTGCTTGCTAGGATGATGTGGGCTGATGTATGCTTGCTGCCACGGCGCCTGGCCTTGCTGCTGTTGGGGAGGGTAGTAGGGTTGGTAGCTCTGCGGCTTCGGTTGTGGTGAAGGTCGTGGAGGTTGCTGCTGTCCGTAGTTTGCGTGGTACGGAGGCGGAGGACCTTGCTGCGGGGGCGGTTGTGCTTGTGGATGCGGTGGAAAGTTGTTCGCGCCAGTGTAGTAATCGTTGGCTGCCATTGTTCTCCAAGCAGATAGTTGATCAGTGAGGGTGAAGAGGGTAGCCAAGGTAGGAGTCGCCGTCTGAGCAAGGTATTGATTACAACAGGCTGCAGAGTGTTTATATACTCTGGTCTATTTTTAGCATCAGCTGATATCCATCGTCATTCGATCATCACAGGTCCTTGCCTCCACACCATACCTGTTCGGGCTTAATATTGTGATGAATGGCAATCTTCCCTACTAGCGAAATGTACTTAGAACTATCGGATCTTCACCAGAATACTGACACTATCCTAAATTCCTCGACTACATGCCCTTTCTTTTGCCATGATCATCCAAAGGTCCTCCCCTGGCCACAGACTACCAGCTGCATCCCTCATGTGTAGTCCTTCTCTCGCTAGCTCCCAATCATACCCATGCGTTCCCATCTCATATCCCTCTATCGCCTTGCAAACAAGTCCCTTCCCTTCATGCCGCATGTATCAACCTAGGCGTCGTGTTGTGCGATTTGGCTTTCAGTATAGAGGCCTGTAATGAAGCACCAGCACTCGAAAGATCCATGTTCGTCCGTCGACACTGGAAGAATCAAGGCTCGAGAAAGGACCGAAGGTAACGCAGAGATTGCGTTGCTAATCACGGCGAGCAAATATCATACGTGGAAGCAACAGCGGCGTATCTCCTTTACTTACGGCCTGGTATCCTCCATTGTGGATGAATTGTGAATCTCCATAGTAGCAACAAAGCTCAGACGCATATCGAAAGCATCCTATTCTTTGCACATCTTCTTGCGAGTATCAGCTCCGAGTCCTGCTGAATTCAGACTTCAGTCAAGAGCAAGAAGGATCCAAGTCTACTGCTATCCCGGAGCTCTATCATCGTGAGTGTACATCATCATCATCGTGACGCTTTCGAGCGTGATTTCCTATTCGTCCGCAGCCAGCTTTGTGGCCGCTGTACATGATCCAGCAGGCAGAAGATGTATCAATGTCATCAGAGGGAACGTCTGGCCAGTTCTAGGACCGAGCTATCACGTTTCGGACAGTTCCATTGGTTGCTCGTCGCTTCAGTGGTTGAATTATCGCCTGCAACCCCCAAAGCGCTTTGATAGGCGATAGACGACATCCACTCTCCGGAAAAGACCACGAACCCCATTATGATCTCAGTTCTGCTTTGACGTCTGCGTAACCTTCAGGGAAAGGATCGTGGCTCGAACCCCCTCGCCTCCGATTGTGCAGCATCCTGTACGCTCATTCGCTCAGTCTTGTCCAAATCCACGATGAAGCTTTCCCGGGTAGCATTACCTCCTTTCGATCTGAGCGCTACTCTCTTCCTGATCAACATCTTCTCCTTAGCCACCGCCTTCCCAGCCAACGCAGCCAGCCCACGGGCTCCCACTCTAGCCCTGCCTACCAATCTGACCTCACCGAACCTCACCCATGTAACCTCGTAAGCCTTTCCCAAGGCAACATTTCCCAATCGCCGTCCATTAACACAAATCAGCCCGATCCCCCTCAAAGAATGGCCACCAGCCCCGTTGGCCTTGAAACTGCTCGCCCAAGACCCCAAAGACTTCTGCGTCCTTTATTTCACCGAGATCGGCGTCGATGACGGCACGCCAGAGGAAACACAGGCATTGCTCTGGGAATTACTCGATCAAATCGACATCTACAACCTTTTACCCAATAAGGATCCAGCCAAAGGGTTCGACACAGTGATCAAGGATGTAAGATTGGTCCTGAAGCCGATGCCGCGGCAGTGGGTGCCGGGGGATCCGCTGAGTGTGTATTTGGCACGTGAGGCGGTGAATCAGCTGTATGGATTGGTGTTGAACAACGCGGCGAGAGAGTTGAATGCGCTGATTGAGTGCAACGGGGTTGCGTTGGGGAGGATTAGGGTCTGGTTCGATGAAAGGGTTAAGAGAGTGAGCGGTATTTCGTAGCGTGAGGAGGCGCGACTGTGCGATTCGACCTGCAGTCTGGATTACTAAAGCTTCTGATCTGGTCAACGAATGCCACGTCCGATTCTGTTCAAAGCGTACAAAGAGCTCATTGCACACAGCCCTAGACCCAAGTAAAGTCAAGAAGGAAAGGTAGAGCGGATGTTCAATGCAAGAGAGGCTGTGATTACATTTGTGTCAATGGAAGGAGTTTGTAGGACGTAGGTGTAAGCTGATGTCTGTCATCGAGCAAGTATCAGATCCTTGGATCGAATTTGTCTGACAGCGTACCTCATGCTCTCGTAACTTGAGGATATCGCAGCTGTCTGTACTCTTAGCGATCACATAGCCTGCAACTTGTAACGTGCTTGTGTTCTTTTCCTCGTCGTCTGTTTCAAGCCTATCTCTGTGTTCGGATGAAGGCCGTTGCTATAGAGAGCAGACCTGGTCGTAAGCGTGTGCGTACGCCCTGTGATACTTTGACGTCTGCGAGGGTATCTGGAGCTAGCTGAAGAAGTCCAGGTGGTATTGGAGATTGGGTCCCCGATGGATGAAATCACTAGAGCTGCCCATTAACGTGATGAGTCACTCAGATCGACCTAACCAGCACGTACACTGCATGCTCGTGATGAGACAACGTAAAATGACTGTGGGACTCTGTGTCAGCGCTTCGTCTGTGGTACAAGAAGAACTGGGCAATGCATTCTTGATCCCTGATGGACACGATGAAGACAAAGCTTGAGCCACGAATTGCAGAAACATCTATACCTTGTGCAAGTGTAAACAATGAAGCAGGGGGAAAGTCATGCAGTGCCATGGTATGCTTAGCGCTTAGATTATGTCACATGAATATTGCGATTGATGGGCGAGTCGGAGTACATTCGTTGATGAGCACAGTGCGAAGATTATTCAGGCTCTATTACCAAGGCCGCGCCCCTATAATGGCACGCTCAGTCTCTGTGTGAGGTATTATATGTACCATGGACTGTATGAGGTATAGTTCGGCGAGTCTTTGCGTTGAAACCCGCCTCGATAATGCGGCGAATCTTTGTCTATAGTACGACTTCGATACGGACAGACTGGTCACGTCTATGGTCGAGAAACGACGTGTGGTTTGTTCCGAAAGTGACAAACTAAATCCCAAGCTTCCGTGACCGCCTCCTCCGGACCGCTGATTGACAGCAATACCTGACGCGTGAGAGGTCTCGTCCTTTGGATGCTGATCATACACCCTGTTTGCTCCTCAATCTCAAGCTTTTTCGGCCCTTCAAACACTTTGTCGGCAATATATGTATTAAGTGAAGGTCCGTAATGTATTTCTTGACGCGTTCGATTATGCTTGGTGACATCCAAGGTACGAGACCAGCTGCCAAGTTCAACGGAGATGAATTCTCGAATGCCGGTCTTGACCTTGGCAATCATGTCGTCCAGCTTCCCTGGATTCTTGCCGTAGTCTATCGAAGAGAACTCTTCGCAGTGAGGAAGTATAACTACGCGACCGAGTGTCTTCGATCCAGAGGGTTGACCAGATTTGATATTCCGAATGTGGTCGTGATCCGCAGCACTGAAGCACAGCAAAATGTCATAATGTTCCAAATCTTTCAAAGTGACTTGACGTCGCTTAAGAGTTCTCATAAGGGCAACAACACTATGTGGCTCACAAGGAGGTCCTTGGGCCCAAGAGTATTCACCTCGAGGGATAAGCTAGTTTAGCGCTTTCATGACGACAGGACTGTCCTCCATGGTATTCTCATTCTCAACACAACACCCCGCGGAGGAGATACCTTCAAAAATCCACCTGCCCGTCACATTAGCTTTCCAGACCCGCCTATATTCCAAGTACGCATGGGCCATCAAGGCGTGAACTAAGATACATCAGCAATAAGACATTCGATCGATGTCGAAATCTGACTTACCGCCGTGAACATTGTCGACACAGAGGATCCTGTGATTCTGAGTCTCTTGTGGCACTTTAACACAGGATGAGCGTGGAGCCTTCGCTTCTGGTACACTCGGCCTTTCGCACGTCGTCGTGTCGGGTGTTTCGACGGCTTTGCGCTTGCGTTTGGGTGACCCTCGGTCTTCAATTGATGATGTCCCTATCGAAGGTTTTCCCACGATGCCCTCGGGTAGTTTGGAAGCCGTCTGTTGCATAGGAGATACAGATGGCTCAGATGCAGCCGCAGGGGCTATACTGGACTTGACAGAATTTTTCGGCTTGGATGGAGGCTCGCCTGATGCAATAGAGGTTACGACTGGTGATTGGTGGGCCATTGGCGATGTAGGAAGCTGTGGTAGAGCGGTAGGGACCGATTCATTCAACGGCGACTGGACCCTCGCTGACTCGTGCGATGCAAGGCCTTCCGCAGCACTCTTGCATGCTGCATGAGCTTTTTTGCTTGATGAACCTGCGCTTACCATCTCTTTCTTAAGTTTATCCAATATCTCGTTCGTCTGGTTACCTTCACCTTCACTCGCCAGGGAACATGCGGCGGCCTCGGGGAAACACTGCTGCAAGATTCTCAAGATCTCGTCGACGTTGGCATCGTTCTTTGCCCGCGTCTTTGCTTCGCCTTTGCGTGCCTTAGCTTCTCCATCTTGCTTATTAAGAATCTCATCCAACTTCTTCCCAGACACACGTCCGTCTTCAGCGTGCTGTTCATGCGCTTTCAGATTCACCAAGTCAAGCATGAGCCCGAAGTTGGTCCTCGACTTTGTGAGATTCAAACGGAGGTCCTCAAGCTTGCACCGATCCTTGATGGCGTAACGGAGTCTCCCAAGCATGCCCATGCTGGTATGGTCGATGTAGTCTGCTAGTATTACATTCAAGGCCATCAGATTGGTCTCGAGAGGCACCATCTCGCGCTCAATCATTGAGACCCTGCATGGAAGCATCAGAAGATGCACGAGTGATCATGAATAAGCTTACACATCGGCATGCTTTGCCACGAATGATGACTTGTCACCGACTACATCTCCCAATATCTTCACTGCCAAGCGCATTTGTTCGACATCCCTGCTAGCTGCCTGAAGCTCTGCTGGAGCGCCTTTACATTGCCCATAGAATGCCAAGGTCTGGTCGACGAAGAAGAGTATGTCACCTATCCCTATGCCGAATGACATCTTCAAAGGGAGTAGTGTTTTGGCACTCTGATCCGTGAATTACAAAGTGTCATCAAGATGATAGATTCCAACCACGATATATGATGGAGGACGGGTGATAGTACGTCAATGGCTCAGCCACTGGGGCTTTTCGACTGACATTAGTGACATGCAGGTAACCGGTACAGTAAACGTCGAGGCATTTCAGCCTTGCTGCTGGTACCTAACGCTGTCACTCTGGAGGGATCATAATGATAAAGGTGTATGTGAAACCACAGAGCTATCTGCGTAAAAGACGTCTCTGACTACACATATAGAAGTCCGAACCTCCATCCTTGTGCTTTACTTCATTTCGAATCTCGACACTAGGAGATACTGCCTCAGCATACCAGACAAGTAGAACATCGATCTAGAAGCCAACAGACGCCAAGAACGCATGGTATTTCTGGAAAGAAGTCTGCGCAGAGTAATGTAGACTGATCATATGTCCGGTCCCAACAGGTATGAAGTACTGACAAGTCGAAGCCTTGGGGTATAACGCGCAAGCCTGAGCCTGCGGTGACTGCGGTCCATCTCCACAGGTAGCAGCCAAGCAGAAAACATCATCTGCATCGCCAGTGACAATGTATACCGGAGCTGTCGACGCCGGCGCTGCCTTGAGACCGCCTTCGATAGACAGCAGCTCACCGAGGCCGACAGGATCCATTTGGTTGAAATCGGTCAAGAAGACTGCGGTGTCAAAGGTACCAGGCCTACCCCAGAGGTATCCACGGCGACCAAGTTGGGAAGATGTGACGAGGTAGCCTGGTGGGAGGCCAGCGAAGCGGGGAGAGTATACGTTTGCGGGAATCAGGACTGTCTGGGGAAGATCGACGGCAACAGGAATGCCGGAGACACCGTAGCCTGTGAGGATGAAAGCAGCGATATCGCCTGGATAGTTTGTTGCTTGGGAGTTGCCGAGGACGGAGCCATATGAGTGGCCAACGAAGATGATCTTGTTGAATGCTTTGCCTGTGAGTGTATCAGACGATATTGAAATCTTGGTGAGCGTTGGATAGTCGGTTACCTATCCCTGGCACTGTGCCTGCTTTCAGCATCGTCACAAGCGAATGAGAAATAGCCGTCTCAATGTTGACTTGCTGCACTGTGATAGGGTCTGGATGGGTAGAGTTGCCCACCCCGATTCGATCAATGACCAGAGTTGGGTAACCCTGCTTAGAGGCGTAGTCCACAGTGGAGTACATGTCACCGTTGAAGCCAGTGGGATAGCCGAGACCGAACCAGTAGAGATTGTTCTCCGTAACACCAGACATGAACATTTGGATAACATTCGTTCGATTCGCGACATTTACCTCCGGTGGGCAGTATCGGGCAGCAATGATGCCATTGAATGTGGTCGGGATGAATGGATAAGCCGCAAAGCCATCACCAATGACAGTTTGAACTAGAGCGTTGATAGCGCCAGGATCGTTGTAGTTTAGACCAGCCCCAGGAATTGGAAAGACCTCACTGTTGGCTGTAACAGTCAAGGGTATCCTCAGAGAAGTGCAATTGGGGTTCGCAGCACCAAAGTGTACGTTCAAGGAGGAAAGGAGAAGACCAGCTATGAAGCTCAAAGAGCCCCATGATGGGTTCGAGCAGGAAGAAATCGACATCCTGTATGCTTATGGATAGAAAAGTAGATAAGTCAAGGGGATGGTTTCGTTTGAATCAAGAAGCTTCTGGAAGGCACAAGAAGCATCTTATAACCACCCCAAAAGAGCAATATGGCTATCTTAAACCTCGGAGATGTTATCCACTAGACGACGGTGACGTAGCTAGGTCATCGCCGTCCAGGTTGCAATCTCTACATCCAGTTGCAAATGGATATCGACAGTCGCCGTATCTCATAGCTATCTGGTGGGATCAACATGAGCTAAATCGCACTAATCACGTTGAGGCCACTATGAGAGCGAGCAAGCGAGCATGTTAGATCCATAATTGAACACCAACTGTGAAGATTCTGGCGTATTGGGGCTAAGCGAAGGACCTGTCCCCGGGCAAAGCCACCGAGTCACGGTAGAGGTTTGGTGGTCTTTGGGGTCGGAATCAGGCAACTGACACACACATAAGCTCTGCTTTATTGCCAGACTGGTAGTCTCTTGCGCTGGTTGAGCCACAATCTCATTATTTGTCATTGCCAATCGCTCGAGAGACATTCTTGAAAGCCCTAGTCTTCAACGGACAGATCACTGCCAGATTGCTGACCCTCGGAAGTCTGAAAGCCATATTGGACAGTTCAAGCTTTCTCTTGTCGACGCTATTGCTAGAACTTCTCCGTAGCCATAATTTCCAAGACAGACCATGTCAGGTCAATGACTGGCTCGGAATTAGTCTGTTCAAGCTCTGCACTCACCCTTCAATTCATTGACAATACGAAGAGATGTAGTCAAATCTTAGAGCGGGACGGCAGCAGCACTGCAGTAGGCTTAGCGGGATCTCCTGTATAAGAGCCCGCTGCTTGTCATAAGTCAGATGGCAGCTCAACAAAGGCCCCCACATATCGCTTGCAGAAATGTCCAGAAAAAACAGAGATAAGACCCGCCGAATCTTGGGATGACGTACAAAAGAGAGCCGATTAAGGTATTTCCAAAGACATGTGGGTTTTAGCTGCATAGACGAGGGGTGGCTGCATTGGGGCGCAGGCATCAAAGGGGTAATGATCAGCCAGAGCTAGATATGCAGACAGAAGCGAGTACCCGAAAGAAGCATCAGCAACCTCTTTGAGATGAACCTACTAGACCAGCGAGCGCAGAAACATTCCTTTTCATAGTAGCCAGAAGATCAGCATGACCAAGACGCCATCGCAGAAGAAAGCAACGTGTGAGCGGCACAGATCCTCGAAGAGATAGGTAGATCCATTTGAAGAGGATTGATATCGCACCGTTCCGATCCCGCTTCCTTCACGGAGCGATAGGAATAGCTCTGGGGGGAGGATCTTCGAGAGCCTAGATCAACAATGATTGAGGCCTGACGCGACGGGCCTCCCCCTGCTCTTGACAATTGAGGGCTGCTTGCATATGACTCGGCCGAGAGAGCAGTAAGTTCACAGGATGCAAAGATGTAGCCCTAGTTGGACGCCTAGACCCGTCCGCAATAGTCATTGGAGAGGTGGCCGAGTCGTTGATGGTGGTTGAAGAAGCAGGTGAGGTGGAATGGAGAAGAAGATTGTACGCATCCTTGGCACACTTGCACCTTGATGTTAGCGTGCCAAGACTGCCACTCCCCTATCTGCTACATCCTCAGCCGGAATGCTGTATTCCTGAGCCTGTCGTAGCCGAGATCATGAGGGATTGCAGTATTCGAATCAATCTCGAAGTATGGCGTTGTACTCATAGCAGGTAGCGATCGGGTAGTATATGTAGTTCATCAAGAAACAGAAGAATTCACAAACAGGCTAGAACTACCACATCCCATGATTGCCAACGGTTCCCCCACTCCACCATGTCTCTCACCGAAGTTGCCTAAATGCAGCTCTAAAATGGACCAGATCCGCTTCATAATAGCACTCTTCCTCAGCAAGACCAACCCAAATATCAGGCGACCGTCTTCTCAACTCCCCAGCAAGAACCGACAAACACTCCACCACCTTCCTCATCTTCACCACAGGCGTATAATCCCCTCTTCCAGTCCAGTTCCACCCATACCCAGATTGGCCCGGATACTGTCCCCCCAGCCCATTCTTTCCCACCTCGAAGCTCACATCTTTCAGAGCATCCATCGCCGTAGCAGACATTCCCTCAAACACCTGGATCCAGCGCTCGGTCTCCTCGTCGATATTAGGCCAATACTCATGAGCCGTGGTGCTCCGACCTATGGTCTCCACGCACCAGTGGCATCGGTTACATATCTGGACCGTGATCCGCCGTATCAAGTGTTGCTTCGCCGACGGTAATTCGGCGAAGAACATTGCCAGCGCATTCGGGCAGTCGAACTTGATCGTGTAGTTCCAAAGGAAGTACGCGTCGAACTCGTCACGCAACGCCAACGACGCGCGCCGGATACGCAGCTCAAACCCGTCTTGATATGAGTATAGTGGCATATACCACTGGAGGGCCAATATATCCCCGTCGGCAATTTCGTCTGGTTCACAGTAAACTCCAGCCTGTTTCAGGCTTGGCTGGAAAAGTATGAATCTCCGACGTAAGAACTCCCCTTCCAAGAGGTACCCCTCGTCGCTTTCCCATGGGTCTTCGATATCGTGAATCACAGTCTGGATTGCGTGTTCGAAATGGGCGTCGAAGACCAGGCCGTAGATCCTGTCTCGGATCTCCTGGGGGAGACAGCCGAGAGCGCCGAGTTGGGCATTCTGCTTGTTTATGCCCATTTTACCAGACTTTCCCATGGTCTCAGACATTCTGTATTAGTACTGCTTTGATGGTGGTGCAGTAGTCGATTGGATTGGTCTAGAGTGATAGGATAGTGCGGGTGAGATGCGGGACAGAGATGTAATTGTAGACTTGGAGCCGGAAGAGTCTATGATGGAGGTAGAGTATGCTGATGTTGTAAGCGTATGTTGATAGAAGATGTTGAAGTACACCTGGGTGTTGGTCACAGGGATATATATATAGTCCAGCATTACAAAAAATGCGAATATCCAGAACTGTTCCCTAGTCATAACGCCCAAAAGAGTCATTTCCGAGAAGTAACACGCATATGCTCTGAGCTAGAGGCAAATTGGCTCCACCCTGTCCTTGTGCAGGTTAGAGCCAGCTTGGCAACGGCAATTTGTGGGAATATATATTGCTCGAGCGTTCATAAAAGATGGCAAAGTAGATTCAAGGCTTCTAGGAGCTGATTCGTCCTTCATAGTCTTTATAAGGCGTGACCCACTTATCTGTGATCTTAGCTTAGAAAAAACTGCACATTCTGTCTCCTCAACAAACGAAAAGTCAGAACGAGGCGACCTTGACGTGTTGGGAATGGGAAACAGAACAAGAACTCCGGTGTTCAAGATGATGCAAGCTCAAGGTGAATGTTGCCGGAGTCCTGCATGTTTGTACAATCACAGTCGTCTGACGAATGATATGAAGGCCAGGCATCGCTCTTGTTTGCATTGCTTGTAAAAACACTTGTAGCGGAACATTACCATGACAATGCCCTGGGTAAGTGCAGATCGCAACAAGCTCTCCAGAGACTGCGGCAGTTGCCACAACAAGGGAGTAGTGGCGAGTTGAGTCTGGTGCGACTGAAGGACTAATGCTTGATGTGGATAACCATGAATAGGTTTCCCGGGATACGAAACGAGATGACCACCACTGCTTCTAGAGTTTGCAGATGAAGTGAGTTCTAGCACAAGCCTTTCAAGACTACCAAGAGAGCAATGGCTGTGACGTCCAATGGGATCTTTTCGGAAAGTGTTCGGTTAAGTTGCGTACATAACTTCCACAGGCCAACTCCTGGGCGGATCAATAGTGATAGTCAATTGACATCCAGGTAAGCTGTCTTCGTAATCGGTTTGTGATGAACCTCCATAGGAGTAGATGTAGCCGATCCAGCGACCAATGTGGAGTCCTCCGCTGCCGTCCAAGTCTATGCACCACTCATCAAACCCAAGAGGTAGATGAAGCCATACCATGAAACCAGGCATTCTTGGTAGCAGCGGCTCACGATATCAGGTCTCCACTAATTCCTATTCCCACGATCGCAAATCAATAGCTGTCAACGCAAGATCTCCGGTAAAAAAGGAACGACTCCAGTAAAAGGCCCGCCGTTTGTCCCATTACGAAGCCCGTAACCGAGAGCATTGGCCAGAATATCTGGCCATCTCTATGGGAACCCTCGAGATGGTATCCTCATGTTGTCTTTGGCTTCGCATGTTGCAGTATCTGTACTCGCTAAGCAACAGGTAGAACGAATGCGAAGCGTTTGTGATGCAGTCGATGTACAGAGTAGAAGACCCGCGAACACTGAAGAATGAAAGCAGATATAGGTTGATCAGAGCGTCGTAGGTGGTCACCTATACACTTGAAACTCCATGCAATTTCAGGTACTACGTCCGATATACTGTCATAACTTGGACGAGGAGCAGTGTGATCTTGACCTCTGTACTTCAACGTCAGGATTGAACCGTCTGTATGACGTGACAACATGTCATGGCCAGCAGAAACCACTCACAATAGTACTCAGAATATATTGCAGCGTCCCATACATGTCCTAGTAACATGCAATGCTGTCGTATGGGATCCCAGGAGCGTCGTCCGCCTGAAACACCCTAGATCAGCCAAAGAGTTAAGCTACGGCAAGGTGCCCGATACCCGCTGCACCTCACCGTCATGCCTAGAACCCCGCCATCTGTTGATTCCAGGTTTCTCAGCCACACCTCTCTCTACGTGTCATCCCGTCATAAACATCCATCTCTTTGTTATCCAAGCATTGTAATTAGCATCTCTGTACCCAGTGCAGTCGAAGCCACAAAATCAAACACAAAGGACAAGAAAATGGCAGATAAAGCGCAAGAAGGAGGGAAAGAAGGCTCGGACGCAGCGGGGTAAGTCCATCTGCAGCCTTGAGCAGTCAACTCTCCTTTGAAAACGCTGTACTTCAATTCGAAACCCGAGCTCTACTGACGCTCTGACTCCAGTGGCTACCTCTCCTCCGCAGCATCCTACCTTCCCTCCCTACCTGGTACAAGCCAAGTAACCGACGCAGCCAAAGACGCGCCGGGGCAGGCACAAAAGGGCGCTGGTGCCGTAGGGTAAACCTTACCTCTTTGACCCACTTCTCATCTTGCAACGAAGCTTATAATCCAACAGCGGAGGACTCAAAGATGTCACATCCCCAATCCCCGTCGTTGGTAGTGTGGTACGTCCTCCCCAAACCAATCCCCCTTCCATCCCATCAACACGGCCACAGGCAACCACTGACTCCAATCAAACAGGTCGAAGGCGTCGGCAACGCCCCCATCGCCCAAAAGATCGGCGGCGCAGAAGAAAAACCCGGCTACCTAGGCCAAGCCTACAACCTTGCCGGCGGCGCCGTCCGCACAGTCTACGACGCAGCCGGCAACGCAATCGGCACCGTAAGCCACAAGACAGGCGAATACCTACACGGCAGCTCCGCCGAAAAAGCCTCCAAGAGCGACGCTCCAGCCAGCGAAGAAGAAGGCGTAGCATCATCGAAAGAGGATGCCATGAAGAAAGACCAAGAGACCATCAAGAAGTCCACCACCGACAAGACGCAGGAGGGTGCCGATAAAGCACAAGAAGCGGGAGGCAATGCCACATCGAAAACAAAAGAGACGGCAGGAAAATTAGGCGAAACGGCCAGCGACACCTCCGAAAAGATGAAGAGCGGCCACCGTGATATCGAAGACAACATCCAATCCGGCGCCAAAGAAGGCATCAACACCCTCCAAGAATCGACCGGCACAAAAGACGCCACCTCAGGCGCCAGCTCCGGCCTCGAATCCACAGCCGACGCCACAAAAGGTACCGCGCGCGGCGTGGAAGACGGCCTTACGGACACCGGAGGCAAAGTCGCTGGAGGCATCGGGAAGGGGAATATGGAAGGGGCGGGGGATGCGGCCGGGGGGGTGAAAGATGGCGTCGTGGGGACGGCGGGTAGTGTTGGGGAGGGGGCGAAGGGGGTTGCGAGTGGGGGGGCGGACACGG